>SDBT01007182.1_pt1 | contig 18380 bp, 9 predicted proteins | sample 2277101 | NCBI WGS metagenome assembly SDBT01 (sample SAMN10404973, study PRJNA504765) | marine sediment metagenome | isolation source: marine sediment core GS10_PC15, 103 cmbsf | place: Arctic Ocean: Southern Knipovich Ridge | collected 2010
GGGGATGCGTTCTGGGCAGTGAGAGCAGCCGCAATAGAACAGATCGGTAAATTTTCCGCGGTTGAAAACCTGGACCTGATTGAAAAAGCTGCTGGTGAAGAAAGTTCGAAGGTCAGGACTGCAGCAATCAGGGTGCTGGGAGAGCTAAAGGATCCGTCGCATAAGAACTTCTTCATGCAAACTTTTAAAACGGATAACAGTTATGCCGTGCAATCTGAAGCATTAATTGCCATTGGGAAATGTGGTGCCAAATCAGATATCTCCTTTTTAAAGGAAGCGGAGCTGCAGCAATCATACCGGGATGTGGTCAGCCATGCAGCGAAAAAAGCGTTGGAACTGATTACGGGAGATCTATAAAAATTTCAGAATGATAAAATATGTATTTGCTGCAAGCGTCATCATACTGACTTTTGCGGGAACGGCTGTCCATGGACAGAATAAAAAACAGGAACGACAACTCCTAAATCTCCTGTCTCATCCGGAACATGCCCAGGGAGAAATGGCTGGTCTGGTAACTCCATCATCGGCACTTCTTCAGACCCGTCTGACGCTCACAAACTGGCAATTCGATAACGACTATATCGGATGCACGGGTTGGGCGCGGTTTATGGTGTATACCAGTGATGTGAAGGAGGCAATATATACAGAATGGAAGGAAGCCAATCCAGAGTCTGATTTCATCATCAAAATAATGCTGAAAGATCTTGAGCCAAACACCCGGTATTTTTACAGGTTACAATATGGGCGGGATCAGTCAAACTACAGGACCGGTCAGCTTTGTGAATTTAAAACCCATGCAGGAGCAGATATATCAGCCGGTACCAGCTTTGCAGTCACCACGGGAATGAATTATGATAAATTCTACAATCAACCCCAGAGGAGGTTCCGCGGAGTTGAGAAAGAGCTGGGATATCCGGCTGCAGAATCCGTGACCAGATTGCTACCCGATTTTTTTGTGGGAACAGGCGATAATGTCTATTATGATTCAAACTTCATGCCCATGGGGCAGGGTGTGAACGCCGAAACCATGCGCAACTATTTTCACCTTCAGTTCGGTCAGCCAAGAATGGTTGAAATGTTTTCCAAGATGTCATCCTACTGGGAAAAAGATGATCACGATTACAGATTTAATGATGCTGATACAACGGGAGAAAGATCTCCTTCCCATCAACTTGGGATTAAAATACATAAGGAGCAATTGCCGGTGAGTAACCCGGCAGATGAAAATGCCGTTACATACGGCACTTACAGGGTATCAAAGGAGGCTCAGATTTGGATCCTGGAGGGACGTGATTACAGGAGCCCGAACAGGGATGCAGACGGTCCGGAAAAAACGATCTGGGGCGAGACCCAGAAAAATTGGCTGAAAAACACGATTCTTGAAAGTGATGCAAGCTTTAGGTTCATCATATCTCCCACTCCGATGATCGGGCCGGATGATGCATACAAATCCGATAATCATGTTAATCAGAAAGGATTCAGACATGAGAGAGATGAATTTTTTCAGTGGATGAAAGAGAATAACATCCCGGTTAACAGCCTGGTATTCATCACAGGTGACCGGCACTGGCAGTACCACTCAATAGATGCGAAATACGGGTATAGTGAGTTTTCCACCGGCCCCTTTGTTGATGCAAATTCCAGGTTAGGCCGGAATCCCGGAGACCCGAAAAGTACAGACCCGGAAGCTAATCTGGTGATACAACCCTATACTTCAAATACACCCTCAGGTGGTTTCTTATATGTCAAAGTTGAACCCGGGAGAAGCCCCTGGAAAAAAGCCCGTGCAATTTTCGAGATGAGAGATGAGAAAGGAGTAATTCTTTACTCCACCTATATTGATGCTCCGATTCCCCCCGGGAAATAAATACAGGCCAAACACACCTTAATTGCAACCCCGATAGTAAATCAGATTCGTTCTAATTAAAAGCGCTTTGCCGTATTGTGCTCTTTTAGACGCTACGTAACTTTGTTTCCGTAACATTGGATTAGTAAGGAAAATAAAAAGAATAACTGTGGCTGGATAATATTACAGCCGAATCAAGAGCTTGAAGCAGTCTTGCGTTACTCTTACGCGAAGGCAAACATCGAAAGATCATCAGGATTATTAATAAAAAAAATGGAGAGGATCACATTTAGATCCTCTCCATTTTCTTATGCTAATAATTGATGTTTTTATACCTGCACACTGAATGTGCTCATATCAGGTTTTTTCCAAATAACTTAATTTACACCTGTCCTGGTATCCCACCAAAGTTGTCCTCCCCAAAGGTAATCTCCAGCAAATTGTCTTTCAAAATACTGTGCGGAATTATCAGAGTTCATAAGTTCCTCATCTGATGGATATGGGAGACGGAATGGTCCCCTGTTATGACCATCATAGAATGAACCAATTTCGGGTAAACAAAGTGGAACATCTGTTCTTCTCATTTCAGCCCAGGGCTCATTTTGCATAAAGCACATTGCAATATACTTCTGGTTCCATATTTTTTCCAGTTTTTCCTGAGTGGTACCACTCCATGCTGTTACGGCATTTGCGAGATATGTATCAATTACAGCATCTTCAATTGGCGGAGTTCCATCGAGCATAATCGACAACTCTTTCATAGATGCTTTAACCCCTGCTTCATAGGCTGCTTGCGCAGCAGCATCTCCACCAGCATATAATCCCCGTACGAAAAATTCTGCTTGATTAAATAATACTTCTGAGTGCCTGTAATGAATATTAGGCCCTGATGTACCCTCGACAAGATAATAGTTCCTGTTGAAATAGCAGATATCTTCAATTTCATACGCTGGATCCCGGCCAATTCTTGAAGTACCTAAGTATTCACCACCGTTAATAGGAGGTTCACAAATCCGAAAAAGACGCGGATCATCGTATAATTTCAATATTTCCACAATACGAATTCCACCACCACTGTGCAGAAGCAGGTTATTCCAATACCAGAAGCCAATTTGCCATGTATTATCTCCGGCATAAGTGATCTCTGCTCTGTCAGTAATATCTGCAGAAATGGGATAATCGCCAGGACTACCCAGAACCTCTGAAATAATTGTCTTTGCTCCAGCTTCATCCACATTTGAGATACGTACAGCTACGCGTAATCTTAAGGAATTGCAAAGTTTTTGCCATTTAGCTACATCTCCACTATAGAATGGATCCACAGCACCAATTTCGTCAGTGTGTCCTGCTTTAAAATAATCTGCGGCTGTTTTCAGGTCACTGATTATTTCATTATATATAGACTGCTGATCATCATAAGCAGGTCGCAATATATCATCTCCTGCCAGTGTTGCTTCTGAATAAGGCATTTCACCCCATCTATCTGTGGCAATCTGAGTCATATTGGCCCTGTAAGTAAGAGCGGCAGCCACCATATTGTACTGTTCAGCTTCTGTTGCTTTGGCAATGATGTCATTAAGGTCCACCAGGTTGGTATAATAACCACCCCAACCCTGGCTTGTAATATTCTGGTAGGTATTGGAAACATCTACAGGGTAGGGATTCCCCCACCTGCCACCTATATAATTTGTACTTATAGTAATTGCACTGTTGGCAATTGGCATAAAACCACCATCGAAACTTATCATGGCCCCAGCCAGGTGGTTTGCAAGAGGAACTTCTACCGGCAGATTGGGGTTCGTGTTCATCTCTTCGAAATCTTTTGTACAAGCACCCACCAAAAAGAGGAGCAGGACAAAAAGTAAACTATATTTATTTTTTTTCATGTGTTCAAATTTTAAATTATTTCTGCTTGAATACTTTTATCTATACATTAAAATGAGAAAGAGACTCTTGCTCCAATATTCCTCGACACAGGTACTGTCATTTGCTCATAACCCATTCCGGCAATACCACTTCCGGCACCTACTTCCGGATCAATTCCATAACGATTTTCTTCGCTGTGGTAAAGAATAGCCAGATTTCTACCAATTACAGATACTCTTATACTATTAATATTAGCTAAATTGCTGGTAGGGAAACTATACCCAAGACTCACTTCGCGTAATTTTATATACGAACCGTCCAGCACCCAGTTTGCAACTGTTCTGGAATAATCACTTATATACTGTGCCCCACTTATCCTGGCATCGTTTGCTCCACCGTCACTGTCTCTAACGGCATCCCAAATATACCCATCTACCCTGACATTGTCTTCAGCAGTATAGGCAAGTGCACCGCCAGAACCTCCCCAGCGAATCGTGCCAGCAACAAAGTCTCCGCCCATCTTGGCATCAATCAGGGCGCTTAAGTATATATTCTTGTATCTGAATGTATTGGTCATACCACCGACCCAGTCAGGAGTAATATTACCAATTTCTTGATTATTGTCTCTGAGTATTCTACCTGCATCATTGACCAAAAGATTACCTGCATCATCTCTTCGCATTGCATTACCAATGATCGTACCAAATGCTTGACCCGGACGGGCTTGAATTGAAGATCCCCACATAGAAGACATCCTGTATGTTTCAAGATCACCGTAAAGCTCGTTCACTATGTTTTTGTTTTTCGCATAGTTAAGATCCAAATCCCAGCTGAAATTATTTGTTTTTATTGGTGTTACATTCAATATAATCTCAACACCTGTATTTTGAATTTCTCCTGCATTAATCGTTACAGCATTATAACCTGATGCATTCGAAACAGCAACATTGATAATCTGATCCTGGTTTTTTACATCATAATATGATATATCAAGTCCAACCCTGTTTTGGAAGAATCTGAAATTAGCACCAATCTCAATAGATTTAGAAGATTCCGGTCTCAGAGCTGATTGTGGTAATGTGCCTGGCAGACTATATATGCCATTCCCTTCCCAGAGCGATCCGACTGGCTGATAAGTTGGTTGTAGCATATAAGGATCTGTATCCCTACCTACACTGGCCCAGCCTCCTCTGATTTTACCATAGGATAATATGTCCGAAGAGATATTAAATGCATCTGTAAATACAAAACCAAAACTAAAAGAAGGATAAAAATAGGACCATTCATCTGGCGGCAGCGTCGAGCTCCAGTCGTTACGACCAGTTACGGACAAAAACAGATAATCCTTGTACGAAGCATTAAAGGACCCAAACACGCTGTTTGTCTCTTTGTGACTTTCAAACTGTTCAACTCCCTGTACTCCTTTTGCATTACCGATAGTAAACAGGTCGGGGGTTACGAGATCATTTGCCCATATTGTTTTGTTATCTCTTCTGGCAACCATCCTATTGGCACCAACTGTTCCGTCAATCCTGATGTCTCCAAATTCTTTATCAAAGATGGCAAAGAAATCATAGTTTGTTTCTGATCCCATTCTATTTGATTCTTCGAATGTGCCATTTAAGCCTGAGCCATCAGTTGCCCTGTAGGTAAGTGCCAACACGATACTTTTCCTATTCTCATAATAATAATCTGTTCCGGCACGCCCCCTCAAGGTCAACCAATCAGTAAGCTTTAAATCAAGCGATACATTTCCGTAAATTCGATTTCTTTCCCTGCTACTGGTGTTATGAGCTTGCAGATAAGGATTTGGTGTTTCACCATTTCCAAAATTATAGGGCATCCCGGATTCCATAACGGTATTCCAGTTTTCCTCTAAAGGCACAATATCAACCTGACGTGGCATGAACGTTACTCCTGACTGAGGACTGTTTGGTGCATCACCATAGTATCCCTGTGCTGGCAAATTGTCACTCTGATTGATTACATAAGATAAGTTAGAGCTGAATTTTAATCGCTCATGCAATTGTAAATCACTGTTGAAACCGATTGTATTCTTGCGATAATCAGTATTGGGCAATGATCCTCTTACTCTGTTATCATTAAAATACGCCCTTATTGCGCCCATATCTCCTGCTTTTGAGAAAGAAACAGAATTATCGGCCGTAATACCGGTTTCATAAAAATCCCTCACATTATTCGGATATGATACCCAAGGCTGATTATCCCCTGTAAATTGGTCAAGAATAAGACCTGCATCCAATCGTGGTCCCCAACTCGAAGGAGTACCATCATTCACACCGTTTCTTCCATCAACATAATTGTAGCCGAACTGCTTAGCATAATCCTGGTATGATAGACTTGTACCGTTATCCGAATTGTATTTATTCCAATAATATTCACTTCCAGTACTACCGCCACCATACTCATTTTGATAGTAAGGAAGATAAGGAGCCACATCAAAAGTTAGCGCGGAAGAGACTTCGACACCGAAACCCTTTCCTTTTGTACCTCTTTTTGTGGTTACGAGAATGACACCATTAGCACCCCTTGATCCGTAAATTGCAGCAGCATTTGCACCTTTCAAAACAGAGATTGACTCAATGTTGCTGGGATCAATATCCAAAGCACCGTTACCAAAGTCTGCTCCATCCATAGGACCCTTATCCGATTCAAAATTGATAAAGGGGGTTCCGTCTACAACCCATAGTGGTTGACTATTTGTAAAAGAACCTTCTCCCCTGATCACAATACGCGAAGCACCACCTACGGCACCGGAAGCATTCGTGATTTGCACACCTGCAACCTTACCAGAAAGGGCATTTACCATATTAATAGGTTTCACTTCAGATAATTGTTCACTGCCTATGTCCTGAACTGAATACCCAAGAGTTTTCTTTGCCCTTGACATACCAAAGGCAGTAATTACAACTTCATCAATACCGAGAATATCCGGTTCCATGACAATATTGTAGGTATTTCTGCCGGCAGTAACCCCGATTTCCTGGGCCTGCATACCAATAAAAGAAAATTCCAGGGTGACAGTTACACCGGTAACGCTGATAGCGTAATTCCCATCAGCATCGGTGATAACACCGGTAGTTGTCCCTTTCACCATAACGGTAACCCCAGGCAAGTGGCTGCCATCCTCTGCAGAAGTCACAGTTCCTGTAAGTGTACGAGCCTGGGCAAAACCATAGACTGCATACAACACCAAAACGGCGCTAAAAATTAATTTTTTCATAGTGTTAGTTTAAAAGTTAGTTCTAAAAGAAGTGTTAATAAGGTTCGTTGTTTAGGAATTATTAATTTGTTGATGCAATAAAGTTACAAAAAAATAATTTAAGGGCACCTCTAAAGGAATAAGTGCAGGAGAGTGAGAGAACAGATAAGCTCGAAAGGTTGGGAAAGATCATGTAGTTGAAGCACGTTTTCAGTATAATCCCCCAATAATTACAGGTGCGGCACCTGTAAGATAAATATTTCCCGTAATAGCCATATAGGTCCAGACACTATCCGGCAATTCTTACCATATACCCCAGGCCAATAAGAAAAAACCAATAACAATGATCGCAACCCGGGCAATGAAAATTTCCTGTTTCTCCAATAAACTTCATAGAGGTAGTTACGATACCATGTATGGTTGCCCGCCCCGATTCATCCCAGAAGAAGGATGGAATAACGCTGTTCCCAGGATATTTTTTTTTTGTTGAATAGCTCCAACAAGGATCATACCGGGAACAACATGTTCTGCCTGAACCAGGTTATCTTCCATATTATAAACAGGAAAATGAGGAACCCGTTTTTATGTAACCATCCTTTAGATACGCTGGCTTGAATTTTTATCATCTCTTTCAATTTTAAACTGAATTCTTCAAGACAACTTTTCAATCTCTTCAACCATTATCTTGTAATTATCCATGGTAAGGTTTTGTATATCCCTTCCAAACGGACTTGACGATGGCATAAGTACAAATCCTCTTCCACTACCCAATGTACCATCGGCGATAGACTTTCTAACCAGTTGCCTGAAAAGATCTGAAGGCATATGCTCTATATCGGCGACTTCTATATTACCAAACAGAACAAGTTGTTCTCCATACTCTTTTCTGACATCCGACAATTCCATATTTCCGTGCCCCGGAGGCTCAATCGGATCAATTGCATCTGCCCCCATGGCGACAATATGTGGCAGAATCTCTTTAATATTTCCATGAGCATGTATTCTGGCAAATCCTCCATGGTTGTGGATCATATCAATGATCGGTTTATCGTATCTAACTACGTACTCTTCAAAGAGGTCAACCGGTAAAAAAGGTGGAGTAACATATTCTGGTCCGTAAATCCGCCATAACCTTCCCGGAAACTCTTTTGAGGCTATCTCTGTTCGTTTGTTGATGTATGCAGCATGCTTGCTGAGTAGCTTATGGCAAAGATCTTTTTCGGAAAAAGCAAACATTGCGAAATCTTCCAGGGAAAAGAGCGTTGCTACAGCACAAACCGGATCTTCGGTATCTACCATCACAATCCCTTTATCGCCAAGCGACTTTTCCTGTTTCCTCAGAGGTGTAATATCAATATTTTCTGCAAAGATCTCATCCGGCAGATCAAGGAATGTTCTTACATCTTCACTGTTTTTTAGTAGAGGTTCGGTAGTCCAAAGGGTATCCACATTCTGGTCCCTCCGGGTAACCGATGTCAACTCTTTTCTTCCAACTTTGTATATGAATTTTGTAAAACGGCTATATCCGGTTTCCCAATTTTCAACGCTCACAGACTTTTGCAACACCTCATTTTGAATCGTATTATCCCATGATACATGTGACTCCTTTCTTACAGGGCTCATCATTCTTATCAGGTCAGTGCAATTCTCACTCAGTTTGAGCAGCGCTTGCCAGGATCCGGAGTTATAGACATTATATTCATCCATATCTGAAGGATCCACAATAAATCCTCCTACTTCATAAAAATTGATGGCCGGACGGTCCACATCTTCACCCCTGAGAGTTGCTAATAATCGCTGTTTGCGTGTCATGAATGCTATCTGTTTTTCATGTCCAAATTAAGGAGATCCGTTCAAGAGAGTTCCGTTAAAATATTACATAATTAAACTTTTCCATTCTATAAACCTAATAATCTGGCATATGCCGGCATATAAATGAAATGTAAAATATTGCATCCATAACAAATAGATTTATTCTTATAATTTGATTATTTTACAGTAATCAACATTATCATCGATTCCTTGAAAAATGAAAGCTTATCTTTTACACGGAAAGAGAGATCTGCGTCTGGAAGAGATCCCGGATCCGGTTCCCGCACCCGAAGAGGTCGTGGTCAAAGTAAAAAGTGCTGGCATTTGCGGTTCAGACATTCATTATTTTAAAGAGGGAAGGATAGGGGATTATGTACCATTGAATCCGTTTGTTCCGGGTCACGAATTCTCCGGAGAGGTGGTACAGACCGGTGCAAATGTGCGTGAAATAAAAGCAGGTATGCGTGTGGCGGTTGATCCGTCCCAGCCCTGCAGATTTTGCTACTATTGCAGAACAGGTCATTACAATTTGTGTGAGCATATGAAATTCTTCGGTTCGGCCAGTGTCATCCCGCACATCAACGGAGCATTTGCAGAATATGTGGCAGTGCCTCAGCAGAACTGTTTCCCGATACCTGATTCTGTTGGTTTTATGGAGGCTGCACTTCTGGAACCGCTTTCTGTTGCTGTACATGCAGTGGTTAGTTCAGGTATCATAACAGGAAAGTCTGTGATGATTACAGGAGGAGGAACCATTGGACAATTACTTTTGCTGGCTGCCAAAGCCTCGGGTGCCGGCAGCACAATGGTTAGTGAAATAGAGGAGTATCACAGGAATGTTGCTCTTCAAATGGGAGCTGATGCTACAATGAATCCACACGATCTGCCAATGGAATCCGGGACAGGTGTAAATGAAAAAGCAAATTTTGATATCATATTTGAAGCTTCAGGTGCCGAGCAGGCAATAAACCAGGCCCTGAAACTTGTCAGACGAGGCGGAACCATCGTACAGCTGGGATTTTTACCCGATAAGATCCAGATTCCCGGTAACCTGATCATGACCAAAGAATTGCGTCTCCTGGGCTCCTTCCGGTATGCCAATAAATTTGATATCGCGCTTCATATGATAGCCTCAGGAAAGATCAATGTAAAACCGCTGGTTTCCCAGATCATTCCATTTGACAGCTTAGTCGAAGGCATAGAACTGGCATCTTCAGGGAAGAATGTGATTAAGGTAATGATAGAATCATGAAATACAGGATGCTTGGTAATACAGGAATGAAAGTATCTGCTTTAAGTTTCGGTGCTTCTGCCATTGGAGGCGTATTCAGGAAAGTGGATCAGCAGGAGAGCATCAACACAGTCCATGCAGCAATTGATGCCGGTATAAATTACCTGGATGTCTCGCCAGCCTATGGCTCACCGGATTCAGAACTCGGTCCTGTTACTGCAGAACTGGTACTGGGCAAGGCGCTCAGTAATATCCCCCGTGACAGATACTACCTGGCGACCAAAGCAGGGAAAATGAGCCATATTCCGTTGAAACTTGATTTTTCATATGATTTCATCATCAAATCTGCAGAGGAGAGTATGAAAAGACTGAATGTGGATTACCTCGACATATTACAACTGCATGATATCGAATATGAAAATGGAAAGCACCTGGAACAGGCGTTGAGTGAAGGAATTGCAGCATTGAAAAGACTGAAGGACCAGGGTAAGATCCGGTTTTACGGGATAACAGCCTATCCCATTCAGGTGTGTAAAAGGGTACTTACTGAAATAGAAGTGGATACCATTCTATGTCACAATCATTATTCCCTGAACGATACGCTTCTTCTCGATCTCCTTCCGGAAGTAAACCGAAGTGGTGTTGGACTGGTGAGTGCCTCTCCCCTGTCAAGTGGATTGCTCTCCACCAGAGGTGTTGGTGACTGGCACCCTGCAACGAATCATGAGCTGGCAATATTCAGGAAAGCCGCTGAATTTTGTGCAGAAAACGGAACCTCCATTGAAAGACTTGCCATCTTGTTTTCAACCTCTCATGCAGATATCCCTACCACACTGGTAGCCAGTTCGAACAAGGAAAGAATGCTTAATAATATCAAATGGTCAGAGGAAAAGTGTGATGAAGATCTGATCAATGAGGTGAGAAAAATATTATTGCCGGTTATGAATAAACCATGGATTGTAGGTTAGGGATCACCATCGGTTTACCGGTATTTCATCCCGTTAAAAATTTGCGGACTTCATAAAGAATCATCGAACATTCATATTAATTTCCGGGAAAGTTTATTTTTGGCTAAAAATACAATCTCATAACAGAAATCATGGGAAAAACCCCGAATCACAGTACCATTTCCCGAAGAAAATTTATGAAGAGCACCACCTGTGGATTGGCTGGAGCAACCCTGCTTCCTACCTTATTACCTTCGTGTGTAAACTGGAAAGGAGCAAATGACAGACTACAAATCGGCCATATTGGAGTTGGGCCCAGAGGCGGTTCTGAATTAAGAAGCTATTACCTGCCATTGGAGGGATCCAGGTCTGTGGCCATATGTGACCTTTTTCAGGAGAGACGAGAAAAAGGAGCAGATTATGTAAATCGATATTATAAGGATAACAGAATAAGTGCCCCTGAAAGTATCGCATATCAACACTTCGAAGAGCTCCTTGAGCGAACCGATATTGATGCTGTGAATATCACCACCACCGACCACTGGCATGTGCTTGCGGCAATCAGGGCAGCCGAGGCAGGCAAACATATAATGCTTGCCAAACCGCTTGGATTAAGCTATCCCAACTATTTGAAACTTAAAAAAGCCCTTAAGGACAATGATGTTCGTTTCCATTACGGAACCCAGCAAAGAGCTTCCCAACATATGCAAATGGGCATTGATATGATTCAGCAGGGAAAGATTGGTGAAATAGAACGTGTTGAGGTGTGGGCTCCGGGAAAGAATGACGTTGAATCGCCTGTATGCACTGAGGTCGCTGTACCGGATGGACTTGATTATGAAAAGTGGCTCGGTCCTGCCCCGCTGCGTCCCTACTGTCCGGAGAGGGTGACCAACAATGGAACCTGGTTTAATAACGATTATAGCATCGGTTTTCTTGCAGGATGGGGAGCTCACCCGCTGGATATAATGATCTGGGCTTTGAAAGATAAATTGAGTGGCACCTATTCATGTGAAGGCACAGGAATGATCTGGCCGGGAAATGGCCTCTACAACAATATATTCACCTGGGATCTGAATTACGTATATGACAATGGCACAGAGGTGCATTTTCTAAGTACCGATAAGGCAGAGAAAGAGGTATTGAATCATCGCACCGTCAGAGAGGGGAATGGAACAACTTTTTATGGGACCAGGGGATGGATCTCACTCAGCCGGTCCACGGTCCAGTCAGATATTGCAGAGATTGACGTGAAGTTAAATGCGGCATCAAAAGATAGTGAAGGCATGGGCCAGCTATTTCTGGATGTTATTCGTGGAGAAAGAGAGGAAGCATGTCCGGTTGAGGATGCCATTCTTTCTGATACCATCAGCCACATGGGTGACATGGCCATTCGAATGAACAGGAAGGTAACATGGGATCCCGGGAAGGGTGAAACAGTCAATGATCCTGAGGCAAATAAGCTTTTTGTAAGGGCAATGAGAGATCCGTACCGGATTTAAAAATCCAGATCTACAGAGGAAAACCACTTCTTCCTCAGATACTCTTCAATACCTTCCCTTTCGGTATCGGAAAGTGCCCTGTCAAAAATCACTATTTCTGCCAGAGATCCTTCCCAGTAACCTTCGGTTTTACGAATCGTTTCATCTGCCATGGACTCCAGTTCAACGGTCAGTATGCAAAAATCCATGGGATTGGGTGTGCTGAAAGGATCCACCCTGATTCCATTCAGGAAAGTCTTTCCGTTTTTTGTCTTATCGTCTATCGTCTCCGGATCAAAAAGTCGTTTCCCGGAATCTTCACTTTTCCCGATATACTTACTCAGGGCAATAAAGGGACTTTTGCCTGGAAACGTCACACTGCTCTCCCTGTAAACCATGATAATGGTCTGAAAACCCTGAACCTCTTTGCCTATATTTGTCACCCACACATGATCGAATCCGCATACACCCTTTCCATTTAATTGATTGGGCTCGTATTTGACAAAAAGCTTTCCCGGGTTCCTCCATGTTTTCTCTTTCCAGTCAGGGAAAGGACCTCTTTCAGGAATGATCCCATCTGGCTGTCCGTCTCCATCCAGATCACTGGCATCAAACCAAAGTTTGATGGTTTCCTCTCCGATCTGTGAGGGATTCATCTCATCTGCCACCTTCCCGGCAGGTGTTTTGCCGATGGCCATGCAAATCCTGTTAATGCTCTCAGCGTTTGTAAGACTGTTTTTTGCTGAAACATAATAATTCCCTGGGCCCGGCGGGGTAAATTCAATGCCGACATTTAATGGTTTCTCAACTTCCTCCATTTTAAATATCGGCGCATCCTCCTGATACCAGGTATAAGTATACCCTTGTAACGGATCAATAATCCGGATGGTTTCGGAACCACTCTTTTCAATATCCAGTTTTGAAATATTAAAGGGATACACCTCTGGTACAGTCATTGTTTTCTTCACTGCATGATGGTCATTATCTGTAACAACCACAGTGTAACTGCCTGGTTTGAGATTTATTCGCTCACTTCCCGATACATCTGAAGATCTGAAGTAAGATGGAACTCTTAAATAATCAATATTTGGACCTGAATTGCCTGTTGAAGAGAGTGATACGGTATTCATTCCCGCTTTAAGAAAGGCTGATGCAGTTGTTTCACCCCATCCCTTATAAAGTGGCCGGGTTTCATCAAAAAACAGAGATTTTTTTTCAGGCTCATCATTCACGGAAATTTGCATATGGCACCCTTTCCTGGAAGTAGCTGAATGAATAAAATCAATTGGATAGATACCACTCTTAACAACCTCAATGGTCCAGATAATGGTGCCCTCATTGCCATTAAATTGCACAAATGCATTGTTGCTGGCATCAAAATAATGTGGGATCTGGTGTCCGGGGATATCAAGGGCTGCATTTTCCGCCTCAAAAATTCGCTTGTCTCCATACATATTTACTTCATCTTCCCATGCGAAGCGATAGGGAGCAGCACCTCCCTTCACTTTCACTATAATTATTCCATTATCACAACCCGAAAATGAGGCCGTAACATCCGTTTCAAGGTCAAGCACCTTCGATGAAGTTTTTATTCTTCCAGACGCCTTGATGGATTTACCTTCGACAGCAGGCTGACCATAAAGTGGGTAATGAACCTTCGCATTTCTGTATTCACTATCAACAACCAATAAATCATAGATTCCCGGCCCGGCAGCCTCCAGTGTTTCGCCTCTATGACCGGTTGACCAATAATAGGTGTAGGGTGGTATGCCCCCAGTCACAACAGGCTTTATATCATACGTGTCAAGGAATTCGTTACCATGAAGAACGGAATGCAATTTTACTTTAATTTCATCAGCATCGGAGTGAGGTGCTGAATTTGATATCTTCCATCTGATCTCCCGTTCAGGATATTTGGCAAAAGGAGGATCAGGACGGATAAATGATGTCTCATCAGTCAAAGAACAGATCAATTCATATTCTTTGAGTGCCCCAAATTCAACTTCAACCTGGTCCACGCCCATGGCAATGGTTTTCCCGTTTAAGATCCATCTGACAACCTGCGTATTGGGAACGGGCGATATATGGTCAATTTCAAAATGGTATTTTGTGGGTCCGGTAATATGAATATTCGTTTCGGAAGGCGTAAATCCATGAATCGGATTAACCAGTTTATTAACCCGCATGGCCACCCTCTGTTCACAAACCGGACACATTCTCTCTGTATTATCAAACACTCCTGCTCCCATGATACAGCCCTGTGCTGTGGATCGGTAGTACCCCGTCAGATGATACTGGCACCCCTCAAATGCTCCGATTTTGTCTAAATAGGCTTCTGTATATGGTGTTGGAAGCGGCGTACCGGGTTCAATCCATCTCCTCCATTTAATTTTATCACGTCTGTATTCCCTGTCAGCTACATAGGTTGGATTGGCAGCCGTACCAGTTGCACCCGCTGTATACTCATCGCCTATGCTCATGCAGGTATGAGATATCTCATGTAACATCTTACCGATTCCGTTGCCTGCTATCAGGGCATTACCTACCCTATTTTCAAGATTCCTGGCAGCACCCCCTCCACCTCCATCTGAGTTAGGCATAACCAGGAACGTTACCCAACCTGTGTGTTCATTTTTCCAAGGTAAGAACAACCTGTCGCGTATCGCATCAACCACTTTCAGATCAACACCCTCGCCCCACTTTGGCATGTCCGGCCACCACATTCCATATACATTAAAAAATTCCCTGTAGTTGGCAAATGCAGTCTGGGCTCTCTCATCTCCGGGAGTCAGGGCAGCTATTAATGACTCATTTATATCCTTTAAGAATTCATCTTTCATCTCCGGTGAGTTATAGGGTTCGCTCTCCCTGGATGTCCACCGGTTCATGATCACTATATTGATTCGGTTATCCTTCTCTCCGTTTATCATTACGGGTATCAGCTCAACCTTCCTTATGATTGAGTCAATATCAATATCTTTCTGTTCCGGGTTTAAAGCAGTACCCGGTTCCCCGGCATATCCCAGGGCTGCAGAGATAAGGAACAATGTAACTGCAAATAATTTTCCCATGGCTACTATTTATTAATCGAATGGTAAAACTTTTTGCCGGTAATTATGGTTCAATACCTCATCAGGCACAGAAGGCAAATAGTTGCCCGCACTCTCTTCACCGGGATCCTCGAGATACTCCACATACACACAATCTGTTCTGATTGTTTTACCATCATCTACCAGGTTAAGTGATGAAGCGAGACAGGTGGTTCCTGACTTCAGGCTGACCACGAATTTTGCGGAGGTCATATCGGCTGTCACTTCCCGGGTCAGGTCAATATTTCCGACCGTCAGGCTGGCACTTTCAATGGGCAATATCTTGTCCCCGGCTCTGTTCTCAACGATTCTCTTTCCCGATTCTTCGGGCCATCGATTCAGCCGAACCTCATATTTACCATCACGAGCCACCTGAATAACCCAGATCTTCTTACCGCTTCGTGAATAGGCATCATGTGAGTAGAGTGTTACCGGATTCTCATGCTCGGTCCCAATATATATTTCAGCATATTTATCAAAATCAGAGGATGTATCCTCCCACCATTCTTCGTACCTGCTGTAAAGCTCCTTCACAACATCAGGGTGTGCAGCTGCCATGTCTTCCCGCTGACCGGGATCAGCTTTAATATCATACAACTCATCTTTCTCACGCTTCACCAGGCGCCATTTCTCAGTTAACACCTGGTACTCTTTGTCTTTAACCGGATACTCAACCCTCTGGTTATGTACAAAAAGCGTTCTTTCAGGCCAGCTTTCGACCTCCCCCTTCAGCAACGGGGCTAAACTTTGCCCGTCATACTTAAGATTTTCAGGCGTTGTTAACTTACACAGATCAACCAGCGTTGGCATCAGATCAATATGTGCTGAAAGCGCCTTGATATCCCTGCCTCCGCCAATTCCTCCAGCAGGCCACCGCATAAAGAAAGGTACCCGGTGGGCATTCTCATAACCCCAGATCTTCCCGCCCCTCATGTCTGCGCTGTAACCCTCCTTAACAAAACCCGTCTCAAAATCAATAACAATACCGCCAAACCAGGGACATGGGCCATTATCAGTCATAAAGATCAATATGGTATTCTCCTCAAGTCCCATATCCTTTACCTCTTCAAGAAGCATGGCGATATCCTCATCCACCTTACTTACCATTCCGTAGTAATGAGCCAGCCGGTCGGACACCTGATCTTTATAGGGTTCAACATACGCTTCATCAACCCTGAGGGGAGCATGAGGCACATTTGTGGAGACATAGCAGAAGAAGGGTTTATCCCTGTTTTTACGTATATATTCTACAGCTTCAGTAAACCATACGGTATTGCAATATCCATTGTATTTCTCAAATTCACCATTGTGCACAAAGGTGTCATCAAAATAATCATTTCCCCAGTAACCGGGATTCGATCCAACGCCCCCACCTCCATGAACAAGGACTTCCCTGAATCCACGGTCCTGAGGCCTGAAGGGGTAATTCTCCCCCAGGTGCCATTTGCCAAATATTCCTGTTTCATACCCATTGGCACCAAACAGATCGGCAATGGTGGTCATTCCCTCCTTGATCAGAGACCTGCCTCCTATGGTATGCCATACACCGGCGCGTGACGAATAGCAACCTGTCATCAATGCAGATCTGGTAGGAGCACAGCAGGGATCCACATGAAAATCCGTGAACCGGACACTCTCCTGGTAGAGGTCATCAAGTGCCGGGGTCTTTACATAGGGACTGCCATGACAGGCCAGGTCACCATATCCCTGATCATCAGTCATGATCAGAATCACGTTGGGAGGCGTCTTTGCACAGGATGCCAGCAGCACTGAAACCAAAAATATCAAAGTTCGCATTCTCATATTTCTTGTTATTTCATAATTGTTAATTATACCCGGGGTATTCCATGTGGCTATTTCCCCTGTGACACGATCTCCTGACGGGTTACGATGGGCACATAACCAACTTCAAGTCCTGCCGGTGGTGTGACGATAAGAGCCGGATCTATTGCGGCAAGAGGTTTTCCATCTCTGGGCGGTTGCATATACTCCCCATCCGTACTGAAATTCCTTTGGATTTTTTCTACCATCGTCTGCAGATCTGATTTTTCAGAATCACTCCAAACATCCCGGTATTGCTGCAAGGCGGGTTGATCAATAAAACGATACCAATGGTAAGTTACTCTGGAACCATCAGCCAGAACCACATAATATGGACCTTTTACCGGTCCGGGATCCCCCCAGGAACCGGTAAGCGGAGAGGAGTAGTTTTTCTTGTTTACAGCCGGTTTGAACTTCACTTCCCTTAGCTTGTCCGGCACCTCGGAGGCAGCAACAGCAACGCGTTCCATCCCGGTTTCCCTGTAGTAGCGGGGAAATTCCCCATTAGGGCTCACAGGACTGTTGTTCCATTGCAAGCCAAAGGTATAGTTATCAAATACAGCCGTTTGCACCACCTTGTCTATGCCGGTCAGATCTTTTCTTTCATTTGTCTGTCGGAATTTAATGGGAGAAACGGTGATCTCTGCCATAAAACAGGCATCAGCTGAAGTGCGGAAACGGCCTGAACATACGGGCCCTCCATTGCGCCATTCCAATATATCATCAGCTATTGCACGGTTCGAATAATACCTGACATCCTGCATCAATACCGTTCTCCCGTTTTCATCAACCGGATAGATAAAATTAGGAACCTTGGAATAAGTGATTCCCTGATCATCCTTCACTTCAAAATAGGGTACCGTATTAAATTCCTGGGCCCCTCCTCCCGAATTACCCTCCTGTGCATCCAGGCAGCGTCCGTAATCAAAAGGATAATCCCTGGATATCTTACTCCACGATTCCGGGATGACAAAGGCAACCGGTCCCTTGAAATTGTCCAGGGCCAGGAAAAGGGTCCAGTGCTGATTTCCGGTGGGCGGGGGACCCGGTTTCTCATCCATAAG
>SDBT01007183.1_pt1 | contig 18379 bp, 17 predicted proteins | sample 2277101 | NCBI WGS metagenome assembly SDBT01 (sample SAMN10404973, study PRJNA504765) | marine sediment metagenome | isolation source: marine sediment core GS10_PC15, 103 cmbsf | place: Arctic Ocean: Southern Knipovich Ridge | collected 2010
CTTTCCTTTGTTACCAAAAGTTAGAGGTGTGGAGTCGAATACTTCAGTTTTACGCCCACGCACACCAGACAGCCAAGCAGAACTGTCCACTGAGGCTAAGGCAGTGTGTCTTATAAGTCTTCCCTTCGCTAGTCCATGTAATTTATATATAGTAGGCAGTTTTTTGATTTGTTCTTCTTCTTCTATTCGGCCGGCCATTTTTCCTAGACATATGTACTGTTCTGGTGCAACATTTATCTGTCCTATATGATTGAGATAATTTACTGTTAAAACTGGGGATATTATTACCCCCGAATATATACCCTTCTCATAATATTTAATGGTCTTATACATATCCATAGGCACATCATATTGTACAGCCATATCTAAATCACCAACGTGGGCATCTACATAATCATAATACCCATCCACATTATCTATCTTACCAGCAACCATTATAACTGAGTCAAAATTCCTACCTATATCTCCCAACTGATTCTTAAGATACTTGTATGAGATTAATACATTCTTAATACCACATTCTTTTAAGGCTTTTAATTGTGTGGTATTGTTGGCATTGAAATAGAACTTCATGATCTTGGACTACTATTCATACATACTCTGTTGCAGTAGTATCTTGTATCAGTAGACCATGGCTCTAACTTATCCAAATCTGCCCACTGTTTACCACATGTATGACATTGTACTATGGTTGGTATGCCTATAGTTCTGACTTCCATGACTTTCTCTCATCTACAAAACATAGAGATGCATGGGGACACATACCATCACATAAGAAACACTTTGTTCTTCCAGGTAATGTACCTTTTAACATAGAATCTTTGATTAACTGTGCACCTTTCAACATTACATCTAATGTCTCTTCTTGTTTATCTAATTTGTATGATATTATTACTGGTTGGTCTCTCTTATCTTTCTCAATACAATTACTAATGTATACATTACATCCCCACTTAGAGTCTAGGTTCTTACACTTGTTTAATAATACTCTATACATATTGGTCTGTAACTTATGTGATTCAGAAGGCTTAGAATATCTCTTAAAGTAATCTAATGATCCAGTTGTTTTCTTATCTGATATTACTAATTCCCCCTCGACTTCTAGTAAATCATCTATAGTACCAGTGATATAATCCCATGGGTTCTTGGGGTCTACAGCAGTAGCCATTGTATCTGCTACCCAATTATATATTAATTCCATCTCATGATACTCTGGTTTAGATGCCATATTACTATTACTATGTACTGCTTGTCCGAAGTACATTGATTTCATATCTTCAGTAGATTTATTTATAGGGGGTAATACCTTACCATAAACAGTATAACGCATACAATCTTTAATCAGATCAGACACATGTATACCAGGAGTACGTTCTCCTTTGAACAAAGCCTCTACTTGAGACTTTCTAAATGCAAAGTATATGTCTGATTCTATTTTGCTTTTAAGTACCATAATCCACCACATTTAGTACATTGATGTAAAAGTTCTTGCTTAGCGATTATCCATGCCTTAACTTGGTCGTCACACATGAATCCCCAATTACAATGGGGGCATAGATAGTCATACTTACTCTTATCCATTATCTTAACTGATATTCACTGTTATATAAATCTATACTAAAGTAGCCCTACTTCTGTAGTTCCTACACTACCAGCAGACCCATCATTATTAGTGATCGAACACATAGTAATTCCTCCTGCTCCACCACAGGCTGTAATCGTAGCCGAAGATTGATCTGGGCCTATAGTCATTACAAATCCACCACCACCTCCTCCACCACCAGCATTTATAATGGCAGATACAGTTACACTTCCTCCTCTTCCTCCATCGGCACTAATAGTTATTGCTGGTAACGGTTCAGAAGACATTAAAAATAATAATCCACCACCACCACCTGCACCAGAACCAGTACTATCAATTTGTTGTTCATGATTTCCACTACCACCACCACCACCAGTGGTTTCATTATATAATATATCATAACAAACAACAGGACAATAACCACAACCTGCATCTGGACAACCTCCACCTCCTACTCCACCATCACCAACAGCACCACCTCCACCACCACCTCTTGCTTGACCATCTCCACCTGGCCCACCACCTGTACCAGTGTCTACTACACCATCATTTTGTCCATCATCACCACCATCAGTACAACCATTTACTGATGCTTCACAACAAATATCTACACCTTGGTCTCCATTTGCAGAGATTATACCTACACCTGAAATTATATGTGCCATAAGTTTTAACGTTCCACCACCTGCGCCACCATCTGCTTGAGGAACATTGGATGGTACACCACCAACCGCACCCTTACCTTCTACATGAATTTTTGAGCAGGCATTACTTAGTGTTAAAGTACAACTTACTTTTATGATTAAAGGAGAGTCTCCTGTTAATTCTATGCAGTTATTAATTGTTAAATTTTTATACTGTTTATAATTATCACATGATAAATCTGTGTTTGTAGATATAACTACATTCCCCTCTCTAGAGTTTCCGTAAATAGTTGCACATTCTACACCAGTTCTATTTTCTATATTACACGGTGCATCTGCACATACAGCAGTAACAGTAGCACAATTAGTAGTAGCAACTGCTATCCTCATAGCACAACATGGGGCACACCCAGTAGTGTTAGTAGTAAATGTCCAGTTACAAGGGATACTCATACAATCATTGTTTATTTGAGTATAAATAAAATTACACATACATGCAGCTAAACCACCACATACTGCACAACAACATGATGCAGTATTGTCTAATGTTAGACCAATTAATCTGGCATTACCAGCAGACACATCTATATTTAATCCACATCCAGCAGTAACAACAAGTCCACATATTACATGGTTATTTAGAAATCCAAAATATTCACACCAATCTGTAGCAGATACTATTTTAGATGATGCTGTTGGCCCACGGGGAACTAGTACACGACTCATAGCGACAACTGCCACTCCACGATAGCACGTTTTGCCGATGTCTTACATAATGGAGAACAGTCAACTTGTCTAGCCCATAATGCTCCACATGGGGGGTCACCATTACTATCACCTAGACCTAGTTCACACCATGAAAAATTAGCACAACAATAACCAAAATCAACTGACAAAAACAGGGTGGGTCTAACATATACCTTATCTGAGGTAACTATAGTCTTCCATAATACACACACACCCAATAGATTAACATCTGCAGCACCAGGAATAGTAGAACTATCTCCAACACCTATCTTCTCAGCAAATCCAGAGTCAGTACAACAGGCAATCGTTGGGCCACCAATATGTTTGAGAATACTATCTTTACCTACATTAACAATTAAATTTTTAACAGTGTGATCGTGGACTTTGACCTCCTCGCCACAAGGTTTCTTCTCCCAGGCTATAACTCTAACATGACCATTGAGAGGGATTAATTCGCCTACCATATTACCATTCTCTCCTTTGACATATATATTGATTTATGTAGTACATGCAAAGATTGTTATACAACTCCCTATATCATATGAACCAGAACCACCGACATTTGTTATTGTCATATTTCTAATCTTCTCAATAGAGTTAACCCATTCTGTCACATATTCAAACCTATTTGGTATTGTACATTCCCCTGCTGTACATCTTGTTACAGCATGTCCATTGACTTGTTTTTCTTCATTCTGTCTATTCTCTATATTAAAAGTTCCTACCTGTGGATAAGCCTGTGTATTAATTGTTATAGGGAAGCGACAAAAATCATCTCTTGCAATTAGATTATCTGCTACTCCATTAGATGAATATCTAGTAGAGTAACATGCAGTAGTATCTGCAAAATTAAATCTTGCTTCAGGGTTAATTGTACCTCCAACATCAGTTACACTAAACATACCTTCAGCACTATCAAAATCAGGTATTCCATCAGCATTTTGAGTATCATTCCAGAATTTAAGACAATCTATATGACCCTCCAATGTACCACCTGCTGTAATTACAAATCCATTTATTTTAATATATCTTAATCCAACTATACATGCTGATATTGTATCAGTTACTTGTTCTGTTAAATCTGTATAACAGGCATCAGCAAATAATCTTACTATTGCATTAGTTGCATCTACCCTCTGTATCTCTACATACCATGTGTCTCCTGAAGTAAAGTCTTGAGTGAAACATGTACCTGAACCACTTTCTAATACCACTCCATTTCCTTCCCATGCACTAAAGTCATTTAAAGTAGAAGTACTAACCATTCTTATACCATAAAAGTCTCTATTTCCTGAACAAGAAACAAATGATGTAACACTATCTAAACCTACAAACATTTGATTATTAAAAGCACCATTACATGTAGTGTCTACCTTCAATTTATATCTCATAATCCACTGTGTATCTGATACCATACATGCCCCAAGGTCATGAAGCGTTCCCTGATCATCAGTATTAACAGACCAGTTTACGAATTTTGTCTGTGTATCTACACCATAACAACAGTCATTATTACTACACCAAGTATTCTGATGTGTTACGGCATTATTAGCGTTCCAGAACTTAAGACAGTCTATTGTTCCATCTAATGTACCTCCATTTGGTGCCAAATTAAAGTTTTCTACTTTAATAAATCTTAGATTAGTTACACATGCAGATACAGCATTGTCAAGTTTTTCTTCTATTAGGCAAACATAATCTGGGCATCTATAAACCCTTGCATCATATGTTGTACCTGATGTTCTTTTTAATTCCCACCATAAATCTGCTCCTACTACATGACTTACACAACAGAATGTTGCAGTTGCACCCTGACTTGCAGGAGATACACCATTACCCTCTCTTAATCTAAAACTATTTGTACATCCAGTACTTCTTAGTGGGCTTATAGATATAAAATCTTGTGCATTACAAGAACCCGATGCATGATTTTCACTAAACATACCTATATCTCCACCATTACTTCCTGAAGATGTAGCAGTTACGGCATCAGTAGTATGTTTAAATCGTAATGTCCACTGTGTATCTGATACAGCAGAACAACCTAAATCAAATGAAGTGGCATGGTTAGCAGAATTTCTTAGGAAATCCCAATCTAATACATTAGTACAGGCATTAACTGATACTACACATCCAGTATCACTCCAACAATCACAACAAAATGTCTCACAAAGAGTTTTAGTTTCTTCTGTAGGAGTATTAGCAACACTAACACCACAATAAAATTTAAAACAATCTATAGTACCTATTGTAGTTCCACTAGTGGCACATGAATCATGTTGATTTTTAAATCCAAAAAATCTTAAATCAACAGTACATGCTGATATACAACAATCTGTCTCTGTTGCAAATAAATCTTTATAACATGCATCATTATACAAATTTATTGTAGCCTTGGTAGCACTACATCTTGATAATTCAATATAAAATGTACGTTCTATCATGTCTGTTAAACATCCAGTACCACCCTGATTAAGTCCTGCACCATTAACAGCTTCTAATTTTATTTTTGTACATGATGCTCCTGTAAACCCCTGCATATATATTGCATCTTGATTAGTACATCCTCCTACAGTAGAGTCAGAACTAAACATACCCCAATAACTATTTAGTTGTGTAGTGACATGACTAACATCTGTAAATGCCTGCTTCCATCTAGCAACCCAGCGTTCATCACATACATTTCCACCTAAATCAAATGTAAGACCATCGTTTGAATTATCTCTTTTAGAATCAAATGTAAGTAACTCTCTACAAGTATTAATCTCTGCATTAGTAGTACATTGTGCTGTCCAACATGCTGAAGACGACATATCTAAGCATGGAGAAGCAGTTTTAGCAGTACTAATACATGCATCTAAATCTTCAAAGTCTCTGGTCTGTTCTGTATTACCCTTGACTACTATACAATCTGTTAACCCCTCAGTACAATTCCAAAATTGAACACAATCTATGTTACCAATGAATGTTCCACATGGAGTACAATCAGCACTAAATGCTATTGCTTTAATATATCTTAAATCTATAGTAGAGGCTGATAAACTAGTATGTGATTGTCTTTCTATTAAATCATTATAACATGCATCACTAAATAATCCTATGGTATATGTAGTACCACTAGTTCTTCTTATCTCTGTAAATAATGTTTCCACAATAAATTTATGAGTAAAGTTTTCAACCTGTCCTGCTGTCCATGAAGCACCATTTGAATCTGCCAACCAAATTTGTTCACCAGTAGATACAGTAGACATTCTCATTCCTACTGCATCCTGAGAACCATCAGCAAATGTACTTGCATCTGAATCAGATAGTCCAAACATGAGAGTTTGTGAAGTTGAATCAGCATTATGAGTAACAGATGTTAAATCTATTTTAGCCCTTAATGTCCATAAAGTATCACTAGGAAATATACCATCTCCCCATAAATCATATGCCACACCATCATCATCTGCTGCCGTATTAATAACATCAAAGTCTATTACATTAGTACAAATATTTGTTACTACATTACAACCTCCACCCTTAACCCAGTTACAATCTGCTGCACATTGAGTACTATACTGACAGAACTTATCACAAAATTCGGGGCAAATATTACATACATCATCTCCAACTGTTTTTCTAAATCTAGTAAAGACCATCAGTTAGAACCCCACACTTTAATATAGCCCTTATCCATCGTACCACATCCAGAAGTTCTAAGCACACCTACTATATTTATTTGATCACATGTGTTAGTCCATTTTGAAGCGTACTCAGTTCTCTGTGGAGGAGTAGCAGCACCAAAAGATGTTATATGACTGGCATGTCCATTCAGTAATTTTTCCTCTCCTGCAATATTTATACCATACCATTCACCATGACCATTTTCAACACAACTAGAAATATCAAATAGCATTACAGAACTACAACAAAGAGTTGCTTGAAGATTATTCCTAGAATAATTAGTTGAGTAATTACATCCTGTATCTAATGTAGTATTCCCTACCTGCCAATTCCATGCAGCGTTAGTACACTGGCTAGAATATATTTCAACTTTTAAATATTTCTTAGTAGTAAAAGTACATGTAGTTAATGCTGTTACAGGACACATACATTCATCTACTGTAGCAGTTGTTAATAACTCCCAGAAATTCATACATTGGTCTGGATTACATGAACCTAATACTACTGCTTGAGAACATGCTAAGAAACTAGTACATGCAGTAGGATTATGAATTGTTATAGATGTTATAGGGTCAGTAACATTCCATTTATTTACAACTTCACATCTTTCTGGTGGATTAGATGCACCAGCAGTTTCTTCTGATACAAAATGGTTTATACCCAATTTACAATCACCAGAATTATCTGTCGTAAATATAAAAAAACCATTATTTGTTCTACAAACAGTTGTATCTATACCAAATTGTCCTTGGTTTGTAGCAGTGGTTATATCAACACCATCACATCTGCTTACTCTATATGCATAGTTTGTACACGAATCACAATTAAATCTTCCTCTTACTCTTGCATTACCACAAGCAATTATGTAACCAACCACTTGATACTGCTTATGATATGGTAAACATGATACTGTTATACAATCTCCTGTACATGCCAGTGTAGTTCTACCTATCTCTACCCATCCACCTGCTACAAGAGGAGCACAACAGACTACTGGAAATGAGATAAAAGGATTAACTAAATTAGTCAAGTCCGCGTACCTATCAATGTTACCTTCAAGCCTGCGGCACACATACCAGGGGCATCAACAATGATAGTCATCACAGCATTATCTGCTAGAGCAGTATCAGTTAGTACTGGTGGACATGCAGCAGTTTCAGTAGTATCTTCACATGCATCAAATTGTACTTTACAACAAGTCATAATTGTAGTTGCTCCTTCATGAACGTCTACAGTAACTACACCACAACAAGAGGCAGTTGTTAATGAGCCTTTAATATCAGTTAAGGTAAACGCATATGGCATATGCCAAGTAATTTTCACTCCACAGGTTAATGCAGTAGTTTCATCTGAGGCAGCAATCATAAATGATTCTGTTGGATTAGGTAAAGTTGCAAATATTGGTACACATCCAGCCCCCTGAGATTGTAAGAATTGACCACACGTACCAGCACCTACAGTAGCAGCTACGGCACATGCGTTCCAAGTAATTAATTCTCCGTCAGTACCATTTGATAACATGGATACATCTACAACACTACAGGCTATTGTTGTAGCATTACCTGTGCTTGTTACATCACCTGTAAGATTTGCATTAGTTACTACTGTTGCTACACCAGTATTTGCTACTGTTACTCCACCAGAAACGGTTAATTCTACTGCAACATTACATGCATTTCCAAGCCAAAATCTAGCATCAAGTAATGGTGAACCTGTAGGGTCGAAGGTTGTAATATAACATTGTAAATCAGAGATACTAGCCTCTGTAATTGTGCCACCAGTAGTCGCTCCTATATGAGTATGGTTCATGTTTGTAAAACCAGTGGCTACTATTGTAGGAGTAGTAAGAGTCTTACAAGTTAGAGTTTGACAAGCAACAGTCCCCACCAATATTAGATCAAAATCTGGTACTGTTACTACTCTAGTCATACAAGTAGTTATAGCAGTAGCATCAAATCTGATTAAGGCTGTAGCATCTGTGGCATCTGATATAGTAAATATTGTATCTCTTGGAATAACAGGACAACACCCAGTAATGGCATTACCATTTAATAATTGCATTACTTTGACTAAATCTGGGGCACCATAAATAGCAGCACACCCAGGACAGCAATCAGTGGCTTCTTTAAAGACCATATATATAACCTCCTTTTAGATTCTTATATAGATTAAGCATACGCATCATTTCCATCATAGGTAGTAGCACAACATGCTTCATTATATATAGCACAAAAGGTCTCTAATACACAAACACAATCAGTCATTCCCAAACACTCTGTTAATTGTATATCATGTTCGGCAATTTGTACTACATCAGTTAATGCCAATACTTCCTGTGGAGATTCAAAGTCTCTCAAGGATTTTACTGTTAATACTGCTTCTTCCAAGTCATGTATCTTACCAATGATTTGTTTATCATATTCATAATCACTGAATAGATATTCTCCTACTTCTAATGTTGTTTGGAAATTAGGGTATTCCCATTTTATACTTTTAATAACAAATGTAGAATCAATATTCTTAATAGAATTAATTACATTTACTACATCATTCTCTCTTAATGATCCTAATAGAAATGGGTGTTCAACTTTTAAATTAGTTCTTAGAGTACCAAATCTATTAAGGTATCCTTGAATATATCTAACACCATCATTTCTAGTTTCAATCCACGGTGCAATTAGTCTCTTAGAATGAATACCAAACTCATCTATACTTGCTTGATTTTTACCTTGAATGGATATGGGTCTTTCAAATTGATATGCTACAACTATGACATCACAATTAGTAGGGATTGAACCTGCCTCAAATACTATTGTTCTAAGAGGTGTGTTAAATACATAGTCAATTTCAGGCTGTTGTTCCACACACATAACTAATACCCTAGTGCTAACAGGCGGTTCAGTTAGAGTATATGTAGTATCACAACACGCGGCAGTAAATGTTTCAACCTGACAATATTTAATATTCTTACCAAGTATAGTTAACTCATTGACTAGTTCAGTATCATCAAACTTAGTTTCAAATACTGATGTATTATTACCATGTTCAAATGTATTTGGTTTGAATGTATTTTCTCTTAGTATACAATGGAATAGTTTTAATGAGTCAGTATAGAATGTGGCACCAAATAGGGACATTAATTGATCTATAATATCAAACAGTTTTCCATCAGCAAAATACTGTACTATAGTTATACCTGATACTCCCTGAAATGGTACTGATATAAAGTCTGTATTGTTTAATATTAGGTCATGTACTATAAATTCTGGGGATTTATTAGTATATAGTTTAGCCCTTACTTCTATATCTCCTAGTTGTTTACCATGTGAGTGTGCTAATACTATCTTCTTTACTATCTCTTTTTCTATTTTAGTTACTTGCCCCCCAAATTTTAGTATGTTAATAGGATTAATATTATTAAATAATATACCTTCATCTGTACTATTTAAGTTACCTTTATACCACCTGAATGAATCTATTTGTCCATCAAAATGACAGGCATTATCAAAGTTACGGGCAAAATCTATATCAGTAGCAACAGTAAAGTCACCAGCAATAGTAGAGGTATTATCTACTACATCACATACAGTTAATGTTACTAGATCACAGGCATCTCTTTTAATTCTTATTTGTTGGAAAGCACATGTAGTTACATCAGTTTGTCCATTAAGTGTAGTACTACCTAGTTGTACTCTTAGTGCCCCCTGTGTTATATTACCAACACCAGTTGTATATCCACTGGCAGTAAATCCAGATGCAGTATATCCTGGCCCAAGAGCACTAGTACATTCTATCCATACTTTCATACCATTACATGCAGTAGTTGATTTACTAAAGATATATCTATCACAACAGTTGACATTGTTAGCGTTCATCCACCAAACCATTTCAAACTCACCACATAAATCAAAGTCACAGTTATCTGGTATTACAAAATGACCAGAACAACCATCAAATCCTACTGACTTACCCCACTTACCACACTGATATGATAAGGCACCTCTCTGATATATGTTGATTGCTTGGTTTGCTTCTAAAGTTTTCCTAAATATATACACGTCATCTAATCTACCAGTAAATAAACTACCACCATCTGACTCTGCTCCTAGTGCAATACAACAACAATTAAGTACTGGCCCAGCAATAGCACCACATGTACCAGTTGCATCTAATTCTCCATTAATATATAATAACATGCCACTCCTATTACTTACAGCAGTGTATGTAGTAGCAAAATGTGTCCACATACAAAGAGGTATAGAACACGTAGACGTAACAGAAAATTCTGTACACATTTCACCTATATCAAACTGTATCTCATTACAGGCGTTTATTGATATACTATATCCAGCACTACATGCTAATGCCGATCTCTTTGTTATTAGTGCCTGCTCTGTACATCCAACAGTAGGATAGACCCATCCTGATATACTCCAATTTTGGTCTTGTCTAAAATTGTATTTACACTCATTATCTAATGTAAGATACCTAGTACCATCAAAACAAAAGGCTCTGGTAGTAGCAGAGTTACCTACCTTACCACATGTAAAAGTAGCACATCCACATACAACAGTAGCAGTAGAATCTAAACATCCAGTATCACATAAGTTATTTTCAAATTCAAACCTAGTTAAATATGAAGGTATATTAGAAAATCCATTGGCATGATTATCATAACCAGAGTCATCACCAGTACTACAATCAGTAGTTAGCATTAATTTTAAATCTGTAATACTCGCTATGTCTTGTACGTATTTAACATCATTATTAGGTTCTACATTATTACATAAAGGTAATTCTATCTTTGCCTGATCTATAGCCCTATCTCCCTGTTTAGTTATTATTGATTTTAAGAATGTAGTCTCTGTATCCTTGACAAATAATCTAACTCTAGCCATAGTATCAACCTGTATTAGATGATGGGCACATGTCTTCGTTAGTAGTTAGTTTAGCCTGTCCTATAGCCATAGTCATGTTAGCAATATATGTAACGGGAGTTTGTTTTGATTTGGTAAAAGTCACACCTTGTACCTTGACTCTTTTCTTTAACATACTAGATGCTCCAAATGCAGTACATGCCTGTGCCCTAGTTAGCGGGGGACTAATACAATTATTAGCATCACAACAGGCACCTTCCTCTCCAAGATAGAAATCATAACAATATTCTATGGTCTTATTTTGAAATGCACCAGTCAAGAAACATATCTGTTCAGCAGCAGTTTGTACTACAGCAGGTTGTCCACCCATACCAGTAAATTCATCTACTACAGTAGCAGCTTCATCTATTATTGTCCATGATACATTAATAGTAGTAATATTACCTTCTACTTTAATTGTAAAGGCATCTTCATCTCCACCCTCTGCCTGTGGTAAGGCAATTATTTGTACGGGGGTATTCAAATTCCAATTTAAACTTTCAAAGTTATTTGATCTGTATGTCATTACTGGTTCACATATAGTAGTACCTCTAGGAAACTCAAAAGTCTGGTCAGCACATGTCTTTACTAGTCTTATAATAATATCAGCCATTTTAAACTATACCTCTCATTGAAGTAGATTCTTTTAACCATCTCATAAACATGGGTTTTATCTTACCCTCCATATCCATAGCATCGCTTACACCATATACATTAAATGTGACACTTATGTTTTCTCCACCTCCTCCATATCCACTGGATGTAGCAGGTGTTACTCTTTCTGATCCAGACTCTCCAAACTGATATCTTCTTCCAGATTTTTGACCCACACCTGATATTGGTTCTGTAATTAACATACCATGTTGCCCTCCACATTGACCTGGGTTGTAACTATAAGGACTAATTTGTTGTACTGGCCCTACACTACCTCCTCCACCTAATGAAGCAAGAGCCTGTTGAACTTTTTGACCCCAATCTCCAATACCATTTACTATAGTTGACACTGCATTAGTTCCAGCATCAACACCAAATGTTGTAAATCGTTGTAGTTCTTCCCATGCAGTTGTTGATTGCTTAACAGCATCACTAGAGGTTTGTGAATTTTCTTCAATCTCATCGAAGAGGTCTGCTGTTTCATCCAATCTTTGTTCTCTATCATATGTAGACTGTCTTCTAGGATCATTTCCAAACCCTCCACCTGATCCTGTAGAATCACCACCACCAAGAATGAATCCAAATTTATCCTTTAACCAATCTATTATAGGTTTAAAGAAACTATTCCATATCCAATCTGCAAAATTCTCTAAATGTTTACCAATATCCCTAAACAGTTGTGGAAGTGTAACCATAAAAAATACATTAAGTTGACCCCATGCCATTAAGAAGGGCTGTACAAATTCTTTATTGAACCATGCAGGTAAGGCTCCAAACCATGCTCCTATAGCACCTAGATTGTTATAGAATGGTTGTGTGATATTTTCATCCCACCATACAGGTACATCATTGAGCCATTTTTGCATACTCGCTAATGCATTAGGCCAATGAAGATTCCAAAACAAATCCCACTTTGCCTGTGCTACTTTAATTGCATCTTCCCAAGCCTTAATATCTGCTGCAAACTCTATCTCTTTTTGTTGTGTTAAACTTGACGGCTCATTACCATCCTGATTGCCCTGACCAAATATGGCAGCAACGATTGAATTTCTTAACTTATCATAATCAATTAATGCTCCAAGAAAATCTCCTGATATTAACTTATCTGCAAGGTCTGTAAATTTAGGGGATATTTCAAGAAACTTTTTATAAAATTCTATACCATATTTTAACATTAATATAACAAATGGCTTTAGGAAGAACCCAATCATGTCACCTATAGGTCTTAGGAATAATGTGATTGCTGTATTCATAATGGTTAACATAGCCTGTAACATAGGAGATGAATCAATTAACATCTTTCTGAATTGTACAATGCCTGCCATACCTATTGCAAACCCTGCTATTTTTACCATACCTGGCCCGAATTTACCTAACCTATTATCCTTCTGAAATTTCTGTAGTTTATCAAACATCTTCTGCATTTCTTTTCTTTGATCTGCTGTACCCTTACCCAAACTCATCTTGGTAGAACTAAATCCACTTCCTCCACCAGCACTTCCACCACCAACAGTGATCTTCTCCATTCGTTTAACAATCTGTTCAAATTTGGCTAAAGAAGAACTGTCTAATTCTATCTTCATTGTATATTCTGCCATATACAATTAGTTAGCGACTAGGTACTTATAGATTTTATTTAAATTTAATGGGGTCTGAGAAGTGCTTGTTTGTTACTGCCACTAGTTTTTTGAGCCACTTGGCTGAGTGTTCGTCTGTTTCTCGCTTTGTCCATCCGAACTTGTTGGCACAGAGGGCATAGATACCAAATTCGAGAGTTTCTCCTCCCCTGATCCTACGAAACTCGTCATCCAATCCTCTAAGCAATCCGCTAAAGGGTAGTCTGACATCACTCTTGAGATGATTTTTGAGGCTTGTTTCCTACTTAATGCACGGATGTCTCCGATGTTTTTAAAATTAAAAGGTGCCTTTCTTAAAGTTTTTTGAAGTATATTGATCTGGTATTCACCGATGTTAACTTTCGGGGCAGTAATATTAGTAAGGTCTATAGATATTCTCAAGATGGCGTTCATTTCTCCAAAGGTTATATCATCTTCATATTCTATAGTTTCTTTTCTACCCTGCCAATCCATTTCAAAGGACTTTATAGTCATTATATAAACTAGATTGAATCTGTGATATAAGGGTTATGGAGGCGTACTGTCGAAGTTGGTAGCACTAACAATCATGTTTCTACCTTGAAATTCTATATCTTCCCAAATCGGCTCATTTGGTTCTATACTTGTAGAGTGCTGACCTAATGATATACCATCTATAGTAAATCTAATCTGTCTCTGATCCTCACACATTAGACCATTATCGAAATCTAATACCATGTTACCAGTTATCTCAGCCTGTATACATACACAGTTATCGTCTATCTGTTGATAAACTCTGTCAATATTACATCGTTGATCTAATGATGCACTAAATGTACCAGTATATTCTGCCAATCTACGATAGACATTTGTAGCATGGTGACAACCATGTTCATATAATAGTTCAGAGTTTGGGTTAATTGTCAAGTCTACTGATTGAACCTCTACTTCAAGTGCTGGACAACCACAAAGACATTCTTCTCCAAATGTTAATGAACCGTTGGCAAATGTAAATGGTATATGTTGATTGATAGCAGTACCAGCAACTTCACCAAAGGGACATGCCTCTACAGCAGCAGTAAATACATCATTGGCATAAGCCAGATCTAATGAGACTCTAACAACTTCTCCAACAGAACTTCTTACGGTAGCAGTGTTACCAATAATTCCATTAATAGTTCTAGTAAAATTATCACACATACCAGCAACTCCCAAATCTAATCCTATTTCCATAGTTGCAGAATTGGCTAGTTGAGTAGCCTGTAAATAAGAATAAACAAATCCCATACAAGCACATCCTGCTGGGGCAACGGGAGTATCAAAGAACCATTCTAACCACCATGGATTAGACATGACAAAATCTAGACCTAGATTACCACGGGCTTGACCGTAGGCATAAGTCTGAATTTCTATTGAGTTTAATTGAGATAGTGGGATTCTGTTATTAGTCCAAGTCCAACCAGATATTTTAGGTTCAAATCCTATTGGTTTTGTCAGACAAGCCTGGATTATAGGTGTTCCAAAGCACATTTCAAATTGATATTGAAGATATGCAAACGCACCAGTTCTAACTAATCCCATATCATATCAATCCATTAAAACGCATATAAAGATTATTATTAAACAAAGGTATGGCTGTTCACATCTTGGTACTTTAGGGTAATAACATGTCTATACATATTCCTATAGTCATGGTTAAATGACTCATTTCCTGTCATCAATATTTGAAGAAACCCGTTATCTGCTCTTCTAATTATATTTTGTATGAGATCTACTACAGTTTTAACTATATCATTATGTTGTTCCATACCCTTATATGATCTTACATCCACCTTAATTGGCACATCATGCCAGTAGTTAGCACCAAAGAAATCAAATGGTAATATCTTCTCTGCTGATGGTTGAATCAAAATACGAGGTCTAGTACCAGATCCAAATCCAGTAGTCTTAACATCCCATATTAATTGTATGTCTGGTTTGGGGGCATTATTAACTTTATTCTTATTCCAATCATCACTAAGAGCCTGCTTTAAATCAGTTATAGCATCATAAGTTATAATGGTCATAGTTTTTCTTGCAACACCTTATCAACATACCATTTTGGGGCAATACCCTTCTCCTTAATTTTCTTACTTACGGCATATGCTATACTATTAATTACATGATCAGATGAACTACTATGTTTACCACCATCTTTAGTTTCTCTAACCCACTTTCTTATAGCATCTATGTTAGGCCATTCACCAGGTAGTCTACCTTCATTAATTATTGCTGGTGCCCAGTCCTTTGATCCAACTACATTGTCTTCCAAATAATAGTTTATCTGTTCAGCCAAGTCATCACTATAATAAGATTTAATACCCTTTAACTCTTCTCTTAATTCATCTCTTAGATCATATCCTATATTCTGATTAATTTTATCTTTCTCAGACTTCCAATTACTCCAATCTATTTTAAACATACCCATAGTGATCAAGTCGTTATTACGTGGAACTCTTCTCTGTTTCTAATGATACGGTCAACATCCGCTTGCCATCTGGTAATAGAATCATTAATATCTATTGCAGAATTACCCATTGGTAGTTGATCCATACGTAGTGATGAAGTTAGTAGGTCTATGGCAACTAACTTTACGGTAGCCTCTTCTACATCTGCTGGTACGGCTATGTTTGCAAATGTATCTCCTGGCTCTCCACCATACCTATATGTTATTCTAATTCTATTGGCTCTTAGTATACTGAATAGAAATCCCCGCAAAAATATCTCTCCCATGTTTACCTTCTCTTCCCATACTGCATTGTTTTGAGTTATATCTGAATACTGACCAGTACTACCTCCCCAAATTTCTAGTACATCTCCTTCGTTAGTATCTAATGCATATATTCTTCTGTGATGTAATGAGATCATTGTACCCCATCCAAATCTATACAGTAATGGTAAGTCATGTTGCTCTTGAGTTACGGTTCTTAGTCTCCATGCGTGTCCTGTCCTACGGTCTAGTTTATCCTGTGCTCTCGCTATTAGTTTGGAGACTTGAGTGTTATTAGGTACGGTAGTAGAATCAATAGGTATCCTTAAGAAATCTGCAATATCTTCAACAGAGGCATATATGTCTACCATATCAGAATGACTCCCTTATAAAAAATGTAAATGAAGGTGATTGTCTTATTATTACACATGCACAGTTAAGATATTCTACCTCTCCTTCCCAAATACCAGTATTGGCTGGGGCAGTATCTCCTGCTCCACCTGTTAGAGTTGCAGCGCTTAGTGTTACGGTACATCCACTAGTTAGTAAACATATAGTATTTCCAAGAGTTCCATCTGAATCAGAAGTTATTGTAGAAACGCATGCTACGGCACATGCAGTTTGATCAAATGAAGGTACGGTTATTCCTGTCCTGGTATCAGCAGTAACAGAAGCAGCAAAATCGGTGGCAGTAGCACAATCAGAACAATCTATTGAAAACTCAGTATTATCAGCCTTAAGACCAGCCACCCCAGTATATACCAGACCATTTACGGTTACTGTATCACATGCTATAGCACATGCAAATGTGGCTGTACCAGTGGCAGCAACCAAAGCATCTAGGGCATATGTGACAGTACCAGATGTACGGGGGCAACTATATACTATAGCACCACAAAATACGGATGTTCCATTAGGTCGCCAGACCTTCCAAATACCAGTAGCAAAATTACAGGCACATGTAAAATCAACAACACATCCACATGAATCATTTAATACAAAAGTTAATGTTTCCCTAGATTCTGCTTTAACGTCAAATTGAACATCTAGCCTCTTCATATTTATACTCATATGAGTATATTTACACTCTAACTATTTATTATTTCGTATCAACGCTAGCCTGTGGATCTTTCTTTACGTCAGATACTATAGACTTTTTTACTGCCTCAATCTCACGGTCTTTCACCTGGATTATCTGTTCATAGTTAATGAATAATTGATTTAAGGTTTTTAAGAAATCTTCTACCTGTCTTTCTAATACGGCTGTATTCTTTTGTTTGTTAGTTATAAGAGTCTCTATTGTTAGTCCAGGTGGTATGGGTGGCATCCTTTGTTTATTAGGTGGGATTTGATCCTTACCAGTATTACCATCAATCATCGGCATACTAATGATATAATTATTCTATAATATAAGGGTTATTCAAAAATGAAAGTTAATCTACCAGATGCACCAGCAGTAATATTATCAATGAATATACCATCTCTCATAGGGTGATTAAAGTAAGGCATTGATATTTCTCCACTTGTTGCAGCTACCAAATTTATCTCTATAACTTCTCTTCCTAATCCACCAGTAAGAAATAGACCACTGGTTAATAGTCTTGCGGCTGTATTAGATGATAAGCATATTTCACTTCCTCTTGCTCCTGGGTCTGCTGTTATAGTAACTACACAACATACGTTTGCTGCCGTGGCAATACCATGAGTCGGAACTGTAATACCTGTTCTTACATCGGCTTGTAGTACAGTAGCCAAATTGGTTGCTGGCATACAAGTAGCATCCCAACATCCACAACAATTACAATTAGCACATGAGGCTAGAAATA
>SDBT01007184.1_pt1 | contig 18377 bp, 9 predicted proteins | sample 2277101 | NCBI WGS metagenome assembly SDBT01 (sample SAMN10404973, study PRJNA504765) | marine sediment metagenome | isolation source: marine sediment core GS10_PC15, 103 cmbsf | place: Arctic Ocean: Southern Knipovich Ridge | collected 2010
TGCGGTGCGAGATGCATTGGCCCAGCAGTCGCGAGGGCCTGCTGCGGGTGGCGTCGGGCACGCCGGCGGTCCGCGGCGGCGTGGCATCGCGCGGGTGGTGGCAGCCGAGGCACGAACGCCGCTCGCCGGGCCGGACGTAGATCCACGACATCTCATTCAATTCCGAACGGCCCTCGGCGTCGACCGCCTGCAACGCCAGCGGCATGTCGGCGGGCACCTCGACGGAGAACGATCCGTCCGGTGCAATCGGCACGGTGCCCAGCTCGACCGTCTCGTGACCCGCATGAACGATGTGCGAATGCGACGAGCGGGTCGTTAGCGCCTTCGCGCCGAGCACGCGGATGGCGCGAATCTGCTTCCAGTCGGCCTTGACCTTTCGCGTGAAACGGACGTTCTGGCATAACAGAAAACCGGTGGCACCCGGACGCCCGGCACGTCGGTGGTCGTGCCGGTCGGCCAGCACGGGCGGACGCGGACGCCGACCGAGGTAGACCGGCGAATGGATCGACCCGTCGGGCGATTCGTAGACGGTGACCAGCCGATTGTCGCGGGGATCGATCACGGCAAGCACGTCGGAGTTCATCCGGCCGACACCGGGTCGCAGCACGGTGGCCAGCAGGCGACCGTCGGGCAGCGGTGCCAGGTCGCCCAAGTTACCCGGCAGACGATGGAACGAAGATTCCGCGGAGCCGGGCGTGGCGATGAAGTTGCCGCGGCTGGAGATGCAGGCCAGCCGTCCGTCGGGCAACGGGGCCGGGCTGCCGTAGCCGAGTTTCCGCAGCCGCACGCCGTAGTCGGCCCCCACGTCGGCACCGAGTTCGGTCAGGCCGTCGGTGCCGTCGGGACGGATGACGTGGATCTGCGTTTCCACCTTGCCGCGGTCGAAGAAGTTGTCGGTGCGGATGAACGCGATCCGCCCGTCGGCCGTAACCTTAGGCTCGTTGTCGAAGGTGGGTGTGGAGGTGATCTGGCGGATCTTGCTGCCGTCGCTTCGCATTACGAACAGCGCCCGCGACGGCGGGTTGTGATATTCTTCGAAGGTGCCGACCCGCGTCGAGGTGAAGACGATCTTCCCGTCGGGCAACTCGGCCGGGTCGATGTCGTGGAACGGCCCCTCGGTGAGCCGCACCGGTTTGCCACCGGCGGCCGGCACGCGGTAGATGTGAAAGAAGCTCTCGCCGTCATCGGCCATCGCCACGTAGATCGACTTGCCGTCGAAACTGACGCTGGGTGAGCCGATCGCACCCCGGCCGGCGTCGATCAGCAGGCGAGGTTTCGCTCCAGAGCCGAGCCGGTCGAGCGCGAAGAGCTTACGGCCGATCTTCGACGGGCAAGGGATGTCGAATTCGGTGTACGCCCGGGACCAGTTGTTTACGCGGAAGCAGATTCCCCAGGCGTCGCCACGTAGCGGGGTGTAGACACTGCAATCGTCGCCGATAAAGGCAACCGCCGCGGGCCAGCGGAAGTCGGCGTCGGGTTCGACCAGTGCGGTATCGCTGGGCGGGACCTTGTGGCGTCGCCCGCCTTTCGAGCCGGCGTAGGTCAGCTTGCCCCATGGGGCCATCCCCATCGGCCCGAGCACGCCGGCGGCGGTCCACTTGGCGTCCTCGACAAACTCGGGATGCGAGTAGTCCTTAGGTTCGCCCTTGACGGCCGTGCGCCACGAGCCGTCGGTGTTGACCTCGAGCAGTTTTCCGCCGGGCATTTCGATCCGCACGGCAGCGACCACGCCCCGACTGCCTCCGAGGCAGATGCCGCGGATGCCGATCACGTTTGGGCCCTGTGCCAGCCGCGACTTGATGTCGTAGCGTTCGAGCGACTTCCAGACCTCGGCTCCAGAGCCCACGTCGAAACCGACCGACGCGCCATTGACGTAAAGCTCGTAGCCGTTGTCGGCGGTGATCATCACAGACGCGGCCGTCGGCGAAGCGTCGAGCGCGAACGCCGTGCGAAACTGGCAGACGGCGTCCTTTTTCGCGTCTCGCCAGATCCAAGAGGCCTTTTCGATCGCCGGCTGCTGCGACTTATCCTCGGCAGCCGGGGAGAAACCCGTCAGAAGTACGACGACAGCGGTAGTTACGGCAGATCGCCAGGGAAGACGTGATGGGTGTTTCATTGTTCTTTCACTTGGGTCATCATTCACAGTGAAACGTAGTGGCACAGGCGTCTCGCCTGTGGTCTTGACAATATCCTCACAGGCGGGACGCCCGTGCTACTGTTTGGTTTACTCGGTCGCCGAGATCCGTTTCCAGGCTGCCATCGAACGGGTGAGGTTGTCGCGCTGATCGCCGCCGATGCCGTAGGCTTGCAGGCCGATGGGGCCCGTGTAGCCGAGTTCTCGTAACGTCTTGAGCAATTTGCCGACGTCGTAGCTGCCGCGGTCGAGCGTCTGGATCAGTTGCTTCCAGCTATGCTTCTTCGTGTCGCCGCTATCGGCGCCGTTGATCGAAACGAACATTAGCCGCGGCATGGCGGCCTTCAGCGCGGACGCCGGATCGACGTCGCCTTCGACCTTCAGCCAATGGCACAGGTTGAATGTGGCGCCGACGCAGGGCCGGTCCAGCTTGTTGGCGATCCGCACGCCGTCTTCCACCCGTTCCAGCCACGACGCGGTGTGCGGGTATAAGGCGATCTTGACGCCGCGCGGCTGGGCGTAGTCGGCCATTTCGCTTAGCTTGGCCAGGGCTACTTCATCGCCGTCCGTGGAGGAAAACGGAAACGTCTTGCCGTCGGCCGACACCCTGCCGACGGCCAGCCAGATTGCCGAGTCGTGTCCCTTCAGGTCGTCGATCAGTTTCCGCAGCCGATCGTCGAGTGCGGGCTTGGCGGCGTCGAAGCTGATCGTCAGATAGATGTTGAACAGTTTTAGTCCGCTTGCTTCCAGCCCCTTGACCATTTCCGGCAACTCGCGGGGCCCGCCACCGAGGCCGTCGTAGCCGAGTTCCTCGAGCAGGGGTGCCACGACTTCCGGTCCGCCTCGCGCACCGGTGTTCATGGCGAAGAACGGATTGGGCGCGGCGGCCGCCGGTTCGGCAGCGGAAAGGGAAACGGGTATAAGCAAGAGCAGCACGGCAATTAGCAGTCGTGTCATCGGATTTCCCATCGGCTCGGGGTCGGATTTCTCTCGTTTTGGCAACCGCATATTATGGCCCACGCCGGCCGAGAAAGCAACCTTCGGCGTAACGACATAGGGGTGGCTGGGGTCGGACTGCGAGCAACGAGCAGGGAGCCCCCAGATCGTATGCAACTGGGGGCTCGACGCTCGTTCCTCGCGACTCGACCCCAGCCACCCTCTGTCCGAAAGCTGCTAAGCCGCAAGCGGCAGCCACACATGGCCCCCAGCTTGAACCGTCCCGCCAATCGTATATAATGGCTGCTGACCGTATCACCCCACCGTATCCAAACAATCAGGTTCCCACCATGAAAGCTTTGACGAGACTTTTCTGCCTTCTCTTAGCCGCGGCAACCACGCTCGGCCCCGCAACCGGAGCCGAGCGGCCAAACATCGTGATCGTGCTGACCGACGACATGGGCTTCTCCGACCTGGGCTGCTTCGGCGGCGAGATCGAAACACCCAACCTCGACGCACTGGCTGCCGGAGGGCTGCGATTTACCGAGTTCCACAACACGTCACGCTGCTGGCCCACCAGGGCGACGTTGCTGAGCGGAATCTACAGCGACGCGCTCAGCGACCGGCAGGTGACCGTCGCCCAGGTGCTCAAGACGGCCGGCTACCAGACCGGCATGGTGGGCAAGTGGCATCTGGGTATGGACCCGTTGAAGGACGGCCCGATCCAACGCGGCTTCGACCGATACTACGGCACAATGACCGGCGCCGGCTCGTTCTACAACCCGATGACGCTCGTCCGAAACACCGAGTTTATCGACGTCTGGTCGAAGGAGTTTCGCGGGCCCGACGGATTGAAATTCTACTACACCGACAAGCTGGGCGAGGAGGCCGCCGCGCAGATCGAGGCCTTCGCCGCCGCCGACGGGCCGTTCTTCCAGTACGTGGCGTTCAGCGCCGCACACTGGCCGATGCACGCGCCGGAGAAGTCGATCCAGAAGTATATCGATCGCTACAAAGACGGCTGGGAAAAACTCCGCAACGACCGTTACGCTCGGATGCTCGAGATGGGGATCATCGACGAGAAGCGTTGGCCGCTGCCGCCGATGGAATCGCGCGTCCAGGACTGGGAGACGATAGACCACAAACCGTGGCGGATCCGCAACATGGCAATCTATGCGGCCATGGTCGACCACATGGATCGGGCCGTCGGGCGTATCGTCGGTGCCTTGCGAAAAACCAAGCAACTCGACAACACGCTAATCATGTACATGCACGACAACGGGGGCTGCTCCGAACATCTCGGCGGCAACGGCTGGAACACGGCCACCAACGTGATTGCTTGGGCCAAGGCCAACGGCAAGAAGTTCTACATCGGCGACCATTACGACGTACCCAACGGCGGGCCGCTGACCTACGGCAGCGTGGGGCACAACTGGGCCAACGCACAAAACACGCCCCTGCGGCGCTACAAGTCGAACGTCCACGAAGGCGGCGCCTGTACGCCCAGCATTATGCACTGGCCTGCCGGCATGAAGCACCGCGGCAAGATCACCACGCAGCGCGGCCACGTCGTCGACATGATCGCCACCTGCATGGAGTTGTCCGGTGCGAAGTACCCCACGGAATTCGACGGGAAGAAGATCGCGCCGCACGAGAGCCTCAGCCTGGTGCCCGTAATCACCGGCGGCAAGCAGCCGCACGACCACGCCTATTACTTCAACCACAACGGCACGCACGCGGTGATCCGCGGCGACTGGAAGGTGATCCGCGAGCGCAAGGGCAAGTGGCACCTCTACAATCTGACCGCCAATCGCACCGAAACCGAGGACCTCGCCGACGCCAATCCCGAGATCGTCGAGCAACTAACCGCGCTGTGGCACGCGCGGTTTGGGGGCAAGGGAAAGAAGTAGGAGTTGGCGTAAAAGTGCTCTGTCAAGCTTGAGTTATGGGGTGGCTGGGGTCGAGATGCGAGGAACGAGCAGCGAGCCCCCAGATGAATCACTGGGGGTTCACCACTCGTTCCTCGTGGTTCAACCCCAGCCACCCAACCCTGATTCTTAGGTGTGACAAACCACTAATCGAGTTGCTCTCGGATTTGAGCCGTGTCGTATTCATCGTGCCGAGTTGCCTTCACGTAGTCGGCCGGCATGTCGACGCGCGGATTGGCATACATACGCAGATGCCCCAAACGGATTGCGGCTAGTATGCGTTGGTAGTCGACGTCCTCCTCGTCTTTGAAAACTGGTTCGCCGTCCTTCGTTTTGCAGAATCCGAATCCGCCGGCGTCTTTGGCCAGTGGCGCCGTCAGGGCAAAGCTCCACTCGGGATGGGTCAGGTTGATTCGCTCGGAGGGACCGTACTGGCCGATGCGAGAAATCCGGCCGTGCCCGTGCTGGAACTGGCCCAGTGCCGTCTCGTCCCAAAGATCGCTGCTGACGACGATTCGGCCGTCGCCGCCGGGGTTATAGTTGTAGGTCCGCGGCATCACGCGTCGTTGGTGGCAGCCCATGCACCGGCGATCGAACGTCGGCTTGTAATGCTTCATGAACCAGGCGTTGGCATCTTGTGCGTACCAGCGATCGCGCCCGCCGAACGTCTTGGGGTCGGTCATCTCGTAGGTGCCGTAATACGGAACGTTGGCGTCGATCCAGACGTAGATGCGCCGTCGGTCTTCGCGCGAAAGCGAGACGTCGTAATGCTTGCCTTCGAGGATCTTGCGGATGCGACTGACGTAGGCGCCGCGCGTTTTCGAGGTCCCTTCTTCATGGCCCGTACCGGCAATCGGCACGTAATGGACCTGACCCCGATCGAGCAGCGTATCGTAAGCCATCGTGAAGTAGTTTGTCCGGTCGTTGGAAAGATCGATTGCCCCGTCCGGAAGGTTGCCGCTATGGCATTCGACGCAATGCGCATCCAGAACGGGTTGCACCACGCGATTGAAGTCCAAGACGCCTCGGTCGGTCCACTCGGGATAGGTCGGAACCGACGGCGGACGCTGCATCGCAAGCAGTGTCTGCTGCGGGCCGGGTGGCGTCATCCCCCGCGTTTCGTGACACCCTACACAGCCTTGCGTCTCGCCCGGCATGACGTGAATCGTCGCTCCCATGTGGCGGACCGTGCGTCCCTCGGCATCCACCGCATGCAGCGAAATATCGCGCAAAGCGGGCACGGTGAAATGGGCCGAGCCGTCCTTTTCGACCGGTACGATTCCGATCAACCGCCGCGCGTACATCGTCCCGCGGCTCATGGCGACCCATTGCCCCCAAAGCGATTGGGCACCGCGAACTTCGCGCGATCGGGGCATTTGCTCCAGAATATGAAGCGAACGAATTTCACCCCGTTTGACGTGGCTGCCCAGGCCTTCATACACGTCTTGCAGAACGAAGGTGCCCCGAAGCTTGTCGGCCGGTTTGCGATTCACCTCGAGCGGGTCGCGATAGACGAACTCCGCCGCCGCTGGATCGATCGTCGAAGGAATCACCGGCGGAACGTCGCGCGCGACCAACGGCAACGGATTCCAGCATCCGAGCTTGCGCTGCGCTTCGTGGATCAGATGGCGATTGCCCATATCGTCGAGCAGATAGAGCCGATTCTTGTGCTCGCCGTCTCCGCCGTAGGAAACCAGGAACTGATGCTCGTTGAGTGGATAAGGGTGCTGAAACGTCCACGCCACGCCATAGTCGCCGACAGTCGGCAATTCGTCGGTGATCCAACGGAATCCTTCGCCACGTCGGTCGCGCTCGCGCCCCATGCCCTGATTCCAGACCAGGCCGATCATGCCCGCGTGATAGTTGTGATGGGCACCGAAGACCGCAACCACCTCCGGCCGGCCGGGAATCGCGCGGGCTTGCCAGAACGCGTTGGGATCTTCTTTCGTATTCGACCCGAACAGCCGAAACCCGGTCCCGTCGGGGTTCATCGTCCAAAGGTTCTGGCGACAGAAGACGTTCTTATCGATGCCGTAGTCCCAACGCGTGAAAATCACACGGCCGTTGTTGATCACTTGCGGGTCGTGGTCGCTGAGCGTATTGGCCGAGACGAGTCGGACCCGGCTCCCGTCGCGATCGGCGACGAACAGCCGCCCGGCCGGCTGCGTTTGGCACATCACGCGCGTGTTCATCCGCGTCGATACGAATATAATGTCGCCGCCCGGCAGGAGCACCGGACTGATGTTGCTGTGCTCTCCCGAGGTAATCTGCCGGAGGTTCTCGCCGTCGACGCCGATTTCATAGAGATGCCAATGCGGTCCCTTCTTGCCGGCGAAAAAGATCGTTTTCGCGTCGTAGGAAAGATTCATCCACCAGAGGCACATTTGCGGATCGTGGAAAACCGTGCGCGGCGGTGCGTCCGTCATGGACGGATCGAAAATGCAAATACTTGCGGGCGCCGCTCCGCCGGTCGTGTAGGGTGCGATCGCGTTGACATGAAAACTAGGACATTGAATATAGACGATCGGCGGCAAACGTTTCTTTTCGTCGTCGAAGAATCGCTCGATCGCACCGGCCGCCCGGACGAATTGCGGCGAGTCTCCCGGAAGAGATTTCGCGCGAACAGGTTCGACGACCGAGCGCAAGGCGGCCAACCGCTTGGCGTAAGCGATACCCTCTGCCGTTTTCGGAGCGTGGCTCTCGAGACGTTCCGCCATCTTCAGCCGAGGCGGATCGAACATCGGCGTAGGTTTGACCTCGAAACGGATATCGCCAACGCGAGCCGCCGGACTGAGATCGCGACGCCCGAACGCGCCCTGCCCGGGAAGCAGCGCGTGCGTGGGCGTGTAGGGCGGCATGGCAAACGCGAAGCCGTGCAGGCCGTGCATACTGGTGATCTTGACCAGCAGCCGATTCTCTCCCGCCTTCAACGAGAGGTTCGTTCGCAGGCTGGCGGCGAAGCGCGAGGACCCGGCGCGGCCGGGCGTCTCGGCCGTCGCGATCTCTTTTCCGTCGAGCCATAGCCGAATGGCGTCCAATGCGTCGATCCGCACGCTTACGACCGTCGGCTCCGAGACTGCGATCGTGCGGTACAGGTAACACGTTTCGTTCCGCATCGGCGCCGGGCCGTGGGGAAGGTAGTTCAAGTAACCGTCTTTCCAGTCCGGACGTTCGCGCCAACGGCGTACCGTATCGTCCTCGCCGGGGAAATTCTCTGCCGCCCACGACTTAGAAATATCGACGAGTTTGCCGGCCGCCTGCACGGCATGCGTCTCGACGTCGAAGACATGGTTGAACGATACGTGGTGCAGACCGTGCAGTTTGTCCTTGAATGGGCCGATGACGCGCCAATTGCCCAATTGGACGGGTGTCACACGGTCGGCAGCTTCAGCCGTGGTTGGCTCATCGACCGACGGCTTCGCCTCCGCGGAAACACATCTAGCAGGCAATGCCCCCGATAGGATGATGTGGAAGCCCAAGAAGAACGCAGAGGTCAAGGAATTGAACGTTCTCATAACGGCGGAGAAAAGGCGGAGAAAAGGGGACATTCTACTTTTTCTCTCCCTTCTTTGGCGGAGAAAAGGGGACATTCTCAATCCTGTTCGGCTCGATTGTTGCACAGACGGATTAGGTGGGCAAGAAGGCTGTGGATGAGTGGATAGACGGGCGCCGCGGGATGTAGAGAGGAGCGGAGAGTTGGTGCCAATGGCTGGAAACGCGCAGCGTGAAGGGCCACGTGTCCGAGGGTGGCAGACCGTGGGTTAGGCGACGTGGGGCGGCAGTTTTGCAATGTGGGCGAGCAGTTCCTCCTCGTCGGCAAGGCCGGTGAAGTAGTGGCAAATCATCTCGTACGTGCGCAGCGTCGGCTTGCGACCCGTCCAGAGGCTGATCAGCAGGCAAGCGATGATCGCCATGTACGTCTGAATCTCGATGCCTACCGGGTCTTGGCTCAGCAGGTGACGGCAGCCGAGGATGTGCTTAAAGAAACGGAAGAAAATCTCCACCGTCCAGCGGTGACGATAGATATCGCCGATGATTTCTGCCGGAACGTCGAGCAAGTTCGTCACGATCCGCAGGATGCCGTCACTGGGCGGGCCCGTCTTGCCGCCGGGCTGTTTGCCACGTTGAGTATGCCGGCTGGTCTCGATCATGATCAGGCGAGTCGGATGGTTCGGACGCCTCCCGGGCTTCACCGAGAGACCCAATTCCACGATTCCATCGAAGATCACGCCCGCCTTGCGGGCCTCTTCCGATAGGGGCCGTTCTTCGATGATCTTGTAGCGACTGTTGTCCCGAATGCGACAAACATAGCTGCTGCCGATCGCATGGATGTCGTTGTAAAGCTGGAACTCGGCGAACCAACGGTCCATCACGTAGCAATGGTCCGGCTGCAATGCTTTCCGCAGTACGTTCTTTTCGTCCGACTTTCCGCTGTTGAGCCCTCGGGTGACGTCGATGCGACGCGGCACATGGCGGTCGATGTCGAAGTGCGTGTGCAGCCGCCACGCCGATTTCGATTGGCCGTGACAGTTTTTCAGGTAGGCCGCTTCGCTGATCGTCGCGAGCGTTTTGACCACGCTTCCGTCGACGGCCGTGAGCAGATGCTTGACGTGACCACGGCCGACGTTCTGCACCGGCTGAACTTTGTCGCCCAACTCTTGGATGATTTCTTTGAGCAGTTCGGGCTCGAAAACTTCGGTGGCTTCGCTGAGCGAGCCGAGCGACGCTCGTCCACAACGGAGCTTTCGTTGGACTTTTTTCAGTTCGCTTGCCTGCTGCAATGCCCGCAGGGAACTGACCGTCGGATTGAACAAGAACAGCAGGAGCAGCGAGCAGTATTGGTCGAAGTAGAGTTGTCGATTGCCAGCCTTGTCGCGTTGGCAGCCGACTTCGCGCAACCGATCGAACAGCGGCAGCAGTTTGTCAAAGTATTTCAGGCCCGTGATATCTTCATCACGGACGTCTTCACGTTTCTTTCCAGCCATACCCGGCAATTATGCGCGCCGCCGCAGATAGCGCAATACCACCTCTGTGGGGTGCGGGCAAATGCGCAAATATCGTGCCGAACAGGATTGGGACATTCTACTTTTTCTTCCCCTTCTTTGGTCTTCCCCGGGGACGAAGTGAGTGCTCGAGGCCTAGGCGCTTGGCGGTTTGTTCCTGCCACGACTGCGAACCGAACGGGCGGTCGCGATTGACGCTCTCCTGCAACGCGATCAACTCCGATTCCGTCTGCGGTTCGTTCACCCATCGCAGCCAATCTTTCCCGCGCGGAACCGGACCCGCGGAGACCTGCGGACGCTCTAAGTCTTTCGGCGGGCTGCCGATCGAAGACCACGGCCAACGCTGTGCCTTGCGGATGGGAATCGTCTTCGCACGAACCGGGTTGCGTTCGACGTAACGCATCACGGTCAGCAGGTGTTCGTCGTCCTCAATCGGGAAGGCCTTGAATCGGCCTTGCCAGACATGGCCGCTGGAATCGTAGTGCCGATGATACCGCCGTACATGTGAGGTCAGCAGCCATTGCATCCATCGGCTCAGGTCGCGATCTTCCAGTGTCCAAACGACCAAATGAAAGTGATTCGGCATCAGGCAGTAGGCCAACAGCCGCATCGGCACGCGCTCGCTCGCCTGGCACAGCAGTTTCAAGAATGCGGCATAGTCGGCGTCCTTGTGAAACACGTCAGAACGACCGTTGCCATGATTCAGAACATGGTAACACATTCCGCCGACCGATGCTCGTGCTGTTCTAGCCATCACGGCATCATAGCATAGTCGCGGGCGTTAGAAAAGCAGGCTACCCCCCCTCTTTCGGACCACTCTCTCGGCACGATCAGGCACCAGAAAAGTAGAATGTCCCCTTTGTTGTGTGGGCCAGAAAAGTAGAATGTCCCCTTTGTTGTGTGGGCCAGAAAAGTAGAATGTCCCCTTTTCGGGTCTGAAAAAGTAGAATGTCCCCTTTTTCGTCAGTCCCACCACCACTGGCCTTTGGCTAACTCGATCTTCGTTTCTGCCCGGGCCTTGGCTACCTTGCCGTGCTCGTCGGCCAGCAGGTTCTGCGAATCCAGGGCCTTGGTTGCATGGATCGTTACGCCGCCGCCGACGGGTGTCATCAGCGTGCGGCCTTTCCAGATCGCGTTGACGGCCGTGGCTACCGTCTCCGGAGCCGTGAACGTCTCTACCGCAAAAGAACCTTCGTCGCCGAACAACGACATCTTCCAATTGGCCTTGCCGTAGTAATCCTTCTGCTGAATGAAGGCCGCGGCAACGCTCATGTCGATCAGGTTGCGCAACTCGGCGTAGACCGGCGAACGCTCGGCCAACTCCGAATACTTCTTCGTAAATCCGTCGACAAACGCCTGGCTGGCACGGTTGGTTGTTCCGGTCCCCTTCCGCTGACCGCCCGCGTTGACCACTTCGCTCTCGCCGACCAGCTTCACTCCGTCGCCGACCAACTCCATTGCCAGGACGTCCTCGCTAACGCGAACGCATTGGTAGTCGGGCACAAAGAACCATCGCTGCATGGCGTTGCGGCTGACCTGCGACGGCTTGGCCCGCTCGACGTAGCTGACCAGTCGCACCGGTGGACGCTCCAGCCCGATGCCGATCAGCTTCATCCGGTAGTCGGCCTCGACCACTACCTGGGCGAAGTGGGTCTTGGGCGAGACGCCGTGGACGGTGACCTTCTGCAGCCCGAGACTCGTCTGCAACCCGTTGGTGATATACCGCGTATGGGCCGGCGTGGCCCGTGGCCCGACGCTGCGGAGGAACTGCTGCATGGCGGCCAGACCCTGCTGGGTCGGATCGATCGAACAGCCGATCTGATGCGTACCCTTGCCGCTGGGCGGGAAGGCCCGCAATGCGACGACCAAGTCTTGCAACTGAACGACTGGCCGACCGTTGGTGATACCCACCACGCGTCCGGACAGATCGGTGGCCCAGCCTTCTGCCGGACCGGCAATCACGACGTCGCCCGACTCGGGATACAGAAAGACGTACTTCACGCGTTGCAATCCGGCCAGGTAGCGCATCTCGTCGGTTACCGCACCTTGGCGGTCGCGGACGGCCTGTTCGAGTCGGTTCAAGGAGATCTTCCGCATCGCGCTGAACTTGGCGGCCTCGGGGTCCAAGGCCGCCTTTGCCGCGGCGATTCGCTGACGCATCAGCCGTCCGCCAGGATCGCGAAACTCTCGCTTCTGCAGCACACCCTGGGCATCGACGAACACCCCGGCAACGGAGCCGGCGACGACGTCTTGTGCCCGGACCGTCGTCGGCACGCTCAGACTCACAACCAGCACGGCCGACAGCAAGAACGCCCCGCACCCGATGGCTCGACAAAAATACATCTGTTCTTCTCCAGTTCCAGCAGTATCGACTGGTACGTCTCCACAATAATGTATCATAATTAGGCAGGCTAGGCAAAGCAAGTGGTTGGCACGCAATTAGTTGCGGCTTTGCAGTTGCTTTCGTAGCCGAATTCGCAAGAATTCGGTCTTTCGCCGAGAGCAGTGGGTGCCGAGATCACACCACAAGGGGGGGTGCCGATCCGCAGTTACCTCAACTGCTGCTCGATGGGATGCAAATCGCACTTTGCGCGACGCAATACCGAGAAAGGCGGGCGTTGATCGTCGTCAGTGGACTATTCACATTGACAGCATCCACGGCGAAATCAACAATGTGAGACGATCAAAAGCCCGCCGATTGCATCGACGGGAAACAACTAGAGGCGACTTGGACTCGAGGCCTCAAGCTGGAGCTTGGAAGCCGGGAGTGAGTTGCCGTTTCAAACGAAGGGAGTCAGCGATGTCGATGTCCGATTTCGACAACACACCGGGCGGGATGCAGCAGTTTCCGCAGGAACGCAAGGGGATGAGCACCCGCGCCAAGGTGCTGATCTGGCTGGCGGTCGGGTTTGGCGGTTTAACGCTGCTTTGTTGTGGCGGCGTGCTGTGGATAGGGTATCACTTCGCCGACTCCGTCAGCGAAGACCCGGCCAAGATTGCCGCGGTGACCGACGAGATGGCCGAAATCGACGTGCCCGAGGGTTTCGATCCTAAGATGTCGTTCGACATGAAGAACCCCTTCTCCGGCGAGCGAATCATGGCCTGGGTCGCCTACCTCGACGAAGAGTCGCAAAGCACGCTGATGCTTTGCGGTATGGGCCCGGGCGCCGGGGTTCAGGACCCGGAACAGATGCAACTGCAATTCGAGCAGTCGATGCAGCAACAAGGCATGCAGCAACAGCAGGACATGGTCAGCACACAGTCGGAGACCAGGCAACTGACCGTCCGCGGCCAGCCCACCTCATTCACCTTCACCACGGGCGTTACCGAGTCGGGTTCCCCGAGCATCCAGGTCGCCGGCGTATTCCAAGGCAAGACAGGCCCAGTAATCCTCATGCTAGACGCCGACGCAGAGAAGTATCCCGAAGAGCAGATCGTCGAGATGATCGAAGGGATCGAGTAGGGTGGGGGTCGGGGGAATTCGGGCGCTGTCTTTCGATCCACGAAGACGGCGCAGCCGCAATAGAAGGGGCGAACGGTCGCAACCCGTTGCGGGATCGAGAGTAAGGCTACATCGCTCCCCTGGCAAGGAGCCGATGGCACGACATTGCACCCGATTCAGCAGTGCCAGCCGCCCGTTTACGCCCCCCCTTCACGGTTTGCGAAAAATGGCAATAATGGCGACGGACAGGGAGGACCTGTTTCCGCCGGATCTTGCCCGAAACGCGTAGCACGCAAGGAGACCACTCGTCGATGCCACTTTCATGGAACGAAATCCGCAATCGTGCCATCGCGTTCTCCAAGGAATGGGCCGGCGAGTCACGCGAACAGGCCGAGGGCAAGACCTTTTGGGACGAGTTCTTTCGCGTCTTCGGGCTAACCCGCCGTCACTTGGCCAGTTTCGAGGAACCGGTCAATAATCTCGGCGGCAACTACGGTTTCATCGACTTGTTCTGGAAGGGCGTGTTGCTGGTCGAACACAAGAGCCGCGGCAAGAAACTCGGCAAGGCCCATTCCCAGGCGATGGACTACATCCAAAGCCTGCAGCGCGAAGGCCGTGCAGACGAGGTTCCGCGGTACGTCATCGTTTCCGACTTCGCGCGGATCGCGTTACACGACCTGGAAGAGGACCGTACGGTCGAGTTTCCTCTTGCCGAATTCCATCAAAACGTCAATCACTTCGGCTTCATTCCCGGCTACAAGCAGCACAAGCTCGAACCCGAGGACCCGATCAACATCAAGGCCGTCCAGATCATGGGCGACCTGCACGACGCCCTGGAGGCAGGCGGCTACTCCGGGCACGAACTGGAGCGGCTGCTGGTCCGCGTCCTCTTCTGCCTGTTTGCCGAGGATACGGGCATCTTCGAGCGGAACGCGTTCCAACTCTATCTGGAGAACCACACCGACGCCGACGGCTCCAACCTCGGCCCGATGCTCGCCCAGTTCTTTCAGGTGCTCAACAAGCCGAAGGAAAAGCGGCAATCCAACCTGCGGGAAGAACTGGCCGAGTTGCCGTACGTCAACGGCGATCTGTTCGCCGAGTCGCTTAGCTTTGCCGCGTTCGATCGCGACATGCGAAACCGGCTGGTCGCCTGCACGCGATTCGACTGGAGCCGCATTTCACCGGCCGTGTTCGGGGCCCTGTTCCAAGCGGTCATGGAGCCCAGCGAGAGACGGCAAATCGGGGCGCACTATACCAGCGAACGCGACATCCTCAAGGTGATCGGCCCGTTGTTCCTTGATGACCTCAAGGCGTCACTTGACCGCGCTGGCAACGACAAGAGAAAGCTACGCACGCTCCACCGGCGGCTGGCCGAAATGCGGTTGTTGGACCCGGCCTGCGGCTGCGGAAATTTCCTGGTCATCAGCTACCGGGAACTGCGATTGCTGGAATTGGAGATTCTTCGCCGGCTGCTCAAGGGCCAACAAGTGGCCGATGTCGGCACGGTGCTGAAACTCGACGTCGACCGGATGTACGGCATCGAGATCAAAGAGTGGCCGGTCCGCATTGCCGAAGTGGCCATGTGGCTGATGGACCACCAGATGAACCAGCGGCTGAGTGAAGAATTCGGCGAATATTTCGCCCGCCTGCCGCTACTTTCCAGCCCGCACATCCACCACGGCAATGCGTTGCGGACAGATTGGAACGACTGGAACGACGTTCTGCCCGCCGCCAAATGCACACATGTGCTGGGGAATCCGCCGTTCGTGGGAAAGAAGGAACAAACTACAGAACAGAAGGCCGATCTGCAGGCCGTTTGGGGAGACACAAAGGGCACGGGCGTTTTGGATTATGTGACGTGCTGGTATCGCAAGGCAGCGGAGTTTATCCAGGAGACCGCCATCTCAGTAGCATTTGTGTCTACGAACAGCATTTCGCAAGGAGAGCAGGTTGCTGTGCTATGGGAGCCATTGGACGCGAGGTTTGGCATTGATATCCGATTCGCTCACAGGACTTTCGCGTGGGAAAGTGAAGCTCGCGGCAAGGCACACGTTCATTGCGTCATCATCGGCTTCAGCCAAGGAATGGAAGGAAGACGACGTCTGTTTGAATATGAACATGCCCGTAGCGACCCGCATGAGATTCAATGCTCCAATATCAACGCGTATCTCACTGATGCTCCGACTGTGTTTATTCGAAAGCGATCCTCACCTCTCAACGCAGCGCCACGGATCTGTTACGGGAGCATGATGATCGACAAGGAACGCAAGGCTGGCGATGATCAGGGGCTTATCCTGTCGCCACAGTATCGACAATCAATGCTTGCAGCTTGTCCTGATTTAGCCCCGTACATTCGTCGATTGTATGGTGGCGACGAGCTCCTGAACAACACGGAGCGTTGGTGTCTGTGGCTGGTCGATGCGCCGCCGCAACTTCTCCGCGCCTGTTCTCCTCTCCGTACCCGATTAGAGAAGATCCGGCAGTTTCGCTCGAACAGTTCGCGCAAGCGGACGCAGGAATTGGCTGCAACACCACATTTGTTCGGCGAGATTCGACAACCGATGGGACAGTATCTGTTGATCCCAAAGGTGTCGTCGGTTAGTCGCCGATATATCCCTATCGGGCTTGTCTCGGCGGAGATAATCGCCAGTGGAAGCGCGCTGATTGTGCCCGATGCGAATCGTTTTCACTTCGGCATCCTTGCGTCATCCATGCACCACGCTTGGATGGCGCATGTCGGAGGTCGCATGAAGAGTGACTATCAGTATTCGAATCGGATCGTGTACAACAACTTCCCCTGGCCGTCGGAGGTGAGCGAGACAAAACGGGCCGCGGTGGACGAGGCTGCCCAGGCCGTGCTCGACGCCCGCGACGCGCACCCCGAGGCTAGCTTGGCCGACCTCTACGACCCGTTGGCCATGCCCGCCAACCTGACCAAGGCCCATGCCAGACTCGACCGGGCCGTCGACCGCTGCTACCGCTCACAGCCGTTCCCCAACGAACGAAACCGCGTGGAGTATCTATTCAAGCTCTACCAGAAGCTCACCGCCCCGCTACTGCCAACAACGAAGAAACGTCGGAAGAAGTAATCGTACAATGAGCGACAAGTACGAACCTCCACAACCGACGATAAAAGACCATGCCCACGCTGTCACGCGCGCCGTTCTTGGGTCGGTACCTGGCTATGGGGCTGCTGCTGCCGAGTTGTTTCAGATGGTTGTGGTTCCTTCGCTAGACAAGCGCCGCGTCGAATGGATGAACGAGGTGGCAGAGGCACTCCGAACACTGGAAGAAAAGTACGACCGCCTTATCGAAGATCTGGCATCAAATGAGAAGTTTGTCGATGTCCTGTTGCAGGCTTCAAGTGCCGCGATGCGCACCAGCCATGAAGAAAAGCACACCGCCCTGCGTAACGCGGTTCTGAATTCAGCGCTCCCGAATCCGCCGGACGAGTCCCGACAGCAAATGTTCATTCAATGGGTGGATAGCCTGACCGTTTGGCACTTGCGAATTCTGAGGTTGTTGGCCGATCCGCTGCAATGGTTCCAAGAGGAGAAACGACAGCCTCCTCGGTACGTGACCATGAGTAGCCTCTCCGGGCTAATCACAGACGCATACCCCGAACTGAAGAACCAGCGCGACTTGTACGACCTGATCGGCAAGGACTTGGACAACAGCGGGCTCATTGAGATAGATAATTTCCACACTACGATGAGTCCTTCCGGGGCTTTCGAGCGCAGGGCTAGCGAGCTAGGCCAGCAATTCATCCGATTTGTCACAGCCCCGGCCGAATGAGTTACGGTGAGTACGTGGGTAAGGTCAATCGCTCGGTCAACTTCCCCCGTAGCCCAAGAACGCCGCTGGCATCGGCTCTTCCGACTACACCAAGAACAACCGCCTTTGTCAACTAACGCCAAATGCCACCCAAATTCACGGCAAACGCCGCGTTAGTTTGGGTGGCATTAACTTGACTTAGGGCAATCGATCAGAAACGACACTCGATGTAACGTGCTGAAGTAAAACGAGTTCGGACCATGCTGCGACACGGGCCGTCGCCGTAAGTAGTTTAGCGCACTTTGCGAAAAACGGGGGTGTACGGTTGTGTACATAACTCGTTGTCGTGTAAGGTGTTACGACGAAACGGCGGGCTTTTGTTGCTTTTGGGCCATTAGCCAGTTCAATGATTCTGAGCTGATTATAATCGACGTAACTCCTTATTTCAAGCCGACTTATTGGTCACCCCGTCCGAACTGCGGCAGCGACCTCAAAATCAAGAAGCTGTGCAAATTTAGTCTATCGCGAATTATCGCACAACGAGCCCCCGCGGAAGTGCGGTTTTCTCGGCGATTTGGTCGGCCTGGTGACAGAGAAAAGAAACCCCTGTCGTTAGAAGATTGCGGCGCTTTCCGGACCACCGCAGCGTAAGATCCGACTGTCGGGCGGCCGCCATTCCACGCGTGGGTCTCGTGCCTCGACCCACCCTACTTTTCACACGGCCCCGGCCAACGCCGCTTCTTTGCGGTCGGCGATTACTTCTTCGGCCAGACTGACGGGCAGACGCTTGTAGCGGGCGAACTCCATTGTGAAGACGCCTTGGCCTTGGGTCAGGCTGCGTAGCGTGGTGCTGTAGCCGAAGGTCTCCGAAAGCGGCACTTCGCCTTCGATCCGTGTGATCGGGCCGAGCATCTCGGTGGCGTGGACTATCGCGCGGCGTGACGCCAGATTGCCGACGACCGCCCCTTGGAATTGCGACGGGCACTCGATCTCGATCTTCATTACCGGCTCCAGCAGCACGGGCCGCGTGCGGGGGAAGGCCTCGCGCATGGCCGTGCCGGCGCATATCTTGAAGGCCATCTCCGAGCTATCGACATCGTGATACGAGCCGTCGTCGAGCTTCACGTGCAGTCCAACCACCGGATAGCCGGCCACCGGGC
>SDBT01007185.1_pt1 | contig 18372 bp, 16 predicted proteins | sample 2277101 | NCBI WGS metagenome assembly SDBT01 (sample SAMN10404973, study PRJNA504765) | marine sediment metagenome | isolation source: marine sediment core GS10_PC15, 103 cmbsf | place: Arctic Ocean: Southern Knipovich Ridge | collected 2010
GAGGGCCCAAACAATGTCTTTATATGCCCGGAATGTGTCGATTTATGCCACAACATCATCCAGCAAGACCGTAAGAGACTAAGCAGACCGGCAGTGAGCCTAAAAGAAATGCCCAAGCCCAAAGAGATAAAGGAATATCTGGACCAGTATGTAATCGGTCAGGAACACGCCAAGAGGTATCTGTCAGTCGCCGTACACAACCACTATAAGCGGCTGCTGCACAGCGACGCCGACGACAGCGACATCGAAATTGACAAATCCAACGTTCTGTTGATAGGACCTACCGGCTCAGGCAAGACACTGCTGGCCCGTACTCTCGCCCGCTTATTGAAAGTGCCCTTCGCAATATGCGATGCGACCACTGTCACCGAAGCCGGATACGTCGGGGAAGACGTTGAAAACTTCCTGCTGCGACTATTGCAGGCTGCCAACTACGATATAGAAGCTGCGCAAGAAGGCATTGTCTATGTGGACGAAATCGACAAAATCGGCAAGACAACCCAAAATATCTCAATTACACGCGATGTCTCCGGTGAAGGTGTTCAGCAGGCACTATTGAAGATGCTTGAAGGCACTACCGCCAATATCCCCCCACAAGGAGGAAGAAAGCATCCGGAACAATCGTATATACAAATCGACACCACACAAATACTCTTTATATGCGGCGGGACATTCATAGGCCTGGAAAACATCGTCAAGAAACGACTCGGCAAAAAAATGATCGGCTTTGATAGCGAACTGCAAGGTAAAACAGATGAAAAAAGCGAGTACAGCGACATAATCGCACAGGTCATACCGGAGGACATAATCGAGTATGGTATGATTCCCGAAATGGTGGGAAGGCTTCCGGTAATTACCACTCTTTCGGCTCTTGATGAGAACACACTGATGGAGATATTGACCAAGCCCAGGAATGCACTTATCAAGCAGTATCAAAGGTTCTTCGAGATGGAGAACGCTGAGCTTGAGTTCACCGATGATGCCCTGCATGGGCTGGCGCAAAAAGCACTCAAACGTGACACAGGCGCTCGGGCGCTGCGGTCCATTGCCGAGGAGCTAATGGTTGATTTGATGTACCAGCTTCCCGAAGAACCTAAGCCGGCAAAATACGTGATTACCCGCGATATAGTCGAAGGCAAGGTGGAACTATTCACTGCCAAACAAAAGGCTAAAAAAGAATCAGCATAAGACAGGCCCATGGAATCACGGCAAGTCGGGCCGTTCATCCTTAAAGGTGGCAAGCTGGATGTCGGTAGCGGTGCTCGCGGCTACAGCAGCCAAGGCATGCTGGGCCTGGGCGAAACAAACGTCTTTGTCAATACGCAAAGTCACGACTCTATGGTCTGGCGGCAGGTCTTTGAGACGAACATCTATCAATTCAGCCAGTTTTTCAACCGTATTCGCATAGCTCGATGCCGAGACTTTTTGCGAGCCTACTGCAAACTCAAACTCGCTTGCACCTTTCGTTGTCCTCATAACGGTAACTGTAGTCACCAATGTCCCGGGCTGAGTGTCATTTTGGGCAAACTGACAGCCGTCAGGAACTGCCACAGGGTAATTCTCTGCTTCGATAAACTGACAAACGAGCAGGAAGAATATGATAAGCAAAAACACAATGTCAATAACGCCGGTCATATTTAACGACCCCGATTCTGCACCACCGCGAAACTGACCCATAGTCCTCAAAAACATATCTTTTCCTATCTGGCTGTCATAAGGGCAAAGACTCGCTAATTTTACTTTTCGGCTTGCTACCCAGCTCACTAATTGGCAACTTTGTTTTCTTCGCGTGCTGGTTTTCAGGTAACGTTTGTTTCTTTACAACGTCACAAGCTGCCGCCGAAGACGGCTTTTGTGATTTACCGCGGTTACCTGCAACTGAACCCAGGCTGCGCCTTATTTCAGGCACAATGTTCTCAGCCTCCACGACTGCATCGCTGGTCAGCGTCTCAATCCGGTTTCGAAACACCCCGTGCATCGCCAAAGCGGGTATCGCAATGAACAGGCCCCAAAAGGTTGTCACCAGGGCAACTGAGATTCCATCAGCCAATTGTGCCGGCTGTGGTTGTCCACCAGCTACGACAATGGCGTTGAACAGTTTTATCATTCCGAATACCGTCCCGAACAGGCCCACCATCGGTGAAACATTGCCGATTAGATTCATCCATTCGATCTTACGCAAAAGGCGCCAGGCCTGGTCCTGCAATGATTCAGCGAGGGCATTTCGCATCCGAAACCAATCGCCCTGGCCCTGGCCCAGAGCCTTGACCACAGCGGTACTGACAAAATCACCCCTGTCACCAATTCGTGCCTCCAAATGCCCGGGGCCAAATTGGCGAATTATCTCGACAATCGCCCTGCCTATACCACACGGAACAAGCTTGTTGCGGCGGATAGTAAGACCGTGCTCGAACACCAAAAAAACGGTGACAAGTGACATTGGCAAAAGTACAAACCAGACAATAGGACCGCCGGCCACAACAAAATGTTCAAAGAACGTTTGCTCGCCGCCCACAGCGGGCGCCGCTGGGTCCAAGTCCATTTGCATAATGGCAACTATCACTGCCAGCACCACCGCTAATGCCATGACTAAAAGAAATGTTCTAAACAAAAAACTCTTATGCATCTTTGTATCTCGTATCTCAATAACCGGTCATTTGTACTTTTTACGACTCTCAGAAGTCGTCGACAAAAACAACTTCTCCGCCGCTTTGTTTCGCTAATGTTTTGAGCATTCTACGGCCGGCGCTTTCGGTGGCGAATCCTATTGTATTGATTCTTGTCGTCGGCGCAAATCTTGCCAGTATATTCGCTATCTTCCACAAAAATCTTTGCTCGTCGTCAACGGTCAACTCAAAACCATCAGTGAGAAAATAGATCACCGCAGGCCCCTGACCACAACTGTCACGAATTTGCACCGCTCTTTCCAACGCCGCCAGCGTATTTGTTTTCCCAGCCGGCTGGACCGAATCGATAAACTCATACGCAGCCGATTTGACCTGCTCGGTGGCTCGAACAAGACAGCCCTGACCAAATTCAAACAGCCTGTCAGCCCCGAAAAAGATTATGCAAAAATACTGGTCCGCCTGAAGACTTGCGATAGACTCAGCCAGTTTCTTTCGAACCTGACTAAATACTCCCCGCATACTACCGGAACAGTCTACAACATAGCAGACTTTGCGCCGGTCCGTGAAGCTGCCGAAGAATTCGACTCTGCGCATACTAGCGCCACTCGAGAGCGAAAGCTCGCCCGCAGGAGCAAACGCCCTTGCCAGATTCGCGCAATTGTGTGAACCAGGCTTTGCCGCCTCAAAGATTTGATTTGCCAACGACAATCGATCCGTCCCAACCGCCGACCGGTTTTTCGCAGGCCTTTTTACCTTCGGCTTAGGAATCACAGGGTCAGCTTGCATGAGCTTTTCCACGCGGCTTACTTTGGCCATCGGCAAAGGCCCCCGGCCTGTCTTTGCATCGGATTGAGAGAATTTGACAAATGCGAACGCCGTCAGCACCCCCAGATGAATGCATATCGAGGCGGTCAACGCCCAAAATGTCACACCGCCAATTCGAGCGTTCGAAACCATCCTCTGGTTCTTCAATACAGCCAAACAACACTCCGTTATCTTTGGCTCTTGCATTTGTAAATTGCTCGCAGAGGCCCAAACGGCTATCCCTGCGCTTACACAGGTCTACTTCGCAAAACACTACCAATGCGAACCTGCAAACCGAGCCCTTAGTCCACTATTTCCACCTGCGAATGGCCCGGCACCAGCAAATTGTAAACGAGTATAGCATCGCCGTTCAGCAGGCGAATACATCCTTTTGAACCTGCGGCGCCGATTTCTTCCGGCTCCTTGGTGCCATGAATGGCAAAGCCGCTCCTGTCAACCGCCTCGCCTTTGATACCTTCCAGTCCTATCCACCTCGAGCCAAGAGGGTAATCCGGGTCCTCGGCCTCATATGTCTTGCCTGAGATCGGGTCCGTCCAGGTGGGGGATATAAGTTTGCCGCCGGGCTTTACGACCCAAAGTCCTGTTGGGGTCTCCATCCCCGGCTGGCCCAGACCCACGGGGAAACTGCGTACGAAAGTGCTCTGGAGATATAAGTCCATCGTAAAAGTCCCGCGGTATACCCTGGCGTGGAACGGACCGTTAATGACTTTTATCGTCTGTCCGGCCTGTAGAGCTTCCGGCCGGGAAATTTTGTTAATCTGCATCAGAATCTCGTGCGGCACGTTAAATCTCTTGCCAATAGTCCGAAACTGGTCACCCCGCTCGACCTTATAACTGTCACAAAGTTTATCCTGCGGGAAAATAGTCCTGCTGAACAGCCACTTGTCAGCAAGTTCAGAGAGTTGTCTTTTCACAAAGTTGCGCTGTTCGGCACTCATGGGCATCGGTAACGCCTCGTTTAACCTCTCACGCGCGGCTATAATGTCAGCCGGCGTCGCATCGAGCAGCGCTACAGCTTCGGCAATAAGCTTGGCTGCTTCGGGATTAGGCTCAGCGGTCGGCGCCGGCGCAACTTCCAACAGGTTTGCCTCCGGGATAGCCATCACCATCTCACTCTTGGGCTCGGCAGCGGTTGAGGTCTCAAGAGCTTCGTCTCTGTTTTCACCAGAAGGACGACGGCCATAGATAAAGGCGATCACCACGGCGATAACCAACAACGCCGAAATGATATATACCTGCCTTCTATTTCGGCCTCTGCGCCTGCCCGGGCGCCTGGAAAAATAACGAGCCATTTTATTCTCCTTCCAGACTGTTAAAATACAGAACTTCCTCGTCGGTCACTAAAAAATCCACCGTAACATCTGTCGAAGTCACTGGAACCGACTCTACCACCTGCTCAGCAAAGGCAAAACCGCACTTGGACGCTTTAAGCCCGTCGTTAGAGAAGAACCTGTCATAATAGGAACCTCCCCGGCCAAGCCGATTACCATTCCTGTCAAATGCCAGCGCCGGGGTAACTACCAAATCAATCTCTCCAAACGGCATTGGAACACCTGTTATCGGATTTCGAAGCCCGGAAGCTGAGGTTGAAAAACCGGTTTCAAGCGAATTTATCTGCACCGCTATCATGTGCCTCTGCTGCCAGGAAATCTTCGGCACCGCTACTGTTTTGCCGAGTTGCCAGGCATGAAGTATGGCCTCGGAAGTGTCCACCTCGTGAGGCAGAGACAGATACATCATAACCGATAGCGCACTTTGGAACTGCGGCGTAGAAATCAAATTCTGGCACGCTCTGCGACTTTTCTCGGCCCTTCGCTCAGCGCTGATATTAAGCAATCGCTTCTGCAATTCGCTGCGCAACTGTTCCTTGTCCATCAGACTATCCTTCTTTTCCTGCGCTCTTGTCCGCAGGCCTGCTATTTTGTATCAAGTTTTGCAGCTTTTGTAAATAACGCCTGATATTTTTTTCACAGCCAATATCTTTCGGCTTATAATATTTCTTTTTCATCGTCGCCGAAAGATACTCTTGCGGCACAAATCCATCCTTAAAATTGTGCGGATATTTGTAACCGGTACCGAAACCCATTTTTTTAGCAGCCGGATAATGGCTGTCTTTCAGGTGCTTCGGTACGGGAATCGTCTTCTGCGATTTCACATCATCAACCGCTTTCCAAATAGCCGAAGCCGCCGCATTTGACTTCGGCGCACAAGCAATATATATTGCAGCCTGTGCAAGCGCCAGTTGTGCCTCCGGCAAACCTACAAACTCGGATATCTGCACGGCTGCTGCTGCCAAAACTGTGGCCATTGGGTCGGCATTGCCAATGTCTTCGGCTGCACAAACCACAATCCTCCGAGCGATAAAACGTGTATCTTCGCCACCGGCTATCATCCGAGCAAGCCAATAAACAGTCGCGTCGGGGTCGCTGCCCCGCATGCTTTTCTGCAATGCGCTGGCCAAATCATAATGCGTATCGCCCGTACCGTCATAGTCAATCGTTTTTTGTTGTATCGACTCTTTGGCAACTTCGAGATTAAATTTAATTCGTCCATCTACATGCCGGGCGGCCTGGGACAACACGCCCACCTCCAGGGCCGTCAAAGCCCTTCTGGCATCGCCGTCACTGGTCACTGCCAAAAATCTTAGCGATTTCTCATCGGCGTCGATGTTGAACTTGCCAAGGCCCCTTTCGGCGTCGGCAATTGCGGCCTTGAGCAACTGCAAAATATCGTCCTGGTCAAGCGGCTCAAAACGAAATACCGTGCTGCGGGAAATAAGCGGCGAATTAACTGAAAAAAACGGATTTTCCGTGGTAGCCCCTATCAGGATTAGGACCCCCGCTTCAACATCGTCAAGCAAAACATCCTGCTGAGCACGGTTGAAACGGTGGATTTCATCGATAAAGAGTACGGTTCTTTTGCAGCTTGCGGCGAGCCTGTCCGCAGCGGCGGCGATTATCTCGCGCAGGTCTTTGACACTGGCAGTTGGCGCACTGAGATAATAAAACTTGGCCTTTGTGTAATTTGCGATCACCGCAACCAGTGACGTCTTGCCGACCCCGGGCGGACCGTAAAATATCAGACTGGTCAGCTTGTCCGCTTCCAGCATCCGTGTAAGCAGTTTATCCGGCCCGAGAAAGTGCCTTTGGCCAAGGAATTCATCAAGGCTTCTCGGCCTCATCCGAGCAGCCAGAGGTGCCGCCGAGGCCATGTTGGCCTTTTCACGACGGTTAAACAGTGTCTTGTTACCTGTGTCTTCACGCATCGAAAGTATTATATGCAAGATGTGCAGAACTGTCGAAATGTATTTCTAAGGCTCTCTAACAGCCGTATCTTGCCCTATTTTTTCCCCCAGCCCGGGCAAAAAAAATCCAAAAAAAAGGCTTTTTTTATTTGATTCTCGGTTATATGCCGATAAACTCTCTAATTAAGCATCCGGCAGGATGACGTTAGTTTTATGACGGCCAAAAGTGTGTGAAATGTTGTAAGGATTTTTTAAGGAGATGAGTATGAGAAAGGGAATTTTACTAATTGCCGTAATCCTGTTAAGTACGGCGGGCTTCGTCCAGGCTCAAGAAGGGGAGTTGCACGGGTCTCTCGATGTAACTTATTTAAGCAGTAACATCTGGCGAGGCTTCGATTATTACGCAGATGACCACAGCGCAATTCAACCCAGCATAACCCTGGACCTTTATGGCACTGGTTTGGGCCTAAAGGTTCAGTGGTCAAGAGCCGTTCACAGCGGATTCGAAAATGCCGAGCGCATAAGCATCGCTCTATTCTACGGCAACACACTCTACGAAGGCGAGGCTTACGCCACCGACTACACTACTGGTTGGGTCTACTACGGCTTCCCGGATGAATCCAGAAGTGGAAGCAAAACATCTACCGATGCTCAGGCTGCAGATATGCAGGAATTTTTTGCATCATTTTCCTGGCCAAGTATTTGCCCGGCAGGTTTGGTGCCAAGCTACACCATTCTTACCATGTGGCCGTCCGAAGGCGACTCGGCCGCACGGGAAAATCAGGGCTGGGCACACATCGTTGGACTCGGCTATGACCTCACCGTCCCGGGCCTGCTGCCGGAGACTCCTGAGCAGGTGCTGCATCTCTCGGCGGCAATGGTTTACAACGACGGTGTCGCCCCCGGTGTTGTAATAGGAGGCGCAAGCGGGACCATTGACCATGACTGGTCGCATGCTGTCTTCGGCGTGTCAACAGACTTTGACCTCGCCAACAATCTTACCTTTACACCAGCAGTATACTATCAATCTTCGTGGGACGATTCAGTCAACACTCAGGACGAAACATGGGTCACCCTGAACATGAAGTACGCATTCTAAGATAATTGAGGTATCTGAATAAAAAGGCCGGTTTTTAACAAACCGGCCTTTTTATTCTACCTCAACAGATAAACAACTACCGCAAGCCCGGTAAACATCATCAGATAGCCACCCGATGTCCAACAAATCTGGCCGTTTCGACCAACGCATCCTTCGCATCACTGTCCTTCAGGTCAGCCAGCGACCTGATGGCTTCGGCGATAAACTCCTCTGCGCGACTGCGAGCATACTCCAGACTGCCAAAGCGACTTAGCAGCCCTCTCAGCAATTTTTTCTCGCTATCCGCATCACGCTCGACAGTGCCATCGCGATTCGTCGACAAGAAATCTATCAGCGCACTCTTTTCGTTCTCATCTGCAGCAGCTAAAAAGTGTATAAGAGACAAAGTCAGGTTGTTTTTATCAACATCACCGCCAAGCGTTTTGCCTGTTTGGCTTTCATCTCCTACTATATCAATCAAATCGTCGGTGATTTGAAACGCAATACCCACATTTAGGCCGAAATCAGCCAGCATCCGGGCCCGGATTTCGTGTGCCTCGGACAAAGACGCACCGAGCAAACAACTGGCGCTAAAAAGAGCTCCACTTTTCTCAGCGATTATCTGAATATACTCAGATTCGCTTAACTGCCAATTACGTCTTTGAACTATTTGTCTCAATTCACCTTCGCACGTCCGAGTAACAGCAGCAGCAATTATCCTCTGAAACCTGGTTTGCAGGTCGGCACACATCCTGAAAACCCTGCTCAACAAAAAATCGCCCAGCAAGACAGCGGATTCGTTGCCGCATAAATCATTGACAGTAGGAACGCCCCGCCGTTTTTTACCTTCGTTTATAACATCATCGTGCAGCAGCGTGGCATTGTGAATCGTTTCCACAATCGCTGCCATACGGATGTGCTTGTCAGTAATTTCACCGGTGGCCCTGCCGGCAAGCAACACAAGCCCGGGACGAATCATTTTGCCGCTCCAGCCATTCAAACGCTCAACCAGCCGGCGAACTAACTCATCGGAGCACACGGGAACCAGGTGCTCGGCGATGTGCGCTCTAACCCGGTCTAATTCATCATCAATGAGTCTGAAAGCGCCAATACCACCCTTTTGGAAACCATCAGATATGTCAGTCTGTACCGGTAACTGCATAATGTATAGCGTCTGGGGTATAGCTTTTTTGTCTGCCGTATGCTATTGTTTCGCGTGGGCGTATTCGAAGAATTTCTTTCTCAGCAGGCGAGTAAAGGGCCCCGGCTTACCGTCACCGACAACTCTGCCGTCAATCTCGACAATGCCGATAACCTCGGCGGCGGTTCCGGTAAGAAAAAACTCATCACAGACGTATAGATCAAACCTCGTCAGATTCTTTTCAACTACCTTGATGTTCTCCTGCTGGGCCAGTTTGATGACGATACTTCGTGTTATTCCTTCCAGCGCACCGGCCTGGACCGGTGGTGTGTAAATCACTCCGCCTCGGGCAATAAAAACATTGTCCCCAGTAGCTTCGGCAACATACCCTTCATGATTATACATAACCGCCTCAGGAACATCACTGTCAAGCGCCTCAATCTTAGCTATGATGTTATTTAGATAATTCAAACTCTTTACCTGCGGCGGAATGGCCAGAGGATGATTGCGGACCGTCGCTGCGCTGATTACCCTCATCCCCTTTTCATAAAGCTCTTCGGGATAAAGTTGGATGTTATCAACTATGATAAACACTACGCCGTTGTCACACACGAAAGGATTCAGTCCCAATGTCCCTACGCCGCGAGTAATCACCAGCCGAATGTAGCCGTCAGTAACATCGTTAGCCTCAACAGTTTTTTCGGTTGCGCTGACCAGCTCATCTTTGCTCATCGGAATATTAAGCCGAATCACCTTGGCCGATTCATAAAGCCGCTTGATATGGGCCTCTAACTCAAATACCCTGCCGTTATAAACGCGAATACCTTCGAAAACTCCGTCACCGTAAAGCAGCCCATGGTCAAGAACAGATATTTTAGCATCTTTCTCATCAACAAGTTCGCCGTCAAGCCAAATTTTCATGTGCGTAAGTCTCCCTTAAATTAAGCGCTAAAGTTGCAGGCCTCCTGTATACTTATGTGTCTGTGCTTTTATGCTCTATCCTGCCGTCAGCTAATGTTATTATCCGCCCAGCCCTTTGTGCAACCCTGTCATCGTGGGTCACCATTACAATCGTCTGGCCGCCACCATGTAATTTCTTGAACATATCTAAGATACTATTTCCTGTCGCGGAGTCAAGATTTCCTGTCGGCTCGTCAGCCAAAAGCATCATCGGCTCATTCATCAAGGCCCTGCCCACAGCCACCCTTTGTCTCTCTCCTCCCGACAGTTGATAGGGCTTATGCCCGGCCCTTTCCCCCAGGCCGAGCTGGGCAGCTAATTCTTTGGCTCGCTTCTTGGCCCAGCGGCGACTTGAAAGCCAGCCAATTGTACTCGTACCCGCCATTGCCGGCAGGAAAATGTTCTCCAATACGCTTAACTCATCCAACAAATGATAGAATTGAAAAACAAATCCTACCATTTTGTTGCGAAATTTATTCAATTCGCCGCTACTTTCCGTGCCTAAATCCCGCCCCTGGAATCTGACGATCCCTCTGTCCGGCTTGTCCAGTCCGCCCAGTATATGCAAAAGTGTACTTTTGCCGCTGCCCGAGGTTCCGACTATCGCCACAAACTCTCCTTCTTTTACAGCCAAATCTACGCCCCTGAGGACGCTGACTTCCGTCGCACCCATCCGATACGATTTATAAACCCCTTCGGCTCTTAACAGAAATTCGTCCTTGCTCATAACCGGCTCACCTGCAGAGTCTCTACCGGCTCTAATTTTGCTGCCTGCCAGCTCGGCACAAGCGCGCCGATAAAGCACGCAAACACAGCTGAAACTATAATACCCGCCAGAACTTTCAAATCAATAGCGTTGGGAATGTCCCCGATAGCGTACAATTTCCTGTCCCATAACTGAAACTCAAAATGCCGGAACAGCCAGTCTTCTATCTGGTTTATGTGCGCCAAGAACTGCCATCCGCCCAATGCCCCAATCACAGAACCCAGAAGACCAACCAAAAAAGCAAAACCCAAAAACAGTACAAGCACATTTCCATTTGAGGCTCCAACGCTCTTCAATATCCCGATGTCCTTACTCTTGTGACTTACAATCATATAAAAAACTACAAAAACAACAAATACCGTGATAATTCCAATCATCCCAAAGATGACAATCATCATCGTCTGTTCCGTCTCTACAGCAGCCACAAACAGTCGGCTGTAAGTCTTCCAGGTCTGGACCCGCACATTCTCCAGCAGATTCGCTTCCTTGGCGCCGGCTTTTGTTTTCACAAAGTCTTCCCATAAACCACGTACCCTATCGCAGCCGAATCCCAACTTTACCCCCGGCTTGAACTTAATGTGAATTGCATTGACCCTTTTAAGACCCACGTTCATCCCACATAAGGCCTGTGCAGCCTCGAAGGACAAATAAATAGTGTGACCGTCTGCGCTGGCCACGCCGCTGTGCGCCACGTCACTGCAGTAGAAAGTCTTCGTACTGACCTCTCCTGCACCGGCTTTCGCCAACGCCCCCTTGGCCGTCAAAGGAAAACTGCTCACCTCAAACTTCACCCTTGGAAGCTCCTCGGTGATTTCGTAGCTGCCTTCTGAATCACGATTGAACAGCAAATCCACCCCTGGCACGCAGCCAGCAAGATTTGAATCATAGGCCGGCTCAAACGCACTGACAACATCGCCCTTATCATAGCAAAGCCACCCGCCGAAACCGGTCGCACGACTGTGGGCTACCGGGTCAAGGCCCATAATCACCATAGGCCGGTCACCAAACTCTCTGCCGTGCAATTGATAGTCTACAATCGCGTAACTCTTTATTACCGGCGAAGCAGCTTCGATAAAATCAGCGGCCTCAAGAATCTCTACAAATTCTCCGTAGTATCCAAATCCCACCATCGATTTGCTGCTTACCACACAATCACCAACCGACAGGTGCGTATTTCTCTTGAACTCAGCGGTTAGCCCAGAAAGAACGGTAATTACAACAAGTACCACAAATACACAAAGCGCGGTTGCAGCAACTGAAAAGTAACTTATCCTCCTTCTAACCAAATACCGAATTGCTAAAATAATCTTATACATTTGTGCCAATTACTCGTACCGCAAAATCTCCACAGGCCTGGTCCTTGCTGCCACAATCGCCGGAATAAGTGCTCCAACCAGACAAGCAACTATCGCCACAAGGACTATCCACCAGACAGCAGGCCAGTTGACTTCATTAGGTATCGTCTTAAACATGTACACACTGCTGCGCCACAACTTCATCCCGAACACCACCCTCACCCACTCCTCAAGGGTATTGATGTTCCTCGTCACTACATATCCCAGAACTACGCCTAACGCCGAACCAACTATGCCAACACATACACCAAAACCAAAAAAGATAAACGCCACTGAACTGCTTGCCGCCCCGCAACTCTTTATTATGGCTACATCCTTCTGCTTGGTTATAACTATCATATAGAATATGCAGAAAATCAGTAGAACCGTCACCGAACAGATCACCCCGAATATCAAGAGCAGCACCGCCATTTGTTTGCGCAACTCAGCATAGAATCCCTCTCCAAAATTTTGGCTGACCCAAATCCCCGACTTGGAAATAGCATCATCGGACCAGCCAAGCCGCTCGGACGCAAACCGCTCCCAGACCTGCCAGACATCGTCCTTTATTGACCCGGGCTCAACATCTTCACGCACCCGTATCCGGATATTCGCAGCCCTGGCAGGACCATCATCGCCGAACGAAAGCTTGTAAAATTCCTCATAAGGCAGGTAGATTCTTTTATCCTTGTAATATATACCGCTGTAAAGAATGTCAGACACACGAAACTTCCATACCTTACGCTTTATCTTCCATTTATCCACCTCGGCGCCTTGTGGCTGCACCTTCACCCGCCCTGAAGTTGTAAGCACAAACTCCTTTCCAATCAAACTTCGGACCGCTTCAAGGTCATATTCATCGGTTCTCTCGTTTGGTTCTGTGATAACGCCAATTCCGACCCACCCCCCAATCTCGTCCGGGTGTCCGGGTACAGCGAAGCTGACTTCGCCCGCTTGTTTGCCTTGTCTCAGCAGCGATTCCTCCAAACCAGCCACTTTGCTCTCGCGCGCCGCATCAATACCGACTATCCACGCTTCACGAACGTCTCCGCTGGCAAGACGCAAAAGCCCCGCGCCGTCGAGAAACGGACCTGCTGCCTGAACGCCAGGAATCTCTTCAATCCTATCAATAAGCAGGTCATATTCAGTAATCATGCGGGGAATAAGCACAATATCCCTGTCGCCGGTGATATCCGCCTTTTTAAGCTTGTCTATAAAGCCCGTGAACAGACTATCAACCACTATCAGCAACGCAACAGATAAGGCAACAGCGGCAACACTCAAAAGGACTATCTTCTTCTTACGCAGGTATCGCAGCCAGAGAAATATTTTAAGCATTTCAAGCCCAACCGACTTATTCTTTGGCAGGTCTCAGAAGAGGAAACAGCACCACATCTCGAATGCTGGCAGCGCCGGTTAAAACCATTACCAATCTGTCAATACCAATACCGAGTCCCCCTGCCGGCGGCATACCATATTTCAAAGCGGTTATAAAATCGGCATCCATCTTTGCCATCGACTCTTCCTGTCCACGTAGCTGGATTTTGAAGTTCTCCTCCTGAACACAAGGGTCATTCAACTCCGTATAGGCATTGGCCAGCTCCATCCCGGCAATATAAAGTTCAAACCGCTCGGCATACTTCGGATCTACCTTTTTGCGTCTGGTCAAAGGACACAACTGCGCAGGATAATCCATCACAAACGCCGGGTCAATAAGATTATCTTCAACAGTAGCCTCGAAAAGTTTACTAATAACTACCAGATCGTCCATATTCCCTTCATCCAACCCGCGATGCCGAGCTTCTTTTCTGATAGCCTTTATATCATCGATGTCGCAGCCACTGTATTCTTTCAGCAACTCCGCATACTGCGCCCGTCGCCAAGGGCCGCGATAATTTATCACCTTATCCTCAAACTGAACTTCCTTGCTACTGCAGTATTTATCCACACAAAGAGAGATAATCTGCTCAGTCAAATCCATCATCACGTTATAATCAGCGTAGGCCTGGTAGACCTCCAGCATGGTAAATTCCGGGTTGTGCTGTCTGCTCAAACCTTCATTTCGAAAATTTCGGTTTATCTCAAAGACCTTTTCCATCCCGCCCACAAGTAATCTCTTAAGAAACAGTTCCGGCGCAATTCGCAAAAACAAGTCCATGTCCAGACTGTTATGATGCGTCACAAAGGGTTTTGCCGCAGCGCCACCTGCTACCTGCTGCATCATGGGCGTCTCAACTTCCAAAAAGCCCCGGGCTTTGAGGAATTCACGGATTGTAGCAATAATCGCACTGCGCTTTTTGAATCGCTCCATCACCTCGGGATTCGCCCACAAATCGACGTACCTTTGCCTGTAGCGCAGGTCAACATCCGATAGGCCGTGAAACTTCTCCGGCGGCGGCAAAAGCGACTTGCTCAGTAGCATCACGCTATCGGCCCATACGGTAATCTCTCCGGTCTTGGTCTTACCCAACCGACCGGCTGAACCAATTACGTCACCGAGCTCAAGCAGTTTAACCAGCGACCATTGCTCGCCCAACAGGTTATTACTCAGACCAATCTGGATGACCCCGGTCCAGTCGCGCAGTGTAATAAAAATCAGCTTCCCTATATCCCTCAACAGCACGATTCTGCCAGCACATCTGGCACGCTGAGTATCATCGCCCCCCCTAAACCGAGCCTTGACATTTTCAGCAGGCTCAACATCGTCATACCTGTCCCCATAAGGATCAATACCCAATTCCCTGAGCGCCAACAGCTTCTGCCGCCTCTGCCGCTCAAATTTGCTCATATCTTCCGTTTTTGCCAAAGCCACACGCCTCTAAACGGTTAAAGTCAATTCGAACTCAAAACCACAGAGCCAGCTTCTATCAATTTGCTCTTAACAACCAAAATACCAACCGCCAATTGCGAGTCAACCGCAAGCGTTTCTCCAATCGCATGTTTTTCCAACGGTGCGCCGCCCTCATCGTGGTCGGCTTTGACCAAAACATCGTTGTCCCTCTGCACATCAAACATCTTTCTAAGCTCGTCATTTCTTAGTTTGACTTCGATGTTTGGTCCTACCCCCCAATCCTCTCTGCCTAACTTTTTCATTGCATCCTGGCTTTTGACACGTTGGCCGGAAGGCAAATGGTAATATGCCATCGTGTATTTTAGCTGCGCGCCTTCCTTGGGATAGTGTGCTATGCCCTGCACAACACCTTTACCGTGAGTTCTTTCACCAACAAGAGTCGCCCTTTTGTGCTCCTCATCCGCCAACGCTCCGGCCACAATCTCCGACGCGCTCGCCGAATAACGGTCTATCAGTATGACAAGCGGATAATTCGGGTGTGTCTTGTTTCTCCGGGCCGATTTATAGGTCGCCGCCGCCCACGAGCGGGGACGCGTGCTGACTATCAATCCTCTGCTGATAAATTTGTCGGCCACCTCGACGGCGCTATCCAAAAGGCCACCCGGGTTTGAGCGCAAATCCAAAATCAGACCCCTCAAACCCTCCTGCTCAAGTTTATTAAGTGCCCTCTCAAGGTCCGGACCGGTCCTTTCGGAAAAACTCGTAATACGAACGTAACCGATTTTATTGGGCTGGTCGATCATATACAGCCATTTACCTGCTTCGGTCCGCTGCCAGCCACGAATAGTCGGAACGGTTATCTTATCTCTGGTTATAGTTATATCGAAGCTCAGCTCCTCAGGTGGGCGCTTCACCGTCAATGCAACTTCTGTACCCGCCGGACCCGTAATGTTCTTGACCGCACAGATAAGCGACATATCCTTCGTCTCCACTCCGTCCACCTTTTCTATCACGTCACCTGCATCAAGACCGGAGTAGTACGCCGGCGTATCAGGCAACAGACTTACTACCGTCAACAGCCCTTTTCGTTTCGAAATCTCTATGCCAATGCCAGTAAACTCATTGGTCATCGTCTTCTCAAAATCCTGTACCTGCCTGGGCCAAACCAAAATCGTATAAGGGTCAAGCGCTGACAAAGCGGCCTCTACAAATTGCGCAATCAATACTTCACTGGGTATCTCCACCGTCGCCGAGTTCAGTACCAGAATGCTCTCAAAAACATCTATGAACCTACCTTTGCTTACGCCCGTAGGTGACCTGTCAACCTCATCTGAAATCGCCGCCAGAGAAGCTGACCAGGCCGCAAGCTTCTTGCTATCGTGCGCCGCAAAAACTCCCAAATCCTCCTCCGGCCCCGATTCAACCCCAGCACCGGCTCCTTCAGAAGCCTCCGATGCATCTTTGTGCGCTTCCAGGCCCTTCGATATCTGTGAAAATGATGATTGAAGTACCTCAGTCAACAACTCGCAGCGCCTTATAGCCTTAGCCGCCATCTCGCGATAATCGATAACGCTGACATAATTGAAGTTCAGCACATTAATCGCCCGGATAAACAACTGCTTATCCACACCTTCATAACGTTCCTTGCTGGTCTCACATGGACTATCCTGAAAAGAGGCCACAATACCAGCTTTGTCGAGCAACTCCTCTGCGTGATGCGAATACTCCTCGTTCTTCTTGTCAATCGCCTGCAGCCAACTATAGCAGGTTACATATGCGTCAAACCACTGACCCTTTGATTCCAATTCACCAGCCTTGTCTTTAGCCGTTTGAAAAATATGCTTTACAAACCGGTCAGATAACAACTGCTCCTTCTGTGCCTCATCCGCAAATTGACCCGCCTTGGCAATAACCGAGAGTACTTTTACGATGTCATTTACATCGTTGGTATCAGCGTCGGCTCGAGGCCCCCAATCACCTTCCATTGCGCTGACAACCCCTCGAAATTTCTCCAGTTCTGCTAACTGTTCCTTGTATGCGACCTCTCGAGCAATCTGACGCCGCCGACTTATATCCTTGCATTCACCGACAACCTTTGCCAACTGCCCAAGCTGGCTGCCCCTTTTTGCACCGGTCTGTTCTATCAGCTCAGCAGCAGCTTCGAAGTGACCCTCGTAAATCAACCCGCATACTGCTCGGACAACGTTCGGGTCTGATGATTCGGCCTTTGGAATCTCAACGAGCGCCGGCTCTTCTGATACCCGACAGCAGATGAGTCCACAGACCAACACCGCCGAACAGCTCAACCAGAACAAGTATTTACTCTTGCCCCTGCAAAACAACTTCAGCAACTTTTTGGATAACAAATATACGCCCCTTAACAAGCACACAACTCTCAAATATCACCGGGCCCTTATGCCCCTTTACAAACACTCCTCTGCTCTTCCGGCGCAACCCAAAACATGCAGTTTATGTCTGACCATCTCTTTAATAGCTTCTCTACCTGGACCAAGGTATTTACGTGGGTCAAACTCACTCGGTTTTTCAGCAAAAACCTGCCTTATCTTCGCCGTCAGGGCCATCCGCAAATCCGTATCGATATTGACCTTGCAGACCGCCATTTTTGCCGCCTTGCTCACCGCCTCCTCCGGCACACCCATCGCATCCGGCATATCACCTCCGTACTTGTTAATAAGGTCTTTGAACTCGGCCAATACGCTGCTCGAACCGTGCATAACCAACGGATAGCCCGGCAGTCTCTCCCCAATCTCCTGCAGAACATCTAAAGCAAGTTTCGGCTCCTTTTTGAACTTGTAAGCGCCGTGACTTGTCCCTATGGCAACCGCCAGTGAATCACAGCCGCTCCGCTCAACAAACTCCGCCACTTCGTTCGGGTCGGCCACGTGCTTGCTGATGTCATCACCGCTCACACCCACCACATCTTCCTCGATACCACCCAACTGTCCTAATTCGGCCTCAACAACAACGTCGTGGTCATGCGCGTACTCGACCACTTCCTTGGCAAGCTTGATGTTTTCTTCAAATGGCAGCTTCGATGCGTCAATCATCACTGAAGTAAAACCATCGTCCACACACTGCTTGCAAATCTCAAACGTATCCCCGTGGTCCAAATGCATCACAACGGGAATGTCCGGATTCTCCACAACCACTACATCAATAATGGCTTTCAAATAGCTCATACTCGCATATTGCCTCGCACCTCTGGATACCTGCAGTATAAGCGGGGCCTTTTCCTCGGCTATGGCGCCCGCTATCCCCTGCGTGATCTCCATATTGTTAACATTGAACGCGCCAATCGCATAGCCGCCTTTATAAGCCATCTCGAACATCTTTTTAGTACCAACCAACGCCATTGCACTCTCCTTAAAAAATTAAAATTAAAAATTTAAAAATCTTTTCCACCTTTATCTGACCAGTCCCGTATACCTTCTTGGCCCAATCGCCAGCTCCGGAATACCTTGCGGCCATATACTAAATACAATTGCCTGCCTGTCCAGCGACTCGTCAGCACTGTACGTAAGTCCCCAGTACACCCTGTGATACCGTCTTATAAGTGTTATATCACTTCGTATATTTGCGCCGTAG
>SDBT01007186.1_pt1 | contig 18371 bp, 37 predicted proteins | sample 2277101 | NCBI WGS metagenome assembly SDBT01 (sample SAMN10404973, study PRJNA504765) | marine sediment metagenome | isolation source: marine sediment core GS10_PC15, 103 cmbsf | place: Arctic Ocean: Southern Knipovich Ridge | collected 2010
GACCGTACTTTGTCTGCATCGGAGCGGGCTTCTTTCGAAGAATTGGTCGCCGAGATTAAGGAATTGAAAAAGCAACTTGAACTGGAGGAGTTGAGTGAGGAGGCCCGGATTGGCAGTATTAAAGAAAAAGGAGCTTCAGATGCTCTTAAAAAGCAGCGACGTGAAGGCAAGCTTCGGGAGATCAAAGCGGAACGTGTACAAATCGTTAAAGATTTACGTGAGGCTCTGGCCCCAAATAGGCTTAATGATATCACCAGGGTCACCGCTGAGGCTGCATGGCATATAAGTCGGCTTGCTTTAAACTATGTAAAGGAGGGTGTTACACGATTACCTCAAGTAGTGGCTCAAATCAGAGAATCGTTTCCTGAGCTTAGTGAGAGGGATATTTATGATGCCTTGGATGCCACAAACCCAAAAGCTAAAAAGAGAATCGTTGGTGATGTTACTAAGGCATTCAACAATCTCAAAGCTGAAGCTCGTCTGATGACAGAGCTTGAGGATTTAATGAACGGTATTGTTAAGTCTAAGGACAAACCCAAGCGTAGTGATGGTTTTGGCGATATTCAAAAGCGCATTAAGACTCTGAGAAAAGCACTGTTGAAGGATCAGATCGAAGCCGACCAGCTGGAGAAGATCTTTGAGAAGATTTCAGAGCTGGAAAACCATTTGATCAATGGCACCTTTCCCCAGGACGGCAAGAGCGAGGATATTGATACTGAAGCGATCAAGAAAGCCAAGAAAGCGTTGTCTGAGGTAAAAAGTCTACTCAATACCAAGAAGAAAACTGCCGAACTTGAGGAAAAGCTTAAAAAGGCTCGCAAGGGTGATGTCAAAACCCTTTTGGAGTTACAAGAGGAATTTCAAACTCATGAGCAGCTTCCACCAAGTTCTAATTTAAAAAAGGCAAGGGACGCTTTGAATAAAAAGAAAAGGGAAGTACGTCAAAAGCTTGACAGTCTGAAGCGACAGCCATTGTTTATAGTGAATGAGTTTGCTAGTATCACCAAGGCCTTGCAAGCAACGGCTGATATAAGTGCTGTAGGGATTCAGGCGGGATTGCTTATTTTAAGTAATCCCAAACTGGTTTATCAGAATTACGGTAAAGCTTTTATGGGGATGTGGAGTGAGGAACGGATTGGTGTTATTATGAATCACCTGACAAGTGCTGCTATTCATGATGTGAGATTGGACTCAGGACTTGATTTTGCAAGTTATGATGGTAACATTGCGACTAATCCGGAAGAATTTACTTCACAGGTATTAAAAAATATTCCTTTGGCTGCTGATACAGAGATCACCTTTGGCGGTGAAACTGTAACGGTGCCTGGCATCATCGATACTAGCGCTAGACATATGACTTTGTGGGGCAACGTAATGAGGGCTGGTTTATTTGACAAATTTTATCTTAACAACCCTCATGCTACTGCTGCTGATTTGAAGATGTGGGCTCATCATGCGAATTTGATGACTGGTCGGATTAAAGACATCTCTTTGGGTGGAAAGCGTTTTGATATGCAAAAAGGGCCACTCGCAGATGTTTTACGGTGGTTGCTTTTTAGTCCGCAGATGGTGTTTAGTAGAATTCAAATCCTTACCAGACAGCTCCCGGGGGTAGTGATTGGTGAAGCTTTGGATCTTGTAGGCAAAGGTGATCTCACTTCTTTTGGTAGAAATCCAATTGCACGGCGTGCTATAGCTAAACAGATGGGACGCACAGCTCTTGGATGGAGTTCGTTGGCTTTTTTAGTGACAGCATTGGGTGGTTCAGTCGAGTGGGATCCGGACGAAGGTGATTTCCTCCAATTCAACTTTGGAAGAGTAAGGATAAATATGACTGCTCAGATGAGTAGCGTGATCAGGTATTTTATAGGTATTTCCGGCTTGGGGCCAAAACATAAGAACCCTGTGGCTTATGATCGGCCTAAAGACATAGTGCAAAGGACTGTAAAATTCTTCAAGTACAAGTTAGCTCCTCATATACAGATAGGATTACAGGTGGCACAAGGCAAAGATGCAATTGGTCAACCGGCTGGTAATCCAGACCTTTTCTATATTGATATCCCACTTAATGCTATTACTCCTATTGCGTTTCAGGAAGCAACGAGTTTGTTTCAGTATAGTGGGAATACTGGTACAGCTCTGATGCTGACAGCCCTGGCTTTGAACGGTATTCCTACAAACATTTATGACGATCCTCTCACCGATCAAGAGATGGAAGCTTTCTTTGAGAAGATTGAGTACAAGCCTAGTTCTAATATGCCTACAGACTTGAAAAATCAGATCACCGGTGTTCGCCGTAAGCGTTTCGTAGAGAAAGCTTGGAGAGATGATTACAACAGGGCTATCTTCAATGCTATACATAGCCATGGTTTGCAACAAATGTCTCCTGAAACAGCTAAGGCGTTTTTACAAAATGAAGTGACAAAGGGCAAAGGTGGTATTAAGGATCAAATGCTAAGTGAGTACCAAAGGATTATTACTCAAGGAGGCAAGGTGGGTGAAGGTCTTGGAAGAATAAGTACCGAGTAGGGTTTAGTAGACCGGCGTTTGTAACCCTCGTCCAATGTGGCGGGGGTTTTGTATATTAGGTTGGTATAAGATAATTTTGGTTTTCGTAGGTCGAATAGAGTCAGGAAACAGGTATCCTGGCTCTTTTTTGTATATTGGAATGCGCTACGGTGAACGTCCCTGCTAGGGGACTATTGTTAAGTTGAAGATGTGTGCATCCCAGGAGTTGATGGTTCCTGGGATTTTTAGTCCAATGATTTTGTTATATTTATGGTTCTCATGGTTTTCAGTATCTAATACTGAAATAAGGGCATTTTCGAGTGGGGAACCGAAAGCGCCCTTTTTTTTTACTTATATTTGGGGTAGGAGTGGTACAAACATCTTTGTACTATGGGAAACGGAACAGGTTTCGCGAAATATCCAACTATTGGTGGTAACAAGCGTATGGCCATTGGAAATGCTCAGCGCTTAAGAGTTATCGAGGGAGCCATGGCTGTGAGCTATAAAAGTATATCGGCTACCGAGACTCTATTGAATACTGATGGTGTAGTCGAGATCACATCTGGCACCTTCACTCTTTTCTTGCCTACGGCAGTTGGGTTGACCAGTAAGCGGTTTGTGTTAGTCAACAGCGGCGCGGGGGTTATCACGGTGGACGGGGCAGGAACCGAAACAATTGGGGGTAACCTTACTGAGGTCGTTCTTGCTGGTGATACATTAGAGATCGTGAGTAATGGCACCAATTGGTTGATTATCACTTCTTTACTGCCATCGCTTATAGCGTTTAAGCAGATCTTTGCTACAGAGACGCTGGCTGCTACCGATGAAAATGTTGAAATTACAAGTGGCACTTTTAGTCTATTTCTCCCTACAGCCGTAGGCTTGACGGGGAAACGATATACCCTCGTAAATAGTGGTGGAGGTATTATCACGGTAGATGCGGACGGGACCGAAACGATTAATGGTAACCTGACTGAAGTTTTGATTGCTGGTGATTCTTTAGAAGTCATCAGTAACAACGGTAACTGGCTGATCATTAGTTCATTGTTCCCATTACCTATTCAGTTCAAGGCAATTACCGGTACCGAGACTTTGGTGGTTACAGATCAAATTGTAGAAATTACAGCTAACACCTTCAGCTTGTTTTTACCAACAGCAGTTGGTATTACGGGACATCGTTATACCTTGATAAATAGTGGTTCGGGTATAGTGACGGTTGATGCCGATGGTACTGAGACGATCAATGGTGCTTTAACTAAAGTGCTGATCCCTGGGGATTCCATGGAGATCTTAAGTAACAATGCTAATTGGTTAATAGTTTCTTTGCCTGTGGTTGCCATTAAAGCCATCATCGGAACGGAGACCCTGGATCCAACAGATGAGTTGGTAGAGATCACCAGTGGCACGTTTAGTCTTTTCTTGCCTACGGCAGTTGGGTTAGATGCCAAAGGGTATAGTTTGATCAATAGCGGTAGTGGTACGATTACGGTGGATGCTGATGGCACTGAGACAATAAATGGTAACCTCACTGAGGTGATGCTTCCTGGTGATTCGTTGATCATTGTAAGTAATGGAGCGAACTGGCTTATTGCTAGTTCACTTTTGGGACCGGTTATTGAGTATAAGGCGATCACAACTACGGAAACCCTGGCCACCACTGATCAGTATGTTGAAATTACGGCTAATACCTTTACACTCGACTTGCCAACGGCAGTAGGACTGACCGGTCATAGATACACTTTATTCAATTCCGGATCTGGTATTGTCACTGTTGACGCAGCTACTACCGAGACGATCGATGGAAGTCTTACTTATACTCTTCTCGCAGGGGCGAAGCTGGAAATTGTAAGTAATAATGTTGATTGGCTTATTGCTACTTCTGAGACTCCGATACAGTATAAGTCTATATCTGGAGCTGAGACGTTGGCGGTGACTGATCGCATCGTCGAGATCACTGCCGGGACATTTACTCTGACTTTGCCTACGGCAGTCGGAATAACGGGTCATAGGTACGTCCTGGTGAACGTTGGTACAGGAATCGTCACTATGGATGGTGATGGCACTGAGACAGTCGGAGGGGCCACTACGCATGAAATCATTGCTGGTGACACTTTGGAAATTGTAAGTAACAACGTCAATTGGCTTATTGTTAGCTCTTTGTTGCCTACTGATTTGGCTTATAAAGCTATCTCAGGTACGGAAACACTGGCTATTGGTGATGAGATTGTAGAGGTCACGGCCAACTCTTTTAGTCTGTTCTTACCGCCAGCTGCGGACGTGCCTGTGGGCAAGAGTTATAAGATTGTCAATACTGGTGCCGGTACTGTCACTTTGGACGGTGACGCGGCGGAGACGATTAACGGAGCTACTACCGAGGATGTTCTTACTACTGAAAGCCGAGAGATTCGTAGTACGGGCAGCAATTGGCTTATAGTATAAAATTTACGTAACTTAAGATTCTTGAGTTAGGGGTCATTTATGAGTTCTAGCGAACTTAGCCATGGTACGATCCCATTGTACCATGGCTTTTGTTATTAGATCTTTGTCTGTTATCGGAGATCGTGAAAGTTAAGTTTTCACCTGTCGTAAGACTATCATCAATGGACTGCCAAAATATCTGATCTCTCATTTTTACATACTTTTGATATTCTCTATCACTCATATCGCTAGTCTTGTCATGGTCTAATCAACGTCTCAAGTATATCATCATATTCTTCAGAATCTATTCCATAGAACATTTGTGCCTGATGAAGGATCTGTCTTAATTGACTTAATGTTTTAATTTCTGACCGTAACTTTTCCTCACCAGTTACGAGGTCCTCATTGTTAAGAAAAGTTTCTAATATCTCTTTGCTCATATCACTAGTCTTTTTTGTGGTTAACGTGTGATTGTATTATTCTCTAAATCTATAAAATATGCCTCCGGCGCGAAGTGGTAAAACTCAAAATCAAAAGCTATCCTAGCCAATGTACTTGTTTTAAACAACTTAGTCCGACCCTCCTTTTCTTTCATGGGTTGGGCGCTGCGATAATTTTCACCATGGACTACCAGCACAGCAATTGAATTAGTCGTTTCCCTTTTCATGGTTCTATTTATTTTTTTGATCATATCGCTAGTCTTCTCTGTAAAATGATCCTACGTATCTCCAGATGATTTTTGATTTTTCTTTATTTAATGGATCAAGACTCCATACCCATATCTGGTCGTTTTCGTCAATGTATGTTCGAGACATGGGTATTTTGTCAACCAATTTCCCTCTCTCAGGGTCAGGTGCGGGTGAGATCATTTGCCATGGGAATGGGGTTTTACTTGGTTTAAGCATAATGACAGGTTGGTTTTGTAACCATTCAGAGAATTCAGACCATCCGGATTCTTTTTTCATTTTGGTTTATTTATAAGTACATCAGATTTCTTAGTGGTAAAAAGAATTGGGGCCAGACCTTGGTTGAAAGTCATTATCATCACCCATAATTTGCCCGTAAATAGAATTCGAATGCGTTCTATGAATGATAGTTCCCAACAGCTGACCACTTCACCTTCAGTGCTATCATTTTTAAATGCAGGGAGCGGTAAGTACTCGGGCTGATTTTCAGCAATGATGGTGTTTTGTTCTGAAAACTCGATTGGTTTCATGGTAATTGTGTTGGTAGTGGATAGTAATAAGTGATTAATTCGTGATCTGCGCAGTCCCATTTTCTTGTCGGATGGTTGTAAAATACAGGTTTCGTTCTTTTGTTTTTCCTGCCTATTACGCACCAGTACGTACCGGATTTCAACGGAAGACATTTCGCTTCGATAAATCCGTCTGTTTCGGCTGCACCTTGGAGGATTCTGATGATGCTTTCGGTCATGGTTTTTGTCATCCACTTGGGATCAATATATATCTTTGTGTCACTGGATTGCACTAGGATGTGTAGGATTCTAGGTTCTTTGTTAAGTACTTTCTGAATCTGGAGCCTTTTTATTGTCAACTTTGGACTTTCTTTCATAATATTTATCTAATGCGTTGTCTTCATAATTACGTCGATCACGATGATGGAAGTCAGGGTTATATTTAGGTTTGTTTCTACCCTTGAGTTTCTTTTTCAGCCACTGAAATATTTTCATGTTTTTGGTATAATATGTCAACAAGCTTTTCGATTGGAGTCAGATTGATTACTCCACTACTCAATTTGCTGGATGTTTTGTCAATTTCTATAAAGTCCTTTTCCATTATCACGGAATTCGACATCATAGTATGTGAGCATTTAAATACATATTCGCCTTTTTTTATGATGGTATATTCTTGAGTGATCTTCTTGACTTTCACTCTTCTTCGTCTTTGGTCATTTTGTCTGGCGTTGGTGGGTATTTGAAATCGCTTGTGTCAGGGACCCTTCCTCGTTGTGACACCAAGTGTTCATAGGCTTTTTTAGGTAGTTTTCCAATACTTATGATTTCAAAAAGTCCATCGCCTATTTTTCGATAATAGTGTGGTAGGCGATAATAGGTGTGGTCTCCATCATCAAAGGTATGTCCTGTATTCAGGAATTCTTCTTGTTCTTTAGTTAATTTGATTTTCATAATAGTTTTATTTTTCCTTTTCCAATTCCGATAGCACTGGTAGGGCTTTCCAGCCTATATGATCTTAGTACATCTTGGACTTTCTCTGGCTCAATCATAAGATATGTTTTCTTATCTAGCCATACTTTGATTGTCTTGATCGCGTTCTTAGCCTGAACATCGTCTAATGCTTTTTGGGCTTTTCTTCGAGCATATATTTTATCCCAATTGGTTATTATTCCGTCTTTTTGTTTACCTATGCTTTTCCTTCTTCTCATGTTGGATTAGTTTATTGATATCACTTAGTAAAATTTGTTGTGCTGTCACCAGATCACTTATCATACGACCTAGTGTTGAGATTTTATCTCTCAGTTCTTTGAGTTGATCTTCTAAACTCATTTTTGGAGTAGCTTGGTTTTTATTTCTGAACACGCTTTGTCAATCATAGGAGTGTGTTCGGCAAAGTCTGTCGGTATTATTTTCCAGTGTGTATACCATTTGGAGGGTCCATCAAATGAATGGTTGTAAACCATTTCTACTGAAGAGCCATCGGACCATATTCTTTTGATCCGTTGTCCAGTTGACGGACCGTATAATCGCATTAGTTCGTCTTCACGTTTTCTTTGTAGAAGAAATATTTCGTCATATGCTTTTGCCATCAAAGTGCGCCAATCTTCTTCTAGTTGTAAGTAAAATGATGTACTACCTACTCCTGGTAAATCAGGAGACGAGAGCAACGGAATTAAAGGCAGTGGCGATAAAGCAATCGCTACTAATGGACTTGTCTTCATCAAAAATGCTCTACGTTTCATTGTTCGTTTTTAAACAGTGAATTAAAGTGATCCTTATTAAACATTTGATCGTGCAATCTCCTTATAATTACTTCAGCCCTAGCCCCCGGTAAATTTGTTCTCCCATACTCTAACCGATTCATTCTCGCAAGCATAACCTTATACGGTATGATCCTTGGGTCGACAGCGACGGGCGGGGTCAAAGATAGTAAGGGCATTGGCATTAAAGCTAGTGCCACTAGGGGGCTAGTTTTCATTAAGAATGCTCTGCGGTTCATATGTACATTACTAATTTGCGCTCTCTCACTGGAGTTCGATCATACCAGATACTTTGTATTATTTCTATAAGTTCTACGGTGGTATATTTTCCTATTTGAAATTCATTAGTTGGGTTTCTTTGAGCTTGGTTGATGTAATAGATAAGTCCCGGCCCCGGGGGTATAGAATTACTTGGAGGGATTTGAGTTAACAGCGCGGTAGGCGTAGCTATTGCCACTAGAGCTAGACTGCTTGTCTTGTTAAGAAAGGATCTTCTGTTCATAGTTAAAATGTTTAAGTTCCCATTCATAACGAAAGTCGTTGGTCTCTTTAGTCTTGCTGGTCGAAATAAGCATTGATGTTAATGAATTATCATTACTGCTAAATACTTGCAGCATGCGCTGCCGCAACTTTTCCGGACGAGCCCTTAAAACCACACCCAAATGATTAGTATTAGAGTTGAGAGGCAACAATGCTGTTGGCAAAGCCAATGACACGATGACCAGGCTATTTGTTTTTATAAGGAATGCTCTTCTATTCATGGTCTGTGTTCACTTTCTAAAGTTCTAATCCGATTTTCCAGGTTGTCTAATTTGGCCTCATTTCTGGCTGTTTTCTTATCGAGACGGATGTTGGTGTGCTCGATCTTCTCGCTGGCCTGCACCAGGGTCATATAGGTGACAGTTCCTGACACGCTGATGCTAACTATTGCTAGGATCGTTATGATGTAGGTCTTGGCACTTATCGTCGCTGCTTCCAGATCGAATGACATGATTCACTTATTTTGTTCCTTGTTCTCCTGGGTCATTGAACAAATATTCGCCCTTTAAATTAACAATTTTTGTTTTGATCTCGTCAGTAACGGTCCTCCAGCCTTGTGATCCTTTCCAAGGAAAAGGAGCGATAGCCTGGACGTCCTCGTAAACATGGCAGTACAGACCCTTACGATACAGGACAAAGCATTTGTCTTCATCTTCCGGAACCATGAGTCGGCAATCCACCAGTTTGCCAATAGCAAAAGCATAACCGGGGTGGACGTAAGTGCGATTATAGATACGTAGTAGTTGTTTGGATCCGCTGATGGTTTTTACCATTTCGTTACTATAGGGAACTTTACTGGCGCACATGAGCACCCATCCTCGATAGTTGGTCTTACGGGTACGGGTTTCGATTTTACCTTTCAGCATAAGGGCTCCATGTGGCTCTTTCCAGCTTAACGCCTTGAGTTCAGTTGATATATTCATGATTGTAATTTCATTCTGAGTAGTTCACATTCAGAAAGCTGACATGCATCCGTTTCGAGATGCACTATCATTGATAAACTCATGCAATTAATGGTAACCCAGGCTTCTTGAATGCATCGATTTAAAATATTCTCTCGTAAAAAAGGATCTCCGCCTATATTGGTGAAGGTCTTTTTAAATGGGTGAAGCTTCCAGGTTTCTCCGTCTTTGATTCTCAATATAGTAGTACAATCAACTTTGTTTAGTCTTCCTTGCTCGTACTCTCGCAACATGAATTCTGGAAAATAGGTGGTTGTAATTATGTTATCCATTATGATTCTTGTTTTATTGTGTGAGCGTCTTTGAGAAGTTTAGACAAAAAGTATAGTTCCATGGCTTTAGCCATTCCTTCTACTGTTATTTCTTCGATGGTTTGATCAACTGTAATACGTTGACTGAACAATTTATATATTAAGTCTTTTGGTTCTTCGAAATTATCACCGATCCAAGCTTGGAATTGCACTAACCGTTTGTTACCAAGTGAAGCTAAAAGGTCTAATTCTAGCGGTGTATATACAGGATGTTGATCGTTAGTAGGTTTTTGTGGGTCGAATACTTTGACGTTGAATAACGTCATCAAGCTCTCCAGAGGCAGATCTTTGATGAGTTGGTAAACCATTCCTCTGATAATATGTCCTTTGACATCAAATTTAGCTTGATCCATGCCTTCAAAGGTTATCTCATGTTGTACTCTAAATATCATAAATTAAGGTATTAAAACGTGAACTCTAATTTCTTTCTTCAATTTTAGTTCTCCTATTGCTTCTACGTGTCTTGCGTCTTCTCCTTGTTCTCCTGTAAGTTTATAAGGCTTGCGGGGATCCAGCACTTCTACTCCAAAAACTGACAGGAGGGTCTCAAAGGGTGCGTTCTGAATGATGCCCACCATAAGTTGCCGGGCTATCCATTCTGTAGGGTCTCCAGGTACATGTGGTTCTTCAAAAAAACTGTACGGCAAAGTGTGGTGTGCCTGGTATTTCATGGTTATGTTATTTATTCTTTCTGATTATCCAAGCCGTAACACTTTTCTCCGGCCAAGCTTTTCGTTTTAACAACTTAAGTCTCAACAACACATTAAGGGTTTCTCTTTCTACAGCAAACTTAGTACCCAATGCACCTACTAAAGTTATGTCTCCTTTTTTACGATCTAGTATTTTACCGTCTAATCGCAAAACAGAAAGTATAAATTCTTGAGTATGTGAGAGTTTCATAACGCTTCGTTTAAGATCTCAATTGCCATTCTGATACAACGTTGACATTTATTATTCGGTAAACCATTAAGATCATAATCTTGAGATCTTTTTGTTTGTCTGATTACTGAAGCAACACTTGTCATATGAACCATGAGTTCAATCTTTGCTCCACAGAGCCCTACCCATCGTTTGGTACTTTCGTCAAGAATGTGTTGCATCAGTTTTATTTATATTTAATTTAACCCAATGCCCTTTAATGATGTTTCCTTTGAATTTTCCTCTTGAATCATAATGACCACAAAAGTGACAAGGCTCAGTCTTGTAGGTACCAGAGTATACATGACACGGACAATGGCACAGATTCTTATCATACTCGGATCGTTCCATCAGTCTTCGTGGATTTGTTTCAGCTTATGCAATATTGCCTTTAAAAGATGGCTCAATTGGTTGAGATGATATTGGATAAAAAGCAAAGCGGTCACGACGGTGGCGAATAATGCGATGGTCACCCAGTCTGTAAATTGTAATAGTAAAAACATAATTTATTCTTTTTTATCACTACACTCTTGCAATACTTTATCGATGAGTTCTTGTTTTTTATCATCATTTAGTTTATGGCCGTTATAGGTAATTGAAGTGACAGGATGACCATTTCTAATCCATAATGCTAATCCACACATACCTGTATGCACAAGCATATTTCTTTGTCCAGGTGAAGGAGGGTGTTTTTTATTGGTTTTACCAATTTGCACACTAAAGGCCCAATATCTGTCTTCTTCTTTACCCATCCACCCTTCGTAGATAGACACAGGAGCAAAATCAGAGTTATAGTACTTTTTGAGCAAGGCTTCAATTTCTTTTACGTTTACCATATCTGGGTTTGTCTCGAATTGTAATTGGTTACTAGAATCTCTATCTTATCTGATTTAATGCGATCATTTCCTTTCCGAATGTTAGCGTACAAAGGTTTCTTAATTAAAATCGTAGGCCATCCTGCATCAATTGCACGTTTATTCATATATGGGTGTGAATAATGACTAAGAACAAATTTACCTTTGCACTCTTGATATAACCATTCTATTAAATCAATAAAAGACTCTTCTTTGTATCCGCGATAATGACCTTGATCAGCTCCAATGTATGGTGGATCCAGATAATGAAGAGCATTTTTACTGTTCCTACTGTTCAGTACCCACAAAGCATCCCTGTTTTCAATGACAGCATTTTCGATACGATGTTGAAGATGCTCGGTGAATTCCTTTTTTTTCCTCCGCATCTGAGCAGGAACACTACTATATTGCTCATTGCTATATTTAAGACCGCCGTCAAGCTTAGAAGCAAAACTCCAGTTGGTAATGTACCAAAAAGACCAAGCTCGTTGCAATGGAGTGCCACCGTTGCGCCAGATGTCGTTGGCCCGGGTTTTTTGTATGCGACAAACCAGGCTGGCATCGATCATCAGTTTAAGCTTGTAATAGTTTGTCTTGAGTTGTTCGTAGAAGTTTACCACGAAATCGTTAACATCATTAATGGTCTCGATCGGTGAAGGTTGCTTGGCCCAAAATACGCTTCCACCACCAAAAAACACTTCGGTGTACACTTTATAGTCCTGGCCGTCGATCCATGGTAGGATATTAGGAAGCATGAGCTGCTTGCCTCCATAGTAGGTGATGGGAGTTTTCATAAAGTTGCTTGTTGTAAAATCCAGCCTTTTCCTTTACAGTGAGGGTATTCGTGTCTCTTCCCTTTGTATACGGCATTGCAGTCTTCATCGCATCTGTCTCCGTTGCAACATTCTGCGCATCCGTGCCCTCGTTCTTTGTGATGACACCAGATTCGGGTTTTCAAACCGTATGTTATTATTGTTTTCATAGTTGTAATATGCAGTCGTTCATATCAATAGTAATTTCAATTTCATAGCCCCATTGGTGCTCACTTGCACCAGAACAGCAATATGATAATCCACCGTTTGCGTTGATTCTTATGTCAGTCATCATATAAGGTTTCCGTTCAGGGTCTACTTTGAAATAAACGGTATCTCCGAAACCGAATTTGTTATTGATTGTCATTGGTTAGGTTTAATTGTCTATTGAAATCAAAAGTAAAATGTGATGCGCCAGATTTTATTTCTTGGATCTCCTTTAAAAACTTGCGTCCTTTGTTATTGGTCATTTTCTTTCTAGGTCGGCATCCATGGGGACAAGCTAATTTAGGGACCATTCCATAAAGTCTGCAAACGGCGGGTCGTTGTTCATAAATAGAACATCGGTTGTTAACTAAAGCCGAACACACGAATTCTTTATTTACAGTTGGTATCTCATGACTTGCGTTGCTGATGTTTTCAACTTCAATAGGTTCCATACCAATAGGTCCGCATGACTCGTAACAAAGCCCTTTGCATTTTAACTCTGGTAGAGAGTCATATAAAGTCTGTAACTTTTTCAGTTTGTCCATCAAGTTTTAATTGTAACTATCCGATGTTTGTATACCACAAGAGAAAAGTTTTCTCCTGAAGTGTATTCTCCCCCTGATCCGGCCAAAAATTTATACTGTTTCATAAATTCTTCTGTAAGGATCTTTTCTCTAATGCTCGATATGTCTAATTGCATAACTCTTTCTAAATATCTGACTATTGCGTGATCAGTTACTTCGACTTCTAATACTCCAGCTACTTCTGCCAAAGCTTATTGTGCTTTTTGATGTTTAGCAGCTAAATGTTTAATTCGACTGATTATTCCATTCTTTTCCTGTTGTGCTAATCCGAGTTTGTGTTTGGTATTAAATACATCACTTTTGAGTTTTCTCAGTTCTTTATGTTCGTCCATCTTATATTATTATTATCTGCCTTGGCGTGGCAGGGTCGTCCTAATGGTATTAAGTTGTCCAGATCCCAAGCTAATTCAAGATTGAACCTAGGATCGTTTTTACATTTATCTACACTTATTATATGAGCCATATCCACCGGTACACAGTCGTTTCTTTTGCATGCCTGACAAACCACACGTCCAAATTCATCTGTTAATTGTTCAATTTTCTCAGCTTTCGCCCGGCTGATCTTGCGTTCGATCGCTGCTGAGCTCCATCGGTTTCCCAGGCTGTCAAGGCGGTATATTTTGTTACTGCGATGCTTCACTGTTTGATCGGTGTGATTCCTAATCCATCTGGTCTGTACCATACCTTTGGTTCTATGATTCTATCATGCAACCAATGATCGGTAGTGACTGTATCCCAATTGAGCATAGCTTTATGAGCTAATTCCTCGTTGGCGAAAGTTAGGATTCTCACCTGTTCTACTTTGTCGGCTTTTCCCTTAACTGCCAAAACCAGAACATCCCCTTGAGGGTTATCCTGCGAATCAAAATCATCTGGTGGTGAAACACCTTTGCTTTTAGTGTATGACTCATCCTCTCCTAACGGTGGTATAGAGGTAGGATCAGTTACGATGGGGCTTAACTCTTCCTTTGTGTATTGAGATTGATGTTCAAAACGACCGGGTCCGGGGTAGACTGGTCTGTAGTCGATTCCTCTTTCTATGATTTTTGCACGTTCAGCTTTTAATTCTCGTAGTTTTTGACTTATTTGGTTCATAAAAACATCGTCGGGGTCACCGTCGATAAGGGTAACCGGCGTTGCTGTACAATCCTTCCTTTCCTTGAGATAATCGCAGAATGACTCCACAGTAAACGGTAGCTTTTCGGTCATCCACTCCCAAAACAAAAAATGGATTTCTTCTTTTGGTAAGTTGTGTTTGACCCTAAAATCACGCTGATCATTTTCTCCTGCCCGGAAAGAGAACAAATCTATTTTTGTTCCCAGCTCGGCCCATTCCTTTTCTGACTTATCGTCCTCACCATAATGGGCTCTTCGAGCGGTCATAGCTCGGAAAAAAGCATTATAACAGCTCATCATATATTCAGTTATAATATGATCAGGAGTATTGGTTTCCTCGGGGATGTTGTGCCTGTTAAGTAAACCTCTTAATTCGTCTGAGAATTTCATGATTGTTGATTTTAAGCTGCTATGTGCAGGTCGATTTGATAAATAGGTATTCCTTTTTTCTTGGCCCTCTTGGTGATGTCTTTGGTGCCCTTACCGGTGCCGAAGGTGATTAGTGCATCAGCGACATTAACCATCTGTTGATTTCTACGGAATCCGGCTTTGGCGTCATAAGGTTTGCCTTGTCTATTTGTCTTGATAAAAGCATCCGGCTCACTTAGATCTTCCCACAGAGCAGGAAAATCTATGGGGATATTGCCTAAACTTCTCCACCATAATTCGCCAATGTAATCTGCTCCATGACAAAGACCGCAAAGCAATTCAGTGATTTCAAATCTCTTATGAAATTTATTCATAGCATAAAAAACCTTTGCTTCGTTCTTGTAATGTCTGCTGCCGGCAATGATGACTTTCATTGGCAACCGTCATTGATGATTTCAAATACTGGATCTATAGTGGTATTTTCTATTTTTACTATTTTGGCATTAAGAGTCACCATCCCTATTGTTGTAGCATTGTTAACAACGATCGTGTCAGCTACATAGATGCCACTGAGCACTCCTGTAAGCTCTAACTTTAACGGGCAAGGATTACACACCGGTAAGCAAGTTGCGTTCATTACCGCTGCCCTGATCAGGTTCCCGGGTTCAGTGCCGAAACCTAAAGTGAAGTCAATACCATGAGCTCGAAGATGACAATAACTCATGATCGTTGAATACTCGATAGGCGTTATCTCGGGGCATAAGTTGGGAGAACAGTCGTCCACTGCCAGGGTGTCTCCTTGTCCCCATAGACAATCATGAGTGTGAGGGGATCCTAATGTATGACCCATCTCGTGAGCAAAGACTTCCAGATTCCAAGAATAAGTAGGATAAGGAACAATTGTGCCACTCAACTGAGCACTCACCGCATAAGGTCCAAAAGCAGTCTGTCCACCTAGAAAAAATGTCTGATTTGTACAAAGAGTTCCTACCCAAGCGACACCACCGCCCAATGGTCTGCGTGTGATAAAGTGCTTAAAACGACCATTAATGGTATCACCTCTGAGAGCGCCGAACCTTCCCAGCATGTCTGTGACATCACTGAAAGCACTGCTCCAGTCCTCACCAGCGTTAGTTGCTACGAAAGTAGAAGCCAGGAAGATGCTGATGCCTTCGTTAGAATAAATGATCGAGACTTGATCCATCAGATCTTGTATCCAATTGTTGACTGCTGTGATATTACTTCCAAACGCCTGGTAGGTGAACAGGTCAGTTTCCACGTAGATCGATATGCAATTTGCGATATGAGTGTTCATCGAGATCTCACCTGGGCCTGAATAGAACTGCATATGAATTGAATCAACCTCGCATTGCAATTGCGGATAGGGGATCTCTTGGGCAAAAAGGATCGTAGGCAGCAAGAAGAGTAACCATTTCATTCTTTCATAATTGTTTGATTTTGTCGGCCATGTTCTTATCATAGGTGCGACACCATTTGCGCCAGACTTTATAGAATCGTCTAGCCTGCATAGCCTTGACGCGAAGGTTTATCAAATAGATTTTAGTCCAAGTGACTGCGATGTGCCAAATTATTTTCATGATTTCCCTTTAAAAGCCGAACCCTTTGTCTTCCGCGCGAAACCTTCCTCTGTGTATTTTTTCGCTATCTGGTATATCTGTATTGTCATTATCATACCGAAGTTCATCAGTCGTTGTAAAACCTACCGATTCTGACTCTCCCAAACTGATTCTAATTATGACATCAGAATATTCAAACAAAGGTATAAGGCTCTTGGGTCCATTGAAGATCCATCGACCTTTTCAATTTTATACTTCTGGATTAGTCCTTTCTTCTTCGGGTCCATCTGCTATTTTTTTGCTAGGATTAATGTGAATTGTTTTATCCATTATTATCAGAGTGTGTTCCCAGCCTGTCTTCAACGTGACTTCGAGGTTGGGAACGTGAGGATACTTTCTAGTAAGCATCTGTAGAACACTTAATGCTTTGGCTGTGTTCTTAATGGGAAAATTGATCTCCGAGCCAATTACTGTGCTGTGTAATTTCTTGTCTGGCATGATTATCTTTTATAAAGTAATGAATAAGTTGTGTGAAAACCTGCGCTTTCAATAAGAAATATGGTTGTAAAATCTACTATATACCAGTACCACTTTTGGCCTGGAATAACTATTTTCGGTGCCAACATAGTGTTGAACCTATGTGCTGATCGTCCTAGTGATCTGGTTAAATGATGACCGTCGCTGAACCCTACAAAAGCAGTTCTGCTAAAGAAATTTGTGCCTTTGTTTGTCCAACTAAGAGCCGGATCCCAAAAACGATCATTGGCGCGGGGGTGAACCTTTTTGAAACTGCTGTAATGAAACAAAAGAGTTTGATTTAATCCATCAGATAATCCTATAAAATAATAACCAGGAGCCTGACCAGCATAAAGTTTTAATTTAGTCATCAAGTTTTGTGCCGATAAGCTTCCGGTAAACATCAAAAGTAGTACAAGTGATCTCACGCAAGTTTTTCGAACTTCTCAGTAATCCTTTGGGCTTCTTCTACAAGATTATGATAAGTCTCAAGGTGAAAATTCATTGTATTGATTAATCCGTCCGGTTCTAAGCGGTCTGTGCTCTTCTTGGACTCAGCACCCTCCTCTCCTTCAAGACGAATCATTATGTTATCGAGTTTAGTTAAAACTTCATATAAGATTTCATTGTGATGAGAAAATTGTCTAATATGACTTTCAAATGTGGTTGCTTCTTTCAAAGCCTTTTCTTCCTTGGGCTCATCTTTCATGATAACACTTCTTCCTAGATTGTCCATAATATTGGTTTAATGTTAATAAATAATCAATTAAGACTTGGGTTGATAGTGCATTTAGAACACACTAACAAAGTACCAGTGTGATGCATGATGTATCTACTGTCACCACATGCGGTACAGGCTTGCAGCACACATTTGAGAGCAATGATAAAGCCTTTACCTTTTTTGCAAGGCCTCTTTTTATAATTACACTCATGAACTGCCAGTAATGCTTCTATGTCTTCTTTGGTTTTCAACTTACATTTTTGACATTAGAGGGTTTCACTGTGGTGTAGGATCCATTTTTTCGCAGTACCAAATATTGCTTTTCGTCACCTAACCACTTTTTTACCTGCACACGCTCGCCCCTATTGGCTATAATGACGAACTGGTTGTTTTCAAATCTATTCCCGCTCATGATATTCGATTAATATTTGTGTAAAATTTTGTTTGTATAGCAACTTCAGAGCTTTCACCAGTTCATCAAAGGTAGTGACTTTTATCTCTGGTTGCAGACTGTCTTTCAATTTCCACTTGATCAGCGCTTCTTTTTCAACAACAACCTTAGGTGTCTTATCGGGCTTTCCATTGGTCGCTGGATTTTCTGAAGGTATTTCTTGTTTTCCTAGATCAGCTTGTTTATGCTGATTATCCAGGATTTCACGTTCATCCTGGTAACGTTTAACCAAGAGATCAAATTCAGAGTCATCCATATCAATCATGGCTTTGTGAGAGATGCCTAGATATCCTAGGATGTAAGATTCACCATTGAACAAGGCTCCGGTTCCGAATAAAGCTTTTTTTCGGTTTGCACTCTTTTCAGCAGCTATTGTTTTGGCTTTTTCCAAAGCGCTAGTGTAAGCTTTCTCTCTTTCAGTCAAAGTGGTTTCAACCGGCACCATAATGTCAAGAAACTGTTTTGCTTCCTCATCAATTTTCTCGTATAGGATAACAACTTGGTCCTTGATGTAGCCTTTCCAGGTTTTAACAGCTTTGCTGACATCAAGTC
>SDBT01007187.1_pt1 | contig 18369 bp, 53 predicted proteins | sample 2277101 | NCBI WGS metagenome assembly SDBT01 (sample SAMN10404973, study PRJNA504765) | marine sediment metagenome | isolation source: marine sediment core GS10_PC15, 103 cmbsf | place: Arctic Ocean: Southern Knipovich Ridge | collected 2010
CATCATAGGCCCACATACTGCCATCTTCTAGAATGACATATAGCTTGTCGCCAAAAGTAATGAATTGTCTAGCCCCTGACCTTAAATTATAAACCACTCTATACCTTCCTTTATGTTAAGTTACTCTAGAATACTATTAAAAATTGTCTACATGGTTAAGAATACAATAACCCCATCTCGTATGCCCAACCCACTTCGCCTGCCTGACCTTCGGCCAGTATAATGAACAGGAACATCATTAGTCATCATAGACTGCGTAACCATCAGCATCAAGCTCAGGTATTACAGTCTCAATTAGTCTCTTACCCTTCTGTACCATCACCCTGTCACCAGCTCTGTGTATCATGGGGTTGAATAATGGTACTTTGGGTTTGTCTTCTTCTTCTACGTCTATATCATCAGGGTCTAACTCGTTTGGGTTTGTCGCAGGTTTGTCGTCATCTATAGTACTTGTGCTGTCTATAGGCACAGAGACAGACAGTCCACCAGGTTTGTCGCAGGTTTGTCGCTTTGCATCCCTGCGTAATTGACTAAGTTCCCTCATCCTTGCTTTACTTAGTGGCATCTTTATGCTCCTTTATAAGTCTCTGAGTATCATTGAGAGCTCCTGAGAGGCGTTTCTGAGCTGCTTCTAAGGTTTCGGGTGTTACGGTACTAATCAAGCCTGCGAATAGGTGTTTTTCAGTTACCTTACCATCTGTTCTATCTATATACTCTCTAATAGCGGACATATCACCGTCAAGAGCTAGTTGATAGAGCTTATCAGCTACCTTTTGGTTGTCTCCAGGCTTCCTATTCTTTAATAGTGTAGTTACTGAGTTAGGTGGCCTGCCATTAGGATTACCCGATTGACCTGACTGCCATTGATTATCGTAGAACTCCTTGTTTTTTCCGTGTTCCTTAGTTACCATAAAGTTACTTCTTCACACTCCTGTTCATTAGAGCCTTGAATCTAACCATATCAATGTGTTTACGTTTGGCTACCGGCACGTATTTATTACTAGCCGTGTTAGCGTTGGCCATAGCCTTTTGCCATGCTACAGTACCTGGTATGAGCTTTAATACTTCAGTCATTAATATGTTGGTTTACCCGTGGGATAGATTGCTGGTGGTATTCCTGGTTTCTTGCCCCTTGTTACTTTAACCTTACACCTCATATCTTTCACCTCTCTTTAATGAGCAACCGATTGAGATTCTCTACCTTATTATAACATACCTGTCAATGGTTATGCAAGGGGTGATATTTAGCCTCAAAATGGTTATAAAATAGTTATTTGCTACACGTGAGATAGCTTGACAAGTGCTAGTGATTAGTCTAAAGTGGTAGCGTTATGAAAAGAATTGGGTACGGTAGTTATAGAGATGATAAACGCAAAACAGAAATTATAAGATGCGTTTTTGAAGAGGACAACGACTATGGAGATAGGGCTGGCGATGTCTATTATATTATTAAAGAAGATAACGGCGGGAACAGTGACCCCATTTACAAATTATGGTTAGCACGACAATATATTAATGCTATCCCTGTAAGTGATTAGTTTACTATGAGGGTAATAAATATAAAGGAGTGTGAAATGAAGCAGGCGAAAACAAAAGACGAGCAAGGTTACAACGGATGGAAGAACTACGAAACTTGGAATGTGAAACTGTGGCTGGACAATGAGCAAGGCACGCAAGAACTACAAAAGGAATGGTTATTCCAGGCAAAGGCCACACCAAAGTACGAAGTCTGGACAAGGGAAGAAACAACCCGATTCACATTAGCCGACATGATAAAGGAGTTTGTCCAGGAAAACACGCCAGACATAGGAGCCTCAATGTATTCCGACCTGTTAGGCTCTGCGATTGATAATGTGGACTTTCAGGAGATAGCCGACAACATCCTATCAGATAGCTAGTTTATACGCTGGTCATTAAGAGATTAGTGGCCAGACATAAGCTAACTAATATGAATATATCAAGTATAAAGGAGTGTAGAGATGAAAAATACTGAGATTATAGATGGTGTAAAATTCGTCCTAGAAACTGAGCACCCATCCAGAGCAAGCCTTAATAAATACCTGGCCAAGATTAGCGGGACTATTCACATAAAACGCACAACCTATGGAACATGGAAAACATACAGGATAACAGTTAGTTTAATATGAGTATATCAAGTATAAAGGAGGGTGAGAGATGACACTCACTTATATCAAGAGAATACGCAATCCTCATAAACAGCGGTACGCAATGGATTATGCGTGCTACATTCAGGAGAAGGGCCACCTACCCGAACCAGACACTAAGGATTACAATATATCCTACATGGCAGCACAAGCAGTCAGGAATATGCTATCTGAGCTAATGAAGTAAGAGGCTATTAAATACATCATAGGAGGAGTGAGAAGATGACAAAGTTGGAAAAGGCTCGCAAAAAGTTAGTTCCTAGAAAGTGTATTGATTGCGGGGAAAATGCAGAGTTTGGTTTGTTCTGTGATAAATGCAGAGACAAGAGAATGGAAATGCCACAAGCTAAAGCTAACAGCTAACCACATTAAGAGCAGGAATAAAGAAAGGAGAAAGAAAGAAGATGAAAGTTAAAGATAGAATACACCTAAATGGCTGGCCTGATAAACATGGCACTATTGACACCATTAAAGACACGCCCTTTGGTAAAAGGTATATCGTGTCCTGGGAGGATGGCGACACTACCAGAAATAGCATCGAGACGCTCTGTTTATGTACTGATAGGCATTGTGAGTAGGAATAAAGAAAGGAGAAAGAGAAGATGAAGATACAAGATAGAATAAAGGCCCTTCCAAGTGTAGAAGATGCACATTGGGATAGCCACCAAAACAGATTGGTCGTTTACTATTCGGGTTCATTGAACACAGTGAGAATTCTAGTAGCTGATGCTCTCGCAAAAGCTGGACTTCTAAGAGCTATAGATAAAATCACATTCATAAGTTAGCACCTTAACAATTTAGTGGTTTAGTAGGGGTTGGGACTGTTACCTTGGAAGGGAGATAGCTACCTGAGTAGGGGGAATCCAATGGCGTTGATGGGTCGTAGCAATACAATCCTAGGGAGTGGCTACTGGCAGTCCCAGCTCCTACCAAGCTACTAAGTATCAAAGGAGAGATAGAAAATGCCAATATATAAGGTTACTGGAGCAGGGTGGTTTGTGGTGGAAGTACCTAATAAGCGCAATGCGTACAGTGAGGGCGTAAAAGAATGGGGGCGAGGCGGAACTAATAAGGTAGAACGAGCAACTCAAGGAGATATTGACTATTTCAAAGTATTAAAAGGCGAAAATGCGTTACAACCCCAGGGGGAGTATTAAGCTACTAAGTATCAAATAAGAAAGGAGGTAAAGGTGATGAGGTTAATATATAGAAACTTATATACCAAGAAAAACTTTTGGGGTATCGTCAAGATGAAGGGTAAGGGTTGGCGCATAGGATTTGGGTGTGGGTTTATTGAGCTATTTAGCGGATTAAGCGGGATTTGGTTAGCAAGGTAATCACTATAATTGATAAGGGGGTATAAAGGAAGATGGCAAAGATTCTAAGGTGTAAAAAGTGTGGCACAAAGCTAATATTGTGTTGGATTGGGGGAACGATACCCTGGTATGCTTGCACTAAATGCGATAGCAAGGAATTGGTTGAAGCACTTGAGACTAAGGGCATACTTATATAGTGAAGAAGCACCATCAAAGACTAAAAGGAGGCAGGAATAATGGGGGGTAAAGCAAGCCCAGAAGCAGTGCGTCGGGCGATGAGAAAGTATCACGCAAATAATAGGGAAAAGATGCGAATAAAAAGTCGTGAATATTATCTTGCAAACAAGGGGCAAGAATCGGAACGCTACAGGCAAAGGCGACAACTACCGGAACAAAAGGCGAGCAATCTTTTAAGAACAGCAGTCTTTGATGGTCGAATCGTAAAACCAAATAAATGCGAAGGCTGCGAGATTGAGGAAGGGGCATTAAGTGGACACCACAAAGATTATACAAAACCATACGAAGTCAGTTGGCTGTGTAGCATCTGCCACGGGAGAGTGCATCGCAAGGAATAACCATCTTATAGCAGCAGCTCCAGCTTTATATGAGGCATTGCTAACAGCATTGGGGACTATTACTGCGCTAGATAATGGCAAGGAGTGGCTGAGTGAGATATACCCAGTTATTCAGAAAGCCCTAGCTTTGGCGGAGAAGAAATAAGGCTTGACAAATGATACCAAATAGTTTAACGTAAAGGAGTGAAGATGAAAGAAGGAGATTTGATAGTAATGAGATGGATGAACAGGAAGATACTGGAGACACCCACCAGACACGTTGTAAGCGGTGCATGGCACGCTATTTATATCATCCTTGAGAATACCCTGGCTTCTAAAGAGTGTGCTGTCTGGTCATTACCTTACTTGGAAGCAATACAACTTGGCAAAATAAAGATGGAGATAGGTGTAAATTAAAGGAGGTAAGAATAATGTGTTATGATGTAACAAATAAAACAAGACGCAACGGTACTGGCTGGAAGTTGTTTTTCAGTCGTAGGGACAGACTAGAAAGTATATGCCGAGACTTCTTCTTCACAACAAACACTTGGATTGCAAGTCCAGCAGGCCCAGGGTTCTTCCTGTATCCCAATAGAAAGAAGGTAGGAAGCGACCAGCTCTTGAGTTATGATGAATGCCTCAAGGTTAAATTCCGCAATGCCAAACACACAGTTGTTGATGGCGTTATAGTGGCACAGGAAATCTTTATAATTGAAGGTGTAAATTGAGGTTACCTAAAGGATTTTTACGATTCGCACGACTTATAAAACACCAGGATAAAGACTTGCGCCGACATAACTATCTATGGTGGATGGCTGCTTATTCTATTGACTCTTATAATACCTATTGCAAGAAATACTGCAAGAGTTGGAGGTGATATGAAAGCTACAGTGATTAAACTAAATTGCGGAGGTATTCTATCGGATATTGAGGTAGAATATTATAATCGTGGGGCAGCAGCCCAAGCTGAAATCTCATTCAAGGCAGGGTATGAAGCTGGATTCCACAAGGCAGCAGAGTTTTATCCCGCTGCTGAAAAGAAAGGGAGGAATGAAGTGGTGGGGTGGATAAGGGAGGGTGGATATTTGATGGGTGATAAGTGGGAAGCCAAAGTAAAAGAAGAGTGGGGGATAGAGAAATGACTATTAGAAGAATATGTGACAAGTGTGGCGAGGAAGATGAGAAGGCGGGGAAGGTTCAAGGCAGTGACGGCACTCTATATGATGCGTGTCGGAAGTGTGGGCTTGAATACGACAAGCTAATGAATTCTTGTTTGGCAGAACGCAATGCTAAACTGGATGCGTGGTTAAAGGGTAAATGAAAAATATTTTAATAACACTGGTTAAGGTTTTCACTTTCTTGCTAGTAATAATCGTGACAATGGCATTGATAAGTATGTTGATTCTAGCTGTGGTTCAAGAAGCATTAAACAATGGTTTTCTAGTGGTGCCATGAGTATTGCAAGGGGTAGCAAGCACCGCAGGCCGCTAGTAATCACGCACAGGCAAGAGATGTATGAGGATGCGCTTGATGAAATTATTGCTGGCAAGGTTAGCTCTACCATCCATTGTACGTATAGGTGGAATAAATTAAAGCAAATAAGGAGGTAATGATGAGATTAACAAAGAAGAAGGCAATCGTAGAATGCAAGGCACTGTGGAAGGAGATTGAGGAGTCAGGGCTGAGTAAAAATGACTTTCTGGATAGTCCTGCGGGGGAGAGGTGGGAGTCGAAGGGCTATGAAGCAAACTGCCCCTTGTGCGAGTATGTCGGGGAGAATGACTGCGAGGAAAAGTGTCCGCTATACTTGCAATACGGAGAGATGTGCATGGATTTGGGCTTCACTCTCAAGAGTGGTATCGCTGAGCTACGTTTCTTTGAGGCTGTAAGGGGGTTAAAGTGAGTCATAAAGTAACTAAGATAAGGGTTAGCATTGAGCAAGGCGCGGAGAACTGGTATGAGTTGTTTGGTGAGCCAGGGGAAGACCCGATAGCCTGCGGTGCGGGCGCATGGGCAAAGGAACACATTGATATGAATATAATGCGAGAAGTATATGAGAAATTAAAGGAGGCAATAATAGAATGATAGAAAAAGTTGAGAGGTTTCGTTGTGGCAAGTGTGGATATATAACAGAGAGTAGAACCCAACTAGAGACTATTAAAAACTTAAAGAGATGCCCCGCTTGCTATGATGGCAAGCCCACAGCTTGGGACAATAAGGAGGATAAAGTAAAATGAGCGAACACTATTGCAAGGAACGAGCCACCCTTGACAAGTATAATCCAGAAATGTTATAATAGGTGTAGAGGTGGAATATGTCTAAATTGGATTGGATTACTTGCCCTAGCTGTGGGGAACAAAGATACAAGCATTATGACCCCTATAAATATCCTGATAAGATAAGAAAATGCGGGCATTGCAGCTCTATGGGAAATAAAAGGGGTAGCAGGGCAATACACTACCCCCGTCAAGGGCGAGGTGGATATATGGTGGTATGGATAGATAAGAAAGATTTTTTCTTTCCGATGGCGGCAAAAGCACCTAATGGGGAGTATGGTTTTATAGCGGTGCACCGTCTGGTTATGGCAAAGCACCTCGGTAGAACTCTCCATAGTTGGGAAAATGTCCATCATAAGAATGGGGATAAAACTGACAATACGATTGAGAACTTAGAGTTAGTGGCATCAAATAGTGAACATATTAAAAACCATTCTAAGGGATATGGAGACGGTTATCGCAGGGGACTAATTGACGGTAGATTAAAACAAATACAAGAATTAAAAGAGAAAATTAGGAGGTTACAAAATGGATAAAGGTCATTGGTGTGGCACCCACGAAACCCCATTCTTCAAGGGGGGCAAGATGAAAGGGTATGCCCATCCTATAGAGGGAACAGACCCAACCGAATGGTGCAATGAAATGACTGCTGAAGCACTGCCACCAGCCACAGAGCCAAGGATATTGCCTGAACACCAAGAAGCTATTGAGCAATCGAAGGCGCAAGTAGCTCCAAAGGAAACAGGGAAGTACAAGGCTGACCCTGCCAAGACACAGAGCATTGAGAGGCAATCAGCCCTTAAATCAGCCGTCCAATGGTTGGGCATCAAGGTGCAAGACGGACAGGATTTAAGAAGTGTAGATGTAATCGTCTGCGCCACACTATTTGAGGCATACCTTACTAACGGTGCAACTGTAAATAAGAAGGAGGTAAGTTAAATGCTCAAGAAAGGCGATAGGGTAAGGGTCATAAATGAGAAAAGTACCCAAGAGTATGCGGCTGATGTCAGCAACGGTGACGAGGGAACATTTGGGAAAAGGCTTGAAAATGGAGATATTGAATTTTATGCAGACGGAGATGAAAATGAAGCACCTTGGTATCTCTCCGAAGAGGATGTAGAACTAATCCCGAAGGAGGTAGAGAAATGAACGAGGATAAGGTTAGTGTTAATGCTAGTGGCGGTATAGGAATTACGGGATTGCTTACTGTGGCCTTTGTAGTCTTAAAGCTTATCGGGGAAATAAGCTGGTCGTGGTGGTGGGTTCTATCGCCCATCTGGATTTCAACTGGAATCGCACTTATCATCGGGATTCCACTAATCATAATTTATATTCTAATTAAATAGCAAGGAGGCAGCTACAAAAGGATAAGGAATCGCTTGCTGGTGTATGGCTAGACCTAGTAGCCACTGGTTGAAGAGACCGAGCCAGCAAGGCCAGCTACCCGAAAGGGACAAGTGAACTGAGGTCTTAGGGCAGACCAATATGAATAGTAACTTGGCTACTAGCTGGAAGCCAGCTACCCCTTGCTAGGGGCGTCAGAGAGTCAGATGGACATCTCGGCGGTGTGCCTACTAGATGGCAACTTGGAAAGGCTCAGGTGGGAATGTGCAGATACTTAGGGCAGGCTGGTGCGTCCATTGAGGTATCGGTGACATGAACCAGCCCCGCCTGAGCCGAAGGAGTAAGTGATGACTAAAAGAGAAAAGATAGATTTGGGCATAAGGGATTTTCTGCGTGAGTCGTTTAATTGCGATGACGATAATTACCTTGGGATTAAGAGTTTCGAACTTTGCCAGTATCTTGATAAGGCAGGCTTAGTGATACAGGTTGATAGGGAGTTGCCCGTGCTATTGGTGGATGCTGGTAAGGCTCAAACGGTCAGGGATACAAAGTGCGCAATACTAAAGGCTGGCTTTGGAGCATTTGAGAGGCTGATAGGATGAAGTATTACCAGGAAGAAGCCGAGCATTACAGGAGAATACGAACCGACCCTATATATAGACTCCAGGAGAGAATGGCCTATTTAGAACTCTTGCAAGAACCTGCGTGGTATTGTCCCGAAGAAGAGGAAACCATCATGCCACCAGTACCATCCGAACATAGACTATTTAATAAGATGCGACAACTGGAAGGACGACTCATATTCACAGAGAACAAAATCAATTCATACCTTGATAAGAAACGTAAATCCGATACTTATAAGAAGGGGATAGAACATGGAAATAAACCTTTCTAATATAAAGGGAGGGGTGGGGAGGGGTTATATATACCCAATTCTTAGTATTAGGCGTAAAATACTAAGTTTAGCTATGGAAAATACTAAGAATGTACTAAGTTCACTAAGTTACTAAGTTTAGGGCGGAAAACTTGACAGATGGTGTATAATAAGGGTAGGAGGTGGAGAAATGAATAAAACATTAATAGCTTGGGCAGCGGGGTTCTTTGATGGGGAAGGACACATAGAAACCAGAAAAGCTACGGGGCACATTTCCCTACACGTGACGCAAAAGGACAAGTATGTGTTAGAGGTATTTAAGTGTGCGGTGGGGGGTGTGGGTCATGTTTATACCTACAACAGAAAGACTCCAGATGGAAAGCCTACCCACTGTTCCACTTATCAAGTTGGCAAGGTAGCTGATGTGTTAAGTGTTCTTACGCTTATGTTCCCTCACTTAGTCGCAAAGGGGAGGCAATCACAAATAACGATTGGCGTGTTAAAGTCAAAGTTAAAGATTAAAAAGACTTCTAAGATAGTAAGCCAAGCACCTTATGTCACAAATAATAGCGAACCATTTTAAGAGGAGTATATGACTGAAGAGGGATTATATGCAAGGGCACATGAGGCTTTTATGAGCAAGGTCTATCCCACTATGGACGGAGTGAACTACACCAGACAAGATATGTATGGGTTGGTGGGATTACAGAATAGACCCGAACACAATGACTATAAGAAGGCGTTTAATGATGTTGTCTACAATCTCGCTCATGTAAACAAAGACCCGTTGCTGGTGCAGAATGGTAAGTATTTCAGGAAGACATTAAAGGGGACGAAGGAAATAGAATGGTGGGTTGATAGTGGCAAAAAGGTGATTGATTTTAAGTGGATGAAGGGACACGATGGTAGCGACTTTGGGTTTGAATACTCTATTATGATTTACCCTGGGGATGGGATACACATAGCGGGAGAGGGCAATAAGGGTAAAACTACGATAGCACTAAATATTGCTGTGGAGAACATTGATAACCCAGCCTTTGACGGTATCACTATTTTTACCACGGAGTTTAATGACCTCAAGTTCCGCAATAGGATAGAGAGGTTTGACTGGATTAATTTATGGGACGAGGAAAAGGATAGACCAAAGTTTGAACTATTACCAGCAGTGCCATATTACGAAGATGAGATAGCAGCACGCCCCAACAACCTGATTATCGTTGATTGGATTAAGATGGATGGTGAGGCATATTTGATAAGAGCAATGATTGAAAGGATGCTAAAACCCCTAGATAAGGGAGTCCTGGTTCTTTGCTCACAGAAGAGGTCTTACAAAAACTGGGGCGAAGGTGGTGAGGGCGGCATGGATTTTATTAGCGCAGGGTTCCACCTTATGTATCAAAAGCTGTGGGTTGACAAGGTGAAAGCACCCAGAGATGAGGCTTGCGACCCTAATCATAGATGGTTTGGCTTTGAGATATACGGTGGTGGCAGTAAGTTTCGCCATATCAGAGAGGTACAGAAGTGCCCCGCTTGCTATGGTAACAAAAAGGTACGAGGAGAACTCTGCGATAAGTGCAATGGTATCGGCTGGGTTGATAAATAATAAGGAGGAATGAGAGATGAAACATAAATGCACGGCTTATAGGATAGTTGATGCAAATGAATGTGGCTCGCAGGCCAAATATGAGGTGAAGTTTGATGAATGTCATATAAGTTACGTGTGCGGGGTTCATGCTAGGGCATATACCTCAAAATCATTATTTCCCTTGGTGAAAACAGAGGCTAAAAATGCAGAATAAAGAACTAACGCCAGAGCAGATAAGGGAGGTAGCAACAAGGATGACGCAGTTGCAATATAACTCTGGTAATATGCTTAATGAAATGAGGGTTACTGTTACGCCCGAAGAGCAACTAAACAATGCTCATAAACTAGGTATGAGGTTTCCCGATTGGGCATTGTGGGCTGTAATGAAGGAGGCAAAGTAAATGAGTAGTGAAGAGAAAATCCAAAAACTGGTGGAGAAGGCAGCATATAATATTTATCTTTACCGTCTATCAATATGTGATGAGACCACACAGGATATGTGGGAAACTTTTACTGATAATCTCAAGAGACCTTGGATTACAGTAGCTAAGCAACTCCTCAGTCACCCTGACCTTGCCCTTATAGATAGGGAGAAAGAAAGACCTAAGTTCTACCCTAGAGGAACTACTGGGGTGAATCCTATTTTGCCTGTGCAAGTTAATATACCCAAGGTTATAAAAGACTTATATGATAGTTACCAACCTGTAATCCCTATAGCCAAAGCATTAAAGGAGATAGAAGATGGACATTGAGCAGAGAATATCACACTACCTTATTCTTTTTGAAGGAAAGGCTCTTACCAGGAAGCAGACCATAGCTAAGATTATCCACATACAACTATCAGAGGGCAAGGTGTGTGATTGGTGTGCTGGTAAGAGATATATAATAACCTTTTCAGTAACTTGTCCCAAGTGCAAAGGCACAGGCAAACTACCAGACAGAGATATAGAATATGCAATAAAGAAATGTCAGGAGGGATGAAATGGACAAGGCGATGCTAACAGAATTTGATGCTTGGTATAGCTGGTTTACTGACATGCTTAATAGAAAGCCTAATGATGCAGAGAAAAATGCTATCCGCCACCTATTAAAAGCCCAACTAGCAAAAGCCATCCCGATTATAGCTGAGGAGATATTCAAGTGGGGTAAAGAGACTTGCCATAAACATTATGAAGGTTTGGAGGAGCAATACCATCCGTTGAGGCGTGAGTGTCCTAAATGTTGGCAATCCCTCAAGGAACGCTATCAAGGAGAGCAAGGGGAATGAATAAGGAGGTAAATATGAACAAGGTAGTATTGGCGACACGGAAATACAAGGCAGGGTACGAGGTTAGGGAGGAATTGCATGATGTGGCATTTAGGGCAGAGGTTTTAAGCGAGGGTGAGGGTGACAAGGCAGACACCGAAGAATTATTGAAGGCGTTGGAAACCGAAAACACGGTGCTTATGAAAGTAGCCTACACTCCAGTAGGGGATTACATCGGTGATAAGAAAACGGCACATTTCCTTTGCGCCAAGAAGGGCATTAAGCCAGAGAAGGCAAGTCCCTCTCATAAGGTGTGTTCCATTGGCTTCTGTGAGACAGAACAGAAATGGTATGGCTGGTCGCATAGAGCCATATTCGGATTTGGGGTAGGTTCTGAGGTTAAAGAGGGTGATTGTTGTGCTAGTTCTGGTTACACCGATAAATATATTAAGGAACACCCAGAAGATGACCTTTCCCTACCAGTGGGTTTCGTTGCCAAAGACCTTATTGATGCCAAGCGAATGGCAATAACCTTTGCCCATTCAGTCGGTTAAACAGCATTGAACACTATGGAGGTGAAAGATGAGTAATGAGAGATTACTGACAAAGGAACAAACCGCACATAAAATTGACACACAGTTATATTGGGAGTCCTTAACTACACTTGCGCTTGCTGAGGGAAACCTTACTATTGACGAGTATGAGGCTCACAAAGATGCACACCTTGATGAAATCCTAGCCCTCTTTTCTGATGAGGCAGAGATAGTAAGGGCTGAGACATTGAGGAAAATGGGGGAAGAGTTAAGTTTTACTTATGATATGTGCATCCGCATAGGTGACTACAGGGAGTTTGCTGATGAGGTAAAGGTCATGTTTGAAGCCTTGAAGCGTGGAGAGTGGGTAAAGTAGTATTGTATTATCTCTCTTGTTATGGTATAATGCCTAAACAGGGAGGATAAAATGCAGACAAAGATATGTTGTAGGTGTAAGAGGGAAAAGGCAATCGGGGAATTTTATAAGCACAGTAGGGATGGCTGTCAATCTATGTGCAAGTTGTGTTGTAAGGCTCGGTCTAAAACCGAAGCCTTCAAGCAATACCAAAGAGCATATCAAAGGGAATACTCAAAGAAGCCCGAAGTAAAAAGCAAGCTAAGGGAAAGCAAAGCCCAATATAGGCAGAGGATTGATGTCAGAATTAAAAATCTTGCCCGGAGGTATACAAATCTGGCAATTTTGAGGGGTGAGCTGACAAGAGAGCCCTGTGCTACGTGTGGCAAAGAACAAGGCGAAGCACATCACTTGGACTATGAACAGCCATTAATGATAGTCTGGCTATGTGAGGAATGCCATAGGAAATTACACTTTAACTTAAAGCAAGGAAGGATGCCAGATGAAAAACATAACAGTTGAGATGCCGTATATCGGTAAAGTGTTGAGTGTTGCTCATCCACCTTATAAAGGGGGTAAAAGAGATGATTTGGGGGGCATCTACTTCCGGTCAAAATGGGAAAGTAATTATGCTAGATTATTGAATTTTTTTATTGAGAATAGTGGCGATATTACCCGATGGGAATATGAACCTGACACATTTGAATTTAAGAATATTAAAAGGGGAACAAGGTTTTATACTCCAGACTTTAAGGTATTCTTTAATGATGGGCATATGGAGTATCACGAAGTCAAAGGATGGGATTACCCTAAAGGAATAACCCAGCGCAAAAGATTTGCCAAGTATTTCCCACACCTGAAGTTAATGCTTATGAACAGTGATTACTTTAAGGCAATTAGGAAGCAAGGCATTGATAAGTTAATCCCCAATTGGGAGTAGAGATATGCGGTGGAGAGATGGTACTGTGAGGTATCTGGATAAATGGGTAATTGAACACTACGACTTAGAGCCTACACTTCGGATAACTATTGAGGAGATTAAATGATACATTTTATTGTTGACTTGGTTTTTATGGTAGGGGGCTTTATCTTTGCGCCTTCACTAATATTTTCCATTAAGCGCAAGATTAAAATGCCTGCTACTACTACACTGCCAACAGCTATTGTGTTAACAGCTTTTGTGGGTTGCTACATTCTACTTGAACTTTACCTTGCTGCATTTGCCACGGCACTAACAGCTATTTGCTGGTTTATTTTATATTACAGGAGACATTAAAGTAATGGATGATATAAGTATTACTGGTGAATTAAAATATTACGCCCATTCGTTGCGCCCGACACTAAAGAACTTGATTGTCGTTCCCATAAGTGACGCTCATTATGGCAATCCCTTTTTCTCCAAACGGCATTTCCTGGAGACGCTGGGGTATGTCAAGAATACACCGAATGTTTACGCAGTCCCCAATGGCGACCTTTGCGAGTCTTCTATCAGGACTTCTAAGGGGGAGATTTTCAGGCAGGTTGGTTCACCGCAAGACCAGAGAGATTGGATAATAGAGAAGCTCTACCCCATACGCCACAAGATACTGGGCATGACAACGGGCAATCATGAAGCACGCATATACAATGAAGTGGGTATTGATATCAGCAGGGATATTGCCAGGGCACTCGGCGTTCCCTATAGACCAGAGGGCATACTGATTAAAATATCGTTTGGCAAGGGGAATGATGGACACGAAGACAGGCAATTTACATACTGGGGATATGCAACACACGGCTATGGTGGCGCAAGGACAAAGTCTGCTAAGGCTGTCAAGGTTGAAAGGGTTGCTACGTGGATACACGCTGACTTTTACATTATGAGCCACGACCATGTTGTCAATGTAGCACCAGACGTTTACTTATTGCCAGACAACCGAACCTATGCAGAGAAGGATGAAGAGAATAAAGAGACTGGCTTTACCGTTGGTAAGGTGACGGCACACCGCAAGATGCTGATTAAGAGCAACGCTTACTTGAAGTGGGGCGGCTATGCCGAGCAAGGTGGTTTCCCTCCCAGCGACCTCACAACACCCGTTATAACGCTCATGGGTGATAGCAAAAAGAGAGTTAAGGTAGAAGTCTAATCAATAGGCGGAAAGAGAAATGAATAAAAAGGATGTAAAGGGTATTTTGGGTGGAAGAATAAGCGGGTTTGCTGAAAGGGTAGCACCAATTTATAAGTTATTGGATTGGAGGTGGTGCGACGGTGATTCTCCACCCACACAGGGCGAAATTGAGCAGTGCTTAGGTGAGTTAATTGAATCCCATGATGGCGAAGTGGGAACTTCAGCTACAGGTGGGCTAGAGGTGTTCTATGACAAAGAGGGTGGCGAGATTGGTATAAGATTCACTTATTGCGATTCGGTGTTTTTTTAGATGGCTAAACAATATTTGAAGGAGGAATAGCTAATGGGATACTTGATAGGAATAATAGGAGGTAGTTATGGAACAGAGAGAATTTTTTAATGCACTCACAAAACTACACGGAGATAAAGAACCATTGCATGAGACAACGGCGGTGCTTTCTTATGAGGTGGGCAGGATGATGGAACAAGCCATGTATATAAAGTGGCACCCTGAAGATGCTCAAGTCCGCATGGGTTTCTACAAATCTGAACTAATGGATGCGATTGCTCAGTGCATACTCATCTGTGAGTCTGTGGGTGTTACGTTTGATAGCATGAGGGAAATGGGTATGGAGAAAGCGATGGAACGCTTTACTAAAAAGGAAAGGAAATAGCCTTGATAGTAATGGGGGTAGTAAGTTGAAGAAGTATTTTCAATATCTTTGGTATATAATTCGCCATAAATGGTTTGTAATGCGTGAGTGTTTTAAGCAAGGTATTTATTGGCAAGGGGTGACTCACGACATATCTAAACTACTACCTAGCGAGTTTATGCCATATATGGAACATTTCTATGGAAGTAAAATTGGCATCAGTAGGGGCAGGGATGAAACAGGCTATTATAAACCTACCGACACTGGAGATAAGGCTTTTGACTTTGCTTGGTTGCTACATCAGAAGCGAAATAAACATCATTGGCAGTGGTGGTGTTTACCTGAAGATGAGGGGGGGATTAAAGTTTTAGATATGCCAATTAAATATCGCAAGGAAATGTTAGCAGATTGGCGAGGGGCTGGCAAGGCCCAAGGTACGCCTTCAGTGAATAAATGGTACACCAAACATAAAGTGCGGATGTCATTGAGTGATGATACTAGAACGTGGATTGAGAAGCAACTGGCAGTATAAAACTATAACTATGGGGGTAGTGATATGAAAGCAGAAATAGAAGAAGCCATTAAATCAGCGAGGGCAAAGAACAAGGGTAAAATCGCACCCGCATCTGATATATATGAAGCTATATTCAAGGCAGGGAAAGAACAGGGCTATGTTGAGGGGTGTTTCGGAATTATTGAAGAAACGCAAAAGGCACATAGGGCAGGGATAAGGGAAGTGGTGGAGTGGTTGGAGAAATATTATTCGGGATTGCTTAACAAATATTCGGGTGTAAACAAATATTTAATACCAAGAGGTGATAGGCAAGCCAAATTTAAAGAATGGGGTATAAAGAATGACTGATATAACATGGCTCAATGATTCTGATTACCGTAAGGCTGAAGGTCAATTACGAGGTGCTTTAAGGGGTATCTTTATGCCATTTAATGAATTAGGGCATCATATTTATATCCCTGGTGCTATTGAAGAGATAGTAGAGGTAGCTATTGACTTCAGCAAGAGAGTAAGGGGTGAGAAAGACCAGCCAATAAGGGTAAAGAATAGGAGAAATATAGGGGGATGAAACGCACACAGCAATCATACAACTCAACATTAAAACGCAAGAGTAAGAAGCAGATAGATATAGATAAGGTTTGGAAGGGCATAGTTGCGGACTGCATTGAGAATAGAGCTAGATATAGGTGTGAGATAAACTGGGTTGGTTGCTGGGTAAGAGTGGGTTTGCAGGGGCATCACATTATCAGACGTTCTCAGAGTGGCGTGCATACAAAAGAGAACTGTATTATCGGGTGTCCAAATTGCCATAATCACGCTAAATGGAGTACGGGAATACCTCTTAGTAGAGCAGAAGCACGGATAAAAATAGGTGTGGCTGATGAGAACTGAAGCCAAGAAGCAAACGCAGATAACTTACGGATTAACCGAGAAGGGTAAAGAGGCAAAGGCCAGGGCGAATTCTACTTATGGCCACTCTCTCAAGGGACGGGCAGCACACTGTAAGTACCGCCATTCTCTAAGGGGTAGAATTGTACGGCAGATATATATCTTGAGAAGAGATACGTGGTGCCCTAAATGCCACAGTAACCTTATGCTCCCTAACCTTGATAATGACATAGAATGTACAATGTGTGGATGCATTAGATACTCTTGACAAATGCAATAGAAAGGGTTTATCATTAAATAGATGGATAACGACATAGAATTCCAGATTAGTGAAACAGAGAAGATTATAGAGATTAAAGAGCAATGTGGCAAGGACGCAAGTTTCGAGAAGACTTTGGTTAAAGCATGGAAGGAATGGTTGAGACGAGAACAGCGTAGAGATGGGTCTGAGGCGCACTGAGAGCCACGTGAGGCGTTTTAACGCAGGAAGTAGTAGCAATGGGTGAACGATACGATACATGGGCAGAATTCAAGCAGGGGCTAACTGAGGAATTAGGATATATTCTACCTAATAAACTGTGGAGGTTGATGGAGGATATTTTATTTTGCTTTGCAGTGCATGAACCTTGTGAAAAGGGGGACATTGAACTGGCTGTGGACTTGGAGAGAATATTAAGAAAGCATGGGGTAGGGAGAAACGATGGTTAATGATGAACCTCAAGAGATAATGGGCAATGATTTAGAGGAGCGCCTTAAAACAACAAGAAACAGGGCTGAGATAGCTCTGTTGTTAATAGCGCAAAGTAGGGAAGAGTTGCTTCCTACGATGCTGGAAGATATTTACTTTGGCGCACAGTTGATACTGGATAAGTATTGCATTAAATCTACATAGCAATAAAGGGAGGAATTAGTAATGAAGGATGAAGAAGTACGAAAAGGATTAAGGGGACACGAGGAACGCATTTTCAGATTAGAGAAAAATTCTACCCCAGGTTTGAACATTGGCTATTGTTCTGTGTGTAAACACGATACTATAATAATCACCGTTGATGCTGGAACATTAGCATATCGCCATTACCCTGAAACCCGTCAATGCCTTGTCTGCGGAACGAAGTGGGAATGCCACAAAGAGACTGTGTGTAAGGTTGTTAAGAAATAAAGCTAATCAGGTTTCTGGTCAGGTATCCATTCCTTCTTGTAGGGTATTTCACAGTCGCTGCAATCGAAACATCCTTTCCTTTCTATGTATTCCAGTTCTTCCTTAGTTAGAAAGGAGAGGCATTGAGGTTTCACCCTACAAACGCTTTCCAGAGGGCTACAACAATAGCTGTTACACCAGTTAAGTAACCCCCTATGGTCTTCTTGCTTGGCTTGCCACGTTCCTTCTGCAAGACCTCAACTGTAGTTAATCTCATGGAGTAACCGTCTAAGCGGCCATTTAATTTATCGAGGTGCTTTTCCTGTTTCTCCATCAAGGTGTAGGTGTTTCTTGTCCGCTCATCAAGTCTGCCTAATAGTTCATCCCGTTCCGATGCCTTCATTACGCTACTCCATTCACCTTTGCAATATCACCCAGCCTTGCCTTCAATTCATCTATCTCAGCCAGTAGGTTTCTAGGTGGCTCAGGTTCAACATAGCTAGGGTTAGGTATTAGTTTATCACCATCAAACAGCCAAGCACTCAAGTCTTTATCAGGAATAGGAATATCAAGCAAGGCTATTGATTCATCAGGACGGTTCTTTAGATTAACCTCATGGTTGCCATGCCTGTTTCCCCACCAGCCAGTCAACTCTTTTGTGATTTTATTATATCTAATCTCTAACATAGTTTACTCCTAGCTGTACCTCAGCCTTAGACCTCTCACGTATACATTGCTGGCAACTGCTGTCACATCGTAGCCCATTCTTGCCGTTAGTATATCTCCAGCAGCTAAACCAGTTGTAAGGTCAGCGATGCTA
>SDBT01007188.1_pt1 | contig 18369 bp, 22 predicted proteins | sample 2277101 | NCBI WGS metagenome assembly SDBT01 (sample SAMN10404973, study PRJNA504765) | marine sediment metagenome | isolation source: marine sediment core GS10_PC15, 103 cmbsf | place: Arctic Ocean: Southern Knipovich Ridge | collected 2010
CGCTAGGTTTTGAACCTGTGCCACTATAAAAATTGACTTCCATATATACCCCCTTTTATGGGTATTAAATGTGTAATCAAGATGGAATTGGCAATTAAGTATATTTCAATTAATTGAATTATAAAATTGCGAGAGACATTTTGCAATAAAAGCAGTTAAGAACGTTTCCTCACTTCCAACCACTTTCCAATCTGGCTTCAATCACAAGGTCTTCTCCCATTCTGTATATCTTGCTGAATGACAGCTTTAGAGCTTGATTGACCTCGCGTATATTTAGTTCCCCCACCGCTTCAATACCCTTCCCCATTAACTTCGGTGCCACGGCGATGACCATCTTATCTACTAAGTTCTGGCGCAGTAGTGAGGTGATGACTCCGGCTCCTCCCTCTACCAGAACTGAAGAAATTCCCCGCTCTCCCAGTATGCTGAGCAGGTGTCTGAGGTCAACCTCTCCTGACTCGTCTTCCTGGATTACCAGAGCCTCAATTCCCATCTCACGCAAAGATGATAGCTTTTTTTCATCTGCGCGAGTAGTGGTGGCGATGATTGTCGGGGCAATCTCCTTATTCCCTACCTCCTTGGCGTCCGCTGAAATTCTTAATCTGCTATCCAGGATAACTCTGGTCGGGTTTCTCCCCTTGACCAGGCGCACGGTTAGCTGAGGGTCATCAGCCAGTACCGTGTCTATCCCCACCATAATTGCGTCATTGATAGCCCGTAATTTGTGAACCAGCCGCTGGAACTTTTCCGAGCTTATCCACCGTGACTTTCCAGTCACAGTGGCAATCCTGCCATCCAGGGTTTGAGCGAACTTCAGGGTAACCAGAGGAATCCCGGTGCTCATATGCTTGAAATGAGCTTCATTTAAGTAACGGCACTCTTCTTCAAGCACGCCGACTCTGATTTCAATCCCTTGCTGTTTCAATATCTCTACACTTTTACCGTTAACCAGCGGGTTTGGGTCCAGGGTTCCGATGACGACCCGCCTGATATTATTGTGGATTATAGCGTCCACACAGGGAGGCGTTTTCCCATGATAACAGCAGGGTTCCAAGGTGACATAGAGAGTTGCCCGGTCTGCATTCTCCCTGGCATTCTGGATGGCGTTGATTTCAGCGTGCCTTCCTCCGTAGTAGTGGTGATAACCTTTGCCGATTATCTGGTTATCTTTCACGATAATAGCGCCCACCATTGGATTCGGGCTGGTCTTTCCCAGACCTTTGCGGGCTAGCTGCAAAGCCCGTTTCATGTAATCTTCATCAAGCAAGTTAGGCTAGCTCCTTGTTATAATAGGTTAGACTTTTGGCTTTATTATTATAGTGAGGGTTATCTCTTTCTGTTGAATATTTATATCCTTAAACTCAAAATCAACTTTTCCACCACCTATTTCGGACTCGGTTAAGTAGACCAGTAAATCATCGGTATTTTGTGTGATAAGCGCCGTAATTCTGTCTTTTACTGTCCCGGGCAATGGAATAAAGCCGAAGTTAATATCGGTTATTTCCACCCCGGGTTTGCCCTCTTTGATGCCGACTTGTGCTTTTACTTTAATCGTAACCTCAAAACCGTAGGCAACAGTTTCAACTTCAGTTACCAGTTTATTATCTGTCTGAAGGTCTATATGGATACTTTTTACCTCTAAACTGATATCTTCTGGTATCTCTATCTGGGCTAGTAATATTGATGCTTGCTCATTGATTTCAGCTTCGGTGAAGACAAGGGTTACCTCTTTGCTCTCGCCAGTGGTGGAAACATCGGCTATAGCTTGTCCAAGGCTTTCTATCTTTTCCTCGACGCCCGAGGCTGGTTGTCTGGTTGGTAGTTCACTTTCCCTCGGTGGCGGCGCCTCGGCGGGTGTACCTTGTGGGGGTGGCTCTGGTGGTGGGGGGATGTTAAAGTTAAAGTAACCAAGGAAGTAACTGGCACCAGCCAGGACGAGCAATCCAGCAATAGTAATGCTTATAATGACCAGAGGACTTTTCAGCAATCCCTTACCCTCAATAGTCTGGTTATTTCACCTGAACCCTGCTGAGATCGCAATCTAATTCCAGCTCAATACGGTTTTCGGCGCTCTCAAAATTCGGGGATAGATAATAATCACCCTTTTTGGGGAATCGGCTCTCATTCACATTGAGGACACTCAAGTCAGTATCTATCTTGAGCTTGGCGGCTACTCCTTCGGGAATAGTAACCTCTACATTAGCCAAATCAGCCTTGATATAGGCAAGAGTGGTGCCAGCCGAAAAGGGCATTTTTACTATGGAGTTACCAATATCTATGTCCATTTGAAGTTCAGTTACCTCCAGCTCACTGAGGTCAAGCTCCAGGTTGCTTGCTGCCGACTTGACCTGTATCGTTAAAGGTATATTTCTGGTGAAACTGACCTCCCATCTGCTTCCGGCTTCATTCGGGAAACGACGGTCGACTTGGTCTGTTTTCAAGTGGAGAGTGCCTTCGCTGTCCTGGCTCTGGAAAGCTACTAACATATTTCCATTCCTCGCTTCAGAATCTGCCTCCACGAAGTTCGGGGAGTTAAGGGGAAGACTGCTTATATTTAGACTCCCCGCAGAGAAGTCTATCTCAATCTGGGCATGTTCCAGGCTACCCAGAGGCTCTGAGTAGCTTTTAGTAGTTTCCCCTCCCGGGAGATGTGGGCTGTATTGCCAGTAGGCTATGCCGAGACAGGCGAAGAGCAGTACCAGGATTAGTCCGCTCACCAGCCAGGGATTGTATCGTCGGAGCAGGATACTAAGTCCGATGATAATTATTAATACTGGCCAGAAGCGCCAGAGGTTTTCCCAGAGACCCCAGGGGAGAATATTGAGAGTCTGGAGGAGAAATACTGTCCCCAGAAATAACAGGAAGATGCCCCACATCGGGGCGGGACGTTCTCTTTGCTGCTTTTGCTCAGACACAGCTACCTTCTCCGGGCACTAAATATAATTATCAGGCCGATGGCAACCAGGATAAGAGGCCAGAGATAACTCCACTTAAACCACGAGAAAAGGTTGAAGCTGCCCATTAGGAAAAGGGCACCGAGAACAATGAGAGTAATACCGAAGAAGTTGCGGCGACGGTGCTGAATCTTGCTCGTCGCTTCAGATTTAGTTTCTTCTCCAGCGAAGGTAGAACGAATTTCACGCCCTAATTCACTGGCAGTGTTCTTTATTTCCTCTACATTTTCCTTGATTGCCTCTTTGGGGGCAGTAACCTTTGAGCCTTCCAGGGGGACAATAATTGTCATAATTATATAAGCTAGGATGCCCAGCCCGTTAGCAAATATAAGTAGCACGAAGATTATCCTGACAATTGTGGGGTCCATGTCAAAGTACTTCGCCAGACCGCCGCACACACCCCATATCATCCGGTCACTTCGGCTTCGATAAAGTTTCTTCTCCATGGTGTCCTCCTGAATAAATACGGGCAGAAAAATTATTTAGAGAAGTGGATTCCATTTTCATTTATGTTACCATAATAGTTTAACATTAGGAATAAGTAGTATTTGTGTACGAGATTATTTGTTAACTGATGCCCCTGACCTTCTTCCTTTGTTAAGAGAAGGGGGGTCAGTAAAAGAAGGGGCTTCGCTCCTCCTAAAATAACTTTCCTCCTCCGTTTAAGGAGAGATGTGATGAAGGAGAGTTAAAGAGAGGCGAAGCCTCGCTTCCAAAATTCTTTCCCCATTCCCCTTACTATAGAGAAAATCAGTGGGGCGTCTAAGAGGGGCGGCAGCCCCTCTTCTAATACTCTTCAAGGGGAAGGGGGGATAAAGGGGGATGGGGTTCTAAACAAATACCTTTAGGGAGTGAGGTTAATGAGAAATCTCTTAAATAAGGAAATTAGATTTCGGCCAGTATATCCTGTATACCCGGGACTTCCTGTATAAACTTGTCTAACGGGACTTCTTCTCCGCTTATCCTGATGGCTCTCTTCCCTGACGGAGAAACCACGACGACTCCAAACGGCTGCTTGGTACCCAAAAATGATATGCCTCTGTTATTGTGCCAGTATTTTAGTGAAACCTTTGCTACCGGAATTAGGGTTACTCCGGCAATTACCATCGGATTGCCAATTTCTACTTCTTCCATTATTACTTACCCCCTTGCCAGAGGAATTGGCAGTTGACCTTCCATCAGTATTAAGCCATTCAGTGACGTGATGGTAGCATCCTGGGAGAACAAAGTCAAAAATTCATTACCACCTGGGGACTATAGAGTCATTTTGTTATTGGGTGTTTTGTTGGTATCTATGACTCTGCGTGTGTGGTGTTTGTCTTCACCTTTAGCAGTAAGATATAATTAAGAAGTAGTAATTCTGTTTCGGCAAGGGTGAAGTAATGCATTGGGTTTATTATGCAGGTAGATTTTTAGCCAGAATGCTATTGTTCTTCTTTGCTCACTTGCGGGTGAATGGCAGAGAGAATGTCCCTGAGCAAGGTCCTCTGTTAATTGTGGCTAACCATATTAATCTGGCTGATCCGCCTATACTTAGTGTTAGTATCAGGCGAAAAGCGATGTTTATGGCTAAGGAGGAGCTATTCCGGTCCAGATTTTCGAGATACATTGTACGCAACTTTGGTGCGTTTCCGGTACGACGGGGACAAGTGGATAGGGGAGCATTGCGCCAGGCGGAGCGGTTGTTGGCACAGGGTCTGGCTTTAATCATGTTCCCTGAGGGGCAGAGGAGCAAGAATGCCCAAATGCAACCTGCTTTCGCCGGCTCAGCACTAATCGCTGCGCGTAGTTGTGTTCCTGTTCTTCCGGTAGGTATTACCGGAACGGAGAAGATTAAGGGTAAAGCCTGGCTGTTTCATCGCCCGCGAATAACGGTTAACATTGGTTCCCCTTTCTATCTACCCGCGGTGGACGGTAAATTGACCCGGGCAGAGCTGGTTCAATTTACCAATTCCATGATGGAGCATATCGCTGAGCTTCTCCCCCCGGAATACAGGGAGAATTATCCCGGGAAGAAAAGCAAAAAGCATGAGGATTGAAGTAGCGGATAAAATAGGGTTCTGCTTCGGGGTCAGGCGGGCCATCAACATCTTGGAAAAGGTTGCCCGTGAGCGGGGTCGGGTGGAAACATTGGGCGCCGTGGTGCATAACCAACAGGTGCTACAGAGGTTAGCCGAGATTGGCGTTAGCGTAGTTAAGAATGTGGAAGACATACAGGGTGACACCGTAGCGACCAGCTCTCATGGGATGAGTCTGCAGGTGGAGGAGGAGATTCGAGCTCGGCATATTAACATCATTAGTACCACCTGTCCCTTCGTTCACCGTGCCCAGGTTGCCGCTCGGAGATTGGCTGATTCTGGCTTTTTTATTGTTATCTATGGTGACGCTGATCACCCTGAGGTTAAGAGTATTCTTGGCTGGGCTAAGGGGGAAGGAATAGCCACTTTAGATGACAAATTTATTGCGAAATTTGATCACATACCTCGTCGCTTGGGGATTCTATCCCAGACAACTCAAATACCAGCTCATTTTAACGAATTTGTAAAGAAGCTCGTTGATTCTGCTTTAAGACGAGACTCCGAGCTGCGGATTATTGATACCATATGTCATGATATTAGAGAACGTCAGGCAGCCGCCATCAAACTAGCTAATAGAGTGGACTTGATGCTTGTTGTCGGTGGGCATCACAGTGCCAACACCAATCGTCTGGCTGAGTTATGTTCTATGGCTGTGGAAACATATCTTGTTGAGACCGCGGATGATATTCAGTCATCCTGGCTTCAGGGTAAACGCTATATAGGGATAACTGCGGGTGCTTCTACTGCTGAGGAGACTGTAAATGAAGTAGTGAGGACATTAAAAGCGTATTCTTAAGTCTTCTATATTGCCAGACAGGTCACTGTTCTGGAAATGCCGGCGATAGGATGGATTCTACCGGTAACTAAGTCTCCAATATCATTGAGGGTTTTTCCTTGTACAACAGCGATAATGTCATAGGGTCCGGTTACCGTGTCAACTGAATTCACCCCTTCCAGCTTGCTGAGAGCAGCAACAACGTCCTTACTTTTACCCACGGCTGTCTCAATTAGAACAAAAGCTTTTGCTGCCACTGGGTTCACCCCCTTTTTGCCAGGCTAACTACTTATTATCCCTCTTAAACGCATTATAACTACCGCGCTGAGCTCTGTCAAGCGGTAGTGCTAGCTGTCGACTTGACAGTTAGTGTGTCGCTTTGCTTATAATTAGTAGTCTATCTTTAATTGGAAATCAGACAATTTCTAGGCTAGCCTCTGAGGCATCTGCCGAAAATATTAATCGCCAAGTTTGAAACTATAACTAAGGGGACATATTTTAACTTATCGGGAAGATAATCACCCAAAAAGGGGAAGGGAGCATTCTCTTGGAATATTTCTTAAGTGAACAACAAAAGACCATAAAAAGTCTGGCCAGAAGGGTTGCTGAGGAAAGAATACTACCGGTTCGGGCGGAGCTTGACGAAAAAGAAGAGTTCCCCTGGGCAATAATGAAAGACCTGGCTGATGCTGATATGTTTCGTGTCTTTATCCCAGAGGAATATGAAGGGCTGGGTGGCGGCTGCTTGGAACTGTGTCTGGTGATGGAAGAGCTGAGCCGGGTTTGTAGTGCTGTTGCCATTAGCTATGCGGCTAGTGCCCTGGGCTGTTTTACCCTGATGGATTACGGAACTGAGGCACAGAAGCAGAAGTATCTCCCTGATATTGCCAGTGGCAAGAGGCTGGCTGCCTTTGCTCTCACTGAGCCAACGGCGGGCAGTGATGCCGGTGCCATAAAGACAACTGCGGAAAAAGGTGATGGCGGCTATGTGCTTAATGGCACTAAACAATTCATCACCAACGGCGGTGACGCTGAGATTTATACCGTTATTGTCTTGACCGATAAAACTAGAGGTGCTCGTGGTGCTAGCGCTTTAATAGTGGAAAAGGACACACCGGGCTTTTCTTTCGGTAAGAAAGAGAAGAAAATGGGCATTCGCGCTTCGTCCACAAGGGAGCTGATTTTCCGAAACTGTCTGGTTCCTGAAGAGAACTTGATTGGCAGGGAGGGTGCGGGGTTTATTATGGCGATGAATCTCTTTGACCGCTCACGCCCGGGGATAGGGTCTCAAGCGGTTGGGCTGGCTCAGGGAGCTCTGGAAGCCGCCGTAGATTATGCTCTGCAGCGTATCCAGTTTGGGCAACCTATTGTCTCTCTTCCGGTAGTTCAGGATATGCTGGCTGACATGGCGATTCATGTTGAAGCCGCCAGGGCACTGGTTTATGCTGCGGCAAGGACAGTTGATAGCGGTGCCAAGAATGTTACTGAAGACTCGGCTATGTCTAAGGTCTTTGCTTCGGATGTCGCCATGAAGGTTACCACTGACGCCGTGCAGATTTGTGGTGGTGCCGGTTACATGAAAGATTACCCGATTGAAAAAATGATGCGAGATGCCAAAATCACTCAGATATATGAAGGTACTAACCAGATCTTGAGAAATGCCATTGCCATTAAACTCAGGAAGAGAAAGGCAAGAACGGAATGAATGTTGTCGTTTGCCTGAAACAGGTTCCCGGTATCACTGAAGTCAAGATAGATCCACAGACTAACACTCTCATCAGACAGGGAATTAAGAATATCATCAACCCGTTTGATACTTACGCTCTGGAGGAAGGGGTGCGGATAAAGGAGCGGGGTGGGGGTAAGATTACGGTTATCAGCATGGGTCCGCCTCAGGCGGAAGAGGCGTTGAGGGAAGCACTTTCATTGGGTGCTGACGAAGCCATTCTGTTAAGCGACAAAGTCTTTGCTGGCGCTGATACCTTGGCTACCGCCTGCACTCTGACTGGCGCGATTAATAAACTGGGACAATATGATGTTATAATCTGTGGTCGGCAGACAGTAGACGGGGATACGGGGCAGGTGGGGCCAGAGCTGGCGGAGATGCTCGGAATACCATTCGTCGCCTATGTCAGTAAAATAGAAGAGATAGCTAATGGGCATATGCGGGTCCAGCGGATGATTGAGGAAGGACATGAGGTTATTGAGGCTCCCTTACCGGCGGTAATCACCGTGGTGAAGGAGATTAATGCACCGCGTCTTCCCTCGCTTCGTGGCATTACCAAATCAAAGAGTGCTCTTATTCCGGTTTGGACAGCTCAGGACCTGGCTATTGACCAGAATATGGTTGGCTTGGCCGGCTCCGCCACCAGGGTAATTAAAATATTCTTTCCCCAGAGAACCTGCCAGGGTGAGATATTCCAGGGGGAGTTGGAAAATCAGGTAGAGTGCCTGCTTAATAAACTGAAAGATGCCGGCTTAGCCTAGAGAGAAGCATGGGAATTAAATTTGACCTTGATAAGTGTACTGGCTGCAATAACTGTGTACGGGTATGCCCTTTCGGTCTACTGGAAGTCGTATATGATAAGGTTCAGCTACAAGAAGGTTGTACGCTCTGTGGCGCCTGTCAGGAGGCCTGTGTCTATGAGGCTATAATCATCGAAGCTCTCCCTGAGGCTGAGGCAGTAAGCGATAGCCACCGGGGAATCTGGGTGTTTGCTGAGCAACGAGATGGCAGGTTGAAAAACATTGCCTACGAGCTATTAGCCAAGGGAAGAGAACTGGCAGATACCATGAAGACCGAATTAGACGCTATATGTTTTGGTCATGGTATTGATGTCAATCAGTTGATTGCCCATGGTGCGGATAAGGTCTATCTGGTAGATAGCCCGGACTTGGCTGATAATCAAGATGATTTATATGCCCAGCAACTCGTCACGCTGATTGAGCAATATAAGCCGGAAATAGTTATTGCCGGGGCGACTTCTCTCGGGCGTTCGTTTGTTCCTCGGGTAGCGGCTATTTTAAGAACGGGACTCACCGCTGATTGCACCGGGCTTGACATTGATGCCGAGGAGAGACTTCTCCGGCAGACCCGTCCTACTTTTGGTGGTAATATCATGGCAACTATTATTTGCCAGACAAAGCGACCGCAGATGGCAACTGTCCGTCCCCGGGTCTTCAAGAAGAACACGCCGGATGAGAGCAGAAAAGGGGAGATAATAAAGGTAGACTTTAATCGTGAACGCATTACCTCAAGAACTAAACTGCTCAATTTTGTTGCCGATCTTACTGAAACCGTCAAAATTGAGGAAGCTGATGTTATCGTTTCGGGGGGGAGGGGACTTGGTAAAGCTGAAAATTTCCATATGTTGGAAGAACTGGCAGTGGTTATGGGCGCTGCGTTAGGTGCCTCGCGCGCCGCCGTAGATGAAGGATGGGCTCCCTATTCCTGCCAGGTCGGGCAGACGGGTAAAACGGTTTGCCCCAAGCTCTATATTGCCTGCGGTATCTCCGGAGCGGTTCAGCATCTGGCAGGTATGCAGACTTCGGATATTATTGTTGCTATCAATGATGACCCTAATGCCCCTATCTTTGAAGTAGCCACCTATGGTATTGTCGGCGACCTGTTTCAGGTAGTGCCCATGCTAATGGAGAAGCTGAAGAGAGATTGATTCAGTTCGAATTATGCTTGGAGAACCTCGCAAAATCACCGGTATCCATTGAAGGAATAGATGCTATAAAGAGAGTTAAGGAGGCGCTTCGTCTCTCTCTAAAATAGCTCCCCCCTCTTCCTCAAATTAGCAGACACTAAAAGAGAGTCAAAGAGAAGCGAAGCTCACAAATATATTTATAGGGAGATTTAGAGGGATGAAGTCTCTCTAACATATAATTCCCCCTCCCTTGGCAAGGGAGGGGGACAAAGGGAGAGGGTTGATAAATATACAAGGGGTGAGGTTAAATAATCCTTACAAGCTTGCACTAAATAGGCCCCTCAGCTTATAATTAATAGATTGGACTTTGGCTGGAGTGGAGGCGGATGTCATGCAGATAAACGTATCCCAGCTGCTTAGGGCGTCCATAGGCACAACCCGGGATTACAAGGTCAGTGAGGTTGTTGATGTTATCGGTGATGGTAATGGTAGACTGGTTCAGGGTGAAGTTAATCTACTGCGTACCCATCGGGGTATCCTGGTTAGAGGGGTACTACACACTGAAGTTGAACTTACCTGCAGCCGCTGTTTGAGTTCATTTAGCTGGCCGATGACTCTAAATATTGATGGAGAGTATATTCCTACAATAGATATAGTTAGTGGGACTTCGTTGCCCTTACCTGAGGAGCCAGGCTCTTTCGTTATTGATGAGCATCATGTTATTGATTTGACGGAGGCGATACGTCAGTATGCGTTGCTGGCTATTCCGATGAAGCCGCTTTGCCAGGAAGATTGTGCCGGGCTATGTACGAATTGTGGTTACAATCTCAACCAGGGAGCTTGTGATTGTCCACCGCAGGCGGCTGACACTCGCTGGTCTAAGTTAAGCAACTTACTTTAGTTATTAAAATAAGCGTAAAGGAAGAGAGCGAATATGGGAGCTTTACCAAAACGAAAAACTGCTAAGGCGCGCCAGGGTAAGAGACGCAGTCACCTTGGCTTGAATCCTCCTCGTCTGGACGAGTGTCCTCAGTGTCATAGTCCTAAGCTGCCTCATCATGTTTGTCCTACCTGCGGCAGCTATGCCGGTAGGGAAGTCATCGAGATTAAAAGCCCGAAAAAGGAAACTACTACTTGATGATTTGTAGGCGGCCTTAAAGACAATTTTAATTTTTATCTTTAATTTAGAGAGAAAGCTAACTTTTAAATACAGTGGGGATTGGTTATGACTGAGTTGACGAAAACAGCGTATATCTTTCCCGGACAGGGCTCACAGTGGGTGGGCATGGGGCGTGACCTTTATGATAGTTTTGATTCGGCTAGAGCCATCTTTGATCGGGCTGACGAGATATTAAAATTTCCTCTGTCCCGGCTATGCTTTGAGGGTCCAGAGGATGAGCTTCGCCAGACAATTAATGCCCAGCCAGCCATCGTAACCGTCAGTTATGCCTGCTGGCAAGCTGCTCGTGCGATTAACCATGGTTTACCCGTACCTGCCTTTGTTGCTGGTCACAGCCTGGGTGAGTATACGGCTCTGGCGGTAGCCGGCGTACTTGATTTTGCCACCACTGTTCACCTGGCTCGGGAGAGGGGGCGGTTAATGTATGAAGCTGGGCTCATCCTTCCCGGAGGTATGACGGCAATCATAGGGTTTGATGAGGCTTTGCTGGCTGAGGTGTGTCTTCAGACTGACACCCATGTCGCTAATATTAACTGCCCGGGTCAGCTGGTAATCAGTGGCGCGAGGGAGAACCTGTCGAAGGCTGCAGATATGGCTAAGGACAAAGGAGCAAGACGTACCATTCCATTGCCGGTGAGTGGTGCCTTCCATACCCCGCTGATGCAGTCAGCAGTAGATGGGATGACTGAGATTATAGCTAACCTTTCCTTTCGTGAGTCGGCTATTCCCATTGTCGGGAATACTACGGCTCAGCCGTTGGCTACTGCTGAATCGGTGAAGACAGAACTACTTACGCAACTATGTAATTGTATTCAGTGGCAGCGCTCCGTTGAGTATATGATAAATGAGGGCGTGGGTACCTTTATTGAGATAGGTCCGGGCAAGGTACTTACTGGCCTGGTTAAACGGATAAACAGAGATGTTAAGACCATAAATATAGGTGATGCTGAGGCTATTAAAAGTTTGGCTTGACGGGGAAGTTTGAAGGGACGAATTCCCTTTAACCTGATTCTTCCCCCTTCCCCTTATCAAGAGGCAGGGGGATAGGGTTCCTGAATAAGTATTAAGAGGCTGAGGTAGATTAATGGACCTTTCTGATAAAGTGGCCATAGTTACTGGCAGTGCCCGTGGTATCGGACGGGCTATTGCCCTGAAATTGGCTGAGGTCGGGGCTACAGTTGTGGTCACTGACATAGCCGAAGCTGAGTCGGTTGCCGAGGAAATCAGGACGATGAACCGGCAGAGCTCGGCCATTCTGGCTAATGTGAGTTTATCTTCGGATGTAGCCAAGCTCGTGGATACAACGGTTTCTAATTATGAGCGGGTTGATATTCTGGTAAATAACGCTGGAATTACCCGGGACCAGCTTGTAATGCGCATGTCTGACGAAGACTGGGATAAAGTGCTGGAAGTCGACCTGAAAAGCGTTTTCCTCTGCACCCGGGCCGTGCTGAGGCCGATGATGAAGCAGCGCTGGGGCAGGATTATTAGTATTTCCAGCATTGTGGGTATCATGGGCAATCCCGGGCAGGCTAACTATGCCGCAGCTAAGGCGGGTATTATTGGCTTTACCCGCACTATTGCCCGGGAAGTGGGCTCTCGCGGTATTACGGCTAATGCTATTGCTCCCGGCTTTATTGATACTAAGATGACGGAGCAACTGGAAGAGAACCAGAGGCAGGAGCTTATGAACCGCATTCCACTTGGTTACCTCGGCTCTCCCCGTGATGTGGCTGAAGCGGTGGCTTTCCTGGCTTCGAAAGAGGCAAGATATATCACCGGGCAGGTCCTGGGTGTAGATGGAGGTATGGCTGGAGTTTAGCCGTGAACGTAATTGACTCTTATCAATTTGGTCAGATAGTAATTAACGGCAAAAAGTATTCTTCAGATGTAATTATTTTCCCGGACAGGGTTCAAGATGCCTGGTGGAGAAGTAAAGGGCACGAGCTAAGTCTTGAGGATATTACCGGGGTGATGGCTGAAAATCCTGAGGTGCTGATAGTAGGCACCGGAGCCTCGGAACAGATGAAGGTGCCGCCCGAGGTGCAAAAGGACATTGAAGCGCGGGATATTAATCTTATTGTGGAGCCTACCAGTGAGGCTTGCAACACATACAACTGGCTGTCTCGTACGCAAAAAGTAGTGGCGGCGCTACATATTACCTGCTGACCGTTTCTCGCCTAATTGAAGCTATAAGCAAAGTTACTACCAACATAGCTACTGCCCCAAGTAAGAAGGCCAGAGAATAACTGTTACTAGCGTCAAAAATTAGTCCTCCTATCACTGGACCAATAGCAGCTCCAGTTCCAAAACTAATCTCAAGCACACCAAATATTGCCCCAATTTTGGCTAATTCAAAAGTATCACTAATTAGTGCTCCCATAGCAGCGCTACAACCGCCGTAGGCAAAGCCGAAAACTGAGGCAATTAGATAGAGCATCCATAAATCCTGTGCCCAGATTAGCCCTACCAGCGCTCCAGCCTGAAGCAGTGTGGAGATAATGGCAGCCCATTTCCTGCCTATTCTATCGGAGGCAATACCCATTAGTATTCTACCAGCGATACCAGACCCTCCCAGCAGACTGAGAATTGTTGCCCCCTCTGCGGCGGAAAAACCTATATCAATGGCATGAGGCACCAGGTGGGTGAATACTAAAAATAAGCTGGCAGCAAAAAATAACCATATAAACACAATAAGTCAGAAACTTCTGGTTCTGAACACTGGTGATAGTGAAAGGTCAATCGGCTGGGGATTGTCATCTCCCATGTACGTTGAATGTGGTTTTGCCCCATCGGGCAGAGCTCCAATTTCACGCGGGTCATTTTTTAGAAATCTGGATAAAGGAATCGCGGTTACCCAGGCGATTAGTCCTATTACAAGGTACGCCATGCGCCAATCGAGGTTAGCAATAAGGTAGGTGGCAAATGGTGCAAAGATAACTATTCCCAATCCGGCTCCGGCACCAGCAATGCCCAAAGCCAACCCCCGCTTTTTATCAAACCATCTGGAGATTGTTGACGTCGGTACTACGAATAGAGGACCAGTTCCCATAGCTAATAACAGGCTATAGGTTATGAATAACTGCCACAGTGAGTTGGTCTGACTGGTTAAGAGCAGGCTCAAGCCGGTGAATAGACCCATCAGGAATATGATAATTCTTGGTCCGTATCTGTCTAAAGCCCGGCCAGCAAAAAAAGAACATACACCGGCAAGTACCAGATTGGCGGACAGGATCATGGAGGTTGCGGCTCGAGTTAAGCCAAATTCACTTTCTATAGATTTAAAAAAGACGCCAAAAGAAAAGTATATCCCGTAAAGACTGATGCCAGCAATAAAAAAGACTACTACTATCACCCAACCGTAAAATATCTTGTCTTTATGTCCTAAAAGCAATGCAATATATCCTTTTCGCTAACAAGATAAATAAAAGCCAGCCCCTTTGATGCAGCTACAAAGGGGCTTTTGAAGCCACTTTACCACAAAATCTTATCCACAATCGAGGCCTAACATGGGAAACTCAGGAGTTTGGTCTTTCACTTACTTTCTGGCGACTCAGTATTTGGCCGGAAGCGCCGTATCCGCCATTCTTTGAGACACTGGATTACTTCATTATCGCTGGGATCATGCCAGTAGCGGTAGAAATCGGAAACATAGAAATCTGGCGCGAAGCCAGTGGTATGGGTGATTACTTTATCTGCAATCTTCTCTATTTGTTTCAGCGCTGTTGCCGGTGCCACCGGGATAGACACAATTATCTCCTTTGGTCGGCGGTGGCGCACTGATTCCACTGCTGCCAGCATAGTGTAACCTGAAGCTAACCCGTCATCTATGATTATAATCGTCTTGTCGTGTACTACCGTGGGTAGTCTATCGCTATGATAGAGCAAGCTTCGCTGGCGAATGTCAGCCCTTACCTGACTAACCTGATAAGTTATCTGCTGTTGGCTCAAGCCGGTTTTCCTGACCACTTCCTCATTGAGGATAACAGTTCCATCATCGGTAACCGCGCCGAAGCCCCCTTCAGGACTAAGCGGCAGGGGAATTTTACGAGAAATGATAAGGTCAAGGTAAGCTTCAAGCGCAAGAGCTACGCCCAGCGCCACTTGTACACCACCGTTGGGGATAGCCAGCACGATAACAGATTGGTGCTTATATTCAGTCAGTTTTTCGGCAAGCTGTCGTCCGGCATCATATCGGTTCTCAAAGATAGGTTGCTTTCTGGTAAAGTGCATATTGCCTCTCCTTTATGGTCTCATCTAATTAATTTAAACTCATTCACATCTACCAAACCCAGGTCGGTGAGCCTTAGTTCGGGGATTACCGGTAGAGCCAGGAAGGAAAGGGTAGCGAAGGGCGAAGGCAGGGTTGTGCCTAAATCTTTAGCCAGTCGCTTCAACTTCTCCAGTTTATCAACCACAGTTTCCAGTGGTTCATCAGACAGTAAGCCAGCGATGGGCAGGCCCAGGCTGGCCAGTACTTTGCCGCCACTCACCACTGCCAGACCTCCCTGTAACTGCTCAATCTCTTTTACTGCGGTAAATATATCCTCATCATTAGTCCCGACAACGATAACATTATGAGAGTCGTGGGCAACGGAGGAAGCCAGTGCCCCCTTTTTTAGGTTAAATCCGGTAACCAGTCCCAGGCCAATATTACCCGTAGCCCTATGTCTCTCGATTACCACCAGCTTCAGCATGTCCCGGCCGGTATCAGGCACGATAACTCCTCTATTGACCTTCTCTAATCTTTTCCGGGTGACTATCTGACCGGGGACAACCTCAATAACCGGCTCGGTTTCTCCTGAAGCCGTGAGCCTTAATGCCTCTATAGGAAAAGGCTTGATATTTACCGTGTTGCTTACTCTACCGTCACCGGGTTGAGATAAGGAGAATAGCGGTTTTCCTTCTCTGGCGACTGGACGGCCCCGGTAGAAGACCATATTTATCTGCAGGTTAGGTAAATCATTGAGCACAATTAAATTAGCGAAGTAGCCTGGAGCTACCGCCCCCAGCCCATCTAGCCGGAAGTATTCGGCGGCATTAATGGTCGCCATCTGAATAGCCCGTACCGGGTCAAGACCCCGGCGAATTGCCTTTCGCACCACAGCATCAATGTCACCGTCATGGAGCAGGTCAGCACAACTGCGGTCATCAACCACAAAAAAGCATCTCTTGTAGGTTTTGTCGGTGACTAAAGGTAGCAGGGTATCCAGGTTTTTTTCTGAAGAACCCTCTCTAATCATGACGAACATGCCCTGCCTTAGCTTGTCTCTGGCTTCGGCGAGAGACACGGACTCATGATCGGAAAGAATGCCAGCGGCGATATAGGCGGTGAGGTCTTTGCCGGTAAGGCCGGGGGCATGACCATCAACGATCTTTCCCCTGGCCAGGTTAATTTTGCTCAGTACGGTAGCATCGCCACTGATCACCCCGGGGAAATTCATCACCTCACCCAGACCGATGGTATCTTGCCATCTGAGAATCTGGCGGATGTCCTGGGGACTGATGCTGGCTCCCGCGGTCTCCAGGTGAGTTGCCGGCACACAGGAAGGTGCCATTAGGAAAAGGTCCAGAGGTAAACGGCGGGCACGGTTCCGCACATACATCATTCCATCTAGACCACAGACATTAGCGATCTCATGCAGGTCAGTCACTAGAGCTGAGGTGCCTCGGGGCACCACTGCCCGGGCATATTGACCAATGTCAAGCATAGAACTTTCTAAGTGGGTATGTCCATTGATAAGACCGGGGGCTAGATACTTGCCGGTTAAATCCAGCACCTGCTTTGCCTGCTGATAATCTCCCACCCCGGCGACCCTGTCCCCGCAGATAGCTACATTGCCTGGCTCAATCTCACCGGTGAAGGTATTCACTACCTTAGCGTTGGCCAGGATCAGGTCAGCGGGACGCTCTCCTCTGGCTACCGAGATTAACTGAGCCAGTTTGGTTAACACTGGTCTTCACCTTCTAGAAAGCATATATCAGGTAAGTTACGGAACTTCTCATCCAAATCCAGGCCATAGCCAACTAGAAATTTATCGGGAACGGTAAACCCCAGATAATCAATGGTAACCGGGGTTTTTCGTCTGGAAGGCTTATCGGTCAGGGCGCAAAGCTTTAGGGAGACCGGCTTTTTCTTCTTGAGGTAATCCAGGAGAAAGGCGGTAGTGAGTCCGGTATCTACTATGTCTTCAATCAGCAGCACCTCCCTGCCTTCAATCGAAGAACTAAGGTCCTGCTCTATTTTAACTCTCCCTGAAGTCTGGCTACCCTTACCATAGCTGGATAATCTGATAAACTCCACCTCCAGCGGGAAATCAAGAAGCCGAATCAGGTCAGCCAGAAACATAAAGGAGCCCTTGAGAATACCTATTAAAAGGGGGTACTTATTGTGATAGTCTTTACTGATTTCAGCCGCAAGTCGGCTGATGGTGGCTTCTATCTCTTGCCGGTTGAAAAGGATTTGTGGCTTAGGTTGAGAACCCATATCTATGTGAGATTATAATCTTTACTGCTAATCCTGTCTACCCACGGCTAATGGATATTTATTTGGCAACCCCGTCCCCCTTTGGGTTTTTGTAGTTATTGTCACCCTCACCCCCTGTATCCCCCTCTCCCTTGAGGGAGAGGGGGAAGAATATTAGAAGAGGGGGCTTAGCCCCCTCTTGGACGCCCCTCAGTATGCTTAAAGGGAATGTTAGAAGGACGAAGTCCCTCTTAAATAACTATTTCCCCTCCTTTCTCAAGGGAGGGGAATAAAGGGGGTAGGTTGGGGCAGGGGAACGGATTGTTTATATGTGGGAATCTACCTGTGGTCACCCAAAATAGCTACCCAAAAAGTACTTCTTTTCACCCTTAAATCACCCTTTTATGTGATGGTCAGTTTCCACCCAGGGTTATATATTTAGAGAGGAAGTTTCCCTGAATGATGGTAGACCTTACATGCTGAGACGGATACGACTATCTGACTATAAGACGGACATATTCCTGGCGGCGAATGTTATGGATGCCGTCCTCACCTATCTGGCGCTTCAACAGGGAACACAATTGACGGAGTTTAACTCCATTATCTACGCCACCATGAACACAATTGGTATCGGTACGACGTTATTTTTGAAGGTAGTCCTGTGTATAGGAATATTGTGGACATTGAGAAAAATGAAGAAAGACAACCTCCTCGTGCCATTATCGGCAATCCTTTTTGTCGTAGCTTTTGCTAACCTCATCGTGGCTCGGGCCTATGGAATTGAAATATAGGGTTAAATCTAAAACCGAACGCAGTTACGACTTCAGCTAACTAAAACGCAATCCCTCAAAATAATATTTCTTTCATAGCCGGCGTATTCGCCCTGTACCGTTACTGTTTGTCCTGTTGTCAATTGATTCAACTGGGTGCTATGTTTCTTGTCAAACGTGCACCGGACGTTCCGTAATTCTTGTTTTTCGGCACCGGTTAGCAGAATATATTGAATGTCAAGATGTGCCCTGACTACTATTTTTTCCACTACTCCCGTTACCCTTAGAACCTTATCAGTTAATTTATTATTTGCGGTAATCTTATCCGCTTTATATGCTGAATTCAATTCTTCAACAGTTACGTTTACTGCGCCAGACGTTGGGTCCAGCTCAAATTCTGGTACTGGCTCGGGTTCAGGCGCTGGCACTGGCTCAGGCTCTGGTACTGGCTCAGGTTCTGGTACTGGCTCAGGCTCTGGTTCTGGTACTAGCT
>SDBT01007189.1_pt1 | contig 18367 bp, 14 predicted proteins | sample 2277101 | NCBI WGS metagenome assembly SDBT01 (sample SAMN10404973, study PRJNA504765) | marine sediment metagenome | isolation source: marine sediment core GS10_PC15, 103 cmbsf | place: Arctic Ocean: Southern Knipovich Ridge | collected 2010
GAGCTGGACTGCCAGCCTTAACACCGCGAAAGACCTTGTGGATCAGATGCTTTATAAGAGTATGGATCGTGGTAATAGTTATGACGGCGGTAAATCTCTTGGTGCTTCGGCCACAAGCTCTGAAGTTGCTGATTTGGATGGTGGTAAAGAATACACATTCAAGATTACTGCCAAAGATGCTGCTGGTAATGAAAATACGGGTGCGGTTAAATCCATCCGCCTGCCACAAACTGGTTTAGGTGTTGGCTTACTGCTTTTGGGTAGTATCGCAGCTGCAGGGCGAATGCTCCGCAGAAGGAAAGATGGTGATTTATAAACAAAAACAAAAAACAAATGGAAAAGCTCTGTCGGATGATAGGGCTTTTCTTTTAGGAGAATAAATTTGACAAATAAATAAATATATGATATTGATAATATCTTATATTTAAAAACCCTATGGCCAAACGATCCGATGGGCCACCACCACTGGAAACGGAGCAAAAAGAATTCATTACTCCTGAGCAACGACAAATACTGAATCTAGTAGATAGTATCCCGCTACAGGAACTTGAAACCTTTATAGAAAAAAGGGAAAGAGAGATTGAAAGAATGGGACAAGCTGATCAGCCAGATAATCCGCTTGTCCAACAAATACTCAGTCTAGAAGAAAGGCGTTCTGAGCTTATCGAACAACTGGTGAATGAAAACAGACCTTTTATTAGGGGTTCTTTTAATAAAAAAACACATAAGTGTGGAAAAAAGAACTGTAAATGCACTAGAGGCGAGTTTCATAAATCATTTCAGCTTTCTGCAAGAGTAGATGGCAGGACACATACACGACATATACCCAAATCTGATAGTCCTAGAGTTGAGAGGGATACAAAAAGATACCAAGCATGGATATCCAGTCGTGCAGAAATTGTCCGATTTTGCACTGAACAACTCCAGCTGATCGACAAGAGAAGAAGCGAACTTCTTCGTTCATATCCAGAAGGCCAGCCTTTTCCTTTGCCCAAGTCTTGGGAACAAAATAGCTAAAAGAAATATCTATTGAAATTATCAGTACATGGAAGGTGTATATAAAAAATCTGACTTGTTTAGTTTGACAAAACTGGATTTTTAGCTTATAAATAGTGTCCGAAACTAACCAAGGCAACAATGGAGAATGGAGAATTAAGATTGCAGAACTTTGCAAGTGATGAAGAGCGGGATCAATATCTTGATCAGGTTCGACAGGATATGGGTCTCCCAAAACCAGAAGGACCTCCTATGACTCGTGAAGAGTTGATTGCCGACCTAATGCGCCCAACAATAACTTGCAAGCTGGGAAAACCTGGTTATTTATAAAATTCTAACAGCATGTCCTCCCGACAGCGGACATGCAAAATTTAGACCGAAAACACTGGATTCTGTTTTATGCGATAGGGCTAGGTTTGTTATTTCTGATTGCACTATCTCTGTTTGGCCTATCTCAACCATTGTCGATAAGCGTTTTGGATGTTGGGCAAGGAGATGCCATCCTAATCCAGACGCCTGAATATCACAATATTCTCATCGATGCGGGACCAGACAGCTTAGCAGTCGACCAGCTTGGTAACCGGCTTAGCTATTTTGATAAAACTATCGATCTTTTTATCCTCACCCATCCCCACCGTGACCACCATGGGGGAATATTGGATGTAATGCAGAAATATGACATAAAAACCGTTCTGCTAACAGGTGTATATTCCGGTGATCCGTTGTATAAAGCATTTTTGGATAAGGTGAAGGCAGATGGGATAAATATTGTCTTTAATCAAAGCCACCAAGACATCCAAATCGGCCAGAATGTATATCTGGATATCCTTTATCCGTTCGAAGGGCAGAGCTTGGTGGGTCAGGATTCGCACAATAAAAACAACACATCAATCGTGGCCCGATTAATCCGTCGCGTAGAGGGTGGTTGGCAACCATTAGCTATGCTGACTGGTGATGCGGAAATAGAAGAAGAATTAGCTATTTTGTTAAGCGGGCAAGATGTATCGTCGGATATTCTGAAGCTTGGCCATCACGGTAGCCGAACCGCCACATCTGATGTGCTTTTGGCCGCCGTAAGCCCATTAACTGCCGTGGTATCGGCGGGCAAAGATAACCAATTCGAACATCCACACCCTGAAACACTGGATAAGGTAAGGAGTTTGGATGTGCGGCAGACGATGGAAGAGGGGACAATTATGTTTGATCTGTAAGGCAAGGAGAAAGGCGGTCTCCCCTGGTACAGGGGAGAAGGAAAGAGGGGTAGATCAAATAGGTATTTTAGTTGAATAAAATCACTTTTCTTAGTCTACCACCTCTTCCTCTCCTCCTAATCTAGGAGGAGCCGCCTTCCTCCTTGCCTTTATGCATCGGGCATATGGTAAAATAGATGTGTTTTAACCACCACAATTATGCAAGTAATCTTGTTGGCTGCGGGGCAATCAACCCGCCTAGATCCGATTAAGGATAAAAACTTACTGGAGTTTGCTGGGAAACCGCTAATCGAACATCGTATAGCGGCTCTTAAGAAAGCAAAAATGCGTGATATTGTTGTGGTGGGCGGCAAACATAACATTAAAACATTGGAGGAGGCCCTGAAGGGCTATAAGAATGTCCTGGTGGTAGAGCAGAAAAAGTTGGGAGATGGTATGGCGGGTGGTGTTTTAGCTGGCGCAGAAGCTGTGAAGCATAAAAACATTATGGTGATGAGCACCAATGATGTATTTGGTGATGACTTGTTTGATAAGGTGGTCCAGGCGGCTAAGTCGTCAGAGGATGGTTTGATTGTCGGCAAGCGAATGAACAGTTATTTCCCAGGAGGATATTTGAAAGTGGATAAGAAAAATAATGTTACGGACGTAATCGAAAAACCGGGAGAAGGTAAGGAGCCAAGCGATATGGTGAATATTGTTCTGCATCTCTACAACGATTTTCCGGCTTTTGTTAAATATCTCCAGTCGGCAAAGGGGAGTGCGGAAGGGCGGTATGAAAAGGCGTTGGACACCTACATTAAAAAGGGTAAGGCTAAAATAAAAGCCCTTAAATATACAGGGTTCTGGCAAGCTATTAAGTTCCCATGGGATGTTTTGAAAGTCATGAATTATTTTCTGGAAAATCTGGAGCCTAAAATCGATAAAAAGGCGGATGTAAGTAAGCAGGCTACTATCCGAGGAAACGTGTACATCGGGCCAAACGCAAAAGTATTTGAAAATGCCATTATCCACGGCCCGACTTACATTGGTGATGGGGCAGTTGTTGCCAACAACGCTCTGGTTCGCAACAGCATGGTAGGCAGGGGTTGTGTGATTGGGTTTTCAACAGAAATCGCCCGCAGTTATTTAAGCCACGATGTGTGGACACACACCAACTACATTGGTGACAGTGTGGTGGATGGTAATGTCTCATTTGGATCGGGTGCTGTAATTGGGAATCTTCGTTTTGATGAAGGCTATATAAAGGTCAACATAAAAAACAAAAGGGAGAGCTCTGGTATGAACAAATTCGGCGCTGTTATAGGCAGTGGGGCTAGGTTTGGAGTTAATGCGAGCACAAATCCAGGCGTAAAAATCGGTCAAAACACCTTTATTGGCGCCAATGTGCTTGTTGAAAAGGATGTGGCGGATGAGAAATTAGTAGTGCTGGATCAAAAGCTCAAGATCACCAAAAATCAAAAAACCGCCCAAATTGAGGGGCGGGGTAATATGAAGAATAAGTTGAAATAAATGGGCTATTAGCTCTTCCTCTTTTTAGCCCATTCAGCTTCGACTTCGCCGGTGCGGCCGGTGTATTCCGGATCGGCCAGCAATGTTAGAAAACGTCTTCTTGCGTCATTAAACCCTGTTTCCATGTTCGCAATTTCCTCTAGGGAGCATGCATCTAGGCCCACTTCTTTAATATACTCCTGGGTGGCCTGGAATATGGTGAGATAGGTGTTTAGTTCAGTCGTACGTAATCCGGCCAACTGGCTACCTTGTCTGGATTTTTCCATTTCTGCATCTCTGGCCTCTTTGCACAGTGTATGATATTCCTGTACTTTTTCATAAAATTCTCTTTTTTTTAGGTCCGCAAGGACTTCCCCACTCTTGCCAACTCTGTCGGGATCAGCTTTAAAGAGAATTAGTTCTCTTTGGCTCCTAATAAATCCTGTGATGACTCCTTCTTCCAAAAATTCCTCATCTCTTTCACCCAACAACACCTTAAATGTCATACGGAGGTTTTTCAGGTCGCTAAGGCGCCCTTCTTGCTTCTGTTTAGCCTCAGGCTCCTTGATTTCGCCAATGCGTTTTTCTGTTATTTCTTCCAGCTGAACACAAGTATCGTGACATTCTTGGATTTTTTCTCTGAGTGTTGGGGGATTGTCTTTAGGGGCTATCATAGGTGTGTGGGTAATTGGGTGTTAATATACTATAGATTTTATTATTTGTCAATAAAATGTTGACAAATTATCTAAAATCTGTAAAATATAAGTCTGATATTAATTAAATCATGAATTTGCTGCGATTTTTGCAAAAATTAGGTCTGTTTTCTTTAATGTTATTGCTCCCAATAACTGTCTCAGCGCAAACTTTTTGGGATGTGCCTACCCATCACAAACACCATCAAGCCATTTCCCGGCTCTCAGATGTCGGTGTTATAAGCGGTTATCAGGATGGCAGTTTTCAACCCAGCCGAACCGTATCACGTGCTGAAGCCGTAAAACTTTTGATTACCAGCGTGAAATCGAAAGATCTCATCCGGAAAATAATGGATAGTTATTCAAAAGATGGTTATTCCAGTTCGTTTTCTGATGTCCCTATGCATGAATGGTTTGGTCCTTATGTCACTATGGCCCGTCAATACAGCATTGTTGGTGGTTATTCTGACGGCTCTTTCAAGCCCCATAACACCATCAATTTCGCTGAAGGCCTAAAAATCGCTTTAGAGACTTATGGGATTAATGTTCATTCTGAGCACTTTGTCCGTACTCCGCTGTTGTATATGCAGGGACACGAGTGGTTTGCGCCTTATTTTAGCTATGCCCGCAGTCGTAATATCATCAATCCTGATAAATTTTATCACCCCGCACAATTGATGACTCGTGGTGAATTTGCTGAAATTATTTATCGCCTAAAGACTATTCGTGAGGATGAATTGCAAAAATTTAAAATAATTAATCGGTCATTTTCTGATGAATATACGATCACTATTCCAAGGCTCAACATCGTTAATGTGGATGTGACGTTTGCCAACCCCCATGATCCTGATGGCGCCCTGGGCGTCTTGAAGGGAGGTATGGGCCACTATCTTGCTCCTCCCGGCAGTGGGCATAAAATGGTTCTTTTCGGCCATTCATCCGGCTATAGCTGGGACAATTCGTCTTATAAACAGCTTTTGCGGCAAATCGACCACCTGGAGGCTGGTGATCTTATATACATCAACTACCAGGAAAAGGGATATGCCTATCGGATAAACAAAAAGGATATTTTACCAACCAATCAATTAAACGTTATTATGGAAGACTATGGATATGAAGAGGTGGCAATGTATACTTGCTGGCCACCGGATGGGATTAGCCATAGATATGTAGTTTATGCGGCCAGAATCTAAACTAGACTTGTCTAACAGCTGTCTATGTTCTGTGGTCTGTGTTCATAACCCTTTTTATGTACATATTTATGTGCAAAAGTACCTTTTGGTTTATTGAAAAGTTTTGCGACTTATCTACATTGGAGTTATTTTTTGGCTTAATTAAGCCATTTTTCATACATCGCTTATTTGAGGGATTCTTAAATTTTTATTAACAGGTTTTAAACAAGTTATGCACATTTTTTACACTTTTTTGTCTATTTTCCTTGTCGATATTTTGTATTCAGGTTTTTTGGCTTACTGTCGAACAAAGTTGTGATTGGCTAAAAAAATTAAACTTGGGTTTTTGGCTTACTGACAACGTACTAGTTTTAGAAAATATGTATTTGACTAATAATTAAGTGTTTTTGTTTGGTTTAAGCCAATAACTAAATCCTGCATCTTGTATAAAAAAACCATTCAACAACAAGCTCGTGGTCTAAAGCCAAACAAAACAAGACGATATTAATAAAAAAAAATTATTATTATTTTAGACAAGACCCTAATATGACTACGGGTTATTAATATTTAAATTAAAAAGATATTAGTAAGTGTAAAAAATCATTTGCCTTAAACCAGCAAAATCAATAAAATAAGTTATGCATGCTTGACAGAAAGCATGAAAAACCATTAATATTTTTGTCTAACTTTTAAATAGGCAATGCGTTTAACCTGTTCACAAAAAGATCTTGCCAGCGCTTTAAGCATTACAAATAAAGCAGTTGGTTTAAACAACACCCTCCCCGTTCTTAATAATGTCTTAGTAAAAGCAGAGGGTAAAAAGCTTTATTTCACCACCACAGACCTTGAAATAGCTATAAATTATTGGATAGAGGCTGATATTCAGAACGAGGGGGAGATAACAATACCGTCAAAATTATTAACTAATTATATTAATTACCTAAAAGACGACAAGGTTGATGTGGCTATTGAGGAGGGAGATAGTGTTTTGATAAAAACCAATGATTCCAAAACTAAAATTAAAGGAATACCGGCTAGTGAATTTCCTTCGATTCCCGTTGTTGAAAAAGAGGGAGCCTTTACTCTAAAGGCAAAAGACTTAAACACAGCTATTAACCAGGTAGCATTTGCGGCAGCCCTCAACACAACCAGGCCAATACTCACAGGTGTTTATTTTAATGTTACAAAAAACGAATTAAAAATGGCAGCCACCGACAGTTATCGTTTGGCTGAAAAAACCATTAAAACAAAAGATGCCACCGGAGATATTACTTGTATTGTACCCGTTAAAACCATTTTGGAGCTGGGCACCATCCTTTCGTCTTTAAAAAGCGATGAAGACATAGAGGTTACTGTTTCTAAAAACCAAATTTTCTTCAGTGTTGATAAAATCAAGATTACTTCACGTCTTATTGAGGGGCAATTCCCGAACTACCAACAAGTGATCCCAAAAGACAGCCTAACAAAAGTCCCCCTTAATGTTTCAGAGCTAAGCCTTGTATTAAAACGTATCAATCTTTTTGCCAAAGAGAATAATAATAAAATTTTACTAAAGGTTGGGCAAAAGGGCGTCATTGTAACAACCGACACAACACAATATGGTGTTGGTGAGGTGGAAATGAAAGCAGCTGTTGATGGGGAAAATAATGAAATTGCTCTAAATTCACAATTTTTATTGGATGTTTTGAGTAATGTTGGGGCTAGTGAGATAGTTATTGAGCTTGGAGAAAAAACCAATCCTGCTATTTTGCGAGTTAGCGGCAAAGATGATTATGTTCACATAATTATGCCACTCAAGATTTAATCCCAATAGTGTGGAACATCACACCATAAAAAATAATTTTTAACATGTAATCCCTAACATGTAAGCTTTATTGTTAGGGCATCATATATTACGTGTTGCCCAGATGAATATCTACTCTCATTTTCCCAAAGGGGGTCACCGTGACATTTTCGAAACTGTCCAGCCCGATAAACCGCTGGTTATTTCTGGTATGGGGAATATTAGTGCCAAGAGCTATTTCATTAGCGATTATATAGAGGCCAATAAACCAAAGAATATTTTTTGGTTAGTGAATGACAATAAGGATATTTATGACTTAAAAAACAATATTTCATTTTGGACAGATCGACCCATTGTGGCTCTGGACCGCCTCCAGAAAGACAATCAGGATGACTATCGGCTGACAGAAACCATCATCGGCTTGCACGACACAAAACCAAGAATTTATTTATTGAGCTATAAGGATATAGACACACAACTTCCTACTTACCAAGAACTAGTGGAGCAGGGCGTGGTGATCACAGAGGGGCAGGATGTCAGAACGGTTGAATTTTTCAACCAATTAATCCAAATGGGTTATCAGCCCAGTTCGGATATTATCCTCAAGAAAGGTGAATACCGTCGCTCTGGCGGAGTTGTTAATGTTTTCCCGCCCAACTCTGAACACCTGATTAAAATCGAAGTCGATTACGAAAAAGTTGCCGGCATTTGGTTTTATAACCAGGAGACCAAGCAGTTGGGTAAAAAGCTGCCAAAAGCCGACATCTTACCCCTCAACGCGACCAATAGCGGAAACACCACCATTTTAGACCATCTAACTGATAAAGATTTTCTGATAATAGATGATGTAGACGAGCAGACCGATGAATTTGCGAAGGCTATAAGTCAAAACCCTGCCCAGAAATTATCTTTTACTTCATTCCCCAAAAATGATGAAAAATATTTCCATCTACGCTATTTGTCGGTCTTAAAATATTACAGTGTTTTTGATCTTTTGAATGATCTGCGGGAAAAGATCCAGTGCGGGTGGAAAATAAACATCCTGACCAAACGCGCCAAAGAACTGGGTACTATTTTTTATGAGGAGAACATTAAATTTGCCACCAAAAATACGCCTGGTGCGAAGGTGGTCATTATAGATGCCGGCGATTTGGAGCATGTCCCCACATCATTCCAGAGCCCTGAGCTTAAGATCCAATTACTTACAGACAAAGAAATTTTTAATCTGAAACGCTCTGCCCGTTCGCAGGCAGGCCAGAAAATTAATTTAGACTTCCTAACTGGTCTGCGCGTGGGTGATTTGGTGGTGCATCTCGACCATGGGATCGGACGATTTCTAGGCGTGGACACAAAGACAATTGATGAAATCACACGTGAGTATCTGGAAATCGCTTATGCGGAGAATGATCGCTTATTTGTGCCTATTGATCAGGCTGACAAAATCAGCAAATACGTTGGCGGGGAGGAGCACGAACCCCAATTAACCCGTTTGGGCTCTGTGGAATGGAAGAATGTAAGCCAAAAGGTTAAAAAGGAAACTCAAAAGGTCGCTAGAGAGCTTTTGGAACTATATGCGAAACGCGCAAAGGTCAAAGGTTATAATTATGGCCCTGATACAGATGAGCAAAGAGAATTTGATGCAGCGTTCCCTTACGAGGAAACCCCAGGTCAGATGAAGGCGATACAGGACGTTAAGGCTGATATGGAAACTGACCAACCCATGGACCGTTTAGTTTGCGGGGATGTTGGGTTCGGGAAAACAGAGGTCGCAATGCGAGCTGCATTTAAAGCTACACAATCCGGGAAACAGGTAGCCTTTCTGTCACCAATCACCATCCTAACCGATCAGCACTATAAGACCTTCCAAAGGCGTGCAGAAGGCTCTAGTGTCCGCATTGAAATGCTGAGCCGATTTCGTTCACCCAAAGAACAACGCATCATTCTTGAACAGCTGCGAAAAGGTGATATAGACATAATCATCGGCACTCACCGTTTATTCCAGCCCGATGTTAAGTTTTTTAATCTTGGTTTGGTTATTATTGACGAGGAACAGCGGTTCGGCGTTAAACAAAAAGAAAGGTTTAAAGAAATACGTAATCATGTAGACATCCTTACTATGACAGCGACACCTATTCCGCGCACACTGAACTTAGCCCTCAACAAACTGCGCAATATTTCGACTATTACAACCCCTCCTCCAGGTCGTCTGCCCATCATCACAGAAGTACGTCGTTATAGTGATCAGTTAATCACAGATGCTATTAAAAAAGAGGTGGAAAGAGGCGGACAAACTTATTTTTTACACAACCGTGTAGAGACGATCGAAAGTATCGCAGAAAAACTCCGTAAATTAGTGCCTGAAGCCTCTTTTATCGTGGCTCATGGCCAATTAAATCCATCTGATCTTGAGAGCCGCATTGTTAAATTCAAAAACAAGGAAGTTGATGTTCTGGTGTCTTCCACTATCATCGAAAATGGTATTGATTTACCCAATGCCAACACGCTTATTGTGGATGATGCTGAAAATTTTGGGCTATCCCAGCTTTATCAGCTACGTGGTCGTATCGGACGAGGGAAAACTCAGGCGTATGCCTATTTTTTATATCAGGCGCGCCAGTTGCGCCTAGATGCCAAAAAACGTTTGCGCGCGATCGTAGATGCTAGTGAGCTAGGGTCTGGTTTCCAGATTGCCATGCGTGACCTGGAAATCCGAGGGGCTGGCGATATTTTGGGTATTAATCAACACGGCTCTATCCGTGTGGTAGGAGCAAACCATTTCTTAAGAATGCTCAATAAAACAATAGAAGAGCTTCAGGAAGGCGGTCATGCTGCAGAGAGGGTAGAGAAGCCCGATGTTACAATCGAACTACCCCTTGAAGCATATATCCCCGATAAATATATCCCAGACACAAAAGATAAGATTAATGTGTACCAGAAATTATCTTCGGTAAATAAGATGGATCTTCTGGAAGAATTCAAAGAGGATTTAATTGCAGAATACGGCCAATTTCATAAACAGGTCAGCAACCTTTTTCAGGTTTTGAAAATCAAAATTCTGGCAAAAATGGCTGGCATTATTAATGTGAAGGCAGTTACTATGGGTGGCGCGGGAAAACAAATCATATTACATCTTGATCCAGCTGTTACAGCTGAACCAGTCATTAATCTCCTTAAGCACAGCCCCAAGTGGTTGGTTAGTGGGGATAAGCTAAAAATCGACATGAAGGAGCTCGGATTCAACTGGCTGACCGCTCTAAAAGAAGACATAAAGCGGCTTATACCCAAAAACATTTAACACCTGACAATTGACATTTAACCCCAAATGAAGAAAAAAGATATCTTAAAAATTTGGTTACGCGTAAAGCATGAGGCGCTTGCCGTCAAAGAAAAGCCCCGGAAAGTCTTAAGATGGCTTAAGTGGCTGTTAATTGTTTTTGTGGCAGGGTTTACTGTTGTGGGCGTTGTAATGCTGATGGTTATTTTCCCCTCTTTGCCGGACATTACTGATCCAACCAAAATAAATGCTGTTCAGTCGAGCACCATTTATGACAAAGAAGGTAACCCACTTTATATCATCCATGGAGAGGAAAACCGTGAAAATATTCCGCTTTCCGATGTGCCACAGCATGCTATTAATGCGGTTCTAGCCATTGAAGATGATAGATTCTATGAACATGGCGGTGTGGACTTTTCAGCGGTTTTAATGGCCGTCTGCAGTGAAGTGCGCATTTGTTCCACACCACGCGGAGGATCAACCATTACTCAGCAATTCATTAAAAATGCCTTTCTGAGTCCCGAGCGCACATACTCCCGTAAAATGAAAGAAATTATCCTGGCTATGCAATTGGAAGGCCGGTTTACCAAAGATGAAATTTTGGGAATGTATTTAAACCGCATCCCCTATGGCTCCAGTATTTATGGAATAGAACGAGCCTCTAATACCTTTTTCGGCAAACCTACTTCTGAACTCACACTGGCTGAAGGGGCGGTTTTAGCCGCTATCCCTAAAGCTCCCACTTTTTTCAGCCCCTATGGTGACCATAAATACGCCTCTATCAATGTTGGGTCTGAAGAAATCATCAAAATGGATATCCGTTCAGAGCAGGAATTGGTTGATATCAATCCCAATCTGATTACTAAGGGGCTTTTGGGTAAAACGTATGTTTTTGGCGGAGGGGACGAAAATGAAACATCCGACGACGATATGGCAGAACCTTCAGGGGTGACACCAGATGGTGCACCGCAAGGTGATGCCGTAGAGACGCATGGCAGTGCGTCTCAGGAGGAGGATGAACGCCGCGAGATTTATACTAAAGGTCGAACAGACTTTGTATTAGGGCGTATGTTAGAGCTTGGGCATATCACAGACGATGAATACGATCAGGCGATTGAAGAAGCTGAGGCTATAGAATTCAAACCCTATATTGAAGAAATCAAAGCCCCTCATTTTGTGATGTATGTCCGCCAGCTCCTGGAGGAGAAATACGGGAAGGAACAAATTGAAAAAGGAGGGTTGAAAATCACTACTACCATCGATCCAAAACTACAAGAGGCTGCTGAAGAAGCCATTGCCACATATGCCGAAAGAAATCTGATTAATTATAAAGCCACTAATGCCAGCCTGGTTGCCACAGACCCGAATAACGGTCAAATCCTTGCTATGGTAGGGTCAGCTGATTACTGGAATGACGAGATCGACGGGAAGGTGAATGTTACCTTGCGACCACGCCTCCCCGGTTCTTCTTTTAAGCCGATTACATATGCGGCCACCTTTCTCCAAGGCTATGCCCCCAGTACAGTTTTGTATGACGTCAGAACTAAATTCGGGGGTTGGTATGAGCCGGAAAATTATGACGGGGAATATCGCGGACCAGTTACTATGCGTCAGGCTCTGGCTCATTCGCTTAATATACCCGCTGTTAAATCCGGGCATTTGGCAGGCACCGCAAACGTCCTTGATCTGGCCAGGAAAATGGGCGTTCAGCTAAATCAACCGGATGACTGGTATGGCCTATCTCTTTCTCTTGGCGCCGGTGAGGCGCGTCTGCTTGATATGGTGTCGGCCTACAGCATTTTTGCAAATGGTGGTTATAAAATGGATTCTGTCACTATTTTAAAAATTGAAGATAGAAACGGGAATATTCTGGAAGAATACAAGAGCCCTCAAAACCGCACGCTGATTCTTGATCCTCAAGTGGCTTATTTGGTCAATCATGTATTAAGTGACGTAGAAGCCCGGCCGGAAGGATGGTGGCGTCAGAGGCTTAGCATACCAGGTCAGGTAAATGGGGCTAAAACAGGAACATCTAACAAAGAAAAAGGTGAAATAAATATCCCGTTGGACACTTGGACTATTGGATATACTAAGCGTATTGCCGCAGGTGTTTGGGCGGGTAATAACGATGGTACGCCTTTGGGCTTTAAGGCCAGTGGTCTGGATACGGCTGGTGGTATTTGGCATGATTTTATGGTAGCTGCTACCGAAGATCTCCCAAGAGAGGATTTTGAGCGGCCGGAAGGCATTAAGTGGGTTCGTATTTCTGAAAAAACAGGTAAACTTCCCTCCGAACACACACCGGAAGAAGTCATTAAAACAGGCATTTTTGCCAGCTTCTCAGTTCCGCGCGAGTATGACACGTCTTATCAAATTGTTGATGTAGATAAGGTATCCGGCAAATTAGCCACAGAATATACACCAAAAGCAGCCATAGAAAATAAAGCCTTTTTCGAACATCATTCCATTATCCCGGATAACGACAACTGGGAATCCGCAGTACGGCAGTGGGCTAAGAAAAACGATCAGGACGAACCTGTCCCAACTGAATATGATGATGTCCATACGCCTGCAAACATGAAGATCAAACCAGAGATTGTAATCACATCTCCTAAAAACCTAACTACCGTAAGTGCGCCATATATAGGCGTTTGGGTGGATATCAACTCCCCTGCGGGTGTCGCCAAGGTGGAATATTATTGGGATGGCGAGCTTTATGATACGGCTGAGCAATCACCTTTCAAAGGCAGCCTGCAAATATCCACACGTGATAACAAAAAGGGTTCGGAGCATACCATCAAAGCCATTGTCTACGATTCTTTCTACCGTTCCAGCCAGTCATCCGCCAAGGTAAAAATTGGTACTGATAAGGTTGCGCCCGTAATCAATTTTTCCTATCCGGGCGATGGTGTTAAGTTGGATGCCGGCACTTCTATGGCCACACAGGTGAATGCTTATGATCCGAATGGAGACATCCTGAAAATCGAATTTTACATGGATGGCGATTTAACAGAAATCGTACGCCAGCCTCCTTATTTGTGGCAATTTACAGTGCCGGGGCGAGGTGGAAGCCATACTATACAGGCGATAGCATTTGATTATGCAAAAAATTCTTCCAAAACAGAAATCCAGATTATATCAAAGGAGTCTGATGCCTCTTTGCAGGGTGGTGCATCCCGTATTTTGGAGCCGTATCGCAATCAATCCTTTGATGAAGGTAAACGAGCTCTGATTAAAGTCTATTTAAACGAAGATGACAGGGAAAAACTGAAAGAATTGATCGTGTCTGCTAAACAAAAAGGACAAAAATCAGTTGAAATCGCCAAAGTACCCGGCGACCCGGATGCGGGCGGGGCTTATATCTACACATTCATTTGGGATTCCGTACCGGCTGGAACTTATGAGCTCCAAATGAAAGTGGTGTTGCAGGATGAAAAAATCCGTTTCAGCCAGCGGGTGCCGATTGTGGTGCGATAGTTCTCCTTATTAGCCAGCGGAGAGGCTTTTGGACAATGTTTGGGTATATAAGAAGTTCTGCACACACATTATACAATAAATAGGGCGCAGAATTTGGGTGAAGTGATTTTGGCACCGCTATTTAAATCTAAATAGGCGTTATTTTTTTACCTTATATACGCTGTTAGTGGATGTATGCCGCTGACTCATTATAAAAAGAGACCGCTTAGAAGCAGACTCCTTTTTGATTTATTATTTACAAATATTTTAACTAAACGTTCCTCTTAACTTCTCTCTAAAACCTTTAGACCTTTTTATTGCTGAATCACTGACAACTGTTTCTAAATCCAACTTACATAAAAGTAAAGCTTGCCAATTAATGGGTTGCATATCATGAGAATGTGAAACTTCTGGGGCTGTTTTCCAAATCCTCATTCTTACATTTCGGTCACCCATAATTACATTATTAAAAAATCCTGCAAAATCTTCAGGAGTTGAATAGTTTTCCATAATTTCCTGACATTCTTGTTTAGATAACTTTCTTAAAAATCCAACTGCAGGAAAGATATTTATATAAATATCAAATTCCATTGCAGATTCTGCTGAGATACGACCTTCAGCAATAGATTCTATGATGTAATACATGACTTTATAAGGTTCTTGTTTACATTTTTCAATGTAATAATTAAGAGCCATAGCCACCTTTCTTTCTTTAGGAATTCCGCTTCGTACTTCATTATTGTCATCATCTTTTAAAACAGCCAACATTAGCCGCTCAGGGTCATTGGCGAGTTCACCATAAGATTCGATAAAAGGTTTATAGTCAGATGGGTTATTTTGCTCTACCATGTTTAGTTGAATTAAAAAATCGTTAGTATCATAAACTAATATTTTACATTTGTCAATAATAGTTAAATTTAAATAGCAGCGGCATATTTACCACAACTTGTTTTTATAAGAAGTGTTTGCAGTATGAATACCGATTTTGGTAGGCTATGCGCAATATTTCGTATAAAAATGGAGGAGGGAGGGAATGTTTTAAAGCATTCCCAAATACCAACCTAAAATATCCTGTCCCCAGAATATAGCGATGTAGGTCCCAAGAAACAAGAAAGGGCCGAATGGGATAGGGGTTTTGCGGGTAAGCCTTTTTGTCAAAAGCCCAATCGCACTAAAAATAGAGCCCACAAGGTAGGCTAAAAACAATCCGATTAAGATATTTGGCCAGCCCAAAACAAAACCCATAATTGCTCCAATTCTTACATCACCTCCGCCCAACCAGCGGCCACCAGATATCATAAATAAAGTTCCGAAAAACAAAACAGGAATCGCCAAACCAATTAGCAAGCTCTCCCATGAATGCAGATGTCCAAAAAATCCCACAAGCCCTGCAAGCGCTATGGTGGGGAGGGAAATTTCATCCGGGATCTCCTGAAATAAAATGTCGTAAAAAGAAACCGTTACGAATACAAAAGTAAGTAGCAGGTAATATATTAATAGCAGTGGATTATCAAATCCTGTCAGATAAGCGGTCAAAAGAAAACCAGTACCCATTGTGATTTCCAAAAGTGGATAAAGGCGGGATATCTTTTTTTTGCAGTAATGGCATTTAAATCGATTGATTGCGTAGCTAATAAGAGGAATCAGATCTCTTACCCCAAGAACGTGTTTGCAGTCCGGGCATTTAGATCGTCCCATTACCAATCCGCTATCTTTTGTATTTAATCTGTGGATAATTACGCTCGCGAAACTGCCAAAGGCAAGACCGATGATTAATAAAATGAAATAGAATAGATACATTTATTGGGTATGGTTGTGGTTGTGGCGGCTAGTATCGTTTTAGTTGTTGTTGTGGTCAACTTTACGTCGATTTTTAAATTTTTCCCAAGCCGAGGCTAGATTAAATATTTGCCTAACAGATTTATCATATATGACGATTAGCTCATCACATAATTGAATTTCTATTTCGTAAATATCTTTTACTTGCTCCAACCCAACAATAGTTTCATTGCATTCGGCCATTGCATCATCGAGATACTTTTGGAATCCAGCCTTTTGATGTTTTTTGGCATATCCCTCAGCAATTAATCTTGGTATAGCCTTGCAAGAACGACTGAGCTGGTCTTTTAAGTCATATTTTTCAGACGTAGGTAATTTAGGTAGCAATTCTCGCATTACTCGCAACATTGCCCTATATGTATTTTGATAAATTTCCAAATCTCTAAAACTTTTTATACTCATGTCAATTCTGGTTAAATACTACTTATCATTTACTACAACTGTAGACTACAACCATACAAGCCGCCACAACCACACCCTTCAACGACACCGATAGCTAAATATACATGATAATCGGTATAATCATAGGTTCGCGGCCGAGGCGCTTGCGGATGAATCGATTGATATTCAGCGTTAATTGTCTTTTAAGTTCTTTTAATTCAATGTTCCGATTGTTTTGCACAACTTGTTCAAACGCTTTTTTAGCTACTTGTTTAGTTTCAGATGCGATTGTCTGGGATTCTTTTACATATACAAATCCTCTTGAAATGATATTGGGTTCGCAGACTAGGCGTTTGGTTTTTTCGTAGGCACGGAAAAGTAAAAGCAGAACGCCGTCTGTCGACATAACCTTGCGCTCCTGAATTACCTTTGAGCCAATATCACCAAAACCAAGCCCATCTACCAAGATGTCATTAGCAGGGATTTTTTGTTTAGATTTGCGGATGCCTTGTTGTTTGCTTATTTCAAGTATGTCGCCATTGTTTTCAAGCATGGTTACGCTCTGTGCAACATTTTTCATCATTTCTGCATGCCCCATACGCATATATAGTTCGCCATGAATTGGCACGTAGCATCGTGGCTTGATCAAAGAATGCATCAATTTTATTTCTTCCGCATGGGCGTGCCCGGAAGTATGGATGTCCATATCCCCATTCGTGATTACTTTCGCCCCTTGGCGATATAAGTTGTTGATTACATTTACAATAGCCAGTTCATTTCCCGGTATCGGGCTGGCGGAAATAATTACTGTATCACTTTCCTGTATTTTAACGTGGGCGTGTTCGCCAATAGCCATGCGTGTTAGTGCGCTTAATGTCTCTCCTTGTGCGCCAGTCGTCAGAATAATCGTCTGACTAGGCGGTAGCGATTTAGCATGAGGGCCGATTTTGCGTACGGTTCCCTTGGGATATGTGGTGTAACCGAGGTCTTCAGCCAGTTTCATATTATCTATCATTGAACGACCAGAAAGAAAGACTTTTCGATTATGCCTGGAGGCAATATTAACGATCTGGTTAATACGACCAATCAGCGAGGAGAATGAGGCAATAATCAGCCTGCCTTTTGTCTTAGAGATGATGTCTTCAAGGGTGTCTGCGATGTCTTTCTCAGATTTGCAGAACCCAGGCTTAATCGCATTAGTACTGTCGATCAAAAGCACATCGATACCTCTGTGCCCAAGTTGTGCAATGCGCTGCATGTCTGCTGGCTTATCAATGGCTGGCGAATGGTCGAATTTAAAGTCCCCGGTATGAATCAAGGTGCCGGCTGGTGATTTAACAAATACCCCCATTCCATCCGGAATACTGTGGTTTACCCGGAAAAATTCAACCTCAAAAGCTCCGAGTTTCAAGGTGGTTCTTTCATCGTATTCATGGAGCTTAACGTGTTTGTCTAATGCAAATTCACGCAGGCGATTTTTCAGCAAACCAGCTGTCAATTTAGTTGCATATAAAGGTGGATTACCCAACTTTGGTACTACATATTGAGCGGCGCCAATGTGATCCAAATGACCATGTGTAAAAATAATGCCACGTATTTTATGCTTCCTTTGCTGAAGGTAGGTGACGTCTGGCACAATATAGTCAACTCCAAGCATATCAGGGCCTGCAAAAGACATACCGCAGTCAATTAAAATAATGTCATTACCATATTCAATGGCGGTGATATTTTTACCAACTTCTTCCAATCCACCAAGTGGGATTATGCGCATTTTAGCTCCGCCATCTTTATTGGGAAACGGTTTTTTATGATGTTTGTGGGGAGCATGTTGATGTTGTGGGTTTTTTTGTTTAATATTTTTATTAACCCATTCAGATATTTTTTTTGTCATAGTTATATACTTATATACTTATAAACTTATGACTGAGGAACAAATTGAAATAATTAATGGGAAATACGTTTTTAAGTTTATAAGTTTTTTGTTCTTCAGTTTCGTAATTCGTGTTTGTATTATTGTAGCATTTAAAATAAAAAATTGCAATCACAAAATCATACCTACTTTGTAAAAATGGCTT
>SDBT01007190.1_pt1 | contig 18366 bp, 16 predicted proteins | sample 2277101 | NCBI WGS metagenome assembly SDBT01 (sample SAMN10404973, study PRJNA504765) | marine sediment metagenome | isolation source: marine sediment core GS10_PC15, 103 cmbsf | place: Arctic Ocean: Southern Knipovich Ridge | collected 2010
CCTGGCGGAGAGGGTGGGATTCGAACCCACGGTGAAGTTTAACCCCCACACACGCTTAGCAGGCGCGCACCTTCAACCAGCTCGGTCACCTCTCCTCATAAAGAAAAATGGCGGAGGATGAGGGACTCGAACCCCCAAGGGCAGAGCCCGGCGGTTTTCAAGACCGCTGCCTTACCAATTAGGACTAATCCTCCCTGCGAGTCAAATCCAATAATTTTTAACTTATTTTAGTGTCAAATATTTTTTAAGAGCACCCAGCACCTATTTGTTTGCTTCAAATGAGATTTTTCCAAATAGGCGCTGGGTTGAATCATTAATGATAACCAAATTCTTTGAGAGCATTTCTTTTTTTCCGCCAGTTTGGTTTAATTTTTATCCAGAGATCAAGTTTAACCTTTTTACCAATTACTTTATAAATCTCTCTTTCCGAATTCATTCTGATCATTTTTATCTTTTCTCCGTTTTTTCCCAGAACAATCGGTTTTTGAGATTTTCTTTCTAACCAGATATTGGCAGCAATTTCAACTTTATTGGGATAATCATGATAATATTCCACCACAACAGTGGATGAATACGGAATTTCTTCTTTGAAATTAAGAAAGATCTGTTCACGGATAATTTCTTGTGCAAAGAAACGCATCGGCAAATCGGATATACTTCCTTTATCATAAAATGGAGGATTATAAGGAAGATAGCTGGTTATAAGTTTAATAATATCATCAAAATTCTTAAAATGCAGAGCAGAAATTGGAATAACTTTTTCAAAGTTTTCTTTTTCTACAAGAACCAGTTTTTCCTGAATAGTTTGCTTTACAGTCAGATCGATCTTATTTAACATTGCAATTTTCGGTATCCGTAATCTCTTAAGAATATTACATATTTGAGCATCATAATTTGTTGGAAAGTTTCGCACATCAGTTAAAAATATAATCAGGTCGGAATCCTGCAAAGAATTTTGAATGTATTCCAGCATTTTTTGCTGAAGCAGATAGCGAGGTTTTAGATATCCGGGTGTATCCAAAAAAATTATCTGTTTTTCATCATCTGTCAGGATGCCTTTAATTTGCTGTCTTGTGGTTTGCGGTTTGGGAGATATAATCGAAAGTTTCTCTCCTAAAAGCTTATTCATTAAAGTGGATTTTCCCACGTTCGGTCTGCCGATAATTGAAACAAATCCTGCTCGAAAATCTTTATTCAAAAAAACCTCTCAACCCGTGAACACGGGAACCCAGAACCCAGAAAGAGTCAAATTCCAAATAACAAAATATTCACCCTGTTAAATAATGCTTCGCATTAAATCTGCGATTTATTAAACAGGGCAGGCAAATTCCAAATTACAAATAAAAATCCAAATCACAAATAACAAATTTCAGTTTGTTCCCAAACTCCGGTTTGGGAACACACTTGAATGAGAAACTCCGTTTCGCATATAAGACTCATCTCAATCCCGAATCCAGTACCCAGAACCCTGTACCCTGAACCTTGAACCCTTGAACCTCTCAACCTTCTTACACTCTGCAAATATTGAAAATTAAAGTTTCCAGAATTATTTCTTCTTTGATGCTCAAAGACTTCAAATCTATATCTGCCTGCAGAAGCAATGAAAATACTTTTTTTATATTATTGTCATTGTAGTTTCGTGATGAATTCAGATAATCCTTTCGATATTTAAAAAAAATCTGGTCGAGATGCCTGGAACTGATTTCCGAATCTGTAATATTCTTTTTCTGGAGAGCGATTATCATCCAGAGGAGAGTGAAAAAACGCGTCAGAATTGAAACGATAAAGACAGCTATTTTTGACGGTTCTTCAAAATAGAATAAATTTTGCAGGATTTGGAGAGTTCTTTTCAATTCTCTTTTTCCTATGGAATTTTGCAGGTCAAAAACACTATTCATCTTAGATTTTTCCAGACAACTCTTCACATCATCCAGAGATATATTTGAGGAATTTTTGGTGAAAATAATAAGTTTTTCCAATTCATTTGCTGCTATCAGATAATCGAGTTCGATGCTGTTTGCGAAATATTCAGCAGCATCTTTATCCATACTGATATTTTTCTTTTCCAGTTCATTATCCAGCCAGTGGATTATGCTGTTGGCATTAAATGGTTTTTTGCAGCTTATATTTACAGAATTTTTTGTAACTTTTTTAAAGGCTTCTGTTCTATTATCCGTTTTTTCTGCAGTTAAGATAAAAATTGTTGTTGGCACAGGATTCTCTAAATACTGTGCAACCGAATTTCTATCTGGTAATTTCATCTTATCGAAATTTTTTAGAATCACGATCCTGTTTTTTGCCAGGAATGGTAGCATTTCGAGTTGTTCCAAAACATCTATGGCAGAAGAGTCATCACCATAAAGGGTAGTAAGATCAAAATCTTCTGAACCCGGAGTTTTGAATTTTTCAACTATTGCTTTTATCACTTTATCCCGCAGGTAATTTTCTGCTCCGAAAATGAAATAAGAAGTAAAAGGCTTCTGATTCCGAATTAGATTCAGAAATTCATATGATTGCACAGTTTTCGATTTTTGCATAATAATTTAAACTTTTAATTCGTAAAGAAGAGCACCAATTGTGGCAAATATACTGAAAATAAAAACTCTCCAAAAACATTCGATCAGAAAAGTATTAATAAGAATTTCCGTATCCTGTAAGATATAGAAATAGATAAATGAATATAAAATTCCAACGACCATTCCACCAGATGTTGCGGAAATAATTCGTCTCCACAAAACTGCTCCTCCACAACCGGAGGAAACAAAAGAGCCAAAAATTAACGGCAAAATTATTACTAAATACCAGATATCTTTCAAGCTTGGTATCGAACCAAAATGAGAAAGATATAAATAATCGGCAACTCCAAATAATGCAGAAAAAATGATCGCAAATATTGGAACATGCCAATATCGAGATTTTATAGTTTCTCGCTTTTGTGCACGCAATTTCATTCTGCGTCGGATCGTTAATGGCCAGTTATAAAATAGATTGAAAACCCAGTGTTCCAGGAGTGCTCCCTGTTCTCCAAAAACCGGAATTATATGAACCGCTTCTGTTGCCCAATGTCCTGCCATAAAGCGAGCTAATGCCGGGTAATGCTGGGTCATCTGAATGGGAAATGCTAAATATCCAATGTATTTGAAAAAACTAAGAAATATGGCAATATTATAGTTTTTAAAATTGCGTTCTCTGATTAATAAATATACCACATAAAATCCTCGAGCCAAAGAACCAGGGGAAATAGGGATAACCTGGAAAAGAGCGATGATTCCAACTCCGATTCCCCAAGCTTGAGCGCGCGGCATTTCCGGATGTGAAGCTACAAAAATTATGGCGATTAACACAGAAACAACTTGGGTTACCGGCAGAGTGCAAACATGCACTGCCAGGCTTTTCAGGTATTTTTGAATGAACGGTTCTTTGATTTGAGAATGAATGATTTTGGCATCTTCGTCTGTAAGCATGTGTTTTTTTTGCCCTTCTGTAAGCATGTCCAGAAGCCATTCTTCTCGCAGTCTGCTATTGAAATATAAACGAATCGGTCTTACTATTATATTGCTCAAACGTTCCTTGAAATATTGCCAGTTTGTGAGGAATTTGTGTAATCCCACAGGTAAGATGGAAAACGGTAAATGAGCTGAAAATCTAAAAAATGATGAAGAAACTTTTAAAGCACTTTCCTCATCGAGTCTCCCTTTTCTGTGCCAGATAATCACCTTTTCAGCGATTTTACCTGATAATGCTCGTTTCAAATATTTCCACCTTGTCAGCATACCTTTGTAATGATTTCGCCAGTCTGGACGATTGAAGAATTTTATGATGAATTTTCCTAAGAAAGGAATTAATCCGATCATATAAAAAAGAATTAATAAAGCTTTTGAATTTTTCAGTTTCAGATAAGATTTTTCATCTGTCAGGTTTTGAGTTCTCCAGCCAATCCTGGAACTATTTAGAATTGTTGACCAGAGTTTTTTGCTGAAAAGCAATTTAAAATGATTGTGAGTTATGTCCGGAACTGAGTTGCGATAGATCTCTTCACAAGATTTAAGTTCTTCCAACATCGATTGCATATCGGAGAATTCTTGCTGATTTGTTTGTATGAAATTTTCAAGTTTTTTCAGATTTCCTCTGTCAAATTGAACGAGACTTCCTCGGAACAATCCTGAAAATATCAGCTTAAAATCTCCGGGACTCATCGGTAAAAATGGCAGCAGAGCAAGACCTGCTCTAAAATCTACAGCAACCAATCCTTTTGACGGATCATTAACTTCATATCTCTTCAGACAATTCGGCTGACTTTTACAGGTTGTCCATTCGTATTGCCTGGCAAACTCAAACCATCCGACATCGTGAAGCAACTTAACAAAATTTCGCATAAACTCTCGTTTTGCACGATATTCAGGAGAACCGAGTTTCGCATCATCAACCTTTTTCCCATGATACCATTTGCCTAAAATATCAAGTTTATCATCCACTTCCAATTGCCAGGTGCGACCATCGATCCATTCACTAATTTCTCCGCAGCTACCTAACTCTTTATCAATAAAAGTAGCAAAGATATCAACTACAACTTTCTCATTGCCAAATCTGAGCTTTGCAGCTCTGCGGATAAACTTTTGCCATAATGCTCCAGACCTGGAAGCTGCCGGATTCACTTGAAGTTGAAACGGTCCCTGAAATCCTATCCAATATAAACTATTGCGAAATAACTTCGAGAAGTTGGAAGGAGGAATGAGGATTTTGATGGCATATTCTTTTCCTTCATAAAGATCAGGAATGGAGCCGTTTTCAATTTTCAGCAGTTTAACTTTGTAAACCTGACCTGCAAATCCTGCACCCACAGATTTTATTATTCGCAATTGAATTTTTGCTGAATTTGCATTTGATACGGATTTTACTTCATAAACTAAAATATCGTCTTCATCGTAACGATTAATATGCATAGGACGAAACAATCGCGCATCAATGAATTTCTGTTCGAGCGTTTTACAAATTTCGATATTATATTCCATTAGTTTCCTTGATTACAGAAGTTTTGACTCTTTTGAGTTTTAAGTGGGTCAATATACTCAATATATTTGAAATATGAATATCCAATATCCAACACGGAATATCCAATGTCCAAGTGTTTGTCGCTATCGCTCATTTTTCTTTTTCTCCGTATCAATGCTCTTAAAAAGTATTGAAATCACCTCATCTGTCTCCTGTAATAAAGGGGACAATTTTGTTATAGGTTGAATTAATCTTGCTCGTACTATTATCTTCAGCCACACTTCAGTCTCTCTCAACTCTTTCAAAGCCACTTTCAATTTATTCAACCTGTTTGATATTTCGTTTAATATATTGTTTTCTACCATTTTATTAAATCTAACAGGGTAAATAAAAACAGCCTTTGATTCAGCTTTGAGCTTCTCCATAATTTGGAGCATGTAGTGTTACGCTTCGTAAAATTGGAGAAGAAATATGTTTACCGGATTTTGGTAGTTGTTCAGAAACAGTAATAATTCTAACAGCTAAATTAATAAACCATTCCTGTAAATCAAACTTCTTTTGATTATTTTCTTTATTCTTTTCTCTCATTTATTTTTTCCTTCATACTTGGATATTCCGTGTTGGATATTGGATATTATTTTTAACATACCCACCCAATTCTTTGAAGAACCGAAGTTTTTATTATGGTATTTCCGGAAGTGTGTATTCAAAGAATTTTGAAACTGGAACAATTTCAAAGCCAAGTTTTTCAGCTTTAGTAATGAATTTTTTCAAGTAATTTATTTTTTTTTTATTTGTACAATGAGTGACAATCAAGACTTTATCTTTTGCTGATAGTTTTTTAAGTTTTTCAATTTTCATATTAAATGTTTTATCAGAAATGTCCGGGCTATCCAGGAAAAGATTGTTTTCAAAAGAGGGAATCATCATTCTCTGAGCAGTAGAAAAAGCCACAGATGAGGTGGTTGTACGGCTGTCTATGAAAAACATTGCTTGTCGTTTGAGCACTTCGAGTACGATTTCCATAATGTCTTCATCTGTTGTTACAAGCGAGCCCATATGATTGTTTGCTCCAATACAGAGAGGAAGCTGCTTGATATATCCTTCCATACGTTTGATAATTTCTTTTTTGGAAAGATGTACATAAATTGCATTCTTACCCGGATTATTCTTAGGATAACTCATCGGCTCCATTGGAATATGAATTATGGTTTCATGATTGGTCTCATTTGCTTTCAACATCACAGTTCTGGAATTTGCTTCGTCTGGTAAAATTGCAAAAGTAATCGGTTGTTTTATCTTACAGAAATCATCGAGCAGGTCACCTTTAAAATAACCGAAATCATCAACAACAATTGCCAGTTGAGGTTTTTTCTTTTTATAACTTCCTTCAGTTGCATAATATAATTTTACGACATATTTTTGAGAATCGAATGGATCGATAAATTCGAGTTCCTGTTTAAAGCCTGTTATAGTCTCTTTTCCGGAAATGATTTTGCCACCAATACTTTCGATTTTGCCGGTAATAATCGCATTTGCCAGGTTCAAATCTATTTCATCTTTGTTCAATTCAATATAAATATAAATAGCGTCTTTACGGACTTTGTGTTTATATAAATTTTCCGGAACTCCCATGTTTTTGATTGCTTCTAAAATCACGTCATCCACAGTGATTCTTTGTTCGATTTCTATTGTTTCCACTTTTTCTTTTATTTTCTTGGGAGTGATGGAAATATCTACGCGATTATTTATTATGAAATAAATCGCAGATGCTAAAATAATAACAATGATAAAGATCAGCAGAAAATTTTTCTTATTTTGTTTTTTCTTTCTTTTTCTCTTTTTTGGCTTTGCCATATTCTCCTCTTTTCTTTTTTGTTTGAATTTCTTTGTTGATTTTGAGTCAAGAAAAAAACTTGAATTTTTTATGAAATAAGAAGAACCATAAGAAATAATTTGTTCTAATCACATCATGTGAGCATAACGTGGTACTCCAGTGGTTCATACTCCTCTTTTTTTAGACTTGACTTGCAACGAAGTGAGAGTTAAGAATGAAAAACTTATACTGCTTTTTTCAGACTTGACTTAATATTCAGCTTTGCTGAAGAATTGAGTTAAGAATGAAAAAATAATCATCTAAATTTCGCAATTCTTAAGTTTACCCCGTTGAATCTGTTTTATTCAACTGGGGTCAACTCTCCGGCAGATGTCGGATTCTTAACTCAAGTCTTGCTTAGTTCACCCACACTCATCCTTTCATAATCCGCTTTATTCAAACTAAAAGAAGCCAGAACTTTATCTACATCATTAAGATTCCGTTCAACGATTCCAAAAAGACCAGAAATTTCTTGTTTGCTTGTTTTGTGTTTTTCTAACCAGGCGTTATTTAACCAGTTTTCTAAACTCATCTTCATTTCCAATTAAAAATACTTTTTTTGAATTAACCACATTTGTAATAAAATGGTCTTTTGATTGGATTCTTTTTTTGAATTCGGTTATCCAAAAGATATGTGGATTAACTTCTCTTCCTGTTTTTTCAGAAATTCCTGATAAAAGAGAAACTACATTCCGTAATCCAAGATTTCCAATGACCATTAGATCAATGTCGCTTTTAGAATTTTCTTTACCTGCACCAGTTGAATCAAAAATAAAAGCAAATTCAATTTCTTTAGTTTTGATCAATAATTCCTGTAAAATATGAATTAATCCTACTGTTTTTTGAGTAACATTACAAATATCCTGATAAAGAGGATTATCCTTATTGGCTTCATAGTAAACACGGTTTCCATCTTTTCTTTTTATTATCAGATCAAGTTCGACTAATTTTTTTAATTCTCGTTGAACAGTACCAATAGAAAATCCGGATTTTCGTTCAATCTCACGCATATGGAGGGAAGCTTTATTCATACCGAATAAAAGTCTAAAAACTTCAGCCCTGATTTTTGAAGATAAAATTTCAGCGAGCATATTGTATCCTTTTTGCATACAATTGTATGCTTATTTCATACAAAAAGATAAGTCTTAAATTAACTTGTATTTGTCAATTTTTTCTTAACTTTCTCATTAAAGAAACTATATATCAACACGAAGATACACTACTATAATGTTTCCTAATTATCGTTGCAATTATTTATTTATTAAATTTCAAATTTCAAACACCAAATTACAAATAAGTTCCAAATTTCAAACACCAAATATCAAACAAATTCCAATGACCAAAATTCAAAATTTTCAAGCTTTATCTCGTTCCTATGCTCCCGCGTAGGAATGAAGAATCAAACGCTCCAGCGTCGAAAAAGAACAATTGAATCTATTCCTATCTGGTTTTAACACAGAGCGTTGGAATGTGTTAAGACGAAATGAGTCAATAAAATTGAATAAATGATGTGAAAGGTAGTAGCATAAAAAAAAACCGATTCGAGAATTGAATCGGTTTAAAATGGTGGGCGCTGAGGGACTTGAACCCCCGACCACCTGCTTGTAAGGCAGATGCTCTCCCAACTGAGCTAAGCGCCCTGAAATCAAAGAGAGATTTATTTTCAGTTCTCTCTGTCAAATAACTTTTAAAGATATGAAACTGGTCGGGGCGAGAGGATTCGAACCTCCGACCCCTGGTTCCCAAAACCAGTGCGCTAACCGGACTGCGCTACGCCCCGAATCACTGCCACCAAAAAAAACGCCAATTTTGAGTCAAGCAATTTGTTGAGACTTTTCATCCTTGAAGAACACCCCGATACAGTAGTTCCTACTTATGGGGCAGGCAAATGTACACGAAGAATAAACAAGCCAATTTGTTCCTATCCTGCAACCACCAGATGGAGATTTAATAACTTAAAAAAATAATTATATAAAATTCTTTATCCGTGAAAATCCATTTAATCAGAGTCATCTGTGTTCCTTTTTTTCATCCACGAATTACACGAATATACACGAAGAATTAACAAACCAATTTGTTTCCTTTCCCAACTGGAAAGTTAGGAAAGAGTAGAAAGTCTACCAAATTTGTTCAAAAAGAAATGATAAAAATTTTAGTGATTTAACAAAAATCAATATTATCTGTGCTCTCTGCCTGCCTAGCGTAGCCTTGGCGCAGACTGGTGAGCTTAGTGGTTAGATTGATTCTTAAAAAGTAGTTCCAAACTGAAAATGTGGTTCCCATCTTCTAATTTCAAAGTTATGAGCATAATCAAATCCAATCAGACCGAATGGACTTCGCACCCGTATTCCGATTCCTGAACCTTTTTTCATATTCCAGAAATTAAAATCCTTCAGACTGTTATAGCTATCACCAGCATCAAAAAACAGTAATCCGATAAGTTGGTCGCCTGCAATGGGCCAGCTATATTCTGTAGAAAAGATGATTTCTCGCAATCCACCCTCATTAGGTCCGACCGAGCGGTCTGCATATCCTCTAATTCCATCAGGACCGGTTCCACCCAAATAGAACCTTTCATCCGGTGGTACTTCATCAGATTTATAACCTGTAACGTAACCAAAACGCCATTTTGTACTTAGAACAAATTGCCAGATAGTTTTTGTGAACCAACTTACTTGAGCAATTTGTTTGAAATAATTGAAATCACCTTGAAGCGGACCACCGGCTAATTCGCTGTAAAGAGTGAATTGAGTACCGGTTGTGGGGAAAAAGATATTGTCTCTGTTATCACGGGAAATAGTCATAGATAGAGAGCTTGTGTTTTTCCAACCTTCTTTATCCAATTCAGCCAGAGTTTCAGATACATCTTCCGGGTCTATCGAACCTAGAATTCTATATTTTTTTTGATAAAAGGAATATCCACAGATGATCTTGGCAAAATTTAAAAAACCTAAAGGTCTTCCTAATCTTATTGTACCACCATTTGTTTTGATTTCATAGGTTGACCACTCTTTGGATGTGTGATAAAAATTGAAGCCAACAAGTGTACTTGAATCCATGAAATACGGATTTGTGAAACTGATTTCATAGTTCTGAGTTTTTCCTCCGAACTCCCATTTCAATCCTGCAGCCCAGGAATTTCCGAATAAATTATTATTTGATACTGATATTTGACCGACAATTCCATCCTGGCTATTTATAGCAATTCCACCGTTTGCAGAGCCGGAAGGTTTATCATTAACATGGATAATCAAATCGATATCTCCATTACTGTTGATAGGTTGATAATCAGGATAAAGGTCGGGTTCGAAAAATCCCATATTATAAATATTATTCTGTGTTCGCATCACTTTTGATTGACGAAAGTAGTCACCAGGTGCAATTGCCAGATGCCTTCTGATTACTTTTTCTTTTGTTTTACGATTTCCTTTGATGTGGATTTTATGAACTTTGGCACGTGTATTTTCCTGGATATTAAGTTTGATGTTAATTTTTTCTTCATCTTTTTCAAGTTCATGTTCAAAGTTGGAATAGATGTAACCTTCCTCATAATACATTGAAGCAACTTTTCCGAGCTGTTTATTGAACTTTTGCAGATTGAATGTTTCGTCTTCTTTAAATTTGAAATTTGAAACGATCAATTCATCTGTAAATCTTTCATTTCCGGAAACCAGAACTTGTCCGAATTTATATGTATTTCCCTCATAAAGATAAATTTCGATAATGAATTTTCCCTCGATTAGTTTTTTATCGAAGGAGAGAATGCGAGCATCAATGTAACCCTTTTTATTATAATAAGCTATGATGCTATTTAGGTCTTCATCGAACTTCTCTTTTTCAAATTTACCGGAGCGAAGCAAACTGGCTTTTTTTGTTTTCATGATTCCCAGGATTTTTTTTGAGGGAATATCCTTATTACCAAAAATCTTGATTTTCTTAATTGTTACTTTTGAACCCTCTGAGATATTCACCAATATATCAACTTTGTTATCTCCCAATTCAGTAATTTCAAATTCAGCAAAAGCAAGATGATATCCTTTCTTTTTATATTCTTCAGAAATGTTATTAATAACTTCCCGCTGCAGAAACGGTGACCAGTAACTTCCTTTTTTCAGGTTCACATTTGTCTGGATATTGTCGGATTTGATTTTCTTATTTCCCTTAAAAGTGACTGAGTTAACAATCGGGAATTCTTTTACATGTACAGCGATTAAGATGCCTTGCTGGAAATCCTGCTTCTCGATCAAGACATCCTCAAAAACTCCCAATTGATAAAGATTGTTTATGGTTTTGGATACGTCTTCTACTTTCAGGTTTTGCCCAACTTCAAATATAAATAGAGATTTTATCAGTTGTTCATCAATGTTATAGTTTCCAATAAGTTCAATTTCTAATATCAGTGAGTTCTCAGCTTTTATTAAACTCCAAAAAGCAAGATTTAATATTAGAAGCAGTAAGAATATTTTTTTAAATCTATTCATCTATCTTTCTCCGTAACTTTTATTTTCATAGAAGCAAAATATTAAATCTCGATTTTCTGGTAAAGTTTTTTTCTTAGGATGAAAGAATTTATTAATTCAACCTTGAAAAGGTTCAGCAAGAAGAAAAGTCTCTTAAGCCTTTTCAAGGTATGTAAACACAGTTAAAATTAGATTAATATTTTATTATTCGTGTTTCTTCGCGACCTTTGTGGCTAAATAATTCAGCAACATAAGAAGTTTTATAAAAATCTTGACGCAACAAATTGAAGTTCAAATTTAGGAATTGTTGTGGGGCATTAGCTCAGCTGGGAGAGCGCATGACTGGCAGTCATGAGGTCAGCGGTTCGAACCCGCTATGCTCCACCATTTTGTTATTACTGCATTTAGCGGCTTTATCTTTTAATATCAATGAGTTGCGCTTTATCCAATTTTCTATTTCCAGCTTCGTAAACTTATGATAGCTATCTATAAAAGATTGATAAGTCTGTTTACATGCTTCAAAAGTCTGGAACGGATTAAAATATTCAGACATTAATTCCTCCATTTATCCAACCCAATTTATCTTTATTCCCTATTTTGTTGTTATTATCTTCAAACAATGGTTCTATGAAAGTCTTTATACAATTGATGCAATCATGAAAAGAAAGATCAATGTCGCTATCCATCCTTCTCAAAAAAGCTTTCCATTGTTTATTTTTTGTAGGATCATTGATGAATTCATCGGAATAGATTACTGTGCGATTAGATAGAGTAGTTTTGCGATTATTAAAGGTCGTATGTATTGCTTCCTTAAGTGTAGTAGAATGGAAATTGCGGTGATTTGCCATGTGATATATATCGTAGAAATCTTTCATTCTGCTGGTGGTAAAACCAAGCTTAACTATAGCTTCAAATTTTTCCGCTATTGCAGATTCCGGTGTGTAGGCAATCAGTTCTGGGATTGGCATATCTAACAACAAAACCGGAAAGTTCAGAGATACAGGATTAGGCACAACTATATCTCCAAAACCAATATCAAAATGGAATCTCCGATATGCCTGGCCAAGAAATGCCTTACAGTATATCCTGATGCCCTGATAATCCGCATCTTCCTTGATTATTTCTGAATCCAGACTTTCGGAATCAAACCTGACACCATCTTCTACAATTATGGATACTACTTCTTTCATAATTTGAAGAAGATTCTTTTTAGTGTTAGAAATATCAACTCCCAGAAAATCGATATCTTTTGTCGGTCTGGAAACTGGGACGCCATATACGAGAAAAAGGAGAGCTCCTTTTAAAATAAAATTTAGTTTATAGGGAGAAATGGATAGTCTATACAGCAACCGTTCCTGGAGATATTGTAGCAGAACAGCATCAAAATTACGATTTGTTGCTTTTGATAGATTAAACAACCTTGCTCTTACTGAAGCCGCAGTATTCTTTATCTCTCTTTTCATTCGATCACCATTGCCTTCAGATATGGAAGCATTACTGTCTTCACCTGGCATTTGATAGCATATTCCCGAAGTTTAACAAGATCTGCATCTTTGCGTTTCAGGTAATTCTTCAGACCTTCCAGAGCCAAGTCTTCTCCCAGTTTATTGCGATAGCGAAACATATCGCAAATAGTTTTTTCTTCATTATATATCTTGAATGTTCCTGTCTTTGTAATTTTCTCTTTAATGCCAAGATTATAAAATCTATTCCGAAAATAAAAAACATTCACCGGAGGATATTCAATGATCGATTGCTTATCTGAATTTGGAAGCGCTACATAAACTTTTGAAGGATTAATGGTTGAAAGTTGGTGAAATTCAAGTGCGGAAATAAGACAGATGATTCCTCTTTGCATAGAATTGCATACATCAATGAAACTTTGAGAATATTCACCTATACCATACATATCAGAAAGACGATATAGACCTGGTTTTATTTTCTCAATTTTTCCCTGTTCCAGAATTTGTTTTATTTTTCGAGTATGAACTCCAGCCTGCTTCAGTTCCTTCATTCGGGCATAACCCCTGTTTTTTCGAAAAAACTTAATAATTTCTTCCATGGTTCTTTTCCTCTGTCAATAGTTTCTATTGACCGATAAAATGAACCACTCATTATCTGTCAAACTCTTTATTTTGCAAACGCCCTCTCCTGTCGCGGCTCTGTCAAACTTGCTCCGCTACAACTTGTCTCGGTGTAACTAAGTGTAGACGGAAGTGGGGAGCGAGACTGACACATTTGGCATCATCAGCAGTTCTCGATTCACACTCTCCGGCAGTTGCCGGATCGCTGCGAATCAAGTCCTGCTTTCCCAAACATCTCTTCCCACTTTTCCAGCACCAGCCTTCGTGTTTTGTATTCTCCGAACCGGCGGATATCCTTTTCTTTCAGCACACGGAAGGTCTCTGTGTTATCTGTTTCACTGACGGTTACTGTGATTCGTTTCCGGAAGAGCCTGATTTTCCAATCCTGTGGATATTAACCGATAAGACTAATTTCACTCCGCCGTTTGGAGAAGTTATTTATATGGGATAGTAGGATTATTCCTGCTATCCCGATGAGGGCTGTGCCCTCTTTTTTAGCTATGCGCCAAATTACTGTGGATCGATAATTCGTTAGACGACATTTCTCACACCTCGAACTTTTTTTTTCTGTCCCCTTTGGTATACACTTTATAGATAATGTCATATTTTGAAAAACTATATTTTCACGCTTTGTTCAGTAATAATCCCCCTCTCTCTCATTCTTTAAAAAAAAATAACGGACGTAAAGTAATATTTGGAACGTTAATATTTTTCACTTTTAATTCTTAATTAACTCAAGTTTCGCAGGAGTGTGAATTATCATCACGACTGCTTTCAGGTATTTTATAATATTCCATAATATCCTGTTCTTTATAGATTTAAGCATAAGTGCGCGATTAGTGATTTAAGCTGCATTTTCAAGATTACCCTCTTTCCTCGTTTTCACTTTTTCCAGCGGATCGAAAAATCTGAAAATTGTTTCCTGAAATTCTGGTGTTTGAAAAAATACCGAAATCATTTCATTGTAATCAACTCCAAGCCAATCACAAAATGAACGGCATAGTTGAACAAACACATCCCATATCTTCTGACTGAGATTCAATTCCAGCATAAATATTTGTGTGTTTGAAAAGGCTTCGCCAAGAGTTTCATAAGATGAAAATCGCTTCATCAGATTCAATAGAATATAACGCATAAGAGTTATGGTTGTATCTGCGATTTGAGCATCAAAATCGTTCGATTGACATTTGCCTAAACTCAAATGTTGTTTGCATTCTTTGAAGAATACTTCAATCGTCCAGCGAATACTGTAGGTTTCCAAAGCCTTTTTGAAGTTCAAATTCAAATCGGTTGTTACCAGCATTTCCCAATATTTTCTACGATTTGCTTTATTGAAAAACAGTATCATCTCGATTCCTTTGTATTCAACAACGATAGGAATATAAAGCATTTTCAGAGAGCGGCAATGTTTTATTCTACATTTATTCATAGCTAATATCTGCTTTGCTGTAAGTTGCTTTCCCTGATAGAAATATTTTCTTTTATCCATCTTGCAAGCTGCAATAAGGTGAATAATTCCTCGCTTCAGTTTGCGTATTACTCGAATCATATCTTCTGATAAAAACCATTTATCCATGAGCACATAGTCTGGAATAAATCCATATTTAACCGCTCTCGTGAGCATAATTTTTGCCATTTCGGTTTTCTTTTTGGAAACTTCCCGGATTCTTTTATAACCTGCTTCCGACTTATCTCTTTTCTTATGATACCTGGCTTTGAGTTCCTTCTTGCTCAAACCATATGGTTTTTCTTTGTTTTTTCCTTTCTCTGAATGAAACGAAAAATCCAAAGGAATGAAGCTTTTTCCATCCCAAAATCCAAGAGCTAACATTTTGAAACCAAGCAAATATTTTTGAAAAACATGGTCGTAAACTTTACCAATTTTCTCAATGGTTTTACCAACTTTTCCTAAAAAAACATCGTCGACAATCAGACACTTTACCGCTTTGTTTTCATCACAGCTTTGCTCTTGTGAAATCTTCCTGAAGCGTTTGCCAAAAGAGAAAAGCAGTGATCTCCAGTCAATTTTCGGGTTATTTTTCAAACGATAATATACATCTTTCTCCATTTCCGTCATATAGCTCATTCCTGATTTTATCATCCCATACACACTCTTGCTCAAAGTAAATGACATCAGAAGTAAAACCATTAATACATCCGTAGCAATAAAGCCTTTTTGTTTATAACTGTTTAACTTCTGAACCGTTTTGCAGACACGGAATTGTCGATAGAAATCAGCGATTGTTTTTACAGCTTTATCACTGTCTTGAAAAAATTCTTGCAATTCAAACATACTTTTCAGATTCTTGATTTGTAGCATAAAATACTCCTTTTTGTAATTTGGCTTTTAACCAATACCAAAATATAAACTTGTGAGTATTTATGCTACATATTTCTTAATCTTTTATTCACATATCATGCAGGTCCGTCTCCTGCGAAACCTGAGTTAAATAATTTAAAAAGAAAAATTTACCTTTAACCCAAAACAAACACAGGAGGTTATAGTTATGATTAACAACAGAAAAACGATTGTATCGGTTTTACTAATAATCATATTTCATTTGATTCTTTTAGCACAGGAAGAAATTGAAATGAATTTAGTTGATCAATTCCATTTTGAATATCCTAGTTTGATTATAGGATTAACTTATGATGGAGAATATATATGGATGTCTGATGTAGCAGCAGATTCTCTTATCGCAATTGATAAAGATACTGGCGAGAAAGTATATGGTTTTCCTTTTCCTATTGGACCAGATATTTATGGTCTAACTTTCGATGGAGAAAACTTCTGGGCATCTGCATCACAATTTTATCTATATAATATATCATATGAAGACGGCTCAATAATTTCCTCATTTCAAATACCATATCCTATGGGTTCAAACGGTGCTATTACTGAACTTACCTGGCATAATAATATTCTTTATTGTATGCTTACAGGAGGTTTTAGCAGTGTTATAGTTGGAGTGGATGTAGAAACCATTACTTGCGTTGATACTATCGGAACAGCCATGTGTTCTTCTCCGACAGGTTTAACTTTTATGAATGGTTACTTCTGGCTTAATGACTATCTTGAAATTAAGATCAGAAAGGCAAATCCTGAATATGGGCAATATGAGGGCTGGTTTCCTCATTATAATTTGTGCTATGGAAATGTTGGAATAACAAATGATGGGGAATATATGTATTGTTCAGATAACTTTCGTAATGTCTATAAATATGAGATCATTGAGAATTCTGCTATTGAAGAAGACAATATTGAAACACTTGAATATCCTATTCAAATAAGAACATATCCCAATCCTTCAAATCCTGAAGTAAGAATTGAATTTTCTCTGCCCAATAAAACAATAATAAATCTTGAAATCTATAATGTAAAGGGACAGAGAATAAAAAATATCGTAAATAATCAGCTTCTTAGAGAAGGTGTGCATTCTTTTATTTGGAATGCGAAATATGTAGCAAGTGGAGTATATTTCTTTAAACTATCCACTAAATTTGGCAATTTTAATCAAAAATTAACAATAATTAAATAGGAGGAATTATGTTTGGAATTAAAAAATACTTATGTATTATAATTATTCCCGTATTATTTTTCAGTATAAATCTTTATGCAGAGAAATATGCGGTTTTAATTATTGGTGATGAAGCAAGTAATGAAGAAGGAACAACAAGAACACTTAATAATCAAGGAAATGAAAATCTTATTTTCAATCCTTATGGAGAAGGTGATGAACGATGGTGGTTACCGATGCCTGCGTTTTGGTATGATACTGTTATCCTGTATAATGAATTGATAGATGAAGGTTATAAAGATGAGAACATATATATTCTTTTTGGGTAGTGTAAAAAATATTATGAAAGAATTATGAAAGAGTAAAAAATGCAAAAATTAAAGAATCGACACATTGTGGATAAGTCTAAAATATTGCCCACATTCCACACCACGACTACAATCGAGCGATTCACGTTGTCGCTCGATAGGCGTGGAGTGTGGACAAATTTCTTAACAACTTACCCACAATCTATCGATATAAAATAAAGAGTTACAGCTCTAAAAAGGGGAGAAAAGAAATGGGAGTAATATTATTTCTATTTCCTTGTAAAATATAGAGTTAGAAGATTTGTTAATTTAAGTAGTTTACAGAACTTCTTTTTGGGAGGGGTTATGATTATGAACCGGAAACATGGCCAATTGCGCCAAAATATGATCCAGAACCAAACATCACAGACTATCCAGCAAGAGTAGAAGATGTAGAAAATATTTTCGCATGGTTAAGAGATGGAAATCCTGAAGAAAATATTACAGCATTAACTGATAATGATTTCTTGTTTGTTTGGACATTTGATCATGGTGGTTATGAAGATCTAAATCAGAGTGGGTTTTGGGATCCCGGTGAAGAAGTATTTCTATGTCTTATGGATGAGAATTTTCAAAATCAAACTTATGACTTTATTATGGCGAGTGATTTCTCAAATCAGTTAAATCAAATTGCTTTTCACAAACGAGCAATTTGGATGCAGCAATGTCACAGTGGTGGTTTCATAGAATTCTTAGAAGATACAAACAGTATAATTATAACAGCATGTCATGCTTCAACGGGAGCATATCCTGCAGATAATCTCGATATCTATGGTAATCATATTGTAGAGTGGGAACCAATTGAGTGGAACGGTGAATTGCACTACTATCAGCATGGAGAATTTAATCTTCATGTTATGGCATCAATTGTTGGTGAATACCCTAATGGAGATCCAGCTATTGCTGATAATAATGGGGATAATTTGATATCTTCTTATGAAACCAAGTTGTTTAATGAAGAAAATCGATTACGGATGATATTTTTTCAGATTGTTAAAATAGCAAAAGAAGTCAATTTTTAAATACTCAAAAAGGAGGTTATGATGAGTAAGAAAATGATTATCTTAATAGGGCTTATTTTAATAAGTA
>SDBT01007191.1_pt1 | contig 18364 bp, 12 predicted proteins | sample 2277101 | NCBI WGS metagenome assembly SDBT01 (sample SAMN10404973, study PRJNA504765) | marine sediment metagenome | isolation source: marine sediment core GS10_PC15, 103 cmbsf | place: Arctic Ocean: Southern Knipovich Ridge | collected 2010
GCTTGACGCCGATATTTTATCTGCCTTCTGGTGCCAGCGGTTGAGCCGAATCAGCATTATTTTCCGAACAACCAAGCGAGGATTTTAAAGCTGTTTTCGTATCTGATATCGCAGCGAAAAACCTGTACTGCTCGAATTACTAATCAACCCAAGTTTTCTATAATAAGCACTCTAAACATGCTTGAAAATGAAACATTAATCTCCATATCTTTGTTATGAAGGAATTTATTGTCACAATATTCTATTGTTTACGTGCATTAGCACTCATTCCTCGAACTCGAAGCAGAAAACAAATCATCGCCGAGAACATACTCTTACGCAAACAACTCATTCTTAGTAATCGAGGACGCAGACGGGCACCCAATTTATCATTTCTAGACCGATTAACGCTAGGGTTCCTTTGCTCTTTCATTAAGCCTAACCGGCTTAATAGATTGGCAATCACTCTTAAGCCTTCAATGCTAATTATATTTCATAAGGCCCTGATTAAACGAAAATATAGCGTTGTATTTTCAAATAAAAACAAACGCAAACCCGGGCCAACTGGACCATCACAAGAAATCATTAATGCCATCATTGAAATGAAAAGAAGAAACCTTCTCTTTGGATGTAAACGAATAGCCATACAAATCAATTTAGCCTTCGGATTAAGCATTGATAAAAACATCGTTTGGCGAGTACTGAAAAAGCATTATAAATTCACTCCTAATGACAAGGGTCCATCTTGGCTTTCTTTTATCGGCAATATGAAAGACTCGCTTTGGTCCGTTGATTTTTTCAGATGCGAATCGATGCTGCTAAAGACTCATTGGGTTATGGTCGTAATGGATCAATTTACTCGACGAATAATTGGTTTCGCTGTCCATTCTGGTGATCTAAATGGCGTTGCGGTTTGTGTTATGTTCAATAAAATTATTTCTCAGAAAAAACCGCCTAAATATTTAAGCGCAGACAATGATCCACTATTTCGGTTTCATCGATGGCGTGCGAACTTACGTATTCTTGATATTGATGAAATCAAATCCGTTCCATTCACGCCGACATCACATCCTTTCATCGAAGGATTAATTCGCACTTGTAGAAATGAGGTAACTGATCGCTGTTTATTTTGGAATAACGAGGATCTACAGCGAAAACTTGATAACTTCAAATTGTATTTCAACGAAAACCGTGCTCATATGGGAATTAACATGGTTACTTCCAACAGTATTTATGAAAATAAAAATTCAAATATAATCAATAATTAATAATTACCGTTGGAAATCTTACTGCAGAGGACTTTTCCAGTTGCCTTTTGCTGCTTGACTAGCAATTAGAGCAGTACACCCGCTTCATTGCAAAACGATAATTATGGTTGTAGGATCGCTGCTATTAATGAGCTGAACTGTTAGCTGATTAGCACGATATCCATTTTAACAGGTGAACAATAAAAAACATCGGGGGTCAAAAGAGGGGGTAAAACAATGCGTTTAAAATATTTTGCAATTGGGTCGTTACGTTTAGGTGCGACGGCACTCATCGTGCTGAGTATGAGCGTAACAAGTTATGCTTTGGAAAGTAGTAGCATTCAGGTCACTAAAAATACGTATTTCTGTAGCAGAGGGTCTTTAAAAAATTTCAGATTTAATGCAGTCAGCATGAATGATGCTATTAACAAGAGCGAAAAATTCTTTAGCCGACGGTGTAAGGCACGCGGTAAATATAAAACCTCGATGTCCTGCAGTGAACTAAGGAACTATAATACTATTTGCCAAAGCGGATATCTCTGTACTAAAGGAAGTTTTTCAGCCATTAGTAAAGCTTTAAGTAGGAGTCAAGCAATTATTGACAGCAACAAGTTATTTTTCAAACGCTGTGGAGCACGAAGAGGAAAAAAATATTCGATGGCATGTGACGAATTAAAAAATTACCACACAACGTGTGAGTGAGGAAGACCCCCCTTTCTAACGCACAACTTTGCAGGTATGAGACCATCTCACGGGGGATTTCATCCAGCAAGCGTGCATGGCGCGGTCACAAGCTTGCATTGAATAGGAGGCATAACGTGTCCAACTTTGGTAGAAGTCGGTCGCAACAGTGCTTAGGTGCCTATCATACTCTTGCTATTCGTATAAAGTACCTGTAATACTGCCTTTGTTGATACACATATTACAGGTACTTTATGTATACTAGAACTCGCCATATTAAGCAGATACTGGCTAAACGCGCCAAAATGTTCCCAGTTTTAGGGGTATTAGGGGCGCGCCAAGTTGGAAAAAGTACTTTTTTAATGAAACAGTGGCAACAGCAACAAGATGCTCAATACCTGACCTTTGATAAACAAGAAATTGCCGTCCGAGCCACGCGTTCCCCGGAGCAGTTTTTATTAGCCGAGAGTGATGATCAAAGCAAAACGCTTATCATTGATGAGGCGCATAAGGTGCCGCATATCTTTGATTCTATAAAAGCGTTGGTTGATGAAAATCGTCGTATGGGCGCGTTTACTTTATCGGGCTCTGTAGAATTCTCATCAAAATCAGGCGTACGAGAATCCTTAGCTGGGCGCATGGGTATCACCCGGCTGTATCCCATGACGTTGAGAGAAGTGAGTAATCAACCATTTTCCTCCCCTTGGGTGCAATTTGATTTTGATAAAAAAACGGCACTGAAACCCAAATGCATAGAAACGTGGTTGCGGTGTGGTGGGATGCCCATCTTTTGTAATTTAAGTGATTTTGATGAACGTGCCGGTGTTATTGAAAGTTGGTTAGAAGCGATTTGTTTTCGAGATTTAAAGCAATTAAAAGATTATTCATACGATAGCGAATTAGCCTACCAACTTATTGTTTCCTATGCCGTACAGCCGGTGATCTCTATGAGTAAGCTTGCGGCAGAGTTTGGCTGCACAACAGATGCAATAAAAAAACATTTGGCCGCATTAGAATCATTATTCTTGCTTTACAAAATTCCTGCGTTTGGAAGCCCCGGCGCACAACCACAATATAGATTATTTGATGCTGGCGTATTGAATTCATTGCTAGGCGGTCAGCAAACCATTTTTTCAAGACACGCAAGTTTAATCACGTTATTAATCAATGAAGTTTATGCCCAATATGAATATGCTGGAAAATTAAGACCCGAGCTTTATTATTATAAAACTCGTGGAGGTGCGGAAATAGACATCGTATTGAAGACACGAAATAAAGTCTTCGGTATTGATTGTGTCACCACAATCGACATTACAGAATATAACCAACGCGGCATGCGTAGTTTTTTGAAAAATCACCAAGATGCAGTGGGATACTTCGTAGCGCCAGTGCAAAAAGCCTATAAAATAGAGAAAAATATATTTGTGATCCCGTGGAATCAAATCGGTTAGTCCATCGACTTAGTCGACACCCTATGAATTAATCGCTCCATGAAACAATTGTGGAACAATTGGAGCGATTATTTGATTTCTGGTCTAAGTCAAATCGTTCCCGGAATTTCATTTGGAAATTACGATTGCACCATAAATGTAATTTTAAGACTTACCCACCGATCTCTAAAGCATGGCTAGTCCAATAATGGTATAAATTCGAGATTAAAGGAAGTTAATTAGATAAAAATAGTTGACTTACGACTATTGCGTGATATTATTCAACCTTTCTTTGGAAAGTTACAGGAATAATAATGAAAAACATACGCCGACTTAGCACCATTCTTATTTTCGTATTTGCCACTATTCTCGTTTTACTACCAATTTATGTCGCTGTTTACTGGCTGACGAATGGGTATGCTTTAGATCCCTATCATGCTATTCAGATCTTTCTTTATGCAGGCCCACCGTTACCCCCCATATGGACACTTCCTACAGTTATCAAAGTATACGGATTTCTCATTAATCTAGTTCCCGTCAGTTTATACATGTTGATTTTGGCTAATCTCATCAAGCTTTTTAATTATTTTAGACAAGGTGAAATTTTATCACCTAGTATTGTCATACTTTTTAGACGGATTGCTTGGTTCTTATTAGTCACTCAATTGATTAGGCCTCTCTATAATTTTTTCATTTTATATGCCTTGAATTTTGCGAAACCCCCGGCATACCGTTACTTTTATATCGGGATCAACTTTCAAGACTTCATATTAATTTCTGTGTCCGCTATTGTGCTATTAATCTCATGGATATTCTCTGAATATTACAAAATTAACCAAGAACAAGAATTTACGGTGTAACCCTTATGGCCATTACAATCTGTCTAGACGTCATGCTCGCGAAACGGAAAATGCAGTCCAAGCAATTGGCGAAAGCCATTAACATTACGCCGAGAAATTTATCGTTACTAAAAACCGAACGCGTTAAAGCAATTCGTTTAGAAACTTTAGATAAGATCTGTAAGGTTTTAAAATGTACACCCGGCGATCTATTAGAGTTCGTCGATGATGAAAAAGAAAAATTTGCTCGTGATGAGCCAAAAGGATCCTCATGATTTTAATGTGGATAAAAAAAGAGGGCAACCCAAAGTGGCGGCCCTCTTTTTTAGACAGGTCGTAGTAAGGTCTGCTAGAACAGATCTGACTACTTTACTTATAAACGATAAGCAAAAGGATAATACCATGAATAATAATCACTATTCTACACTCACCAATATATTTCCCCACCTGAATTTCTTGTTAGATGTGACTTGATTCTAAACGACGGTAATCAACTTATTCGTTACAACATCAACTGTTTAACTAACAGCTGATTATCGACTGCATTCTTTATTTATAAAAATCATAAGCAACTATTATTCGAAAAAATTCGGGAGATATAAAATGTTTACATATAAATGTAAAAAAATTCTGACGTCGCTATTACTTATCGGAACGTGTGTAACAGCGTTGGCACAGCCAAGAAAAGATCTGAATCATAAAGATTCTGGTTTTTATATCGGGGCAGGTCTTGGTTTATTAGATACTCGTTATGAGTCATATGGTAATACTATTTTTAACGGGATAACGTATTTGGTTCATGACCATTCTAATCATTTAGGACTTGGCTTTAATGGCAGTTTTGGTTATCAATTTAATAAGTATATTGGGATAGAGTCAGATATTATTTATGGCACTAATTTAACTGGTTTAGGTGCTGCGTTTAAAGGTACGCTACCTATTAATGATAAATATAGTGTCTTCGGTAAGCTTGGTTATACCTCAGCAGACGCATTAGCAGACTCATCAGGACATGTCTTCGGTAGCGTTGGTGTTTCTTACAATGTAACCTCAAAGTTTGCAATTGATTTAGCAGGTACTCAAATAGGCAGATCAGCCTCACTGAGTACGATAGGATTTCACTATAGTTTTAAAGAATAAATGGTGTGTGTGGCGATTTCATGATTTCATCTAATTAGTACTTAATATGGCACCAAACCGATACAAGAAATAAACACTAATTGGCTTACTTTAGATTTCGCCACACACAGGATATCAAGTCCATTAAGACTAATGTTTTCGAAAGAAAAATATATGATTTGTAAAATGTAATTTTGATACTTGACCCTGAGAGTCTTGCCAGTGGGCTGCATAAATTAGACTTTGAACACGATAACTAAGCATAATTAACTTTAATACCTTGATCTGCTTCGATCTTTGGCTCGGCAGTCTCATTATTATTGGGTTCATGTTTATTTATTGAAATTAAACTTTTTACATCAGCTAGCATTTCAATTGCTAATTCTTTATTGATTTCATTTTTTTTAATAAATTCCCGCATTGCCCTAAAAAACCTTTCACGTTCGACCCATCTCACTTTAAAACCAAGTGATTCTAGCTCTGGATAACTGATACTTCTAAAGATTTTTGTCAGTGCTTCCTCGCTAGCCTCAACCACCTTGTCAACATTAGGTAATACGGCATTAGGCGCTGGGTGACAGGTTTTCTCTTTGCCTTTTGAGGTGAAATCGTATAACATCAATCGAGCCTGTGGTGGTTGATGGTCTTGCGTTTTTTTAACAAAATAATTTAAGGTATCAACCGTATAGGGAAATTCATAACAGAGACATACAATAACATCGCGCATAATGGGTTTAAGGATCGCTTTAACCCATGCAGGGTTAGTCATGTTTTTCTTATCATTATCAAACAATAATGATTTTTTGCCATATTTCTTTTGACTCTTTGTATCCCATACATAGCCATCGTTTTCTTGCCCATACTGATTAAAATCTTTAGCAACCATCACTTTGATAGTAGCTTTCTCATTCGTTTTATTATCAACAATGGTGACAGTCTTGTAATTTAAATCTTGCGTTAATAAATTATATTGGGAGAGTGTTTGTGAAAATTGAATTTCCTCTTTAATTATTCTAAGCCAAATCTCTTCTGATAACTCTGATTGTGGTAGGAAAACAGCTTGCGAATTCAAAGCGATTACTGCCTTAGTGCCTCCATGACCTAACAATATCTCTCGTTCAGTAAACTTAACATCACCAGCATCGATGATAGTTATTGTTACTTTTGGCTGACATTTTTTTCCGTCGATGATAAAGTGAAATGGTAGTGTATAGCGTTCCAATCTACTAAGCCACTGTTTATTTAGCGTATTTTCATTGGTATTGCCATTTTCATCTTGGTAAAGGATTTTAATAAATTCATAAAACTGCATCGTTAATTACCTCTGAAAGGAAAAAATGAATAATAATTACTATACCATATTTGCACTAAGTGTTCAAGGTTAAAACATTATCTGTCGTAACACGATGATAATGTCCCCTCGTCACCGCGATAGAAATGTCCTGGCCCATCTTGCACTCATAATTGGCAGACGCTAGGAGATTGTATGTTGTGATCTCCCTTACTCATTGACACTTAAGGAAGATAGTTTGATTCTTAGGCATCATGGCCAGTCTATTGGCTCAGCTAAGTGTCCGACAAATCAGGGTAAGATCAGTTTGCTTCTTAGACTTGCGTGGCTGGTTTATTAGCATAACTAGGTGTCCGGTAAATTAGGGGAAGATCAAGTTCTAATGGTTGACTTCCAGTGTTGCTCAAGAGGTCTTTCGCTTCTTCAAAGTAACGTTGTTGTTCTGCTCTCTTCTTCTCATCTACATCTATATCGGTTCGTATAACCGATTTAGATTTATCTGCATTCGATAATAATACATCGAAAGGCGTCTGATTTGCTTTGTTCGTGATCTGCAGATCCACACCGGATGTTTTTGCTAAAAAGCAAAGCGCTGCATATTTATGATTGACTGCTGCATAATGGAGGGCAGAATTTTTCTCAAGTGTTGACTGGCTATTAATACTGCCTGGGTTATCTGCCAGCAACTTTTTCAATTGCGGGATGTCACCGATAAACGCCGCAGTTCGCAACAACATACCTGGATCGGGTTGTGTAGGCTTCAGTAGCAAATAGAGAATATCATCCGTTAAGATTTTAGCGTGTTGTGTGGGATGTCTAAATCGTTCTCTATCGAAAATCGGCATCATCATTTTGTATCCGGATAGTGATGTGCTTTTCGAATATTCCAGCTGAAATGCTTTGAGTTGTTCGCTAGTCAGTGTTACCGTGGCATTGTGCTGTAGTAGCAAATAAATTATATTTAAATTGAATTTGAACATGGCATGTATTATAGGAACATGGAAAGGATATGGATTGCCGCCATTATAAAATAATCCATTCACATTAGCGCCACTGGCCAACATGCAGCTTACGACTTGATACAGTTCAGAGTCAATAGCATATTCAAAAAACGACGCAATAAAATTATTTGGGAAAGCTCGATGCACACCAAAATTACAATGAAAGTTTTGAATAAGGTGACAAGCAAGCGCTTCATTGTTGGCATCAATGGCGATTTGTAGTGCCTCTTCCGGAATATAATATAGGGGGTGTGCATCGATAACTTTATCTAATTCACTAAAATCCGTATTATTATTTTTAGAAAGCCCGTCAATCAATAGAGTTATTTCATCAGTGATCCCCCGAAGCTGACTAATTAATTTTGGTTGATGATTCGGCCTTTTAGAAGCCAAACAGCTCACAGTCTCTCGCCCGAGATGGCTGGTGCCGGCAGTTAGCTCGAAGCCAGAAGGACCGGATAACAATCGACAACCTGCTTTTTCAAGGAATTTTGCAACTTGAAGTAAGTGAGTTTCATTTGGATGAAAGCTAATACGACCATATATTATATCCAAAATAGAAACCTTGTTACATGCGCTGCCCGTCATGTATTGTGCTATAAAATTTATGTCGGCACCATGTTTTATGAGTATTTGAAATATTTTTTTAGGGCATCGAAGCATTGCAGCAAATGATATAACTGAAAATTTACCCTTTGCAGGAGATATGGCATTGACATCTGCTCCAGCATTAATAATTAGCATGAGGAGGTCGTTTCGTAGATTATGCAAATCGGTGTCATTAAGATTAGGATTTTGCAATAAATGTCCTATAGAGGATCTCTTTTCGCCAGAACAAAATTCTGATAGTGGGCAATTGATTGATAGTAAGAAACGCATTATGGCAAGGCTGTTTTTGTAAGATGCATGGGTTAATAACATCTCTACTGCGTGATCGAAGGAGGACTGTTTCAATCTGTCGCCAGGGATTAGACCATGTAGCCAACGCAAAATTTTGAGGTCATTTGCACAAGCCAGTACTTCAAATAGATTCAAGAACTTTTCATCTTTACGTGACAATAGTACTTGAGTTAATTGCTGACGATCGCTATCTGTGAGTCGTATATGACGATACTCGATGATCTCCTCCGCCATCTTTTTGGCCTCAACTTGGACCCATTTAGAACTCAATTTGCAAAAATTGGCACGAGTAATAAGGTGCTTAAGGATTATCTGCTCGACCTTTTTAGTATGCTTTTTCAATGTTGCAATAAAATTTTTAAATTCTAATTTGGGTTTTACGGATTTTTGCTTTTTACTTCGATTTTTATTATTACTATTGGTCTGTTTGACCGTGATGGTAGGCTCATCTGGCAATATTAATTGAGAAAGCTTGGTGCCGGTAATTAAGTTTTGGTATTGCTTTAAGCAAAGTTGGTTCGAACTATTGGATGCAAATTCACTGTCAACCAACTCATCATATAATGATTCGTAGAGGGTATTACAAACAGAACTGGATGGGTTGTTATCACACCATTTGAGCAGCCAGGGAAGTTTATGAGTATGAAGTCTGTCTTTAAGCTGTATTACTATGATTGAAATGAAATTCGCGTTGAGAAAGTCCGCTTGTTCATCAAAAAGTGTATTAAAGTGCAATGAAGTGAATTTCGGCAAAAGACATTCTAGTAACGCGCTTATTAGAGCTTTATAATTTACTGTACTATTGTTTTCATCGCTTAACTTTGTCAATATTGCAGCGCTGGATGAGCTCGCGGATATTATCAGATCATCATCATTATTATTATTGCTGGTGACAGACAAAGTATGGTTTGGTATGTCTGGTCCTGCACAAAAGCGATTGACAAAAATCAGTAAATTAGTAATGTGAGATTGTTTAATTTGCGCAAGCGCATCATGATTTTTGAGAACAATCAGCAAATTGAAAAAATCCAAATATTGCATTTTACCATGGAATAACGATTGCAAACTGATACCGATTAACGGGTTAAGGAAACTCGTGTTGCTAAGCAGCGAGCTCATATCGCATTGTCGCATCGCATTCATTACCCAGCTGGGGCAGACACTGATACTCATGACAATAAACATTTCAATTTGTCGTGGCTTAGCTTGTTTTGCACTTAACTGCAGCATTGTCGTTAACAAGCTTTCACAAAACTCATTATATTCTTTGGCATCAAATAATGGGACTTTTTTACCGGCTTCGAGGCCGTATCTTACAAACAGTTCTATATTGTGGTTGCTGTCATTACGGACCAAGTAAACTTGGTACTGGCACAGCTGTATTAACGATAGTATGGCTTTGATTAGCTTATTCCACAGCTCATCTTGGGCAAACGCTTCAGAATGTTGATGTATCATTAACAAAAATTGCAGGCATTTTTGAAAATCTTGAACTTGAAATACTGGGAAGTCTTGACTCAAGAAAACCAACAGCCATTGTTTGGCTGCTTGCTCATCATAACCAGCATTATTATTGTTGCTGATCTGGGATAACATTTGTGGTGTTTTTTTTATAACGGTATTTTCCTGATATTGTCTTGCCAGTTCAGGTAAAGGTTTACGTTTATTTAATTGCAGTAATTCTTGGCTTGCTGCCTCCAGATGTTTTGTCAGACTGTGATAATTGCCTCCGATTTCTTTGCTAGCAAAAATAATCAAATGGTTAGTGGGGGTATGAACCAAGCAATAAATTCGTAAAGAATGATAGTGTTTTTTTACAATGGCAATTTTAAAGTTATACAAGCCAAGCGGTTCAAGTTTAGAAAAATTATTTTTTCGCGGATTATAAAAATCCAATTGTGGCTTTTGCTCGACTATTTTGATGAGATCTTTAAGACGACCTTCATCATCAATGCAAAGTAAACTGGTTTCATAGTCAATAATGTACTTCATTGTTTTCCAAGTGCATGAGTTTTTTTACGTTTGTTTATTGTACAGCATGGAGCTACGGGGGTCAAGTACTGAGGGATCCCCATGTCCTTTTGCTGTCTGAATATCATTAACTATTTCATTCTGGCTATTGTGCAGCTTCATCATGAAAGAATGGTACGATGTGCTTGCTGTTGATAAAGATGCTTCATCAGAAGAGATCAAAAAGGCTTACCGGAAATTGTCTAAAAAGCATCAACCGGATCACAACAATATTTTTGTTATTAAACTGTGAATTTCGACATCAAAAATACTCAAATGAGGTGCGTATCCATGGCAACTTACTCTAAAGCCTTTGCACCCCAACAAACTCCAGAGTAGGTTGCAGCACTATGGATATCAAGTCACCGGTTAAACTTGCGAGGCAAATCTTAGAATCTCTGGTTGAGTGAAGTGAAGATTTGACCCCGGAATTTTTTCCGAAGAACTGTCTGTTTTCTTTTCGTATTTGTCCCGCAAAAATAAATTGCCGACTTCCCAGCGTAATTGACTGTGATATGTCATCAATTCATCCGCCGTTTTGACAGTAAACGAACCATCGTTTGCCTTATTATAATATTGTGGCAAACGTGATTTCATTGATTTTTGCAGCTGATCTTTAATTTGTTTGTGTAGTGCCACTAAATCGATAGGCTTTTCTTCAGATTGTACTGACTGTTCATTGTCATTGGAAGAGCTTGAAGTGCTAGCATTCCATATCGTACACGTCGCAGAAACAGACGATGGGAAAAAGGTACTAAGCAATTTCATCCCTTGATTGAAAAACCGATCGGTGCAACCCACTTTTTCAGGTTCATCAAGCAAGATGCCTTTTTCAACGGCTTTTTCAGGTACAGGACGTGGGTATTTTGCAAATAAATTTCCAAGGGCTTTATCTTGTTCGAAGGCTTCACATAATGTTACCGCAAAATTATGCGAATACAAACCACAGTTTTGATCTTCCAGATTAACTTGTATTTCTAAACTCACATCCATCACTGTTGTCGGCTTATCCTTCGGCAGCTGCATATTAATCAGGAGAGCCATGTGATCGGTATAACTTTTACTTTGCCAAGAATTAACAAACATAACACAAAGTAAGGATGGAGCATCATGGCAGACTAACGCAGCAACCATAAACGCGTGCCCAGAGGTAATCTCTGAGTGCTTCGTTGGAAAAACATACAAGTGTTTACCGCGCTTACTCGGATCTTTTTGACAAGATAATGCTTTTAAGCGTGCCCCCACATCACTGATACTTCCTTGGTATTCTAAATATATGTTATCAACGTTAGCATGATATTTTTTGGCGAGCAATGCACTGGCTTCAAAAGTCGTTCCTTGATGAAAATACCACTCTTCAATACTCGACCATTTTTTTGTTTCTAGATCATTTTCATCAGGATCGTACAACATACAGTGCTCTGCCCGAAACGGTATTATTGTGTCTCGTTCTTTCACCGCATTCTCATAACAGTTTTTTTCATACTTTGATTGATATACGGGCCTGTAATTTTTCAAAGGCCCTTTTTTTCGCGTTAAATACTGTAAGATTGTTGGTGTCGAATAAAATTTTTCACGCAAATCTTCCGCCTGTGGGTTAAAAGAATCATAGATTTCCGTGATAGCTTTCATATTATTTTCAGCTTTAAACGTTTTCACCGCTCGATTAAAGCTTATTGCATCAACATCTTCCTCTTTTTCTTTTTCTTTTTCTTTTAACGCAGATATATTGTCGGCTGGTTCACACAAGGTAACTTTGTTTACTTCAGCTGCCGATTCTAATGCTAAATCAGGAAACAGTAGCGTCGCGTTCTTTAGACCATGTAGACGTAACGCTAATTGTGGCGCTGTTTCACCATAACGATTCGGTATGTCAGTACGCGCGTTATTTAATAATAAATGTTCAATGTTTCGGGATGCGCTGTCAGCTTCGTATAAATGCGTTTTAACTGCAAAGTGAAGTGGCGTGTTACCACGTGAGGTTTGACTGTTAGGATCTAGTTTTAATGCCAGCAGTAATTTAACAGCATCTAAAGAATGTTTCATTGCAGCAAAATGCAGCGCTGTAAATTGTTTTGATGTTTTCGCATGAATATCGACCCCTTCGGCCTCTAACCATTGCATTATGTCGCTATCAATTTTTCCAGAACGTATTAACAATTTGTGCAGCAGAGTACGTCCTTCATGGTCACCTTTGCTCAAATCAATTTGTAAAGCATAGTTTTTTCTTATTGTTGCTAGACTGTTACATTGGCCGGCACAAACGAGACTATCCAGTATCGTTTCCCCTTGGTTATTAACTTGTGTAAAATCAAATTTATTTTTTTTCAATGTGGCAAATGCCGGTTTGAGACCATCAATTTTTTTCAATATCAGTATATGTGCAAGCGTGTTTCCATCGACATTTTTAGCGGTCATATCTGCCCCTAATTGACATAAACAATCGATTGTCTTCGGGTCGGTTGCCATTAATAATGGGGTATACTCATATCTCGACCTGGCTTCTAGCTTAGCGCCTTCGTCACACAAAAATTTTACAATATCAGGATGTCCTGCTTTGGCTGCTTCATGTAAAGGCGTTACGCCATAATAATCGGCTTGAACAACTAATTCGGGTTTAGCTTCAACAATAGCTTTAACTAAGGCTAAGTTGCCGGTTTTAGCGACGGTTTGTAAAAGTGAGGTTTTGGCTTTGTTTTTAGCGGTTAAATGTTTTGTTTTAGGCAGTAACAACGCGAAGCAAGCCGCATAGTCCGGCTCAATACCGTAAACTTTCCAGATACGATCTGTTTTTTTTGGCAGCTCCGTTAACATATGATAACAAACGTTATGTCCTTTTTCGTTTGTTGTATTTGGACCCAAGCCTTGATCAAGAAAATACTTAACAAAATCTGTTTGCCCAAATTCAGCTGCTTTAAATAACGCCTTCGGATCCGGTTTGGCCCCTTCTTCAACTAACGCTTTTGCGTAATCTATTAAACCATAGGTTGCTGCAAAATAGAGTGGGCTATAGGTATCATTAATAAGGGCGTTGACATCTGCCTTCCTCTTCAATAGCATATTGAAAAGCTTTTTATCTTTTCTCTTCATCACAATATTAAATGCTTCGGCGGGAATTGGACAATCCGCAGCAAAAAAATCTTGGATGATTTTGTCATTATTGCCTTCTAGGGCATATAAAAAATGTGTTGAATTTTTCATATCGATAATATTGGCGTTTGTTAGCGCAGAATAAAGCGCATCATTGCCTGAACATAATGCGGCATCGATAAAATCGGGTTTGTCGTTAACTGCTACACCTTGAGCAAGGAGATATTCCACCATCTCAATATTAGGTGTCTCATCATATATGCGACGACCAGACCGTGTAAATCTACTATCTAAGACTTTATCGAGAATAGTTTTGTTTTGGGACGATTGCGCATGGATATCAGCGCCCAAACCCTTTAAATATTTTACCAATTCAAAATGGCCCCTCCTTGCGGCCAACTGCAAGGGTGTTTTACCCCATTTATCTTTTACTTCAATACCAAACCCATAAGCTATTAATTTTTTTACTGTCTCTATATCATCTACGTCAATTGCAACATGTAAGGGATTCAACCGCGGACGAGTACCATTATTTTCAGCTTCAATTAATTTAACATCCATTAATTTGTTTTCGATAAAATAATCAATGATGTCTGTTTTTCCACCCTTGATAGCCCAGTTAGCGGGCAAAAAAACTTCAGTGCTATCGCATAAATCATTGAGTGTCGCACCCGCTTCAACTAAACATGTCACGACATCCAGTCTAGATGCTAAAACAGCTGCAACTAAAGGTATCGAAAACTCACTACGACCACCTTTCAACTTCGGCGCGGGATCAGCACCAGCTTTAATTAACGCTTCAATGATGGCAAGATTCTTAGATTGTTTAATCGCAGTAATAAGCGGATTATCATACGGACCACCAGAATTAAGCATTGCTTTTTTGTCTTCATCAGACATCACCTTTAATGCATCGAGTGCTGCTTGTAGTGTTGGAACATCATCTTGCGCACACGCCGCAAGTAATTCATCACATAAATCGTCTCTTTCACGTTTGGTGAGTTTTGCCATGTTAAGACCCTTATCTGCTCGCATGTTGGCGGCGTTATTTAAGTAAGGCACTTTAACACACTGCATTCAAACGGTCAAATTAAACACAATTATAATATGCATGCACTTTCTCTAGGCGCGCACATAAAAAAACAATACAATCATAATGTTAGGCTTAAATAATAAAGGCAGGTGATGTACACTCGCCTGCTATCAAGTCCATTAGGCCTAATGTTGCCCAAAGAAAGTAAGTGATTTGAAAAAGTAATTTTGAGACTTGAACACCCTTTACAAAAATCACCAGGCGTGTACTATGCGGACGCCAAACAAGTTGCAAGCAATTTATTTTGGCAACCCAACCATACACAGAGCGCTGAACAATCCAAGCATAAGGTAAAAAACGCGGCAAGTGATTCTCTAGAATTGAAATGACATATAGGGGGACAGTCTCTCCATAACCATACTGTCTTGCAGTTACTATATACCTGGTGGCCAATGATGTTGCTTTATGCCTGCTTTATTACATTATGCTTGCTGGTGTCGGCTAAAGTGTATTTGATATTAAAAAAATAACTGATTTAGTTGTACGTGCGATTTGGGTCGTAGTGATATCAAGTCCATTAGGCAAGCAAAAATTAAATCGGGCAAAACCACACGAAACAACCCTGTGTTTCCCACTGTCCAATGTCAAGACTTGACACCATAATCATAAGTCACATAGTGGAGATACAATCTCATCATTGTCTATTGTAATGGCAATGTGATCACGCTGGCGCGAATATGAAAAAAAAGCATTGGTGTTTTGTTTTTTGATGAGCTGCTTTATATTCTTCATAACATTATATCGATCAGTATTGTCGATAGTCCAAGACATTGTTAGGGATTTAATATAGCGTTTAGCTGCTGGTGTTAATTGGGTACAGACAGTATTTTTGTATTGATCCCATGTTATATGATCGGTCGGCAATGTACCCAGACTTGCTAGTCGCTCTGTATCAGATACTAGCTTTTCAGTAGAAACCACATAGGTACGAAATAGATTATCTATACTTTTAGAATGATATACTTCTGATTCTGGTAAGAATTGAGAAATTATTCTTATCAACTGCAATAGATCAGCTATTCTTTGGTTAACTTGCATGACGTGTAGATAATAGTAACTTTCATATTTTTGGCTAATGCCTGGATTATTAAAAACACAACCCAGAAAGTGCAGCCAAGTATATCGAAATGACATTTTTTGTAAGAGCGCAGATATGCTAAGTGCAGCTATCACAAAGAACATGACTGATGCGACTAGACCAATTTGTTGGAGTGCAGTCATATGCCCATTAAGCATGCAGAAGAATAAGAAGCACGTACTTCCTATAAGGAATGGCATCATATAACCGAAAGGCACATTGAGCTTGGCGTACTTGAAAAGATCGGTTTCAATTTGTGTATATTGTTTAGAGAGATGATTAATGATATGTTCCCGATCTAATGGTCCGCAGGTATAATAGAGGTCTTGAGAAACAAGGCGTAAATGCCGAACGTCTTCAATGCTTAACTGATCATATAGCACATGATCACTCTGCCTGGAAGGGTGGAATATCTTTAAGGTAAATTCCAACTCTTTTTTCATGGTCACATGACTCAGTTGCCAATCTCTGACCTCAATATAGGTATTTAGGTCAGAGATTTCAAGTTGCCCTGTTGCATGCAACGCATAATCAAGTCACTCTTGCGATGAACAATTATCATGTTACTGAAAAAATCGGGGGTCCATGAAATCGGGGGTAAAACATTAAGTCAGATCCCCCTGCGTAATTACCGACGCAGAACAAGAAGTGTGGCGATAGATATTTATTGTATATCGTGTTACACAGACTCAATTATCGAGATCAGCTAAATGCGCGGCCAGTTTCGCACCCACTCTCGCATTGTCTTTGAGTAAGGCAATGTTGGTCTGTAGTGTTTTGCCGTCAGACAGGTGAAATAACCGTTGGAGTAAATACGGCGTTATGGCTTTGCCCGTAATATTGGCCGCTGCTGCCTCCTGCATCGCGCTTACCATCCATGCTTCAAATTGATCGGTTTTTATTGCATTGGCTTCAGGTACTGGATTAACGATCAATAGACCACTTGGCAAATTGAGTTGCCAATGTGTTTTGAGCAAGCCTGCAATCTCATCGAGTGAATCAAAGTGGGTATCCAAGGTAAATTGACTGTCGCGGATATAAAACAATGGCAAGGTACTCGTTTGGTAGCCGATGATAGGAATACTTACCGTTTCTAGATGCTCGTATGTTCTTACAGTATCTAAAATGGCTTTAATTCCAGAATTTACCACCGCAATAGGAGTACGTGCTAGCGCTAATAGATCTGCAGAAACATCGTGAGTATTTTGAAAATCTCGATGCACACCACCTAATCCACCTGTTGCTAACACACGAATATCCGCCAGATGTGCACAAAACAACGTGGCTGCAATGGTTGTGCCTGCAATGTGCCGCTGACTAAGCGCAGCAGCTAAATCACGTTGGCTAGCTTTTATTGGGTGATCGCTATTCGCTAACACACTCAACTCATCTGCAGTTAAACCAATTTTAATTCGCCCATTTATGATAGCGATAGTCGCAGGTTCAGCGCCATTTGCGTGCACGATCGCTTCCAACTCTTGTGCTGTTTCAAGATTGGTTGGGTACGGTAGCCCATGAGTAATTAGGGTGGACTCGAGTGCGACAATGGGTTTATGTTCAGCACGTGCCTGAGTCACTGCGGGGGAATAGTCAAGTAAATTATCCATAGGATACAATTATATAGAAAAAAAGGCCGGCATGCAGTCTCATAACCAGGACTGCAGACGGCCTACTTACTAAGCGTTGGTGATTTATAAACGCTCTCTAATGCCATGTTCTCCTCATTTGAGCGTTTCGACACAAAATAATCGTCCATGAGGATGGTGTGCATTCGCTGATTGAGTTTTTTTAAAGCTTCGGGGTTGTTCGCGCTGCTGATCACAGCATGAATAATGCATTGGGTAGATAGGAATGCACACGCATCTTATGTGCTGTCCGCTGTTATCCATTTGTAATTGATTAAGCCATCAACAATACCAGATACACCAGGGTAGGCACTCACATAAATATTTTCCATCTCAGCGACAATGGGAATGAGATTAGCTTCTGCGTTGCCGACTACGATGCTAGGGTAGCCTGTTTTAAATAAGGGTAAATCATTGAGCGAGTCACCTGCAGTAATCACTTTGTTATTGTTTGCTTTTATCTGATCTAATAAATAGAGTAATGTTGCGCCTTTATTAAAATTTTTCGGCAAAATATCTAAATAAACTCCCGACGAGGCAACACATTCAAATTCTAATGTCTCGATTTGTGGTAATAAGCGATCCATTATCAATTCAGATTGGTAATAATAAGCATGGCGATAGGGTGGATTAAAGGGTTGTCTTGATATCGTTGGTTCGTCATTAAGTAATTTTAATAATGCTGCATGATCTGATTTTTCCCATTGTTCAATCACTGTTGATTGTAGTGGTTCGACTGGCTGATGATTTTTACCATCCACAATAACCGTCCCATGATCGGCAATGATATAATCTGGGATAAAATCAAAACCAGTCGAATATAATTCTTCGATAAGTTTTAATGTACGACCAGTGACAAAAATAACGCTAAACTGAGATTTATTTGTTGTTAGGAAATCATAAAATTGTTGTTTTGCCACGTTAGAACCCTGTAGGAACGTTCCATCTAAATCTGTAGCAAGAATATATTTGTTATGCATA
>SDBT01007192.1_pt1 | contig 18363 bp, 26 predicted proteins | sample 2277101 | NCBI WGS metagenome assembly SDBT01 (sample SAMN10404973, study PRJNA504765) | marine sediment metagenome | isolation source: marine sediment core GS10_PC15, 103 cmbsf | place: Arctic Ocean: Southern Knipovich Ridge | collected 2010
CCGCTCTCCCGCTTCTTTGGTCCCGCCACTCCGCATGAGTGTAACAAGCGCACGGAACTCTGTGGACAACACCTGAAGGAAGCCCGACTGTGATACGGACTCGAAGAACTTTTCGATCTCTGTCTGGAAGATACGGAACTGCGTTCCCGCACGTCCCAGCGCCGCTTCCAGCCCCGGTCCAAACGTCTCGTTGAGGACATCAGCGAACTTGGGCAGAACTTCGGAAGACATAAGCGTGCCCGCTTTCAACATCTTCTGCAGCTCAGACGTAGACACACCAACGGCCTTGGCCATCAGGTTGACGGCACCCGGCAGACGCTCGCCGAGCTGTCTCCGCAGCTCCTCGGCGGAAATCGTGCCCTTAGACATCATCTGCTCCAGAGCAAGAAACGCCAAGCGCTGATCTTCGGTTCCTCTACCGAGAACAGTAAGAGCTCTAGCAACGGAACCGAAAATCTTTCTAGTATCGTCTACGCTAACCCCAGCAATATTTGACGCAACTGCAAACTTGGCGAACTCGGTCCGCGTTCCGCTGAGCCCGGTGCCGAATCCTCTTGCGAGGTCTTCCACAAACTTGAAGTTGTCTGCAGCTTCGAACGCTGTATCCGACGCAACTTTCATTGTGACGTTGAACTGATCCAACGCGTCTCCCGCGCTGAACACGCTCTTCGTGAACGATGCAATAGTGATCGTGCCGAGCAAAGCCCGGAACGCTGATCCGATCTGGAACGAGCTGGAGAATGCGTTCTCAAGTCCCCGGAGACTTCCGGTTGCACTTCTGAATGATTTGCTGGCTGCGCCCGCCGCTCCGGCGGAAGAACGCAACTCTCTTTCGAGTGCCCGTGCCGCCCGTGCCGCAGAAGTTTCGCTTGCGGCGAGGGAACGTGCGTCTTTTGCTGTCTGTGCCTGCGCGGCTGACTGCTGTATCAGGCTGACTTTTGTCCGGCTCGACGCGTTCGCAAAGTCGTTCATTGCCTTACGCACTTCAAGCGCGCTGCTGACTGTTCCAGACAACCGCGCGCGCAACTGAAGCAACGCCGCATTGATTTCCGTAATGCCTTTCGTGTCGCCCACATTGCGAAGACGTGCTGTAAGCCGAGCAGCGTCTTCTGCTGCGCGCCGCATCGCTGATGATGCTGCGAGCTGAGATGAAATACCTTTGTCGGTGACTGCCTGCGCGCGCGTCTTCGCGTTGGTAAGATCGTTCGTTGCTTTAGCAAGCGCGCCTGTTGCTTTTGCTGCGGCGTTCAGCGCGGCTGTTGCATTCTTCTCTGCCGCCGCCTCTTCTCTGGCCTTGGCGGTCAATGTCGTGAGAGCCGTCTTCGCGTTGTTGAGTGTGGTGGAGAACTTTGTCATCGCGTTCGATGAATCGCGGGCGGAGATGCCTGACTGACCCAACGTTGACTGCAGTGTCTGCAGCGCTTTGATGACTGCACCGATGGACGCCCCCGCGCCCACCTTTGCCAGCGCGATGGTGAGGCCCTCTGCCTGCAAACGCGCGGTGCTCATTGCTTTTGCATTGCGTGCGTGAAGGTCTGCCTGTCTCTCAAGCTCTTTGTTTGCACTTGCGGCTGCGCCTGCCCGGGCTGCACCACCGCGCGCGCGTGTGGGCGCTGCACGCACCTGACCGACAGCCGACCGTGCGCCTGCGGCAAGCTGTGTCTGCCGTGCGAGGGCGGCGTTTGTAGCGAGAAGAGATTTGTTGAGAGCGTCTACGGTGACCTTCGCAGCGCTGTATGATCCCGCCACCGTCCGCAACTGCCCAGACATTGCTGAAATACTGCGGCTCGATGCTGTTGTGGCAACCCGCGCCTGCTGCAACATGCGGGCATATCTGTCAAGGCTACTGAGTGCCGCCTTGTCTACACCCTTGAACTTCACCTTTGTGCTGGTGACGTCCCGGAGACTCTTGGAGATGCGCTTGAACACGCCGTTAGTGTCACGCTCAAGGTCTTTGACTGCGGCTTTGATTGCCATGATCGCACGCGTGAAGTCACGGCTACCGCTCTTCGCAGCAGCAGCGTTAATCTTCAGACGAAGTTCATGGGTTTCAGCCATCGAGGTTCCCTAACGCCGATTTCTTCTAGCAGCGGATTCCGATTTCTTGCGCTGTTTATCCATCTCCTTGGACTGCTTGTCGTAAAAATCTTTGAGATATGCGCGGTCAAGGGGGGGGACGAAACGGACGATCTGCGCGCGATACTTAAATTCATCGCGCCCGGTCATGGTGCAATACGCGGACATGTCAGACATGCTGATCGGAAGCGGCCCATTGGCCCCTACACCGCGTCTGTCGGACAGAAGGCAGTATGCCTCCCATACCCAAATCATGTCGGGGAAAAGCGCCGGGGCGGGTTCCTGAATTGCAGCCGTCGGCCCTTTCTTTTTGAGCTTCGGGTTGCCCTCTGCGTAGAGTTTCGCTATCCACTCATCGCGGGAAGTCTGACGTCTAGGTATCAAACTCCATTTCAGGAACGCAATCAGTTTCCCTCAGCAGCCTCGTCAGCGCCGTCTTTGAACGTGTCGCGTTCGTTCGCGGACTGCCAGACAAACTCACGGAAGTCCTTGACGTCCATCAGCGCGCGCGCCGTATCGAGATCGTAGGGGATTTCATCGCCGGTATCGACGTCGCGCAGATTTTTCCAGTCCACGAGCACTGCCGTAGCGAGCTGCTCTTTCAGGATATCCATCGACTGTTCTGCCGTGACGTCGTCCAGCTTGCGGAGGACACCGTCGCCCAGCTTCTCGGCAACGATACTCTCGTATGCCTTGACGGAGGCGTCGGAACGGAGGCGGCGGACCTTGATCTTCAACCCCCAAAGGGCGTTGACATCAACCCACGCGCCCTCTTCTTCCTTGGTCTCGTTCGTGCCAAAGATGGCGTGGATATTGGTTTTGATTGGCTTCGGGGCCGCATCTTTTGCGACAGTCTTCTTCTTCTTGTCAGTCATTGGGGGTAAACCTTCGGGTTTGAGGGGACAGGGGGGCGGACCCGACAACCGCCCCCCTATCTATGCCATGGCAATCTCGGAATGTCCAAGATGTCGGGAATGGGATTCTAACCTTCGCGTATGTCAGATACGCGAAGGTCAGGCTTTCGTTAGCCGCCGACGGCGACGTTGGAAGAGAAGCGATCCACCTGCAGCATGGCACCGGTTGTGGCGTCGCGCAGCGAGGTGAATTCGATGTTCTCGAAGACGTCCTGATCGATGCCGCCCGGAGCGATCTCGTTCTGGGACAGCTTCATCGCGGGGATCGCGAAGTGATACTCGTAGCCTTCGGCGTCAGTGATTGTCCATCCGAGGCTCACCGTATCATGGTTGAGGAAGTTCTCGAACAGGGTCTGATCCTCGAAGAACACCGACATGGAACCGGTCAGATTGAACCGTCCCGCGCCAATGCCGCTGGAGAACTTGGAGCCGACGCAGTTCTGCTGCCGCAGGTTGGCTTCGCCCGAGAGCGAGAGCGACTGGATACAGAACGGAAGGGCCACGCCATCCTTGAGCAACGTGCCGACGTCCGATGTGGCGTTGACAACCTCACCCGGTGTGGTGTCGAGCGGAGTGTATCCGCCGCCAGTCAGAACCTCGACCTGTGCCATGGACGATCCACGTCCCTGAAAACCGACCGTTCCGGTGATGATCGCGCCAGAGGCGATCTCCATGGAGTAGGTGCCCGGGACCATGCCCGTCATCATCAGGAACTGCGAGACGTCGTTGAAGGAAGTCTCGATGGAGAAGCTGCGCTGCGCAATCGTTGCAACGTCGCTTGGGTTGCGGAGGAGCGAGCCCTTGAAGGAGATGGCCCACGCGTCCGAGTTGGCATCAGCAGCCGGTGCCGGAGACACCGCCATTGTGTCATCGGTGACGCTGAGGATGGTGAAGACACCGCGCGAAGTTGGCGTGCCAGCGTTGAAGTCAGTGACGATAGTGGAGGAACCGGTATCGACGTTCTCGGTAAGGACGCCCTGAGTTGTCAAGAGGTTCTTGAATGTCAGGTTTCCAGCCGCGTCATCGGCGACGTAGATTTCCAGAGGCGATGCAGCGTTGACAGCATCCGCAAGAGCGGTTGCGTCTGTGGCAGCGGCACCGACCAGAGCGTAATCTGTGTCAGCGATCAACGTGATCGCTGGGTTGGTTCCGTCATCGAACGAGTGGGAGTCTCCCGCTGTCATCGCAAGGGATACGACAATGGTGCCGATCTGATGGCCAAGGCCAACGACCGAAACCTTCTGACCCGGGACGAGCTGCTTCGCTGCAATAGCGGCGGCGAAGGCGTTGCCACCGTTCGAGTCGAACTCACCCGCGACGGTTCCTGCACGGATGGTTGTGACGTTGTGCACGATGACGTCGTTGGCGTCGTAGAGGCGACCGGAGAAAAGACCGGCTTCGATGATCAGCGTGGATGTGGTGAGGGTGATGTCAGTATCCGAGCCGTTGACAACCGCCGTCAGAATTTCGAAGTAGCCGTTGTTGTTGGCGTCAGTGAAGCCCTCAGTCTTGACGCGGCGACCGATAGTGAGATAACCCGCTGCGGTGCTGATGTCGATACCGGTGACCTTGATGACGTTCACGGCAGTGATCGTGACCGACACGCCGCTCCAGAAATCCACTTCCATCGGGCGCGTCCAAGAGCCCATGAGGAATGCCGCCAGCAGCTCGTCGTGTGCGCCGGAGGAGAATTCGTAGTTGATGTCGCCGCCCGAGGAGGCCGCAACTTCGGTAAGCGCCGAGACCATACGGTCGGCGCGAATCTCGTCCGAGACGACGGTATCTTTCGTCGGCGCGAAGGAAGACGAGGTCAAGCGCAGCTCACGAGTGTTGCCGGAAACTGGGGTTGTGCCCCAAGTTCCTTCTTCGAGGATGCGAATGCCTACGCGATTAGAGTCAGCAAATGGCACGGGCGGTCTCCTTTACGTTTAGGGCCCGCAGGGATCGGCCCAAAGTGTTGTTCATCAAATCGTGCCGTGTGACGGCGTTATCCCAATGTGTCCGTAGCCTAACTAAAAGCAGCGAGAGTGTCAAGCAAATCATTACATACGGACGTGTCAGGCGGGGATGAAATCGTAGTAATATGGAATGGTTGCCATCTGTTTATGGCGTCCACGCACTGTCCCGCGCCCGACTACTGTGGGCTCCTTTATGACGGCATTCCCCTCGCCTGCGACGTTGAGGCGGAGCCGCTTGAAGAAATTGCCAGCCGCGAATGCAACGGAACGGCCTTCTCCTGCTCCCTGATCTTTGGGAGTATAAACATCAATCTGAATGATCCCAACATTGCGGGACCGAGAATTCTTCTGAATACCTCCGGGGAACGTATCACCGGCAACCACATGCAGAACGGCATAGACATCGACAGTTTCAGGATCGGGAATGTTCTCAAAAAACAAAGGAATGGCGGCAAAGTTTGCCGTCATCTGTGTGATGAAATGTGCTTCCACTGCCGCTACAAACTTCGGTGTCATGTTATGTCCTAAATGCGACCAGATTTCAACAGAGCATTAAGCTCCTGCAAGGTCACCGCGAACATCCCCAGCGGGGAGCGCGGAGTGAGTGGGTCTTCTGGAAGTTCCCCCGCCTCCAAGCCACCGATATGTGGCGCACGGTTGACGATCCAGTAGGTGTCAAATGGTTCAGCAAAGGACAAACTATCCAGTGATGCCTGTGCGATCCGGACCGCACCTCCCCGAAGCTGCTCCGCTCCGAGTGGAAGTGGGTTGGTTGCCTCGACCGGATCGGGGGCTTCGATCACACCGCTTGACGAAGGCGCGCCCTTTGAGGCGATATAGTTCATCACAGCCTGTCCAGTGTGAACCGGTGTTTTTGCGATGAGCCGCCGATGCGCTTCCTGCACGATGCGACGAACGATGAGTCCAAATTTTTTCTCGAAGCGCGTCACCGACTTGCCAAGCCCTGCGTTGAACGAACGCGCGTTTACAACAACGCTCATTCTGTCAAGCGCACCTGAAGAATATGGATGCTATCTCCCGGCACTCCCATGACCCGCTCAACCATGAACTTCCGCCCATCAGTCAGATGAATACGATCCTGCGTCTTTGGCGTTGCCGCCAAGTCCAGCGCGGCGATCAGCACCTTTATATCGGTGGTGACAATCACACTGCTGTCAATCTCTTCACCCCGGAACCGGGACAAAACCATCTTGATCCCGGGGAACGTTGTGTCGTTCCGAGTGTATGATCCCGTGGCAGCGTCGTAGACGCCCAGAGACGCGTCTGTGGACACGTATGTGTGTTCTGGGGCGAGGTCGTCCAGCGTAACGAACAAGCCGCTCACAGCGGTCCGTATGAGGTCAGCGAGTGCCATTACCGACTAATCCGGACAAAGCGAGGATGCTGCCCCCCGCTGGAAATGGAGCCCAGCCCATCGAGAAGATATGACATCTGCGAAGGAATCTGTGGAAGGGTGTAGCCCTCGCTGAATTCCAGCTCGACCACGTCTGCCTTCAAACGCACGAGACCATCCTGATCACGCTCAAGGGTGCGATCCCCCGCGATGAGATAGCGGGCGTATTCAGCAGTGGCGACTTCGAGCTGGTAGGGAATCTCGTTCGCGCCGATGAGTGTGTTGTCCCGGTCGCACACGCCCGTGCGCGGCCAGCGGAGCTGCGACGTGGAGACGGTCTTCACACCCTTCCAGCGCGTCTGTGCATCCAGAATACGTGTCGCCCACGCAAGAAGTTTTTCCTTGCTGTCGGTGCCCAAGTCACGCCATGTCTCATCGATGTGAATGTTGACGGCAATGATATCGTCTGCGTCAGCAACGGACACATACGATGTAGCGGTCGTGAGACCGGTGCCATCTTCAACAACAAAGGTGAACGCCATCGCTAATTCCTCAAGAAATTGGGTGGGTGCGTGTAGAAATCTTTCGGTTTAGACATATCACGATTGCCCATCGCATGCAAGCTATTAGCCTGTATCCGGTCGCCAAAGGCTTTTACCCACTGGCGCGCCTGTGCGGAACGCACGACGTCTTCGGCGGTGAACTCAATCACTCCCACCCGCTTCATGTATTCGTAGTCTGTCATTTCAACAATGGTGGCGAGACCATTGTTGTGGATGCGTGACTGAAGGAGATCACCTGAAATTGCCATGAAGCAATTCTCACCCTGACGGGTGAGGGTGATGTAGAGATCGTCCACGTCACAGTTCTCCGCTTCATCAACGATGGCGGCGCAGTTGCTAAACGTGCGTCCCTGCATGAATTCAAAAGGAACTTCTTTGATCATTCCATTGCGTTCGGCGTCCACAAATTTGGACGGAGACATGGCGTCTCTCAGGCCGTCGAAGATTGGAATCATCCACGGAGCGTTCTTCTCCTTCATGTTGCCGGGAAGGAAGCCCTGCCGATGCTGTGGTTTGGAGATATTCGGGCGCGCGCAGTAGATCACATCGATCTCGCCTGCCATGAGCATCTCACCGTAAACCCGTGCGGGCAGATAAGTTTTACCCACACCAGCGGGGCCGACAGCGATGGTCAACTCATTGGTGCGCAGGCTCTTGATATACCGTGACTGATTTCTGCTGCGCGGCTGCACCGGCTTTGGATTGCGCCGGTTCTGCTTGCCCTCTTTCTGCCGCTTGCGCATACTGCGTTTGTGCGCTTTTTCCGAAATCGGAGGAGCTTCAGGAACGACGCCGTCGCCATTGAACTCTGGGATAGTCATGGATTGGCTCCGGGTTAGACGTGCTTGTTCAGTCTCCGAATTGCTTCGGATGGAATACACGTTTTGATTGTTATGGAAACGGGGACTTCTCCCCTCATTCGTCTGAATGTCTCCAGTCAGACTGTTCGACGACCGCCGCGATGATGGCCTCATCAACTGGCATCAAACCCGCAGCCTTCTTCTTCTTCTTCTTGCGGGGTGCTACTTCCGCCTGTGGCTCCGGCTCTTCCTTCTTGACAAAGGTGGGCGGCGTCTGCGTCCAGCCTCTCTGCAAAATGAGGTCATCCGCCACATGGCGGTTCACGTCGAACGCTTCTCCATTAAGGGAGTAGACACGGACATACATGGTGGCCTCACTTTCTATATAGCACGGTTTCTTTTATAACACAAGAACATAAACTTTTTATTAACAAACGGGTCGCCAGAGGAATTTCTGGCGACCCGTTCAAATGCTTACGTGCTAAAAATACCAAATCAGTTGGTGCCTTCTGGCTCCTCCGGGTCGGAGGGGGCCGCGTCAGCGGCTTCAGCTTCGGCAGCTTCCAGCTCACCCGGCGTTGGCTGGGTTGCAGGCAGTGGGGTTGCCACCACCACGACGGAGTCGTCAACCGGCTCTTCGAACCAATCGGGAAGGGAATTGAGATGCTCCTCTTCCAGCGACAGAATCTTCTTGATCGCACCCTCTTTCTTCGTTGCGGGATGCAGCGTCTTGCCGTAACGCTCTGCGGCCAATGCGCGCAAGGAAGAGAGTGTGTAGCCCTGCAGGAACTCTCCGACGCTGCTGCCGGTTCCAACGGTCTGTGACATTGTCTCCAACGACCGCATGGCAGTTTTTGGATCGAACACTTCCTCTGGTGCCGGGCCCGCGACCTCTTCGTCACCGACAGCGGGTGAGCCCGCCTTGGCGACGGGCGTGGGCTTGGCCCAAGTGAATCCGGCGGAGCCGCAAAGATCACGTGCATTGAGGCGGGTGGTTTCTACCGACCCGCCCTTGGGTCCGTAGATCGTGATCATGTCAGTCTTCGCGTTGAAGTGGTTTCTGACGTTACGTGTGAGAACGGTTGGCATGTTTCACCTATCGGGTTGGGTGGGTTTAGAGGAGGAGGAGCCAAGCTGCATACTGGATGGACGACGTATCCACGTCACCGTCATCGACGGTAAGTTTCACGCGGAGCGCGACGTGATCGCTGTTCACCTTGGCGAGAGTGTCCGCGTCGATGCCGATGATCTGGTGACCGACTGAAGCGGCGGTGACACTGATCGACCCAACGACGTCGGAGGAACCGAAACCGGCGGGACCGACTTCGAGATCGAGGGTGTAGGTTTCGTCAACTGCGGCACCGAAATCGGTGACGGTTGCGACGGAGCCACCATCGACGTCTTCGGTGATGATGCCGGTTGTGGCGAGGGGGTTCTCGATGAAGACTGTGTCAACGCCGTCATCCTTGGCGACGAGTGCCGTGGCGGCTGCATTGATCGCGACCGACAGGGCGGCGATGTCTGCCGCTGCGGAGACGCCGACCGTGAAGTCTGTGTCGCCGATGAGCTGAACCGGTGTGGCGGTTCCATCGTCGAACGTGAAAGCATCGGCGGTCTGGAGAGCGCCCGAAATGAGGATGTCTGCGACTGGATTGATATCGACGTTCTCGATGATAAAGACCGCCTCGTAGGCGGGTCCGCCGAGGTTGTCCTTCTGATCGCCACGGGCCTTGTCCAGCTTGTCCAGTGAAATTTCCGGAGACAGTGTGACGCCGTCAGCCGTGATCGCGGTGGACCCCGGAACGCGGAAGGCGGTGTCGGCATCGAGGATGCGATTGAAGGCGGACTTTGCCATTAAGGTATTCCTCTTATTCAGGGTTCAGGAGATCGTTCGCGCGACTGTCCAAACGGAGCACACGCTTCCGAATAATTCTCAGTTCTGCTTCATTAAACGAGTAGTCTTCACCCGCTTTTTTTCTGGCGCTTTATCTCGGCTTCCAGTCTTATGGCGCGAAGTTCGGCGCTCTCTGCCGCACCCTGTGTAACCATGAGATCAACGCCTGCCACGTAGCGAAGCAACTCTTCGTGGCGCACGGTGTCACTACGGGCATGTTCGCTCACATACGCCTGTGTCGCAACCTTGGGCATGTTGTAGCCCACGGCGGCAAGAGCGCCAGAAATCGCAACTATACCTGCGGCGACTGAGACTATAATAGACAATCTAAGTCCCCTCATTATTCTATCCAAGAGCCAGCCAAGCTGCGAAGGTGATCGACGGGTTGGACCCGGCAACGACCAGATCGAGCTCCATGCCCTCGTGATCCGCGTCCAGCTTCTCGATTGTCTCGGCGTCCAGAAGGACAACCCACTGACCGGTTCCGGTGACGGTGATCGTGCCGACTTCTGTCGTGTCCTCAGAGCCGGTGGCACCGACGTTGATCGTGAAGACGTAGGTCTCGTCAACGGTTGTCATCGCTGAAACGGCGATGACCACGGCGTATGCCTGTGCGCCCAGCTTGTCGAGCTGATCGCCACGGGACTTCGTCAGCTTGTCCAGAGGAAGGACGGTCTCGGTGTTTGCGACGACGGCTACGGAGCCGGGATCGCGGAAGGAAGTGTCGAAGTCGAAGATGTAGTTGATTGCGCTGCGTGCCATGATATGTTTCTCCCATGGTATGCGTGATGGGGGTGAGGGGCCCGAAGGCCCCCCGCTATATTGGTTGGCTTAACCGAGGTAGAGCCAAGCGGCGAAGGTGATGGAAGCCGTGTTGGCCGCACCGTCGTCGATGACGAGGTTCAACTCGATCTCTTCGTGATCCGAGTCCAGCTTCTCGATTGTCTCGGCGTCCAGAAGAATGACCCACTGACCGATGGCGCTGGTCACGACGACCGAGCCAACGACAGTCGCGGCTGCGCCCGTTGCGCCGACCTGAACGTCGAACGTGTAGGTCTCGTCGCCGTCGCCGGTATCCATATCCGAAATGACGATGACAACGGCGTATGCCTCTGCGCCCAGCTTGTCGAGCTGATCGCCACGGGACTTGTCCAGCTTGTCGAGGGGCAGTGCCCCAACGACGGTTGCGCCGTCGGCGGTGATCGCCACGGAGCCCGGGGCGCGGAAGGAAGAGTCGTCGTCGTAGATGTAAGTGACAGCAGACTTTGCCATGATGTGTGTTCTCCAAAATGGAATCGTGATGGTGTTGAAGAAAGCCGAAGCTCTCTCGCGAGGGTGTTGAGGGGGGCAGCGCGCCCCCCAGCAACTTACTTGGTTACGGCTGCGTTCTTGACGCCCCAGAGCCGTGCTGCGGCGCGACCGTGCATGACGGCCATTCCGACCAGCCACTCGACGCGTGTGCGCATGACCGGCTGAGTCTGGAGCTCTCCGAGGTCACGGACGTCCATGACGCCGTTCTGGAGGCCAGAGACACCGTCGTCTGCCATGTTGACGCAGTAGAGGGAGGTTCCACCCGTGACGTCGCCAAACGGCGTCGCTTCGGTGAAGTCGATGACCTGATTGCCATCAGCGTCGTAGTCGGTGACGAGGATTGGCAGGCCGTCGAAGACCGTCACGCGGCGTCCGAACTCGTCCTGAGTGTAGGAGATGAACCCGCCGATTGTCGTGTCGGAAGCCGCTGCCGAAAGCAGGTTGCGGAGCTTCTTGGACATGATGAGGTGGGTTGGATTCTCGACCGCGTCGATCAGGTCGCGGAGGAGAGTGATCTGCAGAGCATCGCCGCCCGTGGTGTTACCGGCTGGGATGATCTGGCTTCCCGTGATACGGGCGCGCAGACCGTCGAACTCGCGTGGCTCAGCAACGGAGTCGCCGTTGATGATCTTCGACGCAATCGTCAGGGACAGTGCCTTGACCTTGCGCAGCTCGTGAGCGGAACGGACTTCGTCGCCGTGCATCTTCAGAGTGGCGAGATCGACATCGAGGTCGCCGCCACCGATGCGCAGGCGCTCGGTCTCTGGGTTCATGATGCCAGCGGAAGGTGTGTAACCCTCACCGACGCCACGGAACGCAACGCCCGGCAGGTTGCCTTCGAGGTTGTAGACGTATGCGCCGCCGTTCACGTTGATGAACGGGAGTGCACGCAGGATGTCTGCGGAGAAGGCAAAGTGCTCGATGATGGTATTGCGGAGGACTTCGCCCGGGTTCAGTTTGGCTGCTTCAAGCAGGGTAATCATGGTTTATGCTCCCAAAAATTTGGTGTGGAACCTGTTCGGTTGACAGGGCTACTCGACAGGCTCCCCGAGCCTAATCTGTATCACCCGGTTCAGCCCTTCTGCTCCGGATACAGTCTTCAGCTACCACAACGCCCCGCGCCGCTTAATCTGAATGGTGGTCTGCCCCGGTTGCCCGGGACAGTGTAGTTACTTATGCCGCGTTCTTACGCGCCCAATTGATACGCTGCTGCGGCGACATTGCGGCGAGATCGGCTGCGGAAATCTTTCCGGCAATCGTGTCGCTTGCGCCTGCTGCACCGCCGCCCTTGGACCCCTTGAACAGGAATTCGTTGGCTTCGCGCTGCTTCAGCAACCACTCCTTCATCGTCATCGCATCGACGCCGTTGGAGCCGTAAAGTGTCGTTCCGTCGGAGGACTTCGGCACCAGCTTGGCATCCTCGACCCGGAAAAGTGCTCTTGCTTCACTGAGGACCAGATTGACCGCCTTGTCCAGCATGGCGACGTCCGGATCGGAAGCGGCGAGACGCACTGCGTTCTCGACCAGCATGCCATCTGCGCGTTCGTCGGCCTTGTTGGCACGCTCGCGGTGGCTGTCCCGATCTCTGGCCAGCTCAGCGAGCTGTTCCTTGAAACCGTTCGTGACATCGGAAACCCGTTTCGCAGCGGCCTCTTCGAGAGAGGTATCCTCCACGAGGTTGCCGTCCTTGACTTTCTTCTCGGTCTCCCGAAGGGCTGTAAGCGCCTTGGCGAAATCATCCAGACCCTCGATCTCGGCGATCTTGACGCCCGTCACCTCTTCGTATCTGGCGACGTTTGCTTCCATCGCATCGCGCTGCTGAGACAGTAACACGTTGTTCTCGCGGAACTCAGTGATCTTATCTGCTGCGGCGATCTTCACCGAAAACTTGCCGTCTTCACCCTCTTTGGCAAATTCCCGAATTCCTTCCGGAACCTCACCGAGTGAATTGTAAGTCAATGTTGTCATGTTATTCTCTGTCTCCCCGAGACAGCCCCTTTTAGGTAAGAAAACAAACGCTTCTCCGAAGCGCCGACCGGGAGTGGGCCCCCCGGATTTTGTGTAGAAGCAATTTCTTACATAGAAAGATATTGCGACCGAATGATGTATGAATAGCTGAAGCGCACAAAAAAGTCAAGCAATACTGTTAAAACGGTTCGCGCGATTGGGCTATGAACAGTCCTCAATGTCATCGAGGAGATATCTGATGCTAGGGTCTTCCTCATAAGAACCATAACGCCGCGTCTTCATAGCATTGGCTTCTTCTGTTCCAACCAGCGAAGCAAGCTCATCGAACGACATGTCACCCTGCATATAGGAATCTTCTGCTCCGACAGCGTCGGGATCAATCTCGTCAAAATCAGCGTAGTCGGGATTTACTCCACTAACGACTTTCATGGGTTATTCTTCCTCTTCCTGTTCGGGAGAGGCGGCTGCTCCGATTGACGCCTGCTGTGAAACACGCGGAGAGGCGGGCTCACCGGGCTTGGCTGTTACTTCCGTCGCGTCCACAGCCATTGATGCTTTGAGGAGGCGGAACTCGTGGAATGCCTTGGCGTCTGGAAAGTTGTTCATCTGAGCGAGCACATCGACCATGTGTGGGAACTGCTGAGAATCGTCGAGGAGCTTTCTGTATTCGTCGGCACCCATCCAATCTGGAATGACCTCCGCCTTGCTCAGATACTCGTAGACGACATCAACCGGAATGATGCCTTCTTTATACATCTGGTGGATCGCGCGGAATTCGCGTGCGCCGATGTCTTTCATGAGGAAGTCACGATTGAGCTCGAAGAAGATCGCGGTGATGCTGCTGCCCGGCATGTTGTGCCAGTCAGCCCACCAGCGCAAGAGCTGAGTGAAACCCTCATCGACGGTGTCAGCGATGTTCATCAGAAGCGTCTGTTCGTTGGCTTCCTTCATCTTGAGGGAATTGTCGCTCTCGGCGGCGGACTTGCTTGTGCCCGGCATCATGCGTCCGCCAATGGCGGCTACCTGCTGCTCTTTCGTCGTGAGCGCACTTTCGAGAAATGAGAGGCCCTGCCCCTGAAACTCGATGACGCCCGCCTGCTCGCCCTTGCCCAGCTCCCATACAACGTCGGGACCGATCCAGTATTCGTTTGGAGTTGAAGTGCTGCCTGTCTGCACCCAATAGACCGGGTTCGCTGTGAAGAAACGTCCCTGCTCAAGCTGAGCATACGAGTGGTAATGGGAGAAGTTCAGCGTGACGATATCAAGGATAGGCGGCTTCTGCACATCCGGATGATTGGTGAACGGGCCGATGATAATGAAAGGAATGTAATCGAGAGGCTGTCCGCGAACTGTTGGAATCAGGACGTCATCTGGGATGGAATTTGTGTCAGGAAGGACACTTGCTGTGCGGATATCCTTGAAGATAGACTGAGTATAGACGAACTCACCATCCGCAGATTCTTCCAGTTCCAGCACCCGATAGCGCGCGACAAAGTGCAGCGCCGGGGAATTCGTGGTGCGATCAAAAGTGAGCTCACGCAACACGACGCGGGTCAACACTACTGCACCGTTGACGTCACCCGTCTCCCAATCAAGGATATTCTCTGCCGTGTAGCACGCGATATAAGGGTTGCCTTTGCCATCAGGCGAAGCGTCAACCAGAAGCCCATACCGACCGACAGCCAGCACTTCCTTCACAGTCGTCTTTGCGGTGAGGTGGAGAGACATCCCGTCTTTCGAAAACTTGCGGGACGCCTCAACGAGGGCCTTGTTCAGACCGTTGATCTTGGGGTTGCGCCGGAACACGGTTCCGTAGAGTGCGCCAAGTGTCTTCGCCACCATGTTGAAGAACACAGCGCGGCGCAGATATGCCTCATACTGCCCAGCGTCATGCCCGGCAAGTTTCGGAAGATACTTCTCGCGCTTGCGCTTGATCTCGATCTCACCAATCTCGGCGTCGCGAATCTTCTCCCAATGCTCCGACCAGTAAGTATAGTCTGGATGGATCGTGGGCGACGCCCGGAAGGCGACGGAAACCTGTGCACGAACGGTGGGGTTTGGAACCTGACCTGTCACTTGAAAAACCTGTCTTATTCAGTGTTGGGGGGACTATGGCAGAAAAGTGCCAATGATGTCAAGCGAAACGGATATTCGGAGTCATTTAATACCTGCGCGCCGCATTGCGCGTCTTACTTTTACCAGAAATCGTGAGCTGTGTCAACAACATGATTCAGGCCGCGCCAGTTACGACGCGACCTGATTTGTATTGGACCGCGCGGTGGGAGTCGAACCCACGACACCGGGGGTAGAAACCCCGTGCTCTATTCCACTGAGCTACGCACGGTAATTGCAAGCACCGTCAACGACGATCTTGCGGGAACACTCGCCGATCTGCTCGCGGCGCAGTCCGATATCCTTGAGCTGGAAGTCGGTCAGGCGGGAGAGGGCGGCGTTTGTGCGGTTGATCTGGAAGGCGCGGAAGATGGTATCGAAGATTTTCATGGTCTGTGTTCCTCTCATGAACTGGATGTAACATGAGACGGATTATACACATACTCTCGCGCTGATCAATCGCTAATGGTGCATTGCGGCATTGCGCTTTATGCAACGGTCGCCCCGCACTCCGGACACGTCTCCCAATCCCTGACGCCGTGCTCGCACGGCTCACACGATCTGAGCCAGCTCTGGCGCTGAGCCTCATACATTTCGGCACGCTGCTCACGTGACATGTTCTCGTAGAACTCCCGTGCTGACACGATCAGTGCATCGAGCTCCGGGTTCGGTTCAGTCGGCATTATCTGCACGTGGGCACCTCACAGGCGACGTCGATAGGCGCTTCTCTGACACGCCTGTGGCGCTCAGCAGCAAGCAAGTCTTCGCGCCGGTCAGCAGCTAGTTCCGCAACTCTGTCCCGAGACATCGCAATCAGCGCGTTCAATGTGGGACGAGGATTGGTGTCTGGTAGCAACGACATGATGTGTTTCCTTTGTTCTGGCAGAGAGAGAGGGATTCGAACCCTCGGGACCCCGTTAGAGGCCCGCCGCCTTTCCAAGACGGTCCCTTAAACCACTCGGGCACCTCTCCGTATTCTATCTCTTGTGATGGTCGCTCTGTAGCCCGAAGAACTCTTTGAGGTCAGCCAGCCCCGGGGAGAAATGCGTCCTGTTCTCTACGCCACACTTGGGGCAGGGAATCATCCCTTCCCCACGGCTCCAGTAATCTCCGCCTGTGCACCCGCGCGGCGCAGTATACAAGTGGGTCTGGATATACTCCATCTCTGAGATGGGCGTCAGCGCCAAGCACGCTGCGCACTTGAACATGGTTGCAGCCTTCTGCGCCTTGGCCGCTTCATGCGATTCTTTGATCAGCGCATGGGCAGCTTTCAGCGCTTCTTCGTCTGGTCCGCCCAAGGGCGGGAAGGTTAGTAAATTTGGCCATCGGTGTTCCTCCCCTTATTCAGTCGGCGGGTTTTTTCCCACGTGCCACTCCCACGACGGGAGCGTTCGTATCATTTTGGCCTTCACGATCTCCGCCTGCTCCGTGTTGATGTAGCGGGACCAACGATGCCAACGTGCTTTGCGGCGCAATGCCGCCCACGTGCAGAAGCACCAGAGACCAATCGGTTTCCTGACACGCTTCTTTTTTCCGGTAGGTTTACCGCGCTCGTCTACGTGAGGCATAAGTGAAGACTGCATACCACTCCTTTCACTATTTGTCAACCGACGCGATTACTCCGCTGAGTTTCGTATCGGACCGTTCGTTGATTACCTCCAACCAGACAGTGCAAGCTGGAAGTTCAAGTATCAGCATCCCGGGGTCGGAAAACGTTGCCTGCTCAATTCCAGTGGGGCTCACACTATCCAGCCCATCTCCAAAACTCATGCGGAAAGATGCGGTTGCGTGATCGAATACACCACACACAGCAACGGCATACCGTCCCACCTCAATCCCGACGTGTGCCCCCGCGCCGCTCTGCATATCACGTGCCAAAACCTGTGTCATGGCCAGACCTCCCTTTTCACGGTCGCGTGATGATACCATTTGTCACACCCCGCGTCAATCAAAAGGTAATACCACACCAAAACACTAAAGCAATTTCAGGTCTCTCGCGTTCCAATTAGATCACGTTCGGGTCTTAATTCCATCACCTGATCGTAGAGGTCGCCCTTCTTCACCAGCTTTGTATCGAAGATGTTGATCAAACCAAGAACTCTATTGAGAGCGTGCCACTGCCCACGCTCAAAGTCCGCTATGGGGCTGATCACTCTCATAACAATTTCAGGTTTCCCGTGATCAGATTCACCATATACTCAGGGGCTGGGCCAATGCCCACAGCGGTGTAGGTCGGCACTCCGCTGAACTCGGTTCTCCCCGCGTCGAGGATCAGCGAGCATGGGATACCGCGCCCCAGCGCGTGCGAGTAGGCGTCGAACAAATCCTCGATGCCGGGCACCCCCACAACGATCTTGGTGAACGGCCCAGCAAGCCATTCTTCCACATAGGGGTGATTCAGATACTGAAGGGTGGCCTTCATGGACGCGTGCGCGCCCTGTGCCACCATCTTGCCCTTGCGCATGTTGAGGTCTTTGCGCAGAATGATCACCTGTTTCATCACACCACCTCCAGTTTCCGTCTGCTGGCGTGCGTCAGTGCACGCCGCGCGGCTGCGCCCTTTGTGGGCAGCTCCCGCGATCCCTGCGGGAGCGTGTCGTCTATTGGCTTCCACTCACCACACCAAGCCATCGGCGATGCCATCGGGAAGGCAGAAAAAAGTGGATCGTTCCTGTTAGGCGACCGCCACAACGTTGGGGGATACCGGCGACACACCGGCTTGATGCCATGCCCCGGGTTGTGAAAGAACCGACAGTTTGAACAGGTCTCGGTCATGGGTGCAGCGCCAGATCGGCCAGCGCCCTGACGGGCGTCTCCGTGCGACTAGGCGTGAACACGTAGCCGCAGGTTGCAACAGGGAGGAGATGGGTTACAGCGCCGTCACGAACGGGGTAGGTCGGGTCTGTGACGACACCGGTCGGGAAACCCATTTCCCGCGCCGCGTCGGTAACGTAGCGAAGCTGATCTTCGCCGCTGACAATGAGCACGATAGTCGTGCCGAAGTTCTGGAAGGTCTGGTTGCACCACGCAAGGTAGCCTTCGCGGTTGTCCGACACACTCCAATGCTCCACATCAGCAGCGAAGTGGTTGGCCGCGTGAGCGGCCTGTGCCATGCCCTTGCCAGCGTTCATGGAATCCATGTCGGAGCGCATGAGGATGTAGAGAGTGGCATCGTCGTCGGTCATTGGCACGTCTTCGTTCGCGTGCGACTTGGTCATTTTCTCGACAGCGGCGGTGTAATATGCTGCCTTTGCGGGGCGGTCGTCGTGTTTGGTAGAGAAAAACAGGGACATGACTGATCTCCTTCCTAGTTCATCGCTGCGATGCAGCGTCCACAGTCAACAGGGTCTTCACCGGGCAGAGGCTTGCCATACCAAATGGTGCTTACCTTGATCGGATTGCCGCGTTCATTC
>SDBT01007193.1_pt1 | contig 18362 bp, 13 predicted proteins | sample 2277101 | NCBI WGS metagenome assembly SDBT01 (sample SAMN10404973, study PRJNA504765) | marine sediment metagenome | isolation source: marine sediment core GS10_PC15, 103 cmbsf | place: Arctic Ocean: Southern Knipovich Ridge | collected 2010
TCATGTTCGGCTCCCTTATTTGTCTAATTTCCAGTTACGATCAATCGCATCGGTGACTTCTTCTTTTGTGATGGATAATCGCTTGGATTCAACGACAAGTTTCTCTACCTCGTCATTCAATATATTGTCACGCTGCAAGTTAGTCGCCGTACTCAGCTTGGAAACAACGCTTCCAATACCGGGCTTTATTTCTATTAGTTTTTCCCTGGCCAAATGAGCTATGACTTTCTGGGCAGTATTAGGATTTATCCGTAACTCCTTGGCCATCTCTCTTACAGATGGGAATTGATCCCCCGGCATTAACTGTTCTGTTACTACGGCTTTTTTAACGGCATAGACTATCTGTTCATAAATTGGGATGCCATATTGAAATTTTACTGTAAAGTTTATCATAGCTTAATTTGCCGACTGCTAATCATTTATACAGAGATTCAAACCCAAACCAACTGTAATATATCGCATAGTACACCTATGTCAAACAAAAATTTATATTTTTTACATTTTTTTTCGACAGACATTACATCCAAAAAGTAGACGAGGAGCTAACTGCAGCGGTATAAAGAACTTAGGCTGGGTTGCAAGTTGGTATTAGCAAAGATCTTTTTTTAGGATGGCAGCCAATTAAAGCTTGACTTTCACAGAATATCATATATGGTTATTCAAATAAGAAACGAGATATTCATATATGAATAATTATGTAATTCCCAATTTGGTGAAAGCGTGCGAAATAATGAAGATCCTGGTGGATCGGCCGAAAGGAATTTTGGCTACAGAGGCCGAAAGTTTGACCCGGATCCCCAGGACAACGGCATTTCGCATATTAAAGACGCTCTGCTCTCAGGGCATGGCCGAGAAACGAGGGACTTTGTTTTTTGCAGGCCCAGAACTGATACAGATAGGGCTCAATTCGCTTCGGTCGCTTGAGATTCGTTCGCTGTCGATACCTTTCCTGAGTGAACTGGCAACGAAGACGCATTTTACGGCTCATCTGGCAATCCCGAGTGGTTGGCAGTCGTTGATCCTTGAGGTCCATGACAGCCCAAATCCGGTGCGTGTTGCCTCTCGCAGCGGAACGACTGTTCCTTTGCATTGTTCGTCAACAGGCAAGATATTTTTATCTTATCGGTATGAGCAAGAGCTTGAGGATTACTTTTCAGCGAGATCGCTGGAAAAGCGTACGGGCAATACTATTGTTACTTTATCTGAAATGCAAAAAGAGATCGAACAGATTAAAAGCGATGGTTTCGCGGTTGACAATCACGAATTTCACGCCGATGTCTGGTGCCTGGCGGCGCCGGTAAGAGATAGCGGAGGGCAGGTTGTCGCCGCGATTGGGGTAACGGGTCCTGCGGCACAATCTGATAGCCAAAAGAAAGCTGATATTTGCACGTATGTCAAGAAAGCCGCCGCTGAGCTTTCTGTAGAATTGGGATATATTGCGCAATCGAATTGAAAGGATTTTATGATGAAAAAAAAACCATTAATCATTTCTATAATGTTTGCTGTTTTTGTATGCGGATGTGCCGCAGCACAGAAAACACACTCCTTACCGCAAGAGATGCAGCCGGGGCGGATTAAATCTGTTATGACGAAAGTTGCGGATTGGCAGCTTGCTAATCCGAGTAAGCATGCTACAACTCACTGGACACATGGTGCATTATTTGCCGGAATGACGGCGTGGTCGCAAATGGCCGACGACGATACATACTACAAAGCCTTGCTGGGTTTCGGTGAAAAGAACAGCTGGCAGCCTCACGAACGCAAAAATAACGTTTATCATGCGGACGATCATGCAGTTGCGCAGATGTATATCGAAATGTATAAGAAGTACAAGGACCCAAAAATGATCGCTCCGATCAAGGAGCTGTTTGATTATATTCTGGCTAACCCGCCGAATACGCCCCTTACCCATGATAATCGTGAGCACAAGAAGCGTTATAACTGGTGCGACGCCTTGTTTATGGCGCCGCCTGTATGGACTAAGCTTGCCCGCATTACAGGTGAGAAGAAGTACCTTGATTATATGAACAAGGAGTGGTGGGTTACCACGGAATATCTCTATGACACTGAAGAACACCTCTATTTCCGGGATGATCGGTACTTCGAGAAACGCGAAGACAATGGCGAAAAGGTTTTCTGGTCGCGCGGTAACGGCTGGGTGTTCGGCGGATTGGCGCGGGTGCTGGAAGAGATGCCTGATGATTATCCCGATCGCGGCAAGTATGAGAAGATATATAAACAGATGGCAGCAAAAATCATGAAGATCCAACCTGCCGAAGGGCTGTGGCATTCCAGTTTACTCGATCCGGTCAATTTCCCCTCCAAGGAAGCCAGCGGCAGTGGTTTTTATTGTTATGGTCTGGCCTGGGGCATCAATCACGGACTGCTGGACGCGAAAACATATCTGCCTGCTGTTAGAAAAGCCTGGGTAGGGTTGGTTGAGTGTGTCCATCCCGATGGCAAACTTGGCAATGTCCAGCCTATCGGTGCCAACCCCCGCAAAGTAACCGCCGATCAGACGGAGATTTACGGTGTAGGGGCATTTTTGCTGGCAGGCAGTGAAGTGTATAAGATCGCCGCACGAGAAGGCAGCGAAGTTAAGAGGTTTGAAGTTACGAATCCAAGTCTGTCTTTTCGAGATAGCGAAACGGTTAGCTTGAATTGGAATGATGTTCGGAAGTCTGTTTCGGGATTAACGAAAGACAATGTTGCTGTGTTTGATTTTAAGACCAATCGCCTTTTACTTACACAAGTTGTTAATGACGGAAGTTCGTCTGAATTGCTTTTTCAGACGGATTTGGCACCTGGTGAGAAAAAATATTTCTGGATCATGAAGCAGCCTGCAAATCTGGAAAAGCCGGAGTCGAAGGCAGCGACTTTTTGCCGTTTTGTCCCTGAGCGCAAAGACGACTTCGCCTGGGAAAATGACTTGATCGCTTTTAGGATGTATGGGCCCGCTTTGTGGGATGATGCGGTCAATTCAGGGATTGACTGCTGGCTCAAGCGAGTGCCATATCCAATCATTGATAAATGGTATGGCCAAATGAAAAAGAAAACCTATCACAAAGACTGGGGTGAAGGATATGATCCGTATCATGTCGGCAAAACTACCGGGTGTGGAGGTTTAAGGATAGTTGAAGATGGAAAGTACTTGTATCCAAATGTTTATGATCAGTGGAAAGTAATCGAAAACGGTCCGATTCGCAGTATATTCGAATTGACCTATGACAAGTCATGGAAGTCTTCAGGGAAAAATCTTGTCGAAACCAAGCGGGTAACCATTGACCTGGGACAGAGATTGTGTCGTTTCGATTGTGCTTTTACGGGTGCTGACGCCAAAAATATTAAAACCTTCGCCGTTGGCGTAACAACACATGACGGCAAGGCACAGAGTTTTCGTGACGTTGACAAAGGCATCGCCGGGTGCTGGGAGAAAATTGACGGCTCCGGACTTGGCACCGCTGTTGTGGTGGCATCGCCAGCCGCTAACGGTTCAAAGACAATCGCCAGTAAGAAGAAAGATGAAGGTCACATCTATTTATTTGCAGATAAAAAAACTCAATCGAACATCACATATTATACTGGCTATGGCTGGGAAAAGGCCGGAGAGATCACGACGATACAGTCATGGCAGGAGTATCTAAACAATTTCAAAGAACGTATTGACAATCCGGCGGGCGTCCGGTTTGGCAAAACTGACAGCCATATTACAGAAATACCACTTGAGCAGGTTCAGCAGGCTCTTAAAAAGCCGGTTGCTTCGCATCCGAGGTTATTTATCAGCAACAAACAACTGCCCGGCGTTATGCGAAATATCCAGGCGTCTGATGAACTGAAAATATTGCACAAAGAAATAATCCGGCAGGCCGATGATCTGATCAAAAAAGAACCGCTAGAGCGCATTCAAATCGGAAGGCGCCTTTTGAGTGTATCGAGAGAGGCATTGAGGCGATTGCAGGCCCTTAGTTGGGCGTACCGAGCCACCGACGACAAAAAATATCTCAAACGAGCTGAACAGGAAATGCTGGCGATCGCGAATTTTTCCGATTGGAACCCAAGTCATTTTCTCGATGTTGCCGAGATGACGACCGCGCTGGCCATCGGCTATGACTGGTTATACAACGATCTTTCAGCCGATAGTCGAGATAAAATCCGAAAAGCTATTGTCGAAAAAGGCATTCGCCCGTCGCTTTATGAAAACAAAAATGGAAAACCGTTGTGGTGGGTCAATGGGAGCAATAACTGGAACCAGGTTTGTCACGGCGGCATGACGTGCGGGGCACTGGCGGTCATGGAAGACGAGCCAGAGCTGGTAGAAACCATCATCCATCGAAGCGTCAACAAGGTCCAGATCGCCATGAGCGAATATGAGCCCGATGGCGCCTATCCGGAAGGCCCCGGTTATTGGGCCTATGGAACGGCATATAATGTTATACTGATCGAGGCGATTGATTCAGCATTGGGCACCGACTTCGGCTTGTCTGAAAAAAAAACCTTTGCTGAAAGCGCCGAATACTATCTCCATGCCGCAGGGCCAACGGGATTGTTTTTCAACTATGGCGACTGCGGATCGGGGAGCAGCTTCAACCCTACCGTTTTCTGGTTTGCAAATAAATATGATGACCCCTCGCTATTATGGAACCAGGAGAAGATGTTCGACAGCGCGGCAAAACGAAAACCGTCAGGTCTGGCAGGCCGCAGAACATCGGTGATGGCATTGCTTTGGGGCCTGCCCAAAGCGACCCGGCCCGAGCGGTTATCATGGATGGGGCATGGGCGAAATCCAGTTGCTATGTTTCGATCCTCATGGGATGACGATGCAGTGTATCTGGCGATCAAAGGTGGAGATACCAGCTTTCATCACGCACACATGGACTCCGGTTCGTTTGTTGTCGACGCAGGAGGGGTTCGCTGGGCGATGGATCTGGGAAGGGAAGACTATCACAAGATCGAAACGCTGGGCGGCAATCTTTGGAGCAGAGCGCAAGACGGTGACCGGTGGAAGATCTTTCGATACGGCAATTTTTCTCACAATACTCTGACCGTTAACGGTGAGTACCAGAGGATCGATGGTACTGGTTTGATCATCCGATATTCTGACGACAGTAAATTTCCCCATGCTGTTATTGATATGACTACTATCTACCAAGGCCAATTAAAAAAAGCCATCCGAGGCGCATCACTATTGCCATCCGGCCAAATCCTGATCCAGGACGAACTACAGGCAACCGACAAACCGGCGATCGTCAGATGGAACATGGTTACCCCAGCCAAGGTGGATATTAAGTCAGCCAAAAAAGCCCTGTTGACCCAGAAGCGAAAAACAATGCAATTTAATGTTTATACAGAAGCAGATATAAAGCTGGCAACTTATTCAACCGAGCCCCGCTCCCATCTGGATGCGGAAAACGGCGATACACGGATGGTCGGTTTCGATGTAGAATTAAAAGCCAATGAAAAACTTACGATCCAGGTGGTGATGACTGCCGGGTCAAAAGAAAAACCGCTTGAGGGCAATATCAAAAATGTAGAAAACTGGTCACAACCGTTGGCGGTGGTGAACCACGAATGAACACGAATTAATTAAAGGAATCAGACCTATGAAAGTAAGATATTCACCTGACCCGATTCGTTTTTGCAGGATGACGACGCAGGAGGTTCGTGAGAATTTTTTGATTGAGTCGCTTTTCGGCCCGGACGAAATTGAAATGGTTTACTCGGATGTGGATCGAGCGATTGCAGGTTCGGCTGTTCCGGTCAAAAACAGGCTGGCACTTACGTCAGCGGATGAACTCAGAGCCGATTATTTCTGTCAGCGGCGCGAGCTTGGTATTTTGAACATCGGCGGCACTGGCAGTGTCACTGTTGACGGCCAGCCGTATGCCATGGCCAGCATGGATTGCCTGTATGTCGGACGCGGCTCAAGAGATATTACTTTTGCCAGCGACGATTCGGCCAATCCTGCAAAGTATTATCTACTTAGCTATCCAGCCCACGCTGATTACCCGACCTGTCATGTGCAGGTCGAACAGGCCGCGCCGGTTCTGTTGGGTTCGATTGAAGCATCGAATAAACGCACGATCTACAAGTGCATCCACCCGGACGGTGTGAAAAGCTGTCAGCTTGTAATGGGCTTTACAATCATGGAGCCGGGCTGTGTGTGGAACACGATGCCGCCGCATACCCACGAACGCCGGATGGAAGTGTACATGTATTTTAATGTGCCCGCTGGCACCCGTGTATTTCATTATATGGGCAAACCCGAAGAAACCCGTCATATCGTCGTCGCCGATGGACAGGCGGTGATTTCACCAAGCTGGTCGATCCATGCCGGCGTTGGAACGGCGGCGTACACTTTCTGCTGGGGGATGGGTGGAGAAAACCAGGCGTTCGATGACATGGATCATTTAAAAATCGAAGATATAAAATAACAGGAGATGATTATGATACTGGATCAATTCAAATTAGATGGTAAGGTCGCCATCGTAACCGGCGGGGCGCGCGGGCTTGGGCAAGGGATGGCAATTGGACTTGCAGAGGCTGGGGCTGATATTGCACTGGTCGATATTCTTGATATGTCAGAAAGCAAAAAACAGATTGAGAAACTTGGTCGAAAGTGCATAGCTGTTACTGCCGATCTGAGTAAAAAAGAGTCGGTAAATACCATTGTTGACACCACGGTCAAGCAAATGGGCGGTATTGATATTCTGTTCAATAATGCCGGTATTATTCGGCGAGCACCGATTACCGAGTTTACCGAAAAAGACTGGGACGATGTGATGAATATCAATATCCGCACGTTGTTCTTTCTTAGTCAGGCGGTCGGCAAGCAGATGATTGAGCAAGGGCGCGGCGGCAAGATCGTCAATACCGCATCAATGCTCAGTTTTCAGGGTGGTATTCTTGTACCATCTTATACGGCTTCGAAAAGTGCTGTCATGGGTCTGACCCGTCTGTTGGCCAATGAACTTGGTGCTCACAACATAAATGTCAATGCAATTGCACCGGGCTATATGGCTACGGACAATACTAAGGCTTTGCGGGAAGACCCGGCGCGGAATAAGGCGATCCTTGACCGTATCCCAGCGGGACGATGGGGAACCGGCGAGGACCTGCAAGGTGTTGCGGTCTTCCTTGCTTCGGCGGCAGCCGATTATATGCAGGGCTACACGATTGCCGTCGATGGCGGCTGGCTGGCACGATAGGTCCATGCCGGTAACAGGTGATCAATAAAGAGGTGAAATCATGGATAGCTTAAAATTGAGAACTGAATCAGAATGCAAATACGATATTCTGTCGCTTGGTGAGATTATGCTGCGGCTCGACCCGGGCCAGGGGCGAATCCATACGACCCGACACTTCAAGGTCTGGGAGGGCGGCGGTGAATATAATGTGGCCCGCGGCCTGAAACGCTGCTTCGGCAAGCGTACGGCGGTGGTCACAGCGATCGTGGACAATCCGATCGGTCGGTTGCTGGAAGATATGCTCTATCAGGGCGGGGTCAGCCAGGAATACATCGTGTGGCTTCCGTTTGACGGCATTGGCCGCAGGAGTCGTGTCGGGCTGAACTTTACCGAGCGGGGTTACGGTGTTCGCGGGGCGGTTGGGTGCTCGGATCGGGCCAACAGTGCCGCCTCGCAAATCAAAAAAGGCGATATCGACTGGGAAACTATCTTCGGCGTCGATGGCATTGCCTGGTTCCATACCGGCGGGATCTTTGCGGGTCTGTCCGAAACGACGCCGGAAACAGTGATCGAAGCGATGACCATTGCCAAAAAACACGGCACAATAATCTCCTATGACCTGAACTATCGCGCCTCGCTGTGGAACGATATTGGCGGCAAAGACAAGGCCATGGAAGTCAACCGGGCGATCGCTCCGCTGGTGGATGTGATGATCGGCAATGAGGAAGATTTTTCCGCCTCTCTGGGATTCCATGTCGAGGGACTGGATGAGGGCTGTTCAAAGCTGGACCCGACAAACTTCAAAAAAATGATCGCCAAAGCCGTTCGGGAATTTCCGAATTTTAAGGTTGTTGCCACAACCCTGCGCAATGCCAAAACCGCGACGAAGAATGACTGGGGTGCGGTCCTGTATGCGGGCGGCGAGTTTTATGACGCGATCTTACGCGAAGACCTGGAAATCCTTGACCGTATTGGCGGGGGGGATAGTTTTGCTTCCGGTTTGATCTATGCATTGATGGAAGGCCAAGGGCCGGCTGAAGCGGTCAATTATGGCGCCGCTCACGGAGCACTCGCCATGACAACCGCTGGGGACACCACCGCCGCAAGCTTAAAAGAAGTGGAACGTATCGTAAAGGGCTCAACTGCCCGGATCGTGCGATAAATACTCATTCAAAAAAAGATTATAGTAAAGGATATTAAAATGGCTCGACACACACGTTTAGAAACGCTCTCGGCAATGAAAACAATCGGTCTTGTGCCGGTATTTTACACTCCGGATTTTGACGTTGCAAAAAATATTGCTGCCGCTTGTGTTGATGGCGGGGCCAATGTGATCGAATTTACCAACCGCGCCGACAGGGCGATTGACGTCTTTACACAATTAGCAGAATTCAGGGACGCTGAGCGTAACGAGATGATCCTGGGTGTCGGTTCGATTTGTGATGCTCCGACCGCGGCGATGTATATCAATGCCGGTGCGGATTTTGTTGTCGGTCCGATGTTGGACGAGGAAACGGCAAAAGTTTGTAACAGTCGAAAGATCCCCTATTCGCCGGGCTGTGGGACAGTTACCGAAATTCACACGGCTCATCGTTTTGGCGTGGAGATCTGCAAAATTTTCCCCGGCGGCCAGGTTGGCGGACCGGCATTTGTCAAAGCAGTAAAAGCTCCCATGCCGTGGACGGAATTGATGCCGACTGGCGGAGTAACACCGACAAAAGAAAGTTTGACAGAATGGTTCACCGCTGGGATCGCCTGTGCCGGGATTGGTTCTAAGTTAATCAGTAAAGACCTCATTGCGGCTGAAGACTTTGCCGGGATTACACAAAAAGTGGCCCAGGTCATTGAAATAATCAAGGATGCTCGAAAGGATTGTTTCCCGCCGGCGTAAGTGGGCCAGGTTGAAAGATTATAGATCTTTTTTTCCACTTTCCACTTCACATGCTACTATTTTCTTGCAATTAGTGTCAAAACCGATATATTTGTCCGTGAGAGTCTCATATTTGTAAATCATTGTTTTATTTAGGAGCAAAAAAAGATGTCTACTCAGAACAAGAATTTCCACGGTATCCATGTTCCTGTCGTCACGCCAATGACAGCCAATAACGAAGTTGATCACGAAACACTTGGCAAGTTTGCCAAACATCTGATCGATAGCGGTATCCATGGCCTCACTCCACTTGGAAGTACGGGTGAGTTCTACGCCTTGACCCCCGATGAACGACATGATGTTCTTAAGGGCACTATAGAAGCGGCAGGTGGGCGAGTTCCTGTATTGGCAGGTACAAATGCAAGCTCAACCCAGGACGTTGTTTTCTATTCCCGCCAGGCAGAGAAGTTGGGTGCATCGGGCATACTGCTTGCCCCGCCTTACTATTCACTCCCAAAGCTCGATGAGTTGTATGAACATTTCCGAGCGGTCAACGATGCCATCGGAATCCCGATCATGCTGTACAATTATCCCGCTCGAACCGGTGTGGATATTACACCTGACTTCGTTGAACGCCTGACAGCATTAAAGAATATTCAATATATCAAAGAAAGCACCGGCGATGTAACACGCGTTAGTGAATTGATCCAGCGTTTTGGAGGACGTATCGGAGTCTTTTGCGGGTGCGATACTATTTCCCTGGAAAGTTTCGTTCTGGGTGCGATCGGCTGGGTCGGTGGTATAGCTAATGTACTGCCAAAGACTCATGTTAAGCTTTATAACCTGGCCTCGGTTCAAGGAGATATACCGGCTGCACGTAAGTTTTATTATGAGATCTTGAGTACTTTGCAACTCATTGAAGGCGGCGGGCGATATACACAATACGTCAAGGCAGGCTGCGAGATCATGGGCCATCCCGTCGGAGACCCCAGGGGACCGCTTCAGCCGGTGTCGAAAGAAGCTTACGGAAATCTCAAGGAAATTCTAAGTACTATTTCAAGTGAAGGAGCCTAATAATGGGAAATGGATACTGGCAAAAAACGCTGCGGGTTAATTTGACAACCGGTAATATTCGTGTCGAAGCAATCGACGAAAAGGACTTGAAAGCCTTTATCGGAGGTGCAGGGCTTGGAGCCGAAATATTGCGGCGTGAAATACCGGAAAAGATCGATCCTCTCTCACCGGAGAATCTTGTGATCTTTGCAACCGGTCCTTTTCAGGGCCCAGCGGTTCCAGGCGGGGCTAAATTCAGTGTTGTTGGTATCTCTCCTCAGACCGGGACGTATGCGGATACTGCTGCCGGTGCTGATTGGGGACCGGCCATTAAAGATGCCGGCTACGATATTGTCATTCTCGAAGGTAAGTCGGAGAAACCTGTTTACCTCCAGATAATAGATGATGACGTTCAGATCAAAGATGCCGCTGCGATATGGGGCAAGGACACCATTGAGTCGATTGATGCGATCCGCCGGGAGACCGGTGACAACAAGCTTAGTATCGCAACTATCGGCCCTGCCGGCGAACGCCTGGTTGCGATCGCATGCATAGCAGTCGATAAGCACAGTTTTGCGGGACGCTGCGGTCTTGGTGCGGTGATGGGCAGTAAGAATGTCAAGGCTGTGGCTGTCCGCGGGACAAAAACCGTGCCCGTGGCTGATCCCGATAAGTTGAAGGAACTGATCAAAAAATATCAAAAGCAGATACATGACACCGCAGTTGAAAACGAATTACGTGCACATGGTACGCCGGGTCTTTGCGAAACCGCTGAAGGTTTGGGCGATATGCCGATAAAATATTGGGGACAGGATACCTGGCCAGAAGGTGCTAAGAAACTGGGCGCTCCCAATTATACCGAACAGTTGAATGCCAAACCGCTGCCGTGTAAATACTGTCCGATAGGGTGCCATCGCAAGGTTAGTATTACATCTCCTGAAAAGTACCGCTATGAGGGAATTGGACCTGAGTACGAGACGCTGGGGCTTATGGGGACCAATCTGCTGATCGATGACCCGAAGGTTGTCACTATCGGTAATGATATCGCTAATCGCATGGGCGTAGATACGATCAGTGTAGGTGCGATGATCGGTTTCGCGGTGGAATGCTTTGAAAAGGGATGGCTTACAACTGATGATACAGGTGGCTTTGAGCTGAAATGGGGCGATGCTGATACACTGTTGAAGATGACCGAGCTGATAGGACTTCGGGAAGGGATTGGAGAACTTTTTGCCGACGGTACGCTCGCAGCCGCAAAAAAGATCCACCCCGATGCCGTCGATGAAGTCGTCCACTGCAAGGGGCTGGATTTCCCATCGCATGACCCGAGGAGCTGCATTTCACTGGCTCCTACGTATGCTACCGGCACAAGGGGTGCATGTCATTTCCGCGGGCCGTGTGAAGATGTTGAAATGGGCGGATTTTACTTGCCGGAAGTCGGAGTCAATGAAGGCGATGTTAAATTCTTCGAGCAAAAAAATCAGAGTCTCGTCGCTTCCAAATGTCAGGACCTTGGCGTGTTGTGCAATTCGCTGGTGCTGTGTTTGTTCATGATTGATGGAGGCGATTGGACATTGACCGGTCTGACCGAAGTATTCAATGCTATCACCGGCTGGGACTTCTCGGTTGAAGAGTTGATGCTTACCGGCGAGCGAGGCTTTACCGTACAGCGTATGAATAATCTAAGGGACGGATATGATGCCAGTAGCGAGGTGATGCCCAAAAAGATTCGTAAAAGTGCAAAAGCCGGTTTTCGAGCGGGCAAAGAGATCCCATTTGAAGCCATGATGAAGGAATACTATACATTAAGAGGCTGGGAGCCGAACGGTGCTCCTTGCGGAGAAACTTTAAAACGACTTAGTCTCTGATACGGATCGAGTCCAAAGAGGTGAAGATGGTCGTCAATGTTAAATTGATGAGCTTGTTTGCAAAGTATTTGAAAGATTATCCGGATGGTAAAGTGTCTTTGGGTAGCACAGCGACGGTGCGGACTCTGGTTGAGAGTCTGGGCCTTCCGATCAAAAGGGTAAAGATCATTACAGTAAACGGCAAACAGGAAATGCTGGATAAATCTCTTTCTGACGGTGATCTTGTTTATATTTTCCCGCCGGCAATTGGCGGAGGATAGTAATGTCGATGAAAGATAAAAATGCATCAGACGAATCATTTCGTTTGGAGGAGTTCTTTGCAAACTCAGAGTCGAATGTTATCTCTATCAAAGAAGCAGAAGATATTTCACGGAATACGGGTATCCCTTTGCGAAGAGTTGAATGCTTTTCATTGGGCAAAGGAGTGATACCCATTCGCTATCAACGGAATATTGGAACGTTTGGAGTTGACGGTCAAATCAAGCTTTTGGAAAGTACCGTCATGATCATCGGTCTCGGCGGATTAGGCGGCAGCATTCTTGAGCAAATTTCCCGGGCAGGCTTCGGGACCATTATCGGAGTTGATCCGGACGTGTTTGATCAAAGCAATCTTAACCGTCAATTGCTTTCCACCGAGCATGCTATTGGCGAAAAAAAAGTTGCCGCAGCTGAAAAACGTGTTCTGGAAATAAATAGTGCGGTGAGCTTTACGGGACATGCATGTGAACTACAGGATTTGGCAAATGAGCTCTGGCAAGGGCTGGATATGGTATTTGATTGTCTGGATAATATTCCTGACCGTCTGATACTCGCAGATAAATGCGAGCGCGTGAACTGTCCATTGATTCATGGGGCTATTGCCGGCTGGTATGCCGAGGTTGGGGTTGTATGGCCGGGCAGTAAAATGCTGGAAGGATATTACCAGGGACAAACCGAAGGAATGGAAAAAGAACTTGGTACTCCGGCATCCACCGCCATGATGACCGCAAGCATTATGGCGGCAAAGGCTGGGCAGGTTTTAGCTGGAAGTGATTTAAGTAAAGAATCGAAAATGCATGTTTTTAATCTGCTGGACAACGAATGGCAAATAATCGCAATGTGAGGTAAATATTTTTGGCATAACAAAATGCGGACAGTTTACAAGGAGATCTATAATGTTTAAAAAGAGTTCTGTTTTTTTATTCTCTGCAATTATTGTTTTTGTACTTATTTTTATCGCAAATTCTTTGGCATTGGCCAAAGATCTGCCAGTACCCCAACGGGGTTTTATCAGTTCCGAGCCTGCGGAGACCTGGGAAGAGGGTTTGATCTCGGGAAACGGTACTATCGGGGCCAATGTGTTCAGCCGTCCCTTGGATGAAACGATCGTATTTACTCATGAGAGAATGTTCCTGCCGCAGGGACCTCCTACTATGCCGCCTGACCAGGCAAATCGTTTGTTTGAGATCAGGGATTTGATCGACCGTGGATTGTACAAACAGGCAACCGAATTGGCATTTGAATTCTCCGGACAAGAAGGTTTTATGTATCCCGATCCGTTCGTTCCTGTTTTCGACATGGGCATAAAGATGGAAGCCGAAGGAGATGTCAGAGATTATATGCGTTCGGTCGATTTCGAGACGGGTGAGGCGACGGTGCATTGGGCCGATGACCGAGGAATATTCGAACGCAGATTATTTGTTTCCAGAGCGGACGGTGTTGCGGTACTCCTGATAACCGGTCCCAAACCTGCCGCAGTGAGTTGCAAGTTGAAACTCGGCCCTCGCAGTCCCAGTGAAAAACTCGGAACCAGGAAATTGGAGCAGTCGGCAGCAGTATTCAAGGAATACGTTAAGGACGTGAAAGCAACTGCCGATGAATCCGGCCTGAGTTTCTCCAGTAATTTTACCAAAGCTTATCCGGGCAGCATCCATGCGATGAATGGCCTGGCATACGTGATCGCTAAAAACGGTACAAAGAAGGCAGACGGTGACACTTTGACCGTTTCCGGAGCCGACAGCGTGCTGGTTTTCGTTGATATCAAACCGATCTACGAGGCTTTTGACCCCAGAAAACCGGAGAAGAGTCCTTCGCTGGCCTGCTTTAAAAAGACGAAGCAGACCCTTGCCAAGCTGAGCGGCGATTATAAAAAGCTGCTTGCCGATCATGTTGCTATTCACGGCGAAATGTTCAATCGCATGCGTCTGGATATTGGCGGCGGGGCCGACCATAAGCTTACCAGTGAAAAACTGCTGGCTAAAACAACCAATGAGAATCTGTGCAGGGCACTTGTTGAAAAGACATTTGACGCGGGCAGATACAATATTATCTCATGTACCGGCCAGCTTCCCCCAACTCTGCAAGGCGTATGGGGCGGAACCTATGTGCCCGGCTGGGCGAGCGACTATACGCAGAACGGTAATGTGCCGTCGGCTATCGCGAGTATTATGAAGGGTAATATGCCGGAACTTATGCTGGCTTATACTTCTTATATCGAGTCGATCGTTCCTTATCTGGAAATCAATGCCAAGAATATGTTCGGATGCAGAGGTATCGTTCTTCCTTCGCGAAGCTCTACTAATGGTTTCAATAATGCCCTGGCTCCGCGGTTTGCCGGTGGTTTCTGGGTAGGCGGCGCTGCGTGGGCGGCTCACTTTTTCTATGACTATTACCTGTATACAGGTGACGAGAAATTTTTGGCTGAACACGCTTTGCCTTTTATGGAAAAGGCCGCTGTGTTCTTCGAAGACTACTTGTATGAAGGGCCCGACGGCAAATATATATTCAGCCCAACACAATCGCCGGAGAATACTCCTGGCAACTCAAATTCACAGGGCAGCTTCAATGCGACTATGGATGTTGCAGCATCTAAAGAGCTGCTGGGAAACCTGATAACGGCAAGTAAGAAATTGGGTAAGAATAAAGAGAAAATTGCCCTCTGGCAGAATATGCTTAAAAAGATGCCGGAATATATGATCAATGAAGATGGTATTATCAAGGAATGGCTTACACCTAAACTGAAAAATAACGACCATCACAGGCACTGTTCCCAATTGTATCCGCTTTTCGACGGTATGGGCAAAGAGATTGCAGACAGCCCCGAACTTCAGTCGGCTTTCAAAAAGAGCGTTCAGTACAAACTGGATGTGCACTGGACAAATAATCCGAGAGGTTTTATGTCCTTTGGTTTGGTCCAACTCGGACAAACTGCAGCCAGCCTTAAAGAAGGTGAAATGTCCTACGAATGTCTGACTTATCTTGTTAACCGTTTCTGGCTGAACAACCTGGCGAGCATGCACAACCATAAATCGTTGTTCAATATGGATATCAGCGGAGGCATGCCGGATGTAATTATCAAAATGCTGGCGAGCTCCGAACCAGGCAAAGTCCAATTATTGCCTGCTCTTCCCAAGGCCTGGCCCGAAGGGACGATTGAAGGTGTGTTATGCCGCGGCCAAATTGAAGTAAAGAGTCTGCAATGGTCTCAAGGGCAGGTTCTTGCGAAACTGGTGTCCGCTAAAAAACAGACAGTAACATTAGAAATGCCTTCAGAAATAAAGAGTTTTTCTGTAAAGAAAGGTTCTGCTAAGCTGAAAAAAACCGGCGAAAAAAACAGACTTAAACTTACGCTGCCAGCCGGGCGAGAAGTATTGCTGGAAATCATACCACTATAGGCTGAAAGCAGGTAGCTGGCAGTTTCAAGAAGACAGACACCGGACACAGGCGCAAGCTCGTCGCTGTCGAATGGAGAAATTATTTTTTGTAAGCGTTTAAATGGAAATTCAGATAAAGTAAAGAAAGAAAAAACAGCGATGTCAAAACACATAGAAACACGCAGAAATTTTCTAAAGAAGATCGGTTTGTTGTCAACCGCGATGGCGACAGGAAGCCTAAGCGGCTGCGTATCTATTATGAGTTCAAAGAAACCTGCCAAACGACTGAATTTTGTATTCATCCTGGTTGATGATCTTGGTTGGACGGATATTGGATGCTATGGCAGTTCATTCTACGAAACACCCAACATCGATAAACTCGCAGGTCAGGCAATGCGTTTCACCAACGCCTATGCTGCCTGTCCGGTCTGCTCGCCAACCCGTGCAAGCATCATGGCCGGTAAGTATCCCGCAAGGATGGGTACCACTGACTATTTTGGCGCAGCTGGACCCAACGCTCGCAGATGGCAAAGTAAAAATGTCCTGCCCGCTGTTTACATTAACAAACTTCCGCTGGAAGAGGTTACTATTGCAGAGGCACTCAAGGAGGCAGATTACAATACATTTTTTGCAGGCAAGTGGCACCTTGGCCCCAGTAAGGAGTTCTGGCCGGAGCAACAGGGCTTTGATGATAACAAAGGCGGCTGGTCCAGGGGAGGACCTTATGGGCCGGGTAAATATTTTGTACCCTACGGAAACCCGCGTCTTGAAGACGGGCCAAAGGGCGAGCATCTTCCGGACAGACTAGCGACTGAAACCGTTAAATTCATAAATGACAATAAGGATAAACCGTTTCTGGCGTACCTTTCTTTTTATTCGGTGCATACTCCTCTGGTATGCCGTGAAGATATCAAACAAAAGTATATTGAAAAGAAAAACAAACTTGGACTCAAATCCGAATGGGGCACCGAAGGGAAACGGAAGGTCCGGCTTGTTCAGGAACATGCCGTCTATGCGGCCATGGTCGATGCGATGGACCAAGCCTGCGGCAAAGTGCTGGATGCGTTAAAACAACTAAGGCTGGAAGATAACACGGCGATCATATTCATGTCAGATAATGGAGGCCTTTCAACGTCCGAGGGACATCCAACTTCAAACTTACCGCTCAGAGCCGGTAAGGGCTGGCTTTATGAAGGCGGCATACGCGAACCTATGCTGATCAAATGGCCCGGCGTGACAAAACCGGGAAGTCTTTGCGGCGAACCTGTCATAAGTACTGACTTTTACCCGACCATGCTTGAAATGGCAGGCCTTGATCCCAGACCTAAACAGCACGTCGACGGTGTAAGCCTTGTGCCGCTGCTAAAGGGTAAAAAAACTCTTGGAAGAAAAGCGATCTATTGGCATTACCCGCATTATGGAAATCAAGGGGGCGCGCCGGCTTCAGCTGTCCGTTATGGCAATTGGAAACTTATTAAATGGTATGAAGATAATCAGCTTGAGCTATATGATCTTAAAGAAGATATCGGCGAAAAGAATAACCTTGCTGATAAAAAACCAGAACTTGCTGATAAACTCCATAAGCGATTAAACGAATGGCTGAAGAAAATGGATGCTAAATATCCAACCCGTAATCCACAAGCTAAAATAAAAATCTAAGCTTTAAAACAATTATCACATTTGCAATTCGGAGAAAATAATGAAAATCATAAAACTTGCTCTAATTCTAACAATACTATTTCTACAGGCCGGTTGCCTGAATGCACTCTCCCAGGGGCCAAAAGACAAACATACCGATGACATCCTTTGGCTTGATAAGCCTGCGGCCAGCTGGGAGAAGGAAGCATTTCCACTTGGTAACGGGCGTTTGGGCTGTATGGTTTTCGGCGGGGTTGAAAAAGAGCATATCCAGTTTAACGAGGATACTGTCTGGATCGGCGATGAAAACGACACAGGCGCTTACCAGGCGTTTGGTGATATGTATATTGAGTTGGCCGGCAACTCAAAACAAACATCGGTTCCAGCTTCATACAAGCGTGAGCTGAACATCGATAAGTCGCTCCACACCATTAGTTACGAAAAGGACGGAGTGAATTTCCGTCGTGAATATTTTGCGAGCCATCCAGCAAATGTGCTGGTGTTCCGCTTAACTGCCGACAAGAAACACGCGTATACGGGAACAATCTCAGTCACTGATGCTCACAAAGGTACAGTCAAGTCCGAGGACAACAAGATAATGTTTTCGGGCGCTCTCACCGGCAAGTACAGAAAACCAACAGAGAACTATGCTATTTCACTGAAATATGAAGCGCAGATTCTTGTCATGAACGATGGCGGTTCATTGGAAACAGCTGATGGGCAGATATCCTTCAAGGACTGCGACAGCCTGATCATCATGCTTGATGGCGGCACCGATTACCTTAACAAACGAGAAAAAGGCTGGAGGAAAGAGCATCCGAACAAGCGCATCTGTGAGCGGCTCGCAAAAGCTTCGAAAAGATCATTCGATGATCTACTCAAGGAACATATAGAGGACTACCAGGCATTGTTCAATCGCGTGACAGTTAACCTGGGAGAAACATCCGAAGAAACCCTTAAGTTGTCTATGTCAGAAAGACTCAACGCTTATCGGAGCCGAGAAGCAAAGAAGCAGAAAGGCACTGTATACGAACAGCCCGCGCTCAACCTGAAAGGAGGAGCCTCGGATCCGGACCTCGAAGAGCTTCTCTTCCAGTACGCGCGCTACCTGATGATA
>SDBT01007194.1_pt1 | contig 18360 bp, 17 predicted proteins | sample 2277101 | NCBI WGS metagenome assembly SDBT01 (sample SAMN10404973, study PRJNA504765) | marine sediment metagenome | isolation source: marine sediment core GS10_PC15, 103 cmbsf | place: Arctic Ocean: Southern Knipovich Ridge | collected 2010
CGAAAGAATCTCAAGATTTGTCCCCAATACTAACCACTATACAACCCGGGCCATGATTTTTTTTATAAGTTATATAATTTAATCTGCTAAAAAAATTTTATGCGTTTTAATAATTACTTATATATAATTGTAAAATATATTATGATTTTTTACTTAAATTTATAAATTATGATTTCCTTATTTTTAGTAACTAAAATTAAATTTTTAACTAAAACTAAAAAAGAGGTCATAATAATATGGTAAAAATAACAATCAATTTAAACTATTTGAAAGAGATTGTTTCGATTAAAGATTATCTTAGAGATACTCCTAAAACAGAAAAAAGCATAAAAACATATCTTTTAGCGTTAGATAAACTTTTCCCTTATTTTGTTAATAGATTTAAAGAAAACATTACAGAATTGAAAGATTTTGACTTACCCGCCTATTATAAACTAAACACAAACGAAAGAAACGAAATCAAGAAAAATTGGCAAAAAAACGATATTAACAACAAAATTTTTGATGAATGGATGAAATTAACTCCCGAAAAAAAATCTAATATTTTAATAAAATTTGTCAACGATTCAACCAAAAATAATGGAGAACCCGAAAAAAGAAATACTTATTTAAACTATACTTGGAGAGTGCAGGGTTTGTTAAGTAAATTAGGAAGAGATTACGAAGCGAATCCTAAAACTATGGAGCAATTAAAATCAAACGGTACAAAAATTGGTTCTGATATTGAATATGAAGATGTAATTGAATTATACGACAAACTGAATAACGACAAATATAAGTTAATTCTAAAGATTATAATGTATTCTGGGTTAAATCCAATTGATATATTAAATTTAAAACCAAAAGACTTTATTAAACTCGATTCTAAAGCCGTAAAAGTTAAGTTAGATAGAAATTATTACTATGTCAAAAAAGAAAGAATCAAAACCAAAAGAAAAAATGTAGAATTTTTATTGGTTTTTGCCGAGATTTTCTTTAACGAGATAAAAAGCTATTTTGAAAGAAAGATTATCGTTAATCCTACTAAAGAGAATGTAGAAAAACATAAAGATAAGGAACATTTTCATTATACAAGTGAAAAGAAAGATGATAAGACTATTATTAAAGAAGCGTTTTTTCAGTATAATTGGAAAAAGGACGGGATGACCAAAATATTTGGAAATATTAAATCTAACACTGTTTCTGACACATTTAAATATTATATCGAAAAATATAATCTAAATTCCGATTTAAAGCCGATGACAATCAGAAGATTATGTTTTACATTACTAAAAAATCTTTTTCCATTAGCAGATAAACCGATTTGGGATTTATGGACACAACATAAAATAAAAGGGGTAGTTGACCAGTATTATATTACCAATTATTTAGAAAATATAATCAAAAATTATATCGAAAAAATAGAAAGTTTAGTTCTAATCGGTAATCTAAAAGAGGTAAGTTTAAAGGTTAACGGATACAAAGAAAAAATTGATAAAATCTATGCTCTCGAAAAGAAAAACACAGCATTAAGCCAAAAAGTTTCTCAAATGGAAGAAATTATCGAGAAAATACCTAATCTTATAGAAGATTTTAAAAACATGAAAAACGAGCTTTATAATCTTAGAATGTTTGAAAATGAGAGAGATTTAATAAATAAAATAGCAAAAAATACGGGTAAATCTTATAAAGAAGCCAAGAAAACAGTATTACAATATAGATTATCCCATAAAGATGTTTCCAATAAAGATATAATCGAAATATTAGGGTTGAAAGAAGTAAATACCACTAAAAAGCTCGATATTAAATTATCTAAATAATTTTTTTTCACTTTTTAAAAAAGTTAGCCATTATAAAAAAGTTAGCCATTATAGAAATATTTAAAAAGAATCTCGTTAAGTTTATAATTATGAAAGAGCGAAAAGAGAAATTCCCGACTTCTTGGTTAAGTAGACAACAAAAAGAGATTCTAAAAACCGTTTGTGATAAATGGACTGATAACCCAGAACCAATACAAACCAAAACTTTAAATTGGGATATTGCTCGAAAGTTTGATAACGAACAAGATAATAGAATTGAAATGGGAAAAAAAGGAAAAGAGATTTTATCTCAAAACCATAGAATTAGTATGAATAAAAGTTTAAAGCGACTTAGAGAGAGGGAATTGATTTTAGAGAAAGATTTGTTTGGAAAAGGTTTAGTTGGAATAAGCGAAGAGGGGAAAAGTTGGTGTGAAATAAATATTGACGGTTTTAAGGAAAAGAGAGAGAAGAAAGAGTTAATGCGAACTGAAAAAATAAAAAAATCACCGCAGGAGAGTTATAAAAAAACAACTTAAAATTAAAGAATAATTGTTAAACTAACAAAAATCCTAATAGAGCTTTTTTAACATCTTTTCTTAATTACATCCTTAAATATCAAATATCTATAATTTATTTGAATTTTCGCTCTAAAAACGGTTCAAATGAACCGTAAAATTCGATTCCTAAAATTTCCAACCAACCAATCATTTTTATTAATTTTCATTAAAAATTTTTGACAAAAAAGGGTCGAAATAATTTTTATCGGATTATTAGAGAGTTTAAAAATTTGTTCTTGTTAAATCTATTCACCAAAATTTATAAAAAACGCTAATTTTTGACCAATTTCTCTAAATTGATAAAAGTTTAAATATAAATCTTACATTAACATCTTTTGAAAATTGTAAAATCAATATGATTAATGTAGTGAAAAAAAAATATGGCTAAAGAAGAGAAAAATTTCCACAACCTAAGTCTTAGAATATCAAAAACATTGTTGAAAGAACTAAATACAGAAATAGTAAACAAATTCGGACGGACTTACGGACACATGGCTGAAGCTATTAGAGAAGGGATAAGGTTGTGGATAGATAAACAAAAAAGTGAAAGAACCAAGTAAATTCAATAATAAAATTTAGAATTTTTAAAAAGTGAAAGAAAACAATGAGCAGTATTTTTAGCAGAAGCCATCAACAATTAAATAGTTTGTTTAGGCAAGATATAAACGATTTTATTATTTTAATAAAAGATATTAATTTAATCTTATCAAATATTAACAACCTCACCAATAATCAAAAATTAGACTATTGTAATAGCCAACGATACTATATTAAACTATATTTGAAAGAGGTTTTGAAATAAATGAACATAAAAGAATCTATTACAATTTTAATGAACGAAATCTGCTATTCTTATACCATACAATTAGAAATTATTAAAGAATTATCTCACGGTGAATTAGGAGGTTTAGAATTAGGAAAAAAACTAAACAGACCACTTTCTACACTATATAAATATCTGGAAATACTTGAAAAGAAACACATTATAGAAAGATTTAGAGAAAAAACGGGAAAACGAGGACGACCTTTTACCCTTTTCCGTATTCCGAAAAATCTAATGACCGAAATATCAAATATATTTAAAAAAGAAGAAGAAAAATGGATGGGAAGTCAAACTCCAGATTTCGTTAAAAATAGAGAAAATGACAAAAAAATATTTTTAAGATATAGGAGAGAAGCCAATGAGCGATACACTCGATTAAAAAGGCTACAAAAAACAATTAACGACAAAATCAGACCGCAAACCGTTATAGTCGATTATTTTATTAAAAATTAAACAAGAAAGAAGTGAAAAATTAAAATGACATTAGCTCCAACTAAAAACGATAATACTGTTTTAAAGTCAAAATGTCCCCATTGTAATGGCTTATTTACCGACCTCGCAGGTCATTTACAAATTCGCAAGTCATTTACACAAATATGTGTAGATGATATTATTCCCAAAAAAAAGAAAAAAAAACCTACTCCAAGTAAAGCTTCCATACCTAATTCTATAAATAAAGAAAAATTAAAAAAAACTAATCCAAGCAGAGCTATGGAAAAAACAAAAGTAGAACTTAATATAAATTTAAAAACGAAAGAGGAAATTAAAAAAAAGATTATAATCGGAGCAAGTAAAAACAAAAAACCAGTTAAATCATTAGAAGAATCACCACTTTATTTATATCCAGAATATTACAATATTATACCATGTCGTATTGAACCTTATTTAGATAAGGATGGGAATAAAATTGTTAAATTTCCTATAAAATGGGAAAAATATAAAACAGAAAAATATCCTAAAGAGAAACTACATCAAGATATTCAAACATTCGGTAAAAAAGGGAAATATAATAGTTTAGCTGTTGTATGTGGAGCTATTAGTAAGAATTTAATACCCTTAGATTTTGATTTAAAAAAAGGATACAATAGTGAAGATTTTTATAATAAAATCATAAAACAAATACCTATCTTAAAAAATACCCTAACTGAGAAATCTTATAGAGGTGGTTATCATTTTCACTTACTCGTTGACGATATGTCGTGTTATGAGTCTTTAGATAAAAAGAAAATATCAAAAACCATATTTGGTAAGTGTTGTAATGAAATCGGCATACATGGTGAGAGAAAATTAGTTTTTATCTGGAGTGGTAATAAATATAAAATTATTAATAAAGCTCCACCTCTGAAAATTACCAATGAAGAATTTTCAGAGATTATAGAGACTATAAAAACACCTAAAATCAAAAAAGAAACAAAATTAACTATTAGTGGTGTTGATACCCTATTTTCAAATAAAAAAATCAAATTACCTAAAGTTTTTGATATTTTAAACCAAGAACATAAAGATGTTCTTACCCATAAAATCGATATAGCAGATTACTGCGACTCTAAAAAGGGAGGAACGGGAATTGATGAGTTCCACTACTGGAAAGACCTATTCTGGCAAGTCTATACTAAAACAGGCTTAACCCATGAACAACTATACCTATATTTGAAAAAACAGTCTCATTTTAATATAAGTACAATAGAAACCCAATTAAAATACGATTACCATGACTATAAATTACCGTTAAAGACTAAAAACAATCCAAATGGTAAATTCATAAAGAAATCAGTTAAAGAATTATATCCCGATTATGAAACTAAAAAGAAAAAAAACCCGAAGAAAAAAGAGAAAGAAATACTATACGATGCTTATGAAATAGCAGATTTGATACTAAAAAAACACACCATAAAAACGCTCGGAAAAAGAAAAGCAGACTATTGCTTGTATAAAAAAGGAGTTTACGAGCGTGGTCAATTAAATTCTATTGAAACTATCATTTCTAACATATTAAAAGAGTTAGAAATACCATTTTCACTTAACAAAAACAACGAACTTCTTAAATTAATTGCCAACGAGACTTATATTGATATAGAAGAATTTGATAAAAACAAAATGATTTTAAATCTCTCTAATGGATTGTTAAATATTAAAACTTTAGAACTGACACCACATACACCAGAATATCTAAGTTTTAGAAGAATCCCTATATATTACAACCCATTAGCTAAGTGTCCTAAAATTAGAAAGTTCTTAACAGAAATATTCTATTCGGAAGATATTAGATATATAATGGAAAAAGTAGGATTATCTCTCACTCCAATTATGGAATTTCAAGATGGTACATTCTTGTTTGGAAGTGGTAATAATGGAAAAACAACTTTTTATAATTTATTACGAAAATTATTAGGTATTAATAATTTTAGTGGAGTAGATTTAGTTAAGTTGGACGGTTTTATTTTTTCACAAATAGAGAGTAAACTCGCTAATATTGTTTCTGATATAGATTCTTCACAAACAATTAACATACAAAACTATAAAATATATGTAGGGAACGAACTTGTTGTTTACATCAACCGAAAATTCCAAGAACCTTATCAAATCCCTCCAACAGCGAAAATGTGGTATTCTTGTAATACTTCTTTTCCAGAAGTGCCAATCGACACAGATAAAGGTTTTTGGCGTAAAATTACGATTATTGAATGCCCTTTTGAATTTGATAATCGAGAAAATCTAAATATTTTAAAAGAACTTACTACACCAGAAGAACTTTCTGGTTTTCTAAATCTTGCAGTTAAAAATTTCCGAACTCTATTAAAAAGGAAAAGGTTTTTCTTCCGTTATACCAAATGGGAAGATTATAAAGATTTTTGGCTTACAAAAAACAATCTATTTGGTCAATTTGTTGAAGACACTATGTTAATTGGGTCTCAATATTACGCAGATAAACAAGAAACGCTTAAATGTATGAACACTTGGCTGATGGGTAATGGAAAATCTTCTATCTCAGATAAAAAATTAACTTCAATGATAAAAGGCGTACCAAAATATTATCACGAACGGTTATCCATTAATAATAAACAAACTTGGTTATATACTGGATTCTCTATTCAAGATGATATAAAAAAGATACCAGATTTCTACCTTAAAAAAAGGAAGAAACTAAAACCTAAAATTATAGATGATTTTTAAAAGTAGATAAGTTAGATTTCAACCCAATCTATTTTTCTTTATTTTAAACGGAATAAACGAAGAGATTTTAATGGTTTTAGAAAAATAGATAACTTAGACTACTTTTCAGAAAAAACCTTTATTATACAAAATGTTAATAAAAAATAAAAATAAAAAATAGTAACTATTTCACTAATAATTTATAATGTTCTAATTAAAATTAAGAAGTTATCTAACTTATCTGTTTTGGTTCTTCTTTACTAAAATGAGGAGGTTTAATATATTTTAAAAATGACCCTCAAATCTACTTTTTAGGATTTAAGACTTCAGACTTTCTATTATTAAAATTATCATGTTTCATTTTTATAAAAATTAAAGTTGTTTTTAAGAAAAAAGAATTTTAAGAAAAGTCTGATAACCGTAATAACCAAGAGAAAACTAACATCTACTATTATTAGAATAAGAAAGATTTTTAGATTTTTTGTTCTAAATATTTCAAGAACCGTAATTTTGAGACTTCGAGCTTTCTATTATTAAAATTCTTGATTATTTATAAAAAAGAAGTGAAAGATTAGGAAAAAGCCATTTTTTTCAGAAAAAGTGAAAATTGTAATTTAAATAATGTGTGTGCTTTTCCCTTAATTTTAGGGTTAGGAAAATCATGTTAAATCCAAATAATAATAGATTAATATTACATTTAAATTTATTCCTAAATTTAGAAATATCAATTCCCACGATTAGAAATTATAATTCCCAGAATCAAAAAATCAATTTCCACGATTGGAAAACTTAATCTTTAAATTAGAAATTCAAATTTCCAAGATTAGAAATTTAATAAATAACTTAGTTTAATTTGATAAACCGATAAATATTAAAGATTAGTTCAAATTGTAAAATATATCGAGGAGAGAAAAGGAAAATATGACAAGTGTATAAAGGGTGGGGTGACCCTTTTTGATGGGGTAGGAATCCCAAAAACCTTATCTCTCCTCGCAATAATCGTTATTTTTTATTGATTTTCCAACAAATAATTTAACATTTTCTCGCCGTTCTTATTTAGATAGTAAATAAATTTGTTGTTGTCGTTCTTTTTACGACTTACATAGCCAAAACCGTGATATCTTGTTAAAAGTGCCGTAATACAACTTAATGACACATTAGTTTTTTTTGTTATTTCTTTTGAAGTCAACGGTTTATCGGAACTATTAATAATTTCTAAAATGTTAAGCTTTCTTTCGTTGTGTTTCATTATTTTCCATTCTGATTAGCTTGTTTGCTCGATTTTTATTTCTTTTATATATTGTTCAACTTCTTTTGGAAAACGCTGGTCAAAATCCATAATTACTTGGTTTAGGGCGTAAATTTCGAGTTGGAGTTCTTTTATTTTTTTAGGACGGATTAGATTTTTCAATTTCTTTTTATAATACGCCTTTTGGGTTGTTATGATATTTCCCATTCTAATCATAACATTAGAAGTGTCTTGGTTCATTTCTTTTACTTTTTTGCTCATTCTCACCAAATCGTCAAATAGTTTTTTATTTCTCTCCTGTTCTTGCTCGTGTTCTTCCTTTTTTATCTTTTTAAATTCTTCAATTGAGTGGTATTTTTCTTGTAATGTTTTCAAAAATATATGTTGTTCCATGAAACTGTCAATTACTTCTATTAATATTTCTACACCAAAGGAATCGGTAATAAAGTTCATTTCTCTACTTATATCCATTAAAAAATCGAACAGTTGTATCGGATTCTCGCTTATTTTACAGTATTGGTCAAATATTAGTTCTATATCTTCAATAAACTCTCCCAAGTCTCTTCCGCACATTTTCCCTATTCTTATAAGATTGTAAATTAATTCTAACACCGATTCTTCCGTGTAATCCTCGTACTTAAAAATCTCGCTTAGTTTTCTCTTCGTGTCTTCGTCTCTCTCTCTTTTCTCGTCTTGGACTCCTTCTATATCGTTTTTATTTAGGATATCTCGTATTGTTGGGTACGAGATGTTTTCTATTCGTGCTATATCCTTTTTACTTACTCCATTTTGAAAAAGTTCTATTATTTTTGTTTTTTTTTCGTCTGTAATTGTCATATTTTTTTTACCTAAATTTTATTGAATTTTTATTGAAAATTTTATAGCGATTCATTGAAAATTTTTTTTTTATTCTTAAATTAAGCTTTTTTTTTCAATTCCGATTGGTTGAAGAGTCATTGAAAAAAAGTCAATTTTCCAATGATTTTAAAATCAATTTAAATCTAATTAGTGGATTATTTTTTTCCCTTTTATATTTTTGCTCAAGTCGTTAATGATACTGAAGAATCTTTTCACTAATATTAATTTTCTAATCTTTTACCTCTTTCATTCCTTTATTCCAAGCGGTAATTTACTTTCCGATAAAAATTTTTAAATCTTTTACTATTATCAATTTAACGGTTTGAGTTATCTTACATCTGATAGAGCTTTTCCTAATTTATTATCTTGAAAGTTAAAAGTCGGATAATGGGTAATAGATGATGAGAGATAAACATTTAAATAAAACGAATGCTTAATAAACATAATTAAAAATAAAATGTGGAGAATGAATAAAATCATGGCGAGAAAGCTAAAATGTGCTGAGGATGAAATTGCCGTCCCCATAAAAACTGCCAAAAATGCTTTAAAGATGATTCCAGACCCAACAAAAGCTACTGAAGCTCAGATGAAAAAAGTTTTTGAAAAAACCATAAACGAACCAGACGGTTGTATGCCAAAAGGTAAGGGCGGAACTGGAGCAAAAACAAAAGAGTATTTTGAGCATTATAGAGCGATTGAAAAACAAACTGGGAAAAAATTTAAGGATATCGGCAAATAAAAATTTTAAATCTTCTTTTTTTTTATTTTTTTTTTAATTATAACAGATAAATTTTTGGTAATAAGAATGGAAATATCTGAAAAAACAAAACAAGCTATAGGGATTAGCATAGCAAGTGTGGGAGTTATCGGAATGAGTTATTTTGGATATTTATATTACAAGAAAGTAAAAAAACAAGCCAAAATAGACGAACTGATAGCAGAAGGCGAAACGGAGTATCGAGAGACGAGACGGGGACGAGAGTTGAGCGATTTATTGGTGGGTGATATATATAATAACAATCGAGACCGATCGATATTTAAGAAACTCAAGGACATTGTTGTGAATAAAATTTACCCTCAAGATTACGATAAAATTTATAAAAAACCTTCAAGTAGGCAAAGAGACAGAGTAGAAGATTTACTAACAGAAGATAGAGAAAGGTTTATAAGGAATCGAGAGAGAAAGAGGTTCACGGTTTATAGTAAGTAATAAAGTAGAGAAATCACGGGTTTGGAGCATTACAATGAGCGAAAAAGAGAAAAGAGCGTTAGTGATTAAGGGGTATGAAGAAGCTTTAGCTCGGAAAAATCATTATTCTTCAGCTACTTCTCTTAATAATAACGGTAATAATGTTTGGAAAATGATGGGCTTAATAGGAATAGGAATACTTGGAGGAATAGGAATAGGTTGTGCTATTGGGGTGATATATTTGCTTGGTCAAAATTCGGGAAGAAGAAATAGTTGTAAATGTTAGGCGAATGAATATACCCCATCGATAATATTCTACTATTAATAATAATTTAACCAAACAATTTTTTATGAAGATATTTAATATTTAAAAATAAGCATAGGTGTTAAATTTGGAAGATTTGAGCAAGTTAAGCGTTGAACAAATTGAAAAAATGACTCAGGGTCTCAATGAGGAAGTTGATGAAATAAAGACTCGGTTAAAAAAGAAACCTATTTTTAACAATTCTCCTATAGACAAATTCACTAAAATTGACGACCTATTACGGCAAAACATAGCCTTACAAAAGGATTTAATCGAACAAGTTCATATATCCAACAAATTAGCGTTAGCGACATATTATAAAAACGGTATTACTTCTTCTGTTCCTACAGACCCCTATGGTGTTGACACTTCCGTATTAGAGAGATTGAAAGTAAGTAGTGATGACTACCAAACTCTTAATCCGATAATGCTTAATTTAGATGGTAATGACGCAGGTATTCGTGTAGATGGTTCTGGGATTATTGACACGATTAAATTTGTTTCTACTACAACAACAATCGATAATAAAGATTATACTGTTGAAGTAAAATGTGATAAGACTATTCTATATAACAACACTTTTGCTGAGTTGGAAGCAAGAACGGGAACGGAGCGTGGTATGGTGTGTTATGAAGACTTACTTGCTTTTAAATACCTATTAATCTTTAGAACCATTCTTTATACAAATGGTTTTGAAATTAGAGTGTTAAACTCTAAAGCGAAATTCGAGTTGTTCCAAGTTAAATATCATAAACGGGTATAATTTCATGACTGGTTTGAAGACGGAATGGCTACGGTTAATGAATATGACTAAGATAATCGGAGACGAATTTCCAGAATATATAGCGTATCAACAACGATTAATCTATACTATTTTAGAGGATGTTCACTCCGTTGCTTCTATGACAGAACTTCAAGAAGCGATAGATTCAATCGGAACTGGGGCAGGAACTATTTTTATTGAAGCAGGAACGCATATAGTTGATACAACCATAGATATAGACAATTGTGGTTCTCTGGTGATATATGGACACGGAGATAACACAATTTTGAAAGCTAATAATGGGATTACAATATTCCATATAACTTGTTGTGCTTCTCTATTAATAAAAACAATAGCATTAGATATTTCTGCCTATACACTTCCCGCTACTGATATTCAAGCAATTTTAATAGATGAAGTTAACGATAATATTGTTAGGCTTGAAGATGTCACCATTCATGGGATTGGTGGTGGAAATTTTGGTATAGGCGTTGAGATTAATTCAAATAACTGTGTTATAGATAATTGCGTTATAACTCAAGTTAAATCTGGTATTTTTGTTAATGGAGCAGATAGAACCCTAATTACTAATAATACTTCTGCTACAAATGCCGAATACGGACTCGTTTTAAATCTTGCGGGTGTCACCACTATAACTGGAAACGCTTTTATTGCTAATGGTGCTCATGGTATATATAATTACGATAGTGATTACTCCCTTATTGGTAATAACGGATGTAATGACAATTTGAGTAATGGAATACATCTCGAATTATGTGAACATTGTACCGTATCTGCGAATGCTGTCGCTGGTAATCTTTTAAATGGTATTCATTTAACTCAAGCAAGTTATTGTACTCTTTCTGGAAATAATTGTAATAACAACGATTCTAACACAGTAAACCCCCAAGCGGGTATTTTTATAACCACAAATTCCGACTATAATACCATTTCTGCCAATTCTGCTAATAACAATAACAACGCTACTTACCCAGTTGGTATTGGATATGGAATCCTTATCGCTGCTGCCACTTGTAATGAAAATATCGTTGCTGCTAACAACGCTAACGGAAACGATATAGATTTTCAAGATTCTGGAACGGATACCATAATTGAATATTTTGTTCAGGACGAGTTTGAGCTTCAAGATGCTATCAATTCAATCGGTTCTAAGTCGGGAATCATAAATATTGAAGCAAGTTTTACTATAGCTGCTACTATTGGAATAAATGACCCCGCTGTTCACGGTGGAAGCTATATAATTCGAGGAGATGGTTCAAATACCACATTAACTCCGAGTGGAAATTTTTCTTGTTTCAATGTTAGAGAAGCTCGGTCGGTTATATTTGAAAATTTTGCTATTTCTGCCGTAAATCTTGTCGGAACTACAGCCGCAATTTATATTCTCGAAAACTCTGATAACGCTATTTTTGTTGATAATATTACCATTGTTGGAGATGGAACTAACGGTTATGGTATTCAGATTAGTTCTCCTAATTGTAGGATTAAGAACTGTAATATAAGTAGTATGTTAAATGGTATTGTCCCAACTGACGAACATTGTATTATAACTGGGAATATATGTAATTCGAATAACAATTACGGTATATTTCTTAACACCGCTGATTATATAACAGTTCAATCAAACACTTGTAGATTAAACCAGATAGGAATTTATTTGACTTCCTCTAACAAAAATCTTATATTAGGCAATACCGTAGAAGCCAATACCGCTGACGGTATATTTTTAAATACAAGCGACCAAAACACATTTGAAGGAAATATAATTGATGGTAATATTACGACCAATGTCGGTACTGACCACGCTGGAATAACGCTTACTAATTCGCTCAATAATTTTATTATAGGAAATACTATAATCAATAACGCTAACGGCGGAGCGGGATTTGGTTATGGCGTTTATATTGTTAACGCTGCTTGTACCGAGAATATAGTTCGCTCTAACAATTTATCTGGAAACAATATTAAATGGAAAGATGTCGGGGTAAATTCCGATTTTGAATATTTATGTTCTACTAATGCTGATATACAAGACGCTATAGATTCTATTGCTGCTAAGAGTGGAACTATAACAATTATAACTGATAATATTGCTATAACTGTTCCAATTCTTATTGGTGGTGGAGCTGGGGGAGATTATATTATTAAAGGAGATGGTATTGGTTCTCAATTAATAACTGGAGATAATCAATGTTTTGTTATAACGAACGCTCGTTCAGTTTTACTTCAAAATTTCAAAATTGATGCAAGTGCAATAACGGGAAGAAATACAGTCGTCATAGAAATAGACGAAGCTGCTGATAATCTAATAATAGTAGATAATATAGACATAACGGGAATTGTCGCAAGAGGTTGGGGAATTGAATGTGTTTCTGATTATATCCAAATTACGAACTGTCGTATTTCTACAATAGATATGGGTATTTATATATCTGGTGATTATTGTAAAATCGAATCAAATGTCTGTAATGGAATGGACGAATATGGAATTGATTGTATTGGCGATTATGCTATTATCACTAATAACATTTGTAATTCTAATAATGATTCTGGAATACAAATGAATGGAGCAGCTTATTGTAATGTTTCTCAGAATCAATGTCATAGCAATAATAATTACGGAATATTTGTATTCAATCTTAGTAATATGGTTCTTGCCGATAATATTTTTACTTTAAACGCTACTGGAATTAGGGTAGAAGATAGTAATTATGTTAGTATAAACGGAAATACTTCAAGCGATAATATTACGAGTGGAATAGTGATAGCTCCTACTTCTTCTTATAATATAGTAATTGGAAACACTTGTATTGATAACGCTGCGGGATACGGTATTATTGTCGCAGCCACTTGCGTAGAAAATATAGTTAAATCTAACAATCTTTCTGGAAATAATTGGCAAGTATGGGACTTGGGTACTAACTCTGATTTTGAATATATATGTTCTACTAACGCTGAAATTCAAGACGCTGTAGACTCTATCGCTGCTAAGTCTGGTCGAATAAAGATTATAACTGATGATATTACTATAAACACAAAAATCGATATAGATGGTAATGGTGATTATTTAATTGAGGGAGATGGAATCGGTAGTAATTTGGAGACTGGAAATAACAAATGTTTTGACATTACTTTAGCTCGTTCGGTAATATTAAAGAATTTTAGAATTGATGCTACTGGTTTAACGGGAGCTATGGATATAATAGATGTTTCTGAAGCGGGTGATAATGTAGTTATTATAGAAAACATTGTTATTGTTGGAGATGGGACGAATGGATATGGTATTGAGTTAAACTCGAATAATTGTAGAATTAAAAACTGTGTAATTGACAATGTAAATATAGGAATTAATGTTTTAAGTAATTCTAATATAATAAATGGAAATAACGCTAATAATTGTGCTTCTTATGGTATTCAAGTGAGTGCTGATTATAACAATATAACTTCAAATATTTGTAATAGCAATCTCACTGGAATTTATGTATTAAACGGAACTGGAAATAGTATTAATAATAATATCGTTCAAACAAATACTCAAAACGGTATATATTTAAACGGAAGTAGTTATAATAGTTTGAACGATAATATATGTGATGGAAACGATTCTAACACCGCAAACCCTCAAGCGGGAATATATATTGATAGTAATTCAGATAATAACTCTATTATAGGAAATACTTCAATAAACAATAATAACGGCGGAGCGGGAGAAGGTTATGGTGTTTATATTGGAAACGCTAATTGTAATATGAACATAGTTCGTTCTAATAATATCTCTGGAAACAATATTGCTTGGAATGATTTAGGAACTAATTCCGATTTTGAGTATAGATGTTCTACTGGTCAAGAAATACAAGACGCTATAGATTCAATTGTTCTTAAGTCTGGAATAATACACATATTATCTGGAACTATAACTCTCACAGCTATTATTGATGTAGATGGTGGCGGAGATTATATTATTGAGGGAGAAGGTGTAGGAAGTGTTATTGATTGTGGCGGTAATAGAACGGCTTTTAATATAACTAACGCTAAATCGTGTATTTTAAGAAACTTTAAAATTGATGCCGATGACCACACAGCTAATTTTACAGATTCTATAACCGTTAATGAGGGTTCTGATAACCATGTTATAATTGAACATGTGAGTGTTGTTAATCCTAATGGAGCAAAATATGGGAGAGGCGTGCATATAGTCTCTGATAATTGTGTAGTACAAAATTGTACTATTAACAAAACATATATCGGGATTCAAATTGATGGCATTCACAATCTTGTTCTTAATAACAATATTACAGCTACGGGTAATTCTGGAATATCCGTTTTAGGTGATGATAACGAGATTATAGGAAACGATTGCAACAATAACGATATTTCTGCTATTAAACTATTAAGTTGTGATAGAAATATTGTTTCGAATAATAATTGTAATTATAACGGTTCTGCTGGTCAAGGAATTTATCTTTCGGCTTCACATGAGAATGTAATAATCGGAAATCAATGTTCTGGAAATTTTGCTCATGGTATTCATATATACCAATCAAATTATAATAATATAATTGGTAATAATTGTAATGGAAACGATTATGACCAAGTTAATAGTGGGGGAGGTATTTGGATAGATACCAACTCTGATTATAATATAGTGTCGGGAAATATGCTTTATGACAATGTTAATATAGGAGGAGGAACAAGTTTCGGTATTAATATATTTGATAATACATGTAATGGGAATTGTATAGGTGTTAATCTATATCGGACTAATGATACTGATTTTTCTGATTCTGGTACTGGAACTATAATATTTGGCGATGATACCGTTTATGGAGCAAGTTGGAACGCTAATATGGGAACAGCTACCAAGAACGCTATTAGGAACAAAATCGAAGATTTAATAACTTTAATAACAGCTTCTAACGCAGCTAACATGATTGGTGAAACGAACGCAGTTTTAATACCGTGTGCTTATCAAATATCGGACATAGATTTTGGTGTAAGACATGATGTAGGTGGAGCATATATTGAAAATGTCAGTTCTTTGAATGATTATATGTCATATATCTGTCCTTTACCAACAAATCGTGGTGGTAAAAAATTATATATAGGTGATTGTGTATTAGATATTCATCAAGCTGATGGCACAGATGATTTTATAAGAAATTTAAGAGTTTTTGCTGTTGACTATAATAGTCTTTATACACATATAGATGACAACACTTTTAGAACTTGGCAAGGTAAATATACTTATGCACAAGCTGGAGCAGATATTTCAGCATATACTCAAGCTGTAATTGAAGTTTGGTTAAATGGTGGAGATGGTAGAGTAGCAATAGCTTCAGTTTTATTAGAATGTTGGTACGACGATTAAAATAAAAGATTAGGGAAAATAAAATGAAGAAAGAATACGAGAAATATATTGAAGAAAACAAGATATATTTAGCAAATTACGGGCTTGTAGGAGCTAATGGAGTTTTGAAGCTTCTCGACCTTTATTTAACATATAAAGGAATGGAATTAGACCCTAATTTTGTAGAGCGTAATCCTTTTATGAAAGATATTGTTCGTAATAAACCTTTAACATATTTAGTGAGTAGTCTATATATAGGCGTTTTAGCGGGACTAAATTACGGAGCTAATAGAATAGCAAAATCTCTTAAGTTTGATGATTTAAATAAAATAGCTACGGGAGGACTTGTTATTAATATTTTAGGTAATTTATATGTTATAGGAAGTAATTGGGAATCTTTAAGAGCGTTAAAAAATAAAACGAGATGGTAAAAATGATTAATATGGATAAATCAAAAAAGAAAATCAAGAAAAGGCTTAATGAATCAGACAAAATGATTGATAGCTTTAAAAGAGAAATAGGCTGTCCTAATACAGAAAGAATCAAGCTCCCTCTTGAATTTAAAGATTTGGGAGATTATGAAGTTTATTGTCAAGAATTTATTAACAAATATAGCGATAAAATAACCGAATATGCCAACGAAATATTGCTTCTTAATAATAAGACCGAGAAGGGAAACGAGTTGATTCTCATGTTAATGGGCTTTTCCGCATACTTAGTATTAGAAGAAGCTAAAAAAAACGGGTTGATTGATTAGAATGACAAAAGAAAAACCCGTTTTTAACAATTTTACTTTGGAAAATATTCTTAAATATAATTTTAAAAAAAAACAATCTTAAATAGCTTAAAATAGGTGAAAAATACGAAATTTGATAAGAATGGGAAAATAATTTTTAAAAACCTTAAGAAAATAATAAACCATGACAATGATTATAATTTTTTCGAAAACCCTTTTAAAAAGACAAAAAATAAGAGTTTAAGCGAAAAAAATTAACTCTTACTTAACTAAAGTTATAAAATTCAAGAAATATTACTTTTTATAGATTTGATTCTAATATCCTTTATGAGTATTTAAACAACTTCATTCAATCCCTAATCCCTTTTACTTCTTTTTCCGAATCTTGATATTTAATAGAGAAGATTAAAAAAGATTTTTATCGGTTCGATTTATTTTGATGATGTGTAAAATATCAATAAAATCTAAAAATGTTCTGTAATCGTCTAAGAATTATCTTAATGTATTTAGAAATATAAAAATAATAATATTAAACCGTTTTTAATGCTTTTATTAATAGCTCTGATAAGGTTTTTTTGTTGACCTTTTTTGGAGCTTTTAAATCAAACATTTCTCTAACCGCCATTAATTTCCTTATTGATATTCTTGGTTCGAAGCCAATTGTAAGTTTTTTAGGAGCTAAATCAATGCTTTTTGTGAGTATATCCAAATCATCTTCAATCAATCTAACTTCAGGAGAGATTTCTTTTTGAGATTTTTTTGCTATTTTTTCTTCCTGAGCATCTGATTTTTCGAATTTGTCTAATTTATCTAATAAGCTCACTATTTAATCACCTTTTCTATTATGTTAATCGTTAATATCTCAATTTCGCTTGGTTTTTCAATAAAATCCATTCTTTTCATCATAATAATATGTAATTGTTTTAAAAGTGCTTTAGGGTTAATTGCCTTATATTTATATGGTTTCTTATCATTAACCCTTATTATTCGCTTCTCTTTTCTTAATCTACTAATCTTAGGATGTAAAATATCCTTAACAATTCCTAAACTTGCGGAAATCTCTAAAGAAGTTAATTCGTTTTCAGTAAGCAATTCTAAAATACTATTTATTTTAGTAATTTCTATCACCTTTTTAACTTATTATTTTTAATAAGTATTACGAATATTAGCTTATAAACTTCTGTTATTTTCATAAGTAGAATGATTGTTAACTTATGGAATTTCATAAGTCTATTTTTTCGCTTTTCCATATATTTATTAAAATAGCTTCTATTATTCTATATAATTAAATTAAATAATAGATTGTTTGATTCATTGGATTATATTTTCTTAGATTTATCATTTTTATTGTTTCAATTAAATTTAACAAAAAATAGTCTTAAAATTCGATTTTTAGGCAAAATAAAAAGTTTAGAGAAATAAGTAATTATTCGGAATATATTTTAGCATTAATTTAATTTAAATAACTAATTAATTATTTTATCCCCAATTTTTTTGCAGATTCTGTGATGGCGATTCCTCCTAAGGATGTACAACGTAATTGAGGAGGTAACATCTTACCACTCTCAAATGATGCCTG
>SDBT01007195.1_pt1 | contig 18357 bp, 13 predicted proteins | sample 2277101 | NCBI WGS metagenome assembly SDBT01 (sample SAMN10404973, study PRJNA504765) | marine sediment metagenome | isolation source: marine sediment core GS10_PC15, 103 cmbsf | place: Arctic Ocean: Southern Knipovich Ridge | collected 2010
TAGACAAGTGAGTTGGGGGGTGGTTAGGCAGATTTTTTCACGGTGTGAAGATATCTCGCCAGGCTTGAGCAACTGCTTCACGGAACGAACCCTCGCGCTGTCGAAAACTTCGCCCGACGTGTTGGAGATTCCCGCGTGAGTCGTAGATTACCGTCACCGGCCAGAAGCTTTCGGTGCTATCGAGAGGGCGGGCGTATCGCATGTCGTGAAATGTGATTATGTGATTACCGTTGGACTGGGTGTAATCGGCCCGCATTTTATTGCTCGTGAACCATCTGTATATCTTCACCTGGCGGAGCTTGCGCGCGTCGCGCACCCATTGATTCTCGGTCTTGGGGGCATGCTTCTGCTGCAGCGTCTCGCTTGGTGCGTCGGAAAAGTGATGCACCCGCATCGTGACCCAGCCGTCTTGGGTCTCCAGGACCGCCCGCCAGAGAAAGATAGTCCCCAACGCCGGAAAGGCATCGGCCCGGATCACGGTGTCGGGTTTCTCGTAGGCGGCGAGGGCTTTGGTGACGGCCATATCGTGTGCGACGCGCCCGGCTGCGATGTAACCGACGCTCAAAGCGAACCCGATCCACCCGATGGCGAGCGTCGCTTTGACGGCTGGTCCGCGGGCGAACTTCCGCGTCAGATAGCAGATCAGCAGCGTCAATATCAGCAGCGGCGTGTAAATGATGTCCACGATAGCTATCGCGTCGATGGTGTATCGCGTGTTGGTGAACGGGGATAGCAACTGCGTACCGTAGCTCGTACACCAGTCCAGCAGGGGCGCAGAGAGCACCGCGACAAACACGCACGCATAAAGCAGCCAGAACGATTTGCGGTGAGTTTCATTGCCGTTGTTTGCAGCCCGGCGTCGGAACCACCACCAGGCGAGTGCGACCGGCAGGGAGAGAATCGGCGTCATGAACAGCGAGTGGCTCAGGCCACGGTGGATTACTACTCGCGTGAACTGGTCCACTTCTGCGCCCGTAAGCGAAAGAAATGGGCTGACGAACATGTCCCAGTCCGGGAGCGTCGCGGCGAAGGCGGCTACCCACGTCGCATCGCGTCCGATCCGCTGGCGAAAGCCCAACTGCCCCGTCACCGCTCCGAGAAGCCCTTGCGTGATCGTATCCATCGCTACATTGTACACAGAAACGGATAACGACCAATTCCCAAGTACCCCAAGTACCCAAATACTCAATGCCCAAGTAGGGCGGGCACCCGCCTACCTACCGCTAGGTGGGCAGGTGCTTGCTCGCCGCAAATGGCCAGTAGCAGGGCGTTTAGAAATTGACACCGGCAGCGTATCTGGTAAAATGGGACCATCAAAAGAGATGTTGTCAGTTTGCCTGTCAGCGAACTGTCTTGAGGGTCTGTATTTTGCGGGATTTTATTTCCGATTACTGAGAGGTCGCAGGCAAAGGCTGGCTAGTCCCGGTCGGGAGGAGCACTTCAGTGAAATCATTCACGCTAATAATCGCAGTGTGCATATGTCTTTGCATCACCGGCCTTGCTTACGGACTGACTATCGAACGCCCGGTCGACGGCGGTGCGATTGACCTTGCTGCTACGACGGTCGTCGGGGATCTCATAACAGTCGGTCCGCCGACAACCTACTACAACACTGGCTTCTCTACGCCGAGGTGGGAGTACTGGTGGGTCTACTTCAAGATGACCGACGTGAATCCGGCCACCACCTACCAGTTCAGAATCGACGCTCCGAAACTGTTTGGGACGGACGACTACTACGGCGGATCGTACCAACCCAGTACGCGCCTGGTGTACAGCTACGACGGGATCAACTGGCAGCGTTTTGATAACGGCGCGATCAGCTACACGACGTACTACACCTTTTCCAATAATTCACCGTTCAGCGGGACTACCGTCTACGTGGCGCTGGATATTCCGTATACCGTGGCCATGACCGACGCCCACACCGCATCGCTGATCGGACTTCCGCACGTCATGCCCACCGCCAGCAGCGACGCGAACTTCATTTTCAATACGACCCTCGGCGGTACCGATTTTTACGGCAGGTCTATACCTTCGCAGAATCTCTACGCATACAAGGTGACCGATCCGAACGTGGTGGCACCCAAGGCCAAGGTTCTCGTCTCAACCGGAACGCACTCCGGTGAACATGCCGGAACCAATACGTTCCGCGGCTTTGTGGATTTCATTACAGGCAATTCGGTCGAGGCACAACTGCTGCGGCAATACGTCGAGATATTCGTCTATCCGCAGGTGGACCCCGACGGGCGCTACGGCGGGTATTCGCGGAATAACCAGCTTTACGGGGGCGATACGAATCGCAACTGGGGCCTTGGAACCTTCGATAACCTGGACAAGGTCGAGGCTGCATGGCTGACCGATGCCGGTGGCGATATCGATATTTACCTCGATTTCCATGCCCAGCGGGAACAGTACAATTCGATCTACGGCGATCCTGTAATGAGGAGCGGCGTATTCGTGAGCAACCTGCTGGCTCGCGATTCCAGTATCGTCGGAGCGGGCAGTGCAACAGCTACCACACGGTCTCGCGGATGGGCAGGAGACTCGCTTAACGCGGAGATCGCCTTGACAGCCGAGACCGGCTGGATGACGAACATTACGGCGGCCGACTTCCACGCCCACGGCGAAACGTACGCCTTGGCGCTTTACGATACGCTGGTTCCCCCCACCACCATTTATGGCCTGACGGTCGTCAGTGGAAGCGGAAGCGGAAACTACTCTGTCGGCGATTCGGTGATAATCGAAGCCGCCGCCGCGCCCACGGGCATGGTGTTCGACTTCTGGTCCGGAGACACAACCGGAATAGGCGACGCAAGCGACGCCAACACGACGATCACCATTCAGGCGGCCGATGCCACGATCACCGCAACTTACGCCGTGCCCCCGGTGTTCTATGACTTGGTGGTCATCAACGGAAGCGGAAGCGGAAACTACCAGGAAGGTACGGCCGCGTTGATCGACGCAAATAGCGCACCGGCTGGTATGGCTTTCTACCAGTGGACGGGCGACGTTGGATCGGTTGGAAACATCGCTGCCGAGAGCACGACCATTACGATGAATGGCGATGCGACTGTGACGGCGACCTATCAAGATTACTATTCGCTGACCGTCGTCAGCGGAAACGGGGCGGGCGATTTCACTGTCGGGGACACTACCTCCATCCATGCCGATCAGCCGACCGGGACAATGCTGTTCCTGCAATGGGCTGGCGATACTGACGGTGTGGACGATGTATACGCTTCCGATACGACGTTTACCATGCCCCCAGGCGACGCCACCGTAACGGCGCTGTACGTATATCGCGGCGACCTGGACGAAAGCGGAGCTGTCGATATCGTAGACCTGAACATGGTCCTGATCGATTGGGACAAGACGGGCGTGAATATCTCAGACCCGCGCTCCGATGGCGATGAAAGTGAAACGGTCAATGTTATTGACCTGAATATGGTGCTCATAGATTGGGGCAAGTCATCGTTCTAGTCCGCAGGGCGCGAACCGAAAATGACCAAGTAACCAAGCCGCAGGTCCCTCCGGGAGACCCAATTGCCCAATACGTCGGATGCCAAGACCGAGGGGGACGGTAGGGTACGCCCTGTGAGTTCCCCGAACGTTAAGCTTCTGCGGCTTTCGCAAGGAACAGAAGGGTCGATGCGGTCATGTGCATCATGTACCCGGCCAAATACTCCGGGACTTCCACCTGCTCCGAACCTTGGCCGTGCCCGCTTAGGTTGTTACGCACCGTGGGAACGCCGCCTTTCAGCAGGGCCGAGAGCGCAGACATTTCGCCTGACAAATACTTAGGTATCAGGCCGTTTTGGAAACATTTGTCTAGGAGCGGTTTTGCGGTGTCCTTCTTTCCGTATTTCCACCCTTTCGTATCGCAGATTACCTTCAGCGTGCTTTCCAAGGCATTCAGGCAGCAATTCAAAGCTTCTTTGAACTTACCGGAGCGGTAGTGTTCGTGGGCTGTCCTGAATTCATCATTGGGACCGGCATAGTTCTTGTCGGACAGGAGTTCCAGCGCGGGTTTGACAATTTCCTTGTGAGCGAAAGTGCTATCTGTTTTGATGATGTTTCCGTTCTCAAATTGATATCCGACGCTATGTTCCTTGAATCGCTCATTCAGTTCAGCCAAGGCATTCTCGGCAATCTTATCTGCATTCGATATCTGACGATATTCCCATTCGCTCGTGATGCTCCTTATTGCGAGGAAGGATAACTCAATTCCGTCCAGAACCCGCTTATATTGTGGCTCATCCAAGAACCATGTTACTAATTCGTTAGCATAATTACGGGTATCTCTAGAGTTGGCGGCGTAGTCGGTAAGGAAGAAGACTCCATACTCACGGCACAGAATGTTAACGATCGATTTGAAAGCCTCAACTACGTTTGCTGGTTGATACTGGTCGCCATAACCCAGATATGTCGTGCCCAAGGTTTCTTTCCAGATGTGGACGATCTGAACTCTCAATGCCTCGGGAATCTTGTCGTAGACAAAGACATCCGGTGCTTCGCCTTGGAGCTGTTTCTGCCTCTTGGAGAATAGATCGAAGATTGCCATATTTCGCCTCGGCTAGTATCGCTGCAAAATGCGCAGGCTGGGGCATTAGCCTCGCCTCTGTTTCCGGTCGGCAATCCCGGCACGCCGGGACCACCCTACGAAATAGTAAACGAAAGGGTGGAATCTGCAATCAGAAACCAAAGGTTCTCCAAAGAGAGATGGATGTTTCCGCTCCCTCCCAGTCGCGGCTAGCTTGTCTAATGCGCGTTTGAGAGTTCAGGTTTGATATGACACTTAACCCAGCTAGCCGCGCACGGAAGTAAGCGGGTAATCCGCAATCCGAATTCCGAAATCCGAAATTACCAATCGACAATCGTCAATCGAATCACTCCCATTCGATCGTTGCCGGGGGTTTGGAGCTGATGTCGTAGCAGACGCGGTTCACGCCGCGGACCTCGTTGATGATGCGGTTCGAGATGGTGGCTAGCACGTCGTATGGAATCCGCGACCAGTCAGCCGTCATGAAATCGCTGGTATCTACCGAGCGGACGGCTATCACGTTCTCGTACGTTCGCCCGTCGCCCATCACGCCGACCGATTGCACCGGCAGCAGAACTGCGAAGGTCTGTGCGGTCTTGCGGTAGAGATTGTTGGCGGTGATCTCTTCGAGCAGAATATTATCCGCCTGCCGCAGCACTTTGAGGCGGTCCCTCGTTACTTCGCCGAGGCAGCGGACGGCAAGGCCGGGTCCGGGGAACGGGTGACGCCATACCATCTGCTCGCTGAGGCCGAGAAGTTCGCCGGCGTGGCGGACCTCATCTTTGAACAGGTCTCTCAGCGGTTCGATAAGCTCGAATCCAAGCTCCTTGGGAAGCCCGCCGACGTTGTGGTGCAGTTTGATATTGGCGGCTTGGCCGGCGAGCGAATGGCCGGACTCGATCACGTCCGGGTAGAGCGTGCCCTGTGCGAGGAACTTGGCGTTGGGTATCTTCTTGGCGGCGGCCTTGAACATGTCGATAAACTTATGGCCGATGCGGCGTCGCTTTTCCTGCGGTTCGGTAATGCCCGCCAGATCGTCGAGAAATTCGTCCTCGGCTTCGATGACCGTCAGGTTGATCTTGAAATGCTCGCCGAACGTCCTGCGGACCATGTCCACCTCGTTCATCCGCATCAGGCCGTTATCGACCAGTATGCAACTCAGCCGATCGCCGATTGCCTTGTGCAGCATGGCTGCGACTACCGACGAATCGACGCCGCCCGAAAGCCCGCAGATTACCTGCTCGTCGTCGCCGACGCGCGAGCGGACATCCTCGATGACCGAATCGATGAACGAGCCCATCTTCCACAGGCCGCTGCAACCGCATATCTTGTACAGGAAGTTGGCGAACACCTCGTTCCCGTGCGGGGTGTGGGTGACTTCCGGGTGGAACTGCACTCCGTAGAAATCGCGTCTCTTGTGCTTCACTGCCGCAAACGGGCAGGTGGGCGTGGTCGCCAACGCCTCGAAATCGTCGCCGAGCGAGCGAATCTGATCGCCGTGGCTCATCCACGCGGTGGTTTCTGTCGGGATGCCAGCCAGCAGTTTATCCGGCTGGGTTATCGAGAGCGTCGCCCGCCCGTACTCATGCGAGCTGGCTGGCGAAATTTCCGCTCCGAGTATCTGACACGACAGCTGCATCCCGTAGCAGATACCGAGAATCGGGATTCCCATCTCGAAGAGCTTTTCGCTGCATCGCGGCGCGCCGTCGTCGTACACGCTGGACGGACCGCCGGTTAAGATCAGGCCCTTGGGGTTGTACTCAGCTAGCTGCTCGGGTGTGACGTCCGGGCTTGCCAGCACGGAGTAGACGCCGTTCTCGCGGACGCGGCGGGCGATGAGCTGGGCATACTGGCTGCCGAAATCGAGTATGACGATTGTCTCTGATTGTCCTGCGGGTATCGCCATTGGCCTTCCTGCGTGTCCGTCGTTAGGTCTATGAAAAAGGAAGGTAAAATGATACGAATTTCGCCCCTCCGAAGCAATGGTTTGATTGCCCGAAGTTGCAGAGTTCCAGGGTGGAGAGAGTTCCAGTGCGGAAAATGTCAAAGCCCACGGATAGCAACCCGTGGGCTTGGGTGTTTCAGTGCGGATAACGGTTGGTCAGTGATCAGCGTTTGAGCGTCTATTCCTGGAGTTTCTTCGTCGCCAGGGAGTCTATCTTCTCGGCGATCCAGTTTTCCATGATCGCCATCAGGGCGATCTGCTCGCCGGGAATAATCAGTTGGAGCTTCTTCGGACCGCCCGCCGCCGCGAGGATCGCTTCTGAATGTTCTACCGGAACTGAAAAATCGACCAGACCGTGCAGCAGCAGCATGGGTACTTTGACATCGGCGGCTGCGGTTACCGCTGAGGCTTCGGCCGGATCGAACTGGGCGATCTCGGCGGCCTTGGCGATCGCTGCCAGCTTCTGTGACTCGGTCAAGGTCAGTGTCAGGGCGTTTAGCCATTGGCGTGCGATTGTATCGAAGTCCTTGTATGGCGTCAGCGCGACGACGCCCTTGCACCTCGGGTCGACGGCTGCGTATTGGATGGCCGTCGCTCCGCCGATTCCAGCGCCGAATACGTATACGTCTCCGTGCAACTCGCCGCTGCCCACAAGCGAATCGACGACGGCCTTGACGTCGTACTTTTCCCTGGCGCCGTATGTGACGTACTTGCCGCCAGATCTGCCGTGGGCGCGGAGGTCCATCAGTATCACGTCGTATCCGATTTCCGCCAGCTTCTGTCCGGCGCCGAAGTATGGGAACGATCCCTTCGATTTACGCATCTCGTGCAGAATCACAACGGTTCCGCGCGCGGGGCTTTTCGTTCCGTCCGGCTGGGCGTTGCGGGCGTTGATTGCCCATACGTCTATCTCCGCACCATCTGAGGTCGCGACGCGGCGGTGAATGTCGATAGTCCCGGCGGCCAGCAACTTCTCGGGCGAGCCCTTGAGGCCCTGGTCGATCCTGCCCGGCGATGTGTCAGGCTGGACCAGCAGTTTGGCGTGCTGTTCGGCGGAACAGCCGACGAGCAATCCGACGACGACGGCAAAAGATGCAATCCGCAGTTTTCTGGAGCGGCTGTAACTCATTGCTGGACTCCCACTGATATCTTCATTGAACTCAAACATACGTTCGACCGTCTGGCACAACCGGCGAGGCGGTGGCGGCATTCCTGCTGCAACGTACTGAGACATTATCGGCGGTACTGCCCCGAGGCCTACTGCCAAAGTGAACTCTCGATCAGGTTCGCTTGAACTGCTTGTCGAGTTCCTTGAGCGTGAGCTTCAGTTGCGTTGGCCTTCCGTGCGGGCAGGACGACGCCTTGTCGATTCCGTCTGCTCTGGCCAGCAGCGAATCGATTTCCTGCCCAGTCAGCGGATCGCCGGCCTTGACGGCAGCTTTGCATGCCATCATCTCCAGAACGTCCTCGATGAGCTTTTCCGGCTGGGCAGTCTCATCTTCGCCGAGTTGGTCCAGCAGGTCGCGAATGAACGCATCGGCTGCGACGCCGCGCTCGGCCAGCAGCGACGGGAACCGCTGAACCGCGACGGCAGTGGGCCCGAACTGCGCAACTTCGATCCCGAGTTTGGTCAGCAGCTCAGACTTTTCTTCGAGCAACGCAGCTTCGGCGCTGGTTACCGTAAGCGGCTGGGGTATCAGCATTCGCTGCGAGGTGCACGCCCCCTCGGCGAGGCGGCGCTTGAGATCGTTGTAGATGATCCGCTCGTGCAGTGCGTGCTGGTCGATGACTGCGATGCCATCGTCGTCGGCTGTCACTATGTACGAATTGTGTACCTGCATGGCGTGGCGGTGGACAACGGGCGGCGGGCAGGTATCGGGTTGCTCAGTCGTGGTGACGGCTGCGGGTTCGCTGTGCATCGCAGGCTGAGGCTGAGTCGCGGGCGCGGATTCAAACCTGCCGATAGGGGCTGCTCGCTCGACCGGACGGGCACCTGTGGTGAGCCCCGTCGAACCGCCCGTGGTGAGCCCCGTCGAACCGCCTGCGGTCTGGCTTTGACGTTCGGGGAAGCTGAAACGCGGCTGGGTAGGCGGTACGGACTTGAAAAAGTCGGCCAGCGCTTCGCGCAGCGATTGCTGCTGCGCCGCCGCAGCCGGGTCGCCGGGCGGTTCGCTTTGCGGCTCGCCGAACTTATCGCCCTTGGTTTCGAACGTCGCAGAGGGCGTGAGGTTGGCTTTGTTCAGCGTCTCCTTGAGGCTCGCCAGCAGCGATCCGTGGACGGCTTGTCCGTTGCGGAAGCGGACTTCGATCTTGGTCGGGTGGACGTTGACGTCCACGTCGGCAGGGTCGAGCGTGATAAAGATGAACGCGACCGGGAACTTCCTCGGGTCCATCAGGCCGCGGAACGCCTCCTTCAGTGCATGGGCGAGCAGGCGGTCGCGGATGTAACGCCCGTTGAGGAAGAAGTACTGCCACTTGCCCGAACTGCGGGCAGCCGACGGCGGGCCGATGAGTCCGGCGATGTCGCAGCTTTCGCGATTCGCCGAGAACGGTAGCAGCGATTCGGCCAGCTCAGCGCCGAACAGGTCGCGCACGCGCTGCATCGTCGAATCGGCGGCAGGGAGGTTCTGCACCTCGCGGCCGTTGTGCGTGAGCGTGAATGCTATCTGCGGATGCCCCAGGGCAAGGCGGTTAAGCTGCTCGCTAATGTGCCCGAACTCGGTGTTGACCGTCCGCATGAATTTTCGCCGGGCTGGCGTGTTGAAGAACAAATCGCGAATCGTCACCGTGGTACCCGGCGCTGCGGCGCATGGGCGAACGTCCTGGGTGCTGTCGCCCGAAGCGCTGATCTCGTGACCACCTGTGGTGAGCTCCGTCGAAGCGCCTTCCTCGTCGCGATGTCGCGTGCGGATGTGTGCGTGTGAAATCGAGGCTATCGACGCAAGCGCCTCGCCGCGGAAACCCATCGTATCGATTGCGAACAGGTCTTCGTCGGTATTGAGCTTGCTGGTGGCGTGCGGCGAAAACGCCAGCGCCAGATCGGCCGGGCCCATCCCGCTGCCGTCGTCGCTGACGGAGATGAGCTTCTGTCCGCCTTGGGCGATAACCACGTCGATGCGCGAGGGGTCCGCATCGATTGCGTTCTCGATGAGTTCCTTTACTACACTGGCTGGACGCTCGACGACCTCGCCGGCGGCGATCTTGTTGACCAGTGCGATAGGAAGTACGTGAATATCCGGCATGGGCACAGGATAGCAGGATTTGCCCTCCGACAAAACGCCAATCATGGAATTGACAATCAGGGCGCGGAAAGCGGGGGACTATTCCTTGAGGCCGTACTCTTTGATCTTTCGGTAGAGTGTGCGTTCTCCGATTCCGAGGATTTTGGCGGCCTGCTCGCGGTTGTGCGAGACCATCTTGAGCGTGTTTGCGATGAGTTGCTTTTCGGCTTCTTCCAGCGAGATGCCAGCCAGTTGCTCGAACTGCTTTCCAGTGACAGTTTCGGGGGGCGAGTAGATTTCCGATGGGATATCGTCGACGGTCAGCTTGTCGCCTTCGGAGAGTGCGACCATGTTCTGGACCGCGTTGCGAAGCTGCCGGACGTTGCCCGGCCAGGGGTAAGCCATCAGCACGCGACGTGCGTCGGCGGCGATGCCCTTGATCTTGCTGTCGTGGTTTTTGTTGGCAGCCGCGATGAAGTGCTCGATCAGCAGCGGAATATCGTCGCGGCGGCTGCGGAGCGGCGGAATTTCCACAGTCGCGCCCTTGATGCGAAAGTAGAGATCTTCGCGGAACTGCTTGTCTGCAACGCGGGCGGCGAGGTCGCTGTTGGTCGCGCTGATGATGCGGACGTTGACCGTCTTGGGTTCGTTCGTCCCGACGCGGACTACCTCGCCATTCTCGAGCACTCGCAGAAGCTTGGCCTGCATGGCAAGCGGCATGTCGCCTACCTCGTCGAGGAACAGCGTTCCGCCGTCGGCGTGCTCGAACCTGCCCTGGCGATCGCCGGCTGCCCCGGTGAACGCGCCTTTGACGTGTCCGAAAAGTTCGTCTTCCAAGAGCGATTCGCTCAGACCGGCGCAGTTAATGGCCACAAAGCGGTTGCCCGCGCGGTTGGAGTTCTGATGGATGGCGTTGGCGAGCAGTTCCTTGCCCGTTCCCGATTCGCCGAGGACCAGCACCGGCAGGTTGGATTGTGCAAGGCGGCGGACGTTGTCGAGTATCTGCACCATCTGCGGGCTTTGGCCGATGATGTTCTCGAAGCCGTACTTTTCGTCGAGGCGGTCCTTAAGCTGGCGGATCATTCGCTTCTGTGCGGTGTGCTCTGCCGCCCGCGAAACGACCGCTCGCAGTTCGTCGAGGTCGAGCGGTTTTTCGATGTAATCGAACGCTCCCTGTTGCAGGGCGGATCGGCAGGTGTCGATCGATCCGTGAGCGGTAACGAGAATCACCTTTGCCGACGGGGCGCTTTTAATCGTCGCTTTGAGGACGGCCAGCCCGTCGGCAGCGCCGCCGAGCATCAGGTCGGTTATGACGATATCGAAGTGCTTGGACTGGACCTTGGCGATACCGGCCTCTCCGTCGTCGGCGATGTCGCAGGAGTGGCCCAGGCGCTCGAGGCCTTCCTGGATCGCCTCGGCGTGGGCGCGCTCATCTTCGACGATTAATATCTCCGCTACTGCTTGTTGGTTCTTGGCCATTGGAGGATAGGGTAATGCGGGGCGGTGTCGCTGTCAATTGCAGTGGATGCCCTGCGTGCTAAACCGCAAGCGGTTTAACTGCAAACGGTTTAATCGGAAGCGGTTTAGTTCAGGTTGCCTTGGGCGGACCTTCGGTCCACCGCTAAACGAATGTGCGAGTTGACGGGTTTACGAATCAACGCATTTACGAATTCACGGGTTCACGAGTTAACGAATTAACGAAGACGCAGCAGTTTCCAGCGTCGAGCACGTGGTAGACTTTGTCGCGGGTTGGGTCGATGTTGGCGGCGGCGAGTGCATCTTCGACGGTGGCTGCCTTGGTCGCGCCCAACAGGGCGGCCTGATCGGCGGATATCCCATCGCTGACGATGAATAATTTCACGTTGCGACAGGCGGGGTCTGTCAGATGTAGCAGGCGGAAAGCTTTGTGGTCGCCGAGTCGGTAGCCTTGCGATTCAACCAATTCAGCGGCTTGTTTGCAGGTAGGGGCTTGGCGCAGAAGCTGGGCGAAGGCGTCCTGTCCGAGCCCGCCGGGGCAGGGGGCGACGAGCACCAGAGTTCCGCCCGCGCGTAGTGCGTGTTCATTGTTTTTGATGCCCTTATCGGCCTGGTAGAAGCTCTCGCCGAGCGGGCCTGAGACTTCGGCGATTACGCAATCGGCTGGCGAATCTATCGGCCTCATTGAGATTGTCGCAGCCACCTCGCTGCACACCCGGAGCGATTCAATCGGTTCGCTGCCGTGAGCGAAGATAATATCGCTTCCGATCTGCACCAGGTTGATCGCGGCGATGCGCTGGCGTTGGGCGAGCGCTGCGAGCATTTCAGTGACGCCTTGGTAGACCGGGTTGCCTTCGAGCAGGCCGGGGCGACATTTGTCGGACAGGGCGGCGGCGTGGTTGGACTGGATATCATCGTACGACGCAACGCCGATGGTGAGCGTCTTGTGCGCGCCGGTGAACCCGGCGAAGTAGTGCGGTTCAACGCTTCCGATTGCCAGCAGGGGGGCGTCTCCGAGCAGCCATGCATTGCCTTGCCACGCACCACCGATTGAAACGAGATCGTCGCTGTATGCGTCATGCCATGTGATGTCAGAAAACTGGATTCCTCCGGTCAGAGCGGCTTCGAACTGTCGCCGCTGCTCGGTGGTTATCTTGTGCGAACCGGTTGCGAGGAGGATGCGAATTCTGGCCGGATCCATGTGTTCTGTCAGGACGGCGAGCACTTTGTTGGTGGCCGTTCCCCGTTGCGGATCGTTGACGATAACGGTGAGTCTTTCTGGATCCCACAAGCCAGCTAGCGAGTTACGGACCAATTGGTTCAGATCGAAATCCGGCGGAGCGTATTCGTCGGGCAATCCGGGACGAAGAGTTGTGATGGATTGAGTCATTTGCTGAGCGGAATTGTGAAGACGAATCTGGTGCCCTTGCCCTGTTCGGACTCGGCTTTGATGTCGCCGCCGTGTGCCTGTGCGATCCGCCGGGTAGTGGGCAGACCCAGCCCGCTGCCGCCGGACTTGGTGGAAAAGTATGCGTCGAATATCTTCGCAAGCTGGTCTGCGTCCATGCCCGGTCCGGTATCGATGACCTCGATGGTTGCATTTGGCGACTGGGCTGAGAGCTTGATGAGCAACTCGCCACCGTCGGGCATGGCCTGGGTAGCGTTGATCATGAGATTGAGCACGGCCTGCTTTATGAGATTAACGTCCACCCTGCAGGGCACGGGTGTATCGGGCATCGCGGTTCGCAACACCACGCGTGAGTTGCCGACTTGGGGTGCGAAGAAATCGATAAGCTCTTCGAGCAGCTGGCGCAGGTCGGTTTGGGTTGGTGCAAGTTCGACCTTCCCGGCGAATCGCAGGAAGTCGTCGAGGATATCCTTGACGCGTCCTGCCTCGATTTCGACGGTCTTGAGACGGCGGACCAGGCGCTTGGAGTCTTCGTCCTGGTGATGCGAGAGATCTTCGCTTAGCAGCTTGAGGTTGACGTTGATCGTCGAAAGTGGGTTCTTGATCTCGTGTGCGAGCCCTCCGACAAGGTGGGCCAGTTCGATGAGATGCTCCTGCCCGCGTGCGCGGACGGAAAGCCGCCTGGCATTGCGCCATACCCTGCGCAATAGCCACACGGTAACCGCAGCCGAAACCGGAGCGGCTATCATCGAGCCGATTGCAATAGACCAACCATCCATTTACCGCCCTCGTCCGTGGAAGGGAAGACGCCGGTGCAACTCACCGTCGCGCGAGCCAGCCAGCGGATGGTTCGGTCAAGGATTTATCTGGGATGGCGGCTGTTCAGGCCGAATTACATTCTGAGCCTGAAAACCCTTGTCGCTCTGGATCAGCACATAATCGACTATTTCGTCGTCTTTGAGGGCCTGGAAGCCCTCGCCGATTATCGACGAATAGTGTACGAATACGTCCTGTCCTTCGTCACCAACAATAAAACCGTACCCCTTTTTGGGGTCGAACCACTTCACTTTGCCTGTCGGCATCGGCTAACCTCCAACTGCCCTGACCCGCCGTAAGCTCGCCTGCCGTTAAGCAAGCGGCCTCGGATGACCAAAAAGGTTCACGCCCCGAACTCATTGGGCTGTGAAGGTTGAGTGCCACTATCCCCGCGGACGTCCGCGGGAGACTTACTCTACTCTATTCACTTAGAAGACGTTACATCCAACTGCTTATATTGTACGCAGTTCCATATACAGAGTGCCAGTCAAGTTTTAAGATAATTTACCGGCCACCCTAATCGGCGGCCGGCAAATCATCGTAAAATATTGTATTGATAAAGTGTTATGCCTTACCAGTTATTTTGAATCACCGTCATCTGAACCTTCGAGTTCGGCCAGGGCGGCCTTGCGTGAGAGCTTGACGCGTCCCTGGTCGTCGATGCTGATGACCTTGGTCTTGACCACATCGCCGACATCCATGACATCAGTGACGTTTTTGACGAACGAGGTGTCCAGCTCGCTGACGTGGCAGAGTCCGTCCTGTCCGGGCAGAATTTCGATGAAGGCACCGAAGTCGCGAATCGAGACGACCTTGCCTTCGTAAATCCTTCCGACCTGAACCTGGGCGGTCAAACCTTCGACTTCGGCGAGCGCTGCTTTGGCACCTTCGGAATCCACGCAGGAGACGAAAACCGTTCCGTCGTCTTCGATGTCGATGTTGGCGCCGGTGGCTTCCTGTATCCGCTTGATAGTCTTTCCGCCCGGTCCGATCACCTTGCCGATCTTTTCCGGATCGATCTTGATGGTGAGCATACGCGGTGCGAATGCGCTGATTTCTTTACGCGGTTCGGACATCACTGCGTTCATCTGGTCAAGGATGGTTATCCGGGCCTTGCGAGCCTGTTCGAGCACTTCGGCCATGCGTTCCTGCGGCAGGCCGCGAGCCTTCATGTCCAGCTGGATGCCGGTAATTCCCTTGGCGGTTCCGGCGACTTTGTAGTCCATGTCGCCGTGGAAGTCTTCCTCACCAACGATGTCGGTCAGAAGGAGGTACTTATCGCCTTCGGAGACCATTCCGATGCTGATGCCCGCGACGGGTGCGGAAATCGGCACGCCGGCGTCCATCAGTGCGAGGGTTCCGCCGCAGATGGTCGCCATCGACGTCGAGCCGTTGGACCCCATCATCTCGGCTACCAGCCGAACGGTGTAGGGGAAGTCGTCCGTGGACGGCATGACAGGCTGGATCGACTTCTCGGCCAGTGCACCGTGGCCGATTTCGCGACGTCCCGGTCCGCGGATCGGGCGAATCTCGCCGACGGAGAACGGCGGGAAGTTGTAATGAAGCATGAATGGCTTTTTGTACTCATCGATCAGACCGTCGACGACCTGCTGGTCGCGAGGCGTTCCGAGGGTGGTGATGACCATTGCCTGGGTCTCGCCGCGAGAGAAGATCGACGAGCCGTGCGTGCGGGGAAGCACGCCCACCGCGATTTCCAGATCGCGAACCTGGTCGTTTGCCCGACCGTCGGGTCGCTTACCGTCGAAGATCAATGCACGCTGTGCCTTGCCTTCGGTCTTGTAGACTGCCTCAGCGACCTGGCCGCGAGTGTACTCGGGCTCTTCGACGCCTTCGGGGCAGAGTTCTTTGATCATCTCGGACTTGATTGCTGACAGTGCTTCGAAGCGTTCGGACTTACCGGGGATCTGCTTTGCTTCGTTGATCTTGTCCCAGCACTTGTCCTTGACCAGCGCCAGCAGCGCTTCGGGGATTGGCGTCGCGTCGTAAGCCTTCGTGACTCCGACTTTCTCGACGAGCTCTTCGATCATTTCGATGACCTGTCGATAAGTCTCCAACGCCAGGGCGAGTCCGCCTTCGACGACGTCTTCGGAGACTTCATCGCCGGACATTTCGATCATGTTGGCGGCCTCTTTCGGACCGGCGAGCATGAGTTCCATATCGCTGTCTGCGAGCTGATCATGTGTGGGGTTGACGATGTACTTACCGTCAACGTATCCGACGCGTGACGCGCCGATAGGACCGTCGAACGGGGCCGGGCTCATCGCCAATGCCGCCGATCCGCCGATCAATGCCAGCATGTCCGGATCGTTCTGATTATCGGTGGAGAGCACCATGCACTGGATCTGGACTTCGTCCATGAAATCGTATGGGAAAAGCGGCCTGATGGGCCTGTCGATCATACGCATGGTCAGGATTTCCTTCGTGGTGGGCCTGCCCTCACGCTTGAAAAACCCGCCGGGAATCTTACCGGTCGCGTAGCGATTCTCGCGATAATCGACGTAGAGCGGGAAGAAGTTGATCTCCCTGGTCGGTTTTGCTGTGAGTACTGTGCACAGTACGACCGTGTCGCCATACTGTACCGTTACGGCACCGTGCGCCTGCTTGGCGATTAGACCGGTCTCCAATGAGAGCGTCCTTCCGCCTATTTCTCTTTCAATTCTTGTTACCGTCATTGTTACATTCCTCTTTACATTTCCGCACCTGCACGACGCAGGCGCATATCTATTTTAAACTATTCTCTATAGTCGTTCTTATGGTTTTAGAGCATCCCACGCTTTTCTGCAGCGTCCTTGCCTGGCGCGTTCCGGCCGAGAAGCAATCCACTACATTTAAACCTGAACTGCTCTGAGACTGCTGCGGTGTGGAGGGCAAACTCACCTGCCTATGCCAGCGACAATTTCGCGCCGGTCGAAGCGCATTGCCCCAGCCGCGCAGTCGGTTCGAGTGTTCGAGCGGCTACTTACGCAGACCAAGCTTTCCAATGATGCTGCGATAGCGTTCCTGAGAGTTATTCGACAGGTACTTCAGCAGGCGGCTGCGATTGCCCACCATTTTCAGCAGACCGCGACGGGATGCGTGGTCTTTCTTGTGAGTCTTGAGGTGCCCGGTGAGATGATTGATGCACTCGGTGAGCAGTGCAACCTGTACTTCCGGCGAGCCAGTGTCACCCTCGTGAGTCTTGTGTTCGGCGATAATCTTCTGCTTTATTTCGGCTACGATATTCATTGTTCATTTACCTTTCCCGCTCCGCAGTATGTCGGCTGCCTTGGACGGGTCCAAAAATAATACTTCAGTCAAATTCCGACGCAACACTCTAGTAGGTCTGCGCCGAATCTACAAGTATAATTCTTCCTTCGCGACGAAGGGTTTTCCTCGATCAGTTCCAGACGTGATTGACGTAAAGCTCTGCAGGTTCAAATCAAAACGAGAATCATCGCCTACGACCAAGGTCAAGGACGTCTTTGGTTGTAAGTTCCTTATCGGCCTTATTCGAGCAGCTTCTTTACCGACTGGACAAGTTTGTCCATCCTGAATGGTTTGTTGAGATAGATATCCACTCCGAGGGTTTCGGCGTACGTCTTGTGCCTGGTTCCCTGGTTGCCGGTAATCATAATGACTCGCGGCGGGTCGGATCGCTGCTTGCCTCTCTTGAGCTTTTCCATCACAAGGAAACCGCTGCGTTTAGGCAGCATCATGTCGAGCACGACGAGGTCCGGGTCCTGCTGCTCGGCCTGGGTGATGGCGTCGTTTCCATCGACGGCGGCGAATATTTCCGCACCGAGGTCGGCCAGCGCGGCGTTCATCGCGGTTAATATGTCCCGATCGTCGTCGACCAGGAGGATTGTTTTTCCGGCAAGCTCGTCAGTCATGGCGTGAACTCCTTGGCGTGCCCTCGAAAACCGAGGGGAAAGTAAAGCATACATCCCGTGAACACATATAATTCTACTGCTGCCCGCTGGGGTTGTCAATAGATGTTGGCTCAAGTACAGGGACTATGGACCAGAAACAAGGGACCAGGGACTAGGGGTAAGGGACCAGGGAACAGCAACGGCAACGGCAACAGCAACGGCAATAACGAATATCCAACATTCAATATTGAATAACGAACGCTGCGGGCAAGGGGTAGGCTCAGGAAAATGGGGACAGGCTCTTCGCTGCGCTACCGAGCCAGTCCCCATTTTCCAATCGTCAATCGTCAATCGTCAATCGTCAATCGTCAATCGTCAATCGAAAATCGGAAACCGAAGGTTCCCCGCAGGGAAATTGTTCCGATCAGGTTGCGATGTGTCCGTCGGTGAGTTGGATGGTGGTGTCGCTTGCGTCATGAAGGCGGCTGGCGGCGGGGCTGGCCTGGACGATTGTGGTCCCTCGCTCGTCGCGGAGGCGTTTGAACAGTTCACCGATGAGTTCAACGGTTGCGGCATCGACGTTGGCGCCCGGTTCGTCCAGCAGCAGCGCCTTTGGTTCGGTGGCGATCGCGCGGGCCAGGTTCACCCGCTGACGCTCGCCGGCTGAGAGTTTCGCCACGTTGCGGCGTGCAAAGTTTCCCAGGCCCACCATCTCCAGCGCCTCGGCGGCTCGTCGTTGCGCTTCGCGGCGCGGGATGTGGCGTGGGCGAAGTCCGTACAATACGTTGTTCCACACCGATCCGCGAAACAGGTACCCCGGATGCATTACCATAACTACGCTCGGCCGTAGCGTCCGGTCGTTGGCGCGGGCTGGTTTGCCCCACAGGCGAAGTTGCCCAGCGGCCGGGCGCAGCAGGGCGAGCACCTCCAGCAGCGTTGTCTTGCCCGCGCCGTTAGCGCCCAGGACCGTCGTTATGCTGCCGGATTCTATCGCCAGCCGCTCGATGTCAAGCACGACGGTTCGGTCGCGCCGGACAACTATGTTTTCGCATTCACAGAACATCCGGATATCTCTTGTTGCG
>SDBT01007197.1_pt1 | contig 18353 bp, 13 predicted proteins | sample 2277101 | NCBI WGS metagenome assembly SDBT01 (sample SAMN10404973, study PRJNA504765) | marine sediment metagenome | isolation source: marine sediment core GS10_PC15, 103 cmbsf | place: Arctic Ocean: Southern Knipovich Ridge | collected 2010
AGCGAATAGTATTCTTGCAGTGAGCATAGCAGCATGTAGAGCGCATGCCTTATCAGAGCAGATAGAGCCATACGAATTAATGGCTCACCTTTGTGAATTTGAATTGGTGTCCCTTTCATATCCCATGTTTAATATGATCAATGGTGGACTCCATGCTTCAAATAATTTGCAGATACAGGAATTTATGGTTATTCCGGTAGGTATCTCCACATTTCATGCGGCAATGGAAGCTGGTTCAGACTTTTTTCATATTTTAAAAAGGCTTCTGGAAGAAAAAGGATATTCAACTGCGGTTGGTGATGAAGGTGGTTTTTCTCCCGCATTTGATCATGAAGAGCAGGCATTTGAATTTCTCATGGAAACGATCGAATATATGCAGCATGAATATGGTATTTCAATGATGATTGCGCTCGATGTAGCAGCTTCTCATTTTTATGATCGCAAGATGCAGGCATATAACTGGCATGGAAAAATGATTTCGTCGGAGGAATTAATTAATTGGTACAAAGAATTAGTTAATACGTACCCTATGTATGCCATTGAGGATGGCTTGAGCGAACATGATTGGGATGGATGGAAAAAACTGTATGACGCGCTTGGCAATCGTATTGCGATTGTGGGAGACGATATTTTTGTAACAAATGTGCAGCGCATTTATCGTGGAATTGATGAAAATATTGTAAATACCGTGCTCATCAAACCAAATCAAGTGGGTACGGTGACTGAAGCGTTGCAGGCAATCAAGATTTGCAAGGAATATGATAAGAATATAATTGTTTCGCATCGATCAGGTGAAACGAATGATTCTTTTATTGCTGATTTGGCGGTGGCTGCAAGTGCGGGCCAAATAAAAGCGGGAGGCTTATCTCGGGGAGAACGGCTTGCAAAATACAATAGATTGCTTGAGATAGAAGACCAATTATTAAGCGTCATACATAAGAAGGGCTAGATTATTTTTTGCGTCTTCTTCGTAAATGTGCTTTTTGAGCAACTAGTTGAGGTTGAAAAGGTTTTTCATTCTGAGCCAGCGAGTCCAATTTTAATTCTTTAAATGGATTTTCGATTTCTTTAAAGAGATCTTTTAATTGATCATGCTGTTCTTGCGATTGCTGCGCAATTAACTTTTCATCTTCTGACGATTTTCCTTGGTTGGATGATAGCTTTATAGGCTTGGTTGGGCCAATCGTTGCTTGAGGCATTGGCGTTTTTTGAAAACGGACATCATTTTTGAGAAATTCTTTAGTGAATTCTTCAGTTGGTGATTCACCGGCAAAAAACCAACGAGTGATGGGGTCTTTTAATGAATCAAACATACCGCCCTCTTTTGCCCATGCGCGCGTGATATCAAGATAATCTTTGGTGTATTCATGCATATCATCCCGGTGCCGAGGAAGAATTACTGTTGGTGAAATAAATACGGTTAAATTAGTGCGTTGTTTTGTTTTTGATCTTTTTTTAAACATCCATCCAATAATTGGAATTTTACTTAATACTGGAGTTTCGCTTTCAGCATCCTCTTCATTTGATCGAATGAGGCCACCAAGTGCCAGAATATCACCGGTGTTTACCGTCACGTTGGTGGTTACATTACGAGTGATACGAGTATCGTCTGTAGTCGAAGCCGATTTAAACTGATTAATATCTATTTTTACCTGAAGGTTAACCGCATTCTCTTTTTCTTCAGAAATACTAATGCGAGGCGTAATCTCGACTAGTAATTTTGCTTCAATATCTTTTCTCGTGGCAACTACCGTACCCCCCTGGCTACCTGAAGCGGCATCTCTTAATTTACGTGTTTCGGATATTTCGATAATTGCTTTTTTATCGCTTGTTGAAATAACGTGCGGATGAGAAAGTATCTTACTGTGATCGAGTACTTTTAATATTTGAGTGATACCCCATGTTTTTCCGCTGTTATCGCTAAAAGACAATACCGTGCTTCCTGCTTGAAGTTGCGCTGCAATACTAGTGTTTGCAGGATCTTCTTCAGTGCCATCAGATCGAACGCCTGATTCTGCTTCCCTAAACCTTCTTAAGAGATCAGTAGCAGCTTGTACCGTACCATTTTGATCTTCAATCAAGCCAATGGTATTAGGGATAGCTGTTTGGTCAAATGTCTCAGGCATCACGCCCGGTGCTAAATGAGCTGATTGGTAGGCGGTGCTTCCTGCCATTGGTATTTTTTCAGGATTTCTTAATGCGGTCCCCAGTTTTTTACTGTCATCAAGAGTGAGATCAGTAATTAAGACTTCAATAAGTACTTGCGGGGAAGGTTGATCAAGTTTTCCAATAAGCGCTTCGATGCGCTTCCAATCATCACTTCTGCATGCAATGATGAGTGTATTCCCTCCATAAAATTTGGCTTCACGGCTTGTTTCTTCACCTTCCGCCGTCCCCGTTGCAAATCCTGCGGTATCGGGTGTATCAGTTGCAATAATAACCTCATCAAAATACCGTTGCGGGCCAACTGCTTTTTGCCGAGCGCCAGCTGCTTGTTCAAGGCCGCCAGGTTGTTTTTGCAGAAGTACATTTTCAAGAACTTTGGCAAATGAGGGAGCATCAAGATACTGCAATTTATAGGTATGTAATATCGATTTGCCGCTATCTTGAGGGACGTCCATATAATTTTTAATAAAGTTCCGTGTGCGATCAATGGCTTGCGCCCTACCAAGCACAATTAAATTATTGCGTCTTTCATTGGCGACTATTTTTAAATGCTTTGAAAAAAAGGTGGCTTCAGATTGTTTTTTGGTATCGAGGCGATAGCGATTTACCTCATATGTCTGCAAAATTTTATTATTAAAAAGATCGGCAATATTACGCGCTTGTGTATACCGAAGTGGGATGATTTCCATTTTTTCCTGAAATCCGGGCTGATCAAGGCTTGCGATAATAGGCATGATTGCACGAATATCGTTTGATTGTGCCATAATAATAAGCGCATTTGAGGCGGAATCTATCTTAAATACTGCAGTTGAGGGAAGCCAGGATTTTAACACAGTGATAATTTCATTTTCTCCTTCTTCCCCTGTTGATTTTATATTTGAAAGATAATACATATAGCGTATACGCGCATCAGTGGTAGGAAGTTGCTCATACGGGACACCAATATAGAGAGGAACTGCTTCTCTACTGATGCTGGGTGTGGTTTTCATTACTTCGTAATACGTGGGATGAGGAATCATACTGTAGCCAGCGATAGAAACGATCGTTTGCAGAAGATTCCAGGCTTTATCTATGGTTATTTTTTCATCTAATTGCCAGGTCAATTTGCCGGTAATCTTATCTTCAGATCTTGTAGGAAGTAAGAGATTGACCCCTTTTTTAGTGGCAATAAAATTGATTACATTAACCAATTCTTCTTCGCTGTAATTAAATGAGATTAACTCGGCAGATTCTTTTTTTTGAGGCTTTTCGGGGAGTGTGCTGTCTGGCGTTGATGGCTGTATAACAGTATCACTCATTGATGTGCACGATGCCGTACATAAGAGTGAAATAAAAATGCGTGATATCAATCCCATACTGTTACTCCGTTGATTATTCACCAGCCTCTTTCGGTTTCGGTTCTAAGGTAGCAATAATCAAGGTAACATCGATACTGTTTGGCTGCTTTTTTGAAGGAGACATATCAAGTTCTTTGATAAAGACGCGCTTATTTAATTCAACCTCTTGTAGAAGTTCAGTGAGCTCCTTCATAGAGATGCTTGTAAATTTTGCCTGTAAAATATTTTCTTGATACTTTCCTTCTCGAGGTGCAGTAGTTACCTCAACAGATGATTTTTTCTGGGCAAGCCCTAATTTACCTATAAGATCTTCAAAATAACCTGCTATTTTAAAGTTTTTTTCTTGGGCAAGGATTGCATCGATCTCTTTCTGATCCTTTTTAATTTTTTGTGCCTGATTAAGAATAGTACGCTCTTCTTCTCGGAGTTCATTGATTGCAGTGGCATCAGCTTTGAGGGAGCGCATTTTACGATAATACTGAAACATTAAAAGCCCCATAAGGAGTGCAATAATAGATAACATCCCTGTGATGTATTGGTAAAACCTTTTCTGGTCGAGTGCATTGAGATATGCTTGCAATTTATCTAATAATTCCATTTACTTGTTCCGTTAAATATTTCGTGAAGCTATAATCTTCATTGTGAAACTGGTATCACTTTGCCCTTCAACATAGCTAAACAGCTTTGATTCACGCAATGCCTGCTCTAGTCTTATAAGTGCAGGATGATCCTTCACTTGAGCTTTGAGCGTTATTTCTCCCTGTATCCCATCAACAATCGAAATTTGCTCCGGAATGAATCCAAGGTCCTGCTTGTTGATTCTACTGGTTAACTCAAGGAGGTACTCTAAGAAAGATGCCCTATGTTGGCTGGAGAATGCACGCCACACTACTTCTTCTTTTTCCAATTCGCTCTTAGCGCTGGTGATAACATCATCCAGTTCGTCCTCATCTTCTGGAAGTTCAGGGAAACGATCTTTTAAAGCTTCTACTGCTTCTTGCTCTGAGGCAGTAATCTCAGAACGAAGGGAACGGCTTTGTATAATAGTTTGAGCAATAATAGTGCCAAATAAGATCAGCACGAGGACACCTGCAGTGATCAGTTGTTTAAGAAGCAATGTTTGGCCAGATGCAGCAAATTCTCCTTTGAGTAGATTGAATCCTTCCACTGCGGGAGTGGGCAATGCAATTGCCACACTCAAAATCACCGGCTGAGCGAGAGTAACCTGCGGGGCAATACGATACTGCTTGTTTTCGGTTAATTTTTGTATATCAAAGAGCTCACATGATGCACCAAACTGTTTTTGTGCAAACGATGCAATATCTTTTATTTCAGCTCCCGGGCCACATAAGAGTATTTTTTCAATACTGGTACTTTGCAATTGATTGAATGTTGAGGTAAGAGCAAACTGCATTTTATTAAAAAAAGCAGTTAGGCTATTCTGAATGGCTTGATTACTACTTTCTGATTTTCCTTGTTCTAAACCAAAGCGCAGCAAATGATCCATCACCTGCTGAGGTTTGAGGTCAGCAGAGCTTCCCGCATCTTTGGCAACAGTGGCTAAGCCATAGGGTAACGTTCTAATAATACGCAACTGAGTATCGAGGATAGTAACAATGCTTGTAGTCTGCATGTTTAAATCAATCAGCGCAACCGAACCGGAAAGAGATTTGTATGTAGGAATTTGGTTATAGAGCCCATAGAGTGCAAACATATCAACAGTAATTTTTTTCGGTTTATATCCAGCCTGCTCAAAAAGAGAGATATGTTCAGCAATATGTTTTTTTTGAGCTGCAGCGACGAGTATCTGTGCGTTTTTTTCTTCCTTATTTACGCTCGTAATAATAAAATCTATTTCCGCTTCATGCGGTGAAAAGGGTAGAAGTGGCGCAACTTCAAAGTGAATTACCATGCTGATCTTATCACGTGTTGTAAAAGGAAGGCGCAATTCTTTAAAAACGATCAATGAGCTTGGTAATGCAGTACAAATCTGATCAAATTTTCCTATTTGCTTGCATACTGACGGCAATGTAGCAATAATGCGCTCATTATGATTTTGTTGTTCACCATTTAGAGAAGCAGAAATTTGCTTAGACACGGTAATAGTTGAACCTTTGGCAACAATGAGTGAGGCATGAATATGCGTTTTGGTAATATCAATGCCGAGTATACGCTGGCGAAATATGTAGTATGAACCGATTTTTTCCGGTAAAAAAATATCTTGTATCATGCTACCTTCTCGCTTTCATTTGGTGTTAAGAAACTGCTCAGAGAGCGGGAGCGTCTTTTTTTCTGGCTCAATTGCACAGGAGTACGTTGTTCTTTTTCTACTGAGGGGGCTGCAATGGTAGTGAGTGTTGGTGATTGAGTTATCGTAATTGGTTGCTCTATGGGAGCAGAAATTTCTGTTACACCCGTTTTTCTGCCGCGACGCCTTCTTCTTGATTGTCTTGTTTCTGATTGTGCAAGCTGCAGGGAGCCTTGATCAGATGGGTTGTTTGATACATCCTGTGCGTCTTTTCGCTTCAAACTTTTTTTGCGTCTTCGAGCGCGTTGGTGCCGATCAAAGATAAATTCTCCGAGATTTGAACTGCTATCTTTTTTATCGGCAAAAAACAGTTTATGAATAGGATCTTTAGGCGTATCGCTTTCTGCAATTTCGCCCATTGTGGAGCGGTACGTATTGAGACGATCTTTGGTATATTGATTAATGTCGCTTGTTGCATGCGGTGGGATTATTTTTGTGGATATTAAAATAAGTAAGCTATCTTTGTCCAGAGCTTTTCTTTTATTTTTAAAGAGCCAGCCAAGCAGTGGAATATCTCCTAGTACGGGTGTTTTGCTTATATTAGTTGTTTCAGTGTTTCTTATTAAACCTCCCAATGCAAGTACCTCCCCGTCTGCCACAATAGCTTGAGTTTTTACCTTTTTAGTTGTTCTTCTGGCATCAGTTACTTCTGAAGAAGTGAATTCAGTGATATTTACGGTTAATTCCAAAATAATCATGCCATCTGAGTTGATCTGGGGAATAATATCAACTTTTAGTTCGGCTGGTTCATCACCAAATGTTTGGGTTTGTGTTGTCCCTTCTATTGTGCCGGTAACTACACGTCTCGTTTCTCCTAAAGAAACAGTTGCTGGCGTTTTATTGGCAGCAAAAAGAAATGGATTGGAGATTACTTGCACATTGGTAATGGTGCGTAACGCTTGAAATAATCCCCATACACCGAATAAATCTTGGCCAAATGTCACAATAGTATTACCAGTAGTAGCTTGTGTAACGAGACTAATAAGGTTTCCAAGAAGACGATCAACCCCAGAGCCACTAGGATTAGTAACGATAGGGTTTGCTGCCCCGCCTGCTCTTAGCCCGGAGGTTTGGAATTTTACGTTTTGTCCTAAGATACCATCAAGACCAGGAACCTTGCTTCTGATTTGGGTGCCAATTTCTTTGTTATCTATTAATCGCACTGAAAGAATTAATACATCCAGCGCTACTTGCGGTTGTGGTTGATCGAGGCTTTCAATTACCTGCTTTGCGACCAAATAATCGTTGTAATCTGCTTTGATAATAAGTTTATTTGTGGAAGGCTCGGCTGTGAATGACATGGATTTTAAATATTTATCTTTTCCTCGTACGCCGCCTGCTTTGCCAACCTCGGTGTCTTGGCCGAGTTTAGTTGTAGTGTTCATAATTTCGGCAATTGTTTTTGCGTCAGCATATTGCAGTTGATGGGTATAGAGCGGCGAATAAGGCTGATCAAGTGCAACGTCCACGTGTTTGACAATAAAATCTTCTATTTTTGCAATGGCATCTTTTGGCCCCAGAAGAATGAGAGAGTTGGTGCGTGGTTCTGCAATAATTTTTGCACTTTCAGGAAAGAAGATAGCAGTTGGTTGTTTACGTGCGCCAAACGGGCGGAATGGCGCAGTAGTGTCAGTTTGTGAAGTTAGCTCATCGTATAATTTTTTAACTTCATCAGCATCTGCTTGGCGTAATTTTAATACGGACATTGCTTGAGGCATCGTGACTTTATCAAGTTCTTTCACAATTGCCATCAGAGAGCGAATATTATAGGATTTGTCAGTTAAAATAAACGCCTTTTGCTCATTGAGCCAGATAGGTGCTGCTGCTGAGGTGCTTTGCAGTGATGGAATAATGCCTCGCATCGCATCGAGCGATGCATTTTCTACAAAATAAAGATAGCGAATGATTTCGTCATTTTCAGGCAAAGTTTCATAATTAACGCCAATGAATGTAGCAAGCGGTGCTCTATGTGATGATTTAATCGTTTGAATGCGATAAATCGTTGGATCAGGTTGTGGTACAATACTGAAACCAGAAATATTCAAAAATGAGATAAACAGATTCCACGCTTCTTGCTTGCTAATTGGTGTTGTTGTTTTAAAGCTTATTTTATTGCCCTTAAGCGCTTTTGTAGGAGCATCAGAGGTCCCTTTTGGCAATGGATCGAGAGCATCATCCGAAATAAAAGTGACTTTAAAGATATCGGCAATTTGCTTTACGAAGGTTAGAAGATCGGCATCTTCAAATTGAAGCTCTATTTTCTCTTGCTCAGGAGGCGCCACTTGTAATTTTGCAAGGTCCTCTTTTGCTTTTTGTTGCAGTTCTTTTGGTAATGCATATTGAGTGGTTTGCTGCTGAATTGTTTGCCCGTGCGTGATCTGCGCGGGAGTTGGCGGTTCTGGCTCTATAAACACATTCTTTATGGGCGCAGGTTTTGGTTTTATTCTTGTTGGATCTCGCTGTTCTTTTGGAATTTCTTTAGTAGTATCTTCAAATGAGAGTGAAAGTTTATCAATGCTTGCTACTTTGAGCGGTTCTTCTTTTACAAATAATTCGTTATGTGTGGATGAATCTTGAAGTGCGGCCGCTATACTTCCTCGGCGCCTTGATCGATGCCCATCAAGGAGAGTTGGTATTTGTAGGGCCAACACTATAAGAACTACGCACCAAATTGATAATTTTTTTCTCATTTTATTCCTATTGCGGGGCATTTCCCTTTTCGATCATATTTTGTCGTTCCCGCTTTCTAATATCGTCTAAAGTTGGCGCAAATTGATATTTCTGTTTTAATATTTTCATTTTTTCTTTTTCTTCGATCTGTTGAATATGATATTGCGTTTCTGGAGTTTCCTTTTGTGCACTTTCGGGGAATAGTTCTTTCAGTATGTATTCAAACGTAAGTTCTTGCTGATTTCTTACTAATTTGATCGTAATAACAGCATTTTCTTTTTTTGAAAGCACTGATTCATAAATATCTAATCGCTTTTGCATAGTGGTAGCGGGAATATCATCAATAGCAGTAATAATATCGCCAGCTTGTAGGCCTAACGCTGTTCCAATTGATTTTTCATCGATTGTTCCCACGCGGCATCCTATGCTTTGGCCTTGTTTGTACGCGGTTATTAAATGAAGCATTTCAATAAATTGACCTAAATCTGGAACGTGCCGTGCAAAGACAACGGGATCAAGCATATATGTTGTGCCGCTGATAGCTTTTACTACCAAGTTCCATTCATCGATCATTGCGTAACCAGTATCCATTTTTGCATCTTGCTCACGTAAAAATAATACCTCTTGCTGTCCATTCGATCGCAAAAGAATTATTTTGTTACTAAAAATACGAATTAATTGCGCATCCCCTATTGTATCACCAATTTTATAACTAGCTTCTCTTTTTGTTTTATTATCTGCAATTATGGTGCGGTTTTTAGTGCTATCAGTGTTCACTACAAAAATTCCTTTTAAACTAATATCCAAAGGATCAAGAAATTGTGGTTGGGGAAGATCTGGAATTTCAGCAGCTTGCGGCTCAGGCGGAAGTGGAAATGCTTCTTCCTTTGCCTCTACTTCCGCTTTTTCTAACGTTGCTTGATAGGTTCCAAAAAGGTCTGCAGTATAAATTTGACTAGTATTAATCTGTAATTTTTTTTCTTTTTTGAGTGTAGTGTAATGAACTGGCTCAATATCCTCACGTTCAGGCAAAGAAACACGCGCAAAGAGCACAAAAACCAGCGCACATAAAATAAGCACAAGTAATGTGCTATTGATAATCCAGAGTGGATGTTTCATTCGCCATTCCTTACTATCGGTTTTCTGAGTCCACGATACCTATCCGCTGTTGTATTTGTCAAGCTGGCTGTTTGGCAGCCTCCTTTGATAAGTCCCCTCTGAGATTTACGGGGATGGAATAGCGTTCAGAATACTATCTACTAATGCATCTGGGAGAATATCATCCGCTTCCGCTTCGTATGTTAACGTAATACGATGACGCAAAATTGCGGGTGCTACCGTTTTTACATCGTCTGGAGTTACAAAGTGGCGTCGTTGAAGGAATGCATGAGCTTTTGCGGCATGAAAGAGTGCGAGCGAAGCACGTGGTGATACGCCATACATGATATAGTCAGCAATGTCCTCTAGCTTGGCAAGCTTTGGTTCACGCGTTGCAAATACAATGTTGATAATGTATTCGATAATTTTTTCATCAACGTATATTTGTTCAACAAGTTGTTGAGCACTATGTATATTGTTGCCATCAAGCACCTGGTGCAGTATGTTTGTATCTAAATTGCGCCGTAAAATTTCTTTTTCTTGATCTCGCTTCGGATACTGCAGGAGAAGCTTAAACATAAAACGATCAACCTGCGCTTCAGGAAGTCGATACGTGCCTTCTTGTTCGACAGGATTTTGTGTTGCAAATACCAAAAAAGGTTTATCGAGCGGATACGTATGGGATCCAATAGTTACTTGCTGTTCCTGCATCGCCTCAAGCAGAGCAGCTTGTACTTTTGCCGGAGCACGATTAATTTCATCTGCAAGAATAAGATTAGCAAAAATTGGTCCCTTTTTTGTTTCAAAATCATGAGTCTTTGGATTGTAGATAAGTGTACCGATTAAGTCTGCTGGTAGTAAATCAGGTGTGAATTGAATGCGATTAAAATGTAATCCTAACGACCGTGCAGCAGCTTTAATGAGTGTTGTCTTAGCAACACCCGGCACTCCTTCAAGTAAAATATGGCCGTTGCATAATATGGCAAGTACGATAAACTCTACTGTGCTTTGCTGGCCAACAATTATCTTAGCAATTTCAACATTGAGCGCACGAAATCGAATACTTTCTTCTTTGATTTGTTCAATAATATGAGCTGTTACAGTGGTGGTGCTCATAAGTCTTCCTTTGTTAGACTTAGTTACTGAAAAAAAATGTATAAGTTAGTCTAGCAAGCTTACTATCAACTGACAACTTACTGTTATACGACAAGGAATAGGTATTATGATCCTTTCAGGAAAAGAAATTAGTCGAAGAATAGGGGGCGATATTATCATTGAGCCTTTTAGTGAAGACCAGGTTGGTCCCAACAGTTATAACTTGCGTTTGCATAGAGAATTGTTGGTATACACTGAACCTGTTCTTGATATGAAAAAACGTAACAATGTGGCATCCATCATAATTCCACAAGAAGGATTAGTGCTCGAAGCGGGAAAATTATATTTGGGACGTACTATTGAATATACAAAGACTGATGCGCTTGTACCGATGCTTGAGGGGCGATCTTCAATTGGGCGTCTTGGCATGTTTATCCATATAACTGCTGGATTTGGAGATGTTGGCTTTAGTGGCTATTGGACGCTTGAAATTTCTTGTATTCACCCCGTTCGTATTTATCCGGGTGTTGAAATTTGTCAGATTTTTTATCACGCGATTGAAGGAAATTATGAACGATATCACAGTGATAAGTATCAAAATAATCGAGGTATTCAGCCAAGTCTTTTGTATAAAGAGTTTCAACCTAAGTAATCACGGAAGGACGAAAAATGATTGAAATACTAGGACTCCATGCACTTTGGGGAAGTTCAATTCCTATGAGCAAAAAACTATTGAGTCTCGCTTCTCCAACCGTTCTAACGGCCATTCGTATGTTTGCTTCCGGTGCGCTTTTATTTTTCATTAATTATCTACGGCACAAAACAGCGTTTAAGTTTAGTCGCACATTTTGGATGTACAATAGCCAGATCGTATTGGCAATTTTTCTCAAGTATCAATTTCGCAATTGGAGTCTCGCTCATATGCCAGCCAGCAAAATGGCTTTTTTCTTAAATGTTACCCCATTTGTAGTGGCGCTCTTTGCTTATATTGCTTTTAAAGATCGGTTAACTCCGAAACAGTGGGTAGGTTTAATTATTGGTTTTGTGGGAATGCTACCGCTTATTATCACCTCATCTATGGGAGAACAAAGTTTGGGTGAATTTTTATATGTTTCGTGGCCCGAGCTTGCTATCTTTGGGGCGATATGTATGGAAGCATATAGTATGATTGTGACCCGTATTTTGATTTGTGATCATCAACAATCTGTTTTGCTTTCAAATGGTATTCGGATGTTTGGTGCTGGTGTGCTTGCAATTTTTACTATCGGTGCAATGGATATTCCGTTTGAAGTTAAAGATGTTGGACAGTTTGCATTCTGGATAGTATTACTTATCTTAGTAAGTAACGTGATTTGTCATAATTATCGGGTCTATCTCTATAAATTTTATAGTGTGACGTTTCTTGCATTTACCGATTTTATTAGCCCCCTATTTACCGCGTTTTATAGTTGGCTTTTTTTGCACGAAAAAATTACCTGGCACTATGGCCTCTCTGCAATAATTGTTGTTGGTGGCTTGTATCTTTTTTATCAAGACGAGCTCAAATCGATTTATGTACAGCAGCCAGCGCACTAAGTGGCTAAAATTTATCTTTAAAGTGCGCAACTTCAGTTTGAATTGGTCCTTCAGAAAGGCCACGAATAAACTGATAAATGTATTTGTTGTCTGATTCCCAGATAGTTTTGGCGTCGCCAAAAAATTTGATTTGTCCTTCATAGAGAAGGGCTACATAGTCAGCGTATTTGAAAATTTCAACGTCATGAGAGATTACTACAGAAGTAATTTTGAGTTCTTTCTGCATGGAAAACATTAATTCGTGAATTACTCGAGCCGTAATAGGATCTAATCCTGTTGTTGGCTCGTCATAGAGAATTATTTCAGGATTTGCAACAAGCGTGCGAGCTAACCCAACCCTTTTTCTCATACCGCCAGAAAGTTCGGAAGGATATTTATAGAGTGTATCCTCCATAAGGAGCACTTGTGCCAATTTTTTTTTCACAATAGGCAGTATTTTTTGTACTTTTTCTCCTGATTCTAAAAGAGTAATGCCCACATTTTCAAAGACATTAAGTGAATCCAAGAGAGCAGCAAATTGAAATACATAGCCAACTTTTTTATAATATTCACGTAATTTACGATGATTTAATTTCGTGATATCAGTGTTATCTACGAGGATTTCACCGGATGTTGGTTCAATAAGGCCAACAATTTGTTTTAAAAGAACAGATTTACCCTCTCCAGAGCGGCCGATAATGACGGTCATTTTATTATCTGGAATATCAAGGTTTACTCCCCGTGTAACCCAGTTACCGTCAAATTCTTTTTTTAGATCTTTAATTTTTATGAGTGTAGACATACTTTCCTTCTATAAAGATTCAAGCATTTTAGTAAGAAAGTAGTTCAATATCAGAATCATGATAGAGCTTAATACCACACTTTGCGTAGTGGCTTCCCCCACACCCCGGGCTCCTCCATGAGTGTAAAACCCTTTGTAGGTTCCCACCCAGGTGAGTACTAATCCAAAAATGCAGGATTTGATAAGACCGCCTGTGATATCTGAAAGCTCAACGTATGATTTAATACTGTTGGTGTAATCTTCTGGGCTGAGTTCAAGAACGTATATGCAGATTATGTAGCCACCCACTACACCGCAGATCATGGAAAAAACAGTGAGACATGGCACAATAGCAACTCCAGCTAGTATGCGAGGGACTACCAAATATTGAAAAGTATCAATCCGTAAGGTAACAAGCGCATCAATTTGTTCAGTGATGCGCATGGTGCCAATCTCAGCGGCAATCGCTGAGCACGCTCTGCCCGTAACCATCAAACCTGTCAAAACAGGGCCTAATTCGCGGATCATAGCAAGAGCTACCACTGCGCCAATAAACTGTTCTCCCCCCACCCGTTGAAAACCGATATAGGTTTGGAGAGCAAATACCATGCCGGTAAAAAGACCCGTCAGCATGACGATTAACGATGATTCAACACCAATTCGATTTGATTGAAAAAAAATTTTATGGATTTGGGGGCGTGTTGTAACTAATGTTCGTGCAGCGCGAACCAGAAAGAGTGAGAAATTGCCAATGAGGCTACACAAATGTAATGTAGCCTCACCAATTTTATTTACAAATCGCTCAACCCCTACTCTCATACGCTTTCACCTTACTCCCTCGATTGTGCTGGTGTGGGGATGGTAACCGGTTTTTTAAGATCTGGTGATGGAGTGGTATCTGTGAGTGGCTTCGGAGCGGTAGATTGCTTTGTGGCATATTTAAAACTATGACGTTGAGATGTTTTAAGTAGAGAAAGTGCAAGTGAGCCAAAAAGAAAAATACCCACCAGGAGCCAGGTTATTTTTTGAAAAATATCTTGGCCACCCGAGCCACCAAATAATGCTTGGCTACCACCGCCAAGTCCACCAAGGCCAATACTACTTTTACCCTTTTGAATGAGAACAATCAAAACGAGAAAGAGACAAATGACAATGTAAATAGAAAGCAGAAGGCTATAAAGCATGATATATATCTCCAACTATGAATATCGTATGTTGTAATACCCCTATTTTCCCAATAATACTATTTTTTCAAATTTTTGAAAGTCGAGGCTTGCCCCGCCGATTAAAAATCCAGAGAGAGATGGAATATTTTTGAAGCCACTCATCGTTTCTTCCGAAACACTTCCTCCATAAATAAGACGCCAGGGGCCAGAATGGATAGGGGAAAGGATACTGCTTACATGCTGAAATATCTTTTTCAAATAGACAGATTCAGGTATTTCTCCCGTACCGATAGCCCAGACAGGTTCATAGGCGATTGTTATGGCTTGTTTGGTATTTTTAAGAGCATCCAAGACAGGATCGAGTTGCTTTTCAAGGATAGTGAGCGCCTGATTTTTTTGAAATTGTTCTTTGGTTTCGCCAATGCAAATGATCGGCTCAATTTTTTGTTCACAGAGATTTTTGGCAGCTTGTGCTACGTCGGAATCGGTGACGCCATTGTATTGACGCTGTTCGCTGTGCCCGACGATACAATAACTGCATCCAATCTCTTTGAGAGATTGTGCTGAAACTTGCCCGGTGTACGGTCCGCTTGCATGTGCACTACACGTTTGCGCGCCAACGTGCACCATCGTGTCACCAAGAAGTTCATTAATCGTATAAAGTGCAGGAAAAGAAGGGCAAAGAACAAGTTCGATGCCCGATTCAGAGGCTAATTTTTTGAGACCGGATTTATGTGAAGTGCAGAAATCGATGCTTTGCGCAAATGATTTTTCCATTTTCCAGTTAGCTATGAATAGCATAATATAAACTTATGATTTAAGAGTTAAAATAATAACGACACCAATTGCCTCCAATTGCTCCCAAAACAATTATTGCAGTGACCACTCCACAACCTCTAACGGCATAATCAGGCTGTTGTTCAATTTTTCTTTTTTTTCTTGTTTTAGTTTTGGTTGCTTTTACGGGGACAGCTCTTTTTTTTGCCGATCTCTCCATAAGGAATAACAGTTCTCTGGATGATTCGTTACCAGCATGAACTGGAATTACCGATAAAAAAATTGAAAGTGCAAGAATGTATTTCATACCGGCCTTTTTCTTTTGGTGTTATAGAATGATGAAAAAGGGTAGAACGAATGGCAATTTACTGCAACCTAATTTTTAAGCAGCAGGGGTAATAGGTGTATTGAGTGGTACGTTATCAGGATCGGCTTTTAAGAATTCTAATCCATTTTCTACAAAATTCTTTTCATCCTCTTGAAAGTTTGCGTGGGTGCAGTCGGCGAATCGCAGATGAAGCCTGCCAGTTTCATTCAATGTTTTAAGTCCTAAAGTATCTTGCTTATAACCTTCTGAATCTACCAAATTTTCCATCTCTTCTTTAGATCCCTTTTTATAAAAACCAAAATGGCATGAGATTTTTGGTTCTACGATGTCTTCTTTTGTGGACATCACTAAGATCATATTTTTTAAGCTACAGATATTCTTTTTAAAGAGTGCATCATCTCCATGGGGAATTTCATTATTGAGGTATGGCAGGAAGCAAGCTTTTTTGATGTATCTGTCGTAATGCATGGTATCGTGCCAATAGCCAGCAAATCCTACAATTTTTTGAATTGCTTTTGAGTAGAGCACATGATGTGCGTAGCCTTCCATGTAATCAAGCCATTTAAATCGATCGTCAAGGGTGCCGGGCAATCCAAAGATTCCTTGCTGTGGCGAGCCCCAGGAGATATAAGTGAGTACTTTGGGATTATTACATTTTTCAAGATAGAGGCGAGCGACAAGTCCTCCTTGCGAGTGCACTACAAAATTAAAACCATCTTTGAGTTTGGGATCGCTTTGAATGGTAGATCGCAAGTATTTAACTTGATGATATAGATTAGTAAGGGATGTTAATGCTCCCAGGCCGAGTTGAATATTTTTGATATAGACATCTTCGCCCATATATTTTTTGATATAATGCTCTGTTGGTGCCATGCCGTAGTCATCTGATAACACACCGTGTACTAAAACGATTGGAACGTGCTGCGCGATTACTGAGCAGGTTAATGCTGCAAGCAGTATTACATACAAGCTTGGTTTATACATATAGATTTCCTTTTTTAGGGTTAAATTATGCCGATAATTTTAGATAACTGGCGGCTTTGGATGCAATGGTTGATGTGAAAACATTCTCACTCCGTTCGCCCTGATAGTTCGACAGACTCACTAGTAAACGCTGCGCTCAGTTTCTCACTCCGTTCGCCCTGAGCTTGTCGAAGGGTTTAAAAACTTTCAAAATAAAAATAATTTTTTGAAGAATTCAAATTCTAGTTATTATAATCTTTTTCTTCACAAGCAATTTCTTTGTGACCGTTCGATACCCTTCGACAAGCTCAGGGCGAACGGAGTGAGAGCAAATAATCTAATTTCGTGATTCGACTTAACTGATTGCAAGTGTGCCATCCTTTATTGTCACTTTAAGTTTTTTTTCTTCTGGATATTTCAAAAGATGTTGTGACACAGGAACTGCAATATGGTGCTGAATGGCACGTTTTAAGGGTCGCGCACCAAATTCGGGCGAATAACCAAGCTCGGCTATTTTTTTCATCGCATCATTAGTAACAGTAAGGCTAACGCCTTGTTCTTTGAGACGATCTTCCAATTTTTTGAGCTGGATTTTTGCGATATCAACGATATCTTTTTTTGAAAGTTTTCTGAAAAAGCAAATGGCATCAATGCGATTGAGAAATTCTGGACGAAACGTGCGATAAATGATTACGTCCACTTCTTCTTTTATTTTCTTGGTCATCTCTTTTGCTTTGAGAATAATATCTGATCCAAGATTTGAGGTCATGATGATAATGGTATTTTTGAACGATACGGTACGTCCTTGCCCATCTGTGAGTTGGCCTTCATCAAGTATTTGAAGAAGAATATTGAAAACGTCTGGATGAGCTTTTTCAATTTCATCAAACAAAATCACGCTATAGGGATGCCGACGTACTTTTTCAGTGAGTTGTCCCCCTTCTTCATACCCAACGTATCCGGGAGGGGCACCGATTAAACGAGCAACGGCATGCTTTTCCATATATTCAGACATATCAATGCGAATTAATCGCTTTTCATCATTGAATAAAAACTCTGCAATTGTTTTAGCTACTTCAGTTTTACCAACGCCAGTTGGCCCTAAAAATAAAAATGAACCGATTGGTTTATTCGGATCGGAAAGTCCTGTGCGATGGAGTTGAATAGCGTGTACTACTTCGGTGATTGCTTCATCCTGGCCAATCACTCTCTTTTTTAAAATTTTGCCCATCTCAAGAAGCTTTTGCTGCTCGGAGGTTTCTAATTTTTCGGTTGGGATGCCCGTCCATCGTGATACCACTTTTGCGATATCATGTTCGTCAACTACCTGTTTGCTTAATTCTGGCTTTAATTTGGCTAGTTTCTTTTGAGCACTTTCAAGATCTTTTTCAAGCTGTGCAATTTTGCTGTATTTAATTTCAGATGCTTTTGCATAATCTCCTTCTCGCTCTGCTTGTTGGTATTGTGCATTGGCTTGTTCGATTGTTTCCTTAATTTTATTCATTTGTTCAAGCGGTTCTTTTTCTGCCTTCCATTTGGCAAGCAATTTGCTTTGTTGTTCTTTCAGGTTGGCCAGTTCTTTTTGAAGAATATCAAGGCGTTTTTTGGAAGCCTCATCCTTTTCTTTAGAAAGAGCTACTTTTTCAATTTCAAGCTGCCGAATATTGCGCTCTAATTGATCGAGAGCTTCCGGCTGTGAATCGATCGCCATTTTAACCATAGCAGCTGCTTCATCAATGAGATCGATTGCTTTATCGGGAAGAAATCTATCCGCAATATTTTTTTCAGAAAGCGAGACTGCATCCACGAGTGCCTGATCTTTAATCCTGATTCCATGGTGCAGCTCAAAACGTTCTTTGAGCCCGCGCAAAATAGAAATGGCATCTTCGAGAGTTGGCTCAGGAACGATGACTTTTTGAAAGCGGCGCTCAAGGGCAGCATCTTTTTCAATATACTTTTTGTATTCGGCGAGCGTGGTTGCGCCGATACAATGCAGCGTGCCGCGTGCAAGGGCTGGCTTTAATAAGTTGGAAGCATCCATTCCTCCCTGGCTCGTTTGGCCGGTGCCAACGAGCATGTGCAGCTCATCAATGAAAAGAATGATATTTCC
>SDBT01007198.1_pt1 | contig 18352 bp, 12 predicted proteins | sample 2277101 | NCBI WGS metagenome assembly SDBT01 (sample SAMN10404973, study PRJNA504765) | marine sediment metagenome | isolation source: marine sediment core GS10_PC15, 103 cmbsf | place: Arctic Ocean: Southern Knipovich Ridge | collected 2010
ATCGAGTGCAACCATGTCCTCTCGACAGCCATAGTAGCCAGGCGTCTCAAACGGCACCAGGTATGCCGGCACACTCGAACAGCCCAGCAAGTGGCACAAGCGCAGATTGGTGAATGCTGGTGGCGGCGGATTCTTCATGTCGTTTGCACGGAACTGTGCAGCCAGATATTGACGACGAGCCATGTGCATCGGAAGCGGCAAGTGCATGGTGTCTCGATGCAGCACTATCACATGCAGCGCTGTCCATGCGTACACAAAGTCTGTGCGCGACATGGCGTACAGCACTTGCTTGATCATGGATAGTCGCGCATTTGATGCGTACAACACGTTGGTCATCACCAGTGAGGCAAGTCCACGCAAGCTGACACCCAGGTCGGAAAACCAGCCCAGGCGAATCGGCTCTAACGGATTGGTCTGACTTATGATCGCAGCCATCTCATGCTTGACATCGCCCGGAATCAGGTTGACAATATTGGGCAGCGAGTGCACGTCGACCTTGGATTCCACAATTGCCTTTGTCTGCTGTGCAATCTCCACCTGCGTGAACAGCTTGAGCAGCGTCGTCGACCATGGCGGATGCAAATGGCGGAACACGCGCGGAACCCCAGCATTACTGTCGCCGTCTTCATCTGCGGTTTCTTCCAAGCGGATGAGCTCGCGCATTGTGCGTTCGGAGGTGCCAAACGATCCACCGCGTCCCGCTGCCTGACGAAACTGCTCGCCCTGTTTGGGCACCCAGCATTGTTGCACATAGGCAAAGTTGGACCAGCAGGCACACAACAGCCGTTGCTGCGACACATTGATCATGATGTCGGCCATCAGCTTCTCGCGCGCAGCCACCAACACCGAGTAGCGGTTCTCACACAAGAACAACGCCTGCTTGCGCAACTCACTGCGTATGTGTGTGTCGGCCGGACGCAGCTTCTCGTACCAGCGTAGCGCCGTGTCGAACTGCGCAGTCGAGCAGCAATGACGCATGGTGCCCAGCACAGACGCCAGCAGCACCTGAGCGCACCACGCAGTGTACTCGCTGTTCTTGCAATTGCGTGCATGTTTGTCCGAAAAGTCGCGGATGTAGCACGCCAGCTGGATGACAGTGGCCACTTGCATGACCCATGACCGGCGCGTCTCGGTTGACCCGCCAAAATCGGTCAGCGACGACTCGCGCAGCAGATCCATCTGGTCAATGTAGGGCGCCAGACACGACATACTGTCTTCGCACACAACGTTGCGTGGTATAGGCTTCATGGTCTGCATGCGCGTCAGATTAGGCACGCGCGAGTCGCGTTCGTACCAGAAGGCGTCGTCCACCACAGGCTCCTTGGTCGCCATGTGTGCCATTTCGAGATGTTCAAACAGCGCACAGCGCATGGCATATGCCAATTCGCGATCATCAGAATCGGGCGCACCCATGAACGCGCGGCCTTGGTTTGCAGGGAACACTGGTTCGGTGGCCAGATTCTGCGCAGAATCTACCATTGTGTCGACAATGTCGTCCAGTAGATCGGTGTCAGGACAAAGTGCCATTGCCAAGGCCTTCTCGTCGGTCCAGTGCTTGAACATGTTACGCGCGACTTCCACCGATGGCAAGTATTCAACGACGTCGTTGGTTGGCTCGAAGTCCTCGTCGTCAGTGCTTACAGCACGACCATTCAACACTTGGCGAATATTGAGCACCACGTCTGCATTGGGATGGCTGACTGGCGCAGCAGCTTCAACGGCCTCCTGCGCGCGGCCAACAAGCTGCTCGGAGAACCGCTCGTGCAGCGTAACGTCGTATGGATTGACTAGCTCCTGGAGCACACTGATGCGCAAGCAGAGTGTGGCCACTACGACGTAGCGGCCCTTGTGTGCCCACTCAGAATCAAAGTTGATCAGCGCATCCGGCTTCAATGTTTTGCCTAGCGCAGTGCGGTAGCGTATTGCACCGGTCAGAGATCCGAACCACGATGGTGCATCCTCGGGCACATCGGGCACAGGCGATTGGATTGGCAACGCAGCGAGACCAGCATGTGTGTCGCACACATGCTGCACAAAGTCGTCAGCACACATGATGTCGGCGCGCATCTTGAACAGGCGTGTGGCGGTCTCGTCAACCAACGGAAATACGTCCAGCGAAAGCACGCAAATGAACCAAGGCCAGCGATGTAGAACCAAGCGAAACATCCAGACAGACAATTCAAAGTTTTCGTGTAGTGCGATGGCCCGGCGGGCCTCAGCAATCCACCGGCTGAGCGGCGATCTGGGCAAGACAAGCGGGTGTGAGTCGGCGTTCCAGTCGGACACCGCCGACTCCAGCCGCCCCGCTTGCGCGTCCCACAAATCAACCAGACGATCGAAGGCTACGCGGCACTGAGCACGCGGCAGCAGCTTCTCTGCGTCGGGCAGGACGGCCTTGCGGACGGCCTGCATCGGCGATGTCCGACGTTCGTGTGTCAATTCAACTCGCACCTTGCGTTGATCCGCCGGCGACAAGTACGGACGCGAATACACGGGATACAGCTGCTTGAGCGTCATTGCTGCACGCAATGAATCGGCTGAAATCACCATGCCGTCGGCTCCAAACAACTCGGCATCCGATGGCGGATGCTTCAACTCGATCCACTGATCGTACAGCCACATCAGCAGTTTCAGGTGTGCTTGATCAAACTCGCGCAGATTGAAGTTGCCATTCAACTCGGCCGTGGCCACCAACCGCTGGGAGAGCCCGTGGCGCCACATGGCAGCGGTTAGCACTGAGTGCGTCTGGGGCGTCCACAACGTGTCCGAAATCGCGCCCAGGAGCGAGCGGTGCTCCTGCCCGATGGTCAGCAATGCCTGGTCCCAATAGCGGCTCATATCGCTGCGCATGCGCATTGCAGCATCAGAGTCGGCGCTCAGGATGAACCGCAGTGTGATGATGAAGTCGGTGAACAACTTGAGCAGACAGGACTCCAGTGCGCGATCTTGAGACAACAGCAGAGGACACAGCTGGCGCGTGTCGGACGCAAGCACCGAGGGCAGGTGCGGCTCGGACGCGGACGTGGTCACGATCTCGGGCAACGTGAGCGGATCAATCACTGCATGTGTTTCGTGACCGGACGAGTAGACATTGTTGTCGAACAACACAGACGAAACGAACTTGACTTGCACGACATCTTCTGTGCGCGGCACAAGGGCGTGGGTCGCCTGATCGTAGATGTTATATGTGATTGTCCCTTTGGAGGCAACAAAATGGGTGGTGCTCAGGTGAGGCCACGAGACCGCCATGGTTGGGTGTTGGATCAACACATCGGCTGCGAATCCACCTGCCACGCCACTGCTCACGGTGAACGGAAACTGTAGCTCGGCACATGGGCGTTCGCTGAGGATGTTGCGCTGCGCGGCGATCGCGTACGACATCAACAAGTCGATCACGCATGGGCCGGGCGTTGCGCCCACTGTTTCGTCGGTCACGACGCGCCCAGTGCGCAGGAACAAGTCGAAGCCCGCCGGCGTTTGCCACGCTTTCATCACCAAGCCGCCGGTCACGAAGCGACCCACACAGTCGACGCCCTGACTACACGCGGGCAGCCCACAGATTGGAGTTTTCATCTGTCCTTCAAGATCGCCCACCGACTGCTCGGGCGCCGAAATCACTCGCAACACGCCACCATCCCTGAGTGAATTCACACAGCGAGTGGCCGACATTAGCGACGATTGCAGGACCGTCATCGTAGCCATGCGGTGGTCCCTCTGTGCTTGCAGACGACTCAGACGCTCCTCGGTCGTCTCGGTCACGCCAGGCTCGCGGTTCGTGCCAGGCATTTGCACAGCGGAACCAATGAATTGCGAAACAAACGCATCTGGCATGCTTGCTGCTGGGTTGGCCGGCGCAGCGCCGTGGCGCTCAAAGTAGTCGTGCAACGTGGCAGCAGTGGTGGGCATCAATTGCACGCGATGTGGGTTGACACTGCGGGCACTGGCACGAGCAGCAGCTCGAAGATCCTCGGTTGCCTCGGCGATGTGTTCGCCCATCTTCTCGTTTTCGCTGGCCAGATCGGCGATTTGGCGCTCCAGTGAATCATCGACCATATCGGTATCTTGATCGGTCACAGGCAACGGCTTTTCCAGCAATTCGATGCGTTCTCGGTATTCGTCCACGTGAGACTCTAACTCGGATTGCTGGCGGCGTTGTCCGGCTCGCACACGATCGGCAGCCTTGACCATTGTTTGCAATTCATCGCTGACAGCCTCGTCTGGCGTACTGGACGGTTCAGGGGGGGACGAAATTGCACGAAGCCGCTCACGCAAGGCTTCCATGATGGTGTGGAATTCCTTCCGCCGTCAACCCAGAAATTGATAGTCGGTGGAGTGACTTAAGAGGGCTCTGACTCTGATTCTGATTGAATGAATTTCTGAGCGACAGTTTTCCGGACTTGTTGTGCTTCCAAAGTGAAATTCCTGGGTTAGCCATGTGCGACACTCGCTTGCGCAAGAGACATCGATCTGATAATCAAAAACAAGATCCTGACGACTTTACAATTTACGACTGCTCCGCGAGACCTCCATTGCCCTTTGTTAGCTACTTCGTGCTTGGCGCAGACACCTGCGTTATATGCGACGCGTGCAGCGTTGTGTACTCTACTTCTAATCCAAGGCATCCTGTTGGCTTCTTTGACCGCGCAGAGTCACCAAGTGACTGGTGCGACCGCAAGAAATTCAAGTGCTGTGATTTGGTGATTCGGAATTTCATGGTTGAGCCTCACAGACGAGGCTATGGAACAATGATCATCGACAAGCTGTTGGAACAACACCGACGCATTGGTGTCGAATTCATCACAGACGAAGGACTACCCTTTTGGGAAGCAATGCAACGCCGGCATACCCAAGACAGAGTTCTGTTTCTTAGTAAATGGTAAATTCATAACAGTACTGGCTCGTCAGCCAGTTCTCGATTCACCCTGTTCTGCTTGAAATTTCAATGTCCAGTATGGAAGTTTCAATCGATGCATTGCTTCGTTCAGACGACACCCCCTTGCCGTGGTCGGCGGCCAGTGATCCGCAACGCGAGCAACGCAATCATTTTGTACCCTCAGCCGCCAAGACGCTGAAATTTCCAATGTCCTTTGATGGCGCAACGGCTTGGACTGGTGGATCGATCGGCCCAGTGAGCGAACCCAAGTTGATGCTGCTCACCGACTGGAGTCTGTGTCAATTCGATCGTCGCTATTGGTCGCATGTGCGCACAGCTGTCAGTGTGATGTGTTCGGTGCTGGCTCCCACCGCCGTTGTCCCGTGTGTTGGCGACGAATCAACGTCGTTTTCCATGGGTCACATTTCGTTGGTTTGGTACGCACTCCTAACTCTCATGGTAGACAACGGCGACGACATGTGGCTGAAGTCGTGTGATTGGGCGAAATCCGGTCTGATCGAGTTCGTTGTGGCTTGCTACAACCGCGTGATTGCGTTGCTCGCGCGCAGTCAAGCGTGCCTCTCAGAGATCCTTGACGAGGCCCCCGAGTCGCTGTGCGCCCTTCGCCAACCATTGGGATGCGGTCCGCGCATGCTCGTGGATGTTCGCCGCGAAACAGTGTGGGCATGTGCTTCGGTTCTGTTGGGCTCTCGTGCGCTTTGGCCGGTGGCGCGCAGCTACGTAATGGACTTTAACGTCGACATCGGCTTTCGCGCAGCAGCCTACGCACTGCCAGAGGACATTCGCCACCAGTTGTACCATCCTGGGTCCGTCATGCACACTCCAATCTTGGACGATGGCCCGTCGCTCTTTTCGGTGCTGCCCAATGATGGAGTGTCGCCTGCCATTCTGTTATTGATTATGCTGGCGCTCAAGGTCGACATCAACTCCATCTCGGACATTTCCATGGGATACCCATTGCCATCCATGCGCGCGCTTATCCGCAATTGGTGCACCGACCCCGAGGACGCGCCCATTGCCGTGAATGGACTGGGTGCAGAATTCGCATTCATGGACATGCTATCGTGTCTTCTGAAGCACGATTGTGTTCGGCAAGTGATTCCATCCATGATGCCCAATCGTTGCGCACAACTGCGCGAAACAATGCCGCACTACATCAGTACTGATGTGTTGATGACTTCGGCTCCGTTGGCAAGCATTACGTTGCATGATGACTATGTCGTGCAGGATCTGCTGTGTCCGCTGTCGCCTGCCGATGTGAAGTTTCTGTCGTCGCGTCGTGCTGCGCTGTCGATGCTGCCGGTCATGGTCGATGCGTTCCCTTCTCCATCTTACAAGTGGTGCCAGGTGTTTCTGGACCGTATGTGGCCGGTCGATCGCCCTGCAGCAGTGGCCGTCGTGGTGCACTCGACCGTCTACATGGAAGAGCTGCTTGACTACATCTGCTCGTTGCGGTTTTCGTCGGCCATCCGCGGCGACTGCTGGTGGGTTAAGCCCGAGGTGATGATGCCTTGCCGCGCCCATCTGTATGTGCATCCACTGGCATTGCGCATAATGGCACTGCGGTCGATGCAAACACAGGTGTTGCTACCAGTGGCCCGAACAAACAGCACGCCGTTCACATGCTCGTGGTTCACATTTGCGCGCGAGATTTTGACCGTGTCGGCGGTGAGAAACCACGCCGCGCGTGCTGACCTGGCTGCCGCCGTGTGCGACTCGATGTACTGCTGGCTGGCCAAAATGGTACCCAAGAAGCCTGTGCTCTCGTTTGTGACCTGCGCCGACACATTTGCCTTCAAACTGTCACGGGAAGTCTACAGCGATGCGCATGGCGTGCCGCCGCTCACGGTGGCCGATGCAGCTTGCTGTGTGTTCCTGCGTCCAATGTTTGAAACGATGATACCGCGCCTATTCACGCCCGAGCGCCTGACCACGATGAGCTATCTGATCGAGGGCTTGCTGTCGTCGGTGAGCGCCATGTGTCGGGCACCCGATCCTGAGCGCATCCCACGCTGGCCGCCAGAGATGCTGCGCGCCTATTTGCGGTATGCGTGGCGACGCTACAACCAGTGGATGAACTACGCCGACTTGCCACACAACGACCAGATCGAACCAATTTTCACCTCAAATCCACACATGTTGCAGGGCCTTGCATGGCTGTACATGTGGAGCATTGCATCGTTCGCTGAAGTGCATCAGTGGAGCAATGCCGCGCCGCGCACCGCAGGCAGCGAGCGCAACCGTCGCAAGGGCGCGCGCGACAACGCAGAAGAGTACGATTGCGACGAACGCAACGCATGGGCGTCGCACGCAAAGTTCAAGCGCGTGTATTATCATCGTGGTCTTCGCACCAACATGAACCACATCGAAGACCGCTTCCGTGCAGACCATGACCATGGAACAATGACCACTGACAACGCTGATCTGATGGGCAAGCTGGAGGCAGCCAAGAACCAAGCCAAGGGTGTTGGAGATGTGCGTGGGAACCCCGTTCAATTGGATTGTCTGTGTGACGGCCGCAAACGTGATACATGGCGCACACTGCGGCAGGTAGCACTGGACACCATTGCCGGCGGCCGCTCGTTTCCGACACTTGCCGATGCATTTAATGAGTATAGTGGTTACCACACCAAACGAGCCATCGAGCGCTCTGGCAAGTATGCGTGCAAGACCCGAAAGGAGAACCCCGCCGAAGACGATGACGGCGATGAATCGCACAGCAGTTCGGATTCAATCCAGTATGACAACGATGAATTGCCCCCAGCGAGTTCGCCATCCTCTTCGCGCAAAAAGCGCAACAACACCATTAACAGCATCTCCTACTTCATTCTGTATTCCATGATCGACATTGGTCCAGTGGATCGGCACGGCCGCTCGCATCCACTTTCGTTGGCCATGCTTGGCACATGTCACTTGTCCAACTGTGGTGGTAACCGTGATCTGACATGGACTTGCACCTCCAAAGCAGCGAGGCAACTCGATACACACCTGTCGACTGCAATGCGCTTGGTCAAAACGCACGCAGAAGGCACTCTGATCCACGGCATCTACAGCCTGGCCGATCATTGCGTTGTGTCTGGCGTGTCTGCCGACGCCAGCATGCATGCGCTGCAACTCATTGGTCGGTCAGCATTGTACCTTGAGACTGCTTCTCATGTTCCACTGAACAGCGTGCGCTTAAGCTTCGATATGATGGTCGGCGACATACCCAACGTGGAGAAGTTGAAGACGTGGTTTGTGTGCGATGTGCCGTGCGCCAACCCAAATATTGGTGCGCTGCGGAATGACGCCACATTAGACGAGATGTACTTGCCATACACGGCCACCATGACGCACGTCCGGAGCAAGTGGCCGGAGTTGGTCAAGTTGGACCCCGCCACGCGCAAGGCAGTGACGGACGAGTCGTCGTTCACCGTGACTCGTTATATGTTTCGCAACCTGCCTGGACTCGATCAAGTTTGCCCCGGTGACGGTGCACGAACGCTTGCGGAATTTACTTCGCGCGTGGATGTAATGGCCATCCAACAGTAAATAAGTTGCGACACACGGCATTGTACGCATCAGCTTCACCAATGACCGAGATTGTCGATCAGCTGGACGTTCACTTTGCGCCAGGCCCGCACAAGGCCGCGCACACTGTGCGATTGCATGACATCTGCACACAAGATGCGATGCTGTCACATGTGCGGACTCTGAGTACCACCGGCAGCACTATGGTGGCGGCCGACTCGGACCACATGTCAGGAGTCACGCTGCACGTCTCTCACGACATGCCGCTTGCACAAGCAAAGGAGCTGATTGGAGACACAATGAGCGGTCGCGTTGGTGTGTATATGCTGACTGGACAACCCACAGCCGATCGCGTCAGCAAAGTGCGCGCTTTGCTCTCCGAGCAAGAGGTGGCAGATCAGATGGACAACTACGGCGAAGACTACGGACCCAAGGACATGAATGACCCAGACGGCACACCCTGGGTACCGCAGCTGTACAACGGGCACGCGCGTGACAACCGCGCGTCATTGGAGCGCGACTCCCAGGATCACAGCTCGTATGCCATTGTGGTGGTTTCCAACGCCCATCCACAGGCAATGCAAGTGATCAACAACGCACTGGAGGCCGATCCAAAGACTACAGTGGGCGCGTTTGTTCGCTCAGAGGACGCTGCACGATTGGCCGAGTTCTCGGACACGCAGAACCGCCGTATCGGCGACAGATTTGCTGCTTTGTGTGGACTGCGACAACACGTTTCCTGGCGCAAACACCCCACCGAAATGACGGCCGTCGACGGCACTGGCACAAATGTGGACGTGCTGGATGCGACAGTCATGGCTCCGTATGGCGATATTTCGCAGCACGATCACAAGGTCGTGCGCATTACCAACAGCACACTGGACTTGCGCCGGCTGCGCGGCACGGCGATTCCACTGATTCGCGGCGCTGCTGACGGCATGATGCTTTACGTACCAACGGCACCAGATGCGTCGCGGTTCTCGATCGCAACACTATTAAGCGATTCCGGGAGCATGCACACGGCACCCGTGGCGACGCGCAAGGACACTGTGTTGGCCATGTCGCCAGACGACAAGGACGCACTGAGCGATGTGTTGCATTGGCCCGGCAAGCTGGCTGATCCAAACATTGGCGCACCGTTGATCGAGGCAGCAGCAGCGATGGGAGATCCACATGATGTATGCACGTCACGTGAGGTGTTGACCGACGCAGGAATCGTGGCGTTCAAGGCGCATCCATTTAGGCTGCTGGGCGCAATCGTGTCGGTCTGAGCGAGAATAAAAGTGGCCAGCAAAAAGACTCGTCAATTCCATCGCGTGATGGACGACAACAACATCGTCGATCTGTGGCAAGTAGCCGCAGACAACGTACAGTCGTACGACGACAAGCTCGAGTGGGAGAAGACACATCCGCTCGATGCAGCACTTGCTACAGCGCCAGTGAGCCAGAATGTGCTGGGTTCCAGTGCCGCCACGATTTTCACCAGCTACGTCATTCCGACCAGCGTGTGGCAGCTGTATCCGAGCAAGAAGATGCGCGAAAACTGGGTGACACTGCGCATTCCACCCACCGTTGATCCTGGACGGTTATGGCACAAGTTCAGTCCGCCAAGAATGGCTTACGTGCTCGAGTTTCCCGAATCGACGCGTGGCGTTGGGGGGCCCTTTTCCGTGACACACTGGGGGCGATCCAACTTCAACATTTCGTGGTGCATTGCCAAGCCGATCGATCCATCGTTGTACAACTACCTGAACGAGACATTGGGCGAATCCGAGAGTCGCTTTGCCGTACTGGGGCGCAACACATACTGGCTGTCGGCAATAATCGGTGGATTCGATCCAGACGGCCGCAACCTGGGCGAGAATTTCGACGGTCCACACTTCTATGTACACTATAACGACAGCGAAATCTACACAGCGGTAGTTCTACCGCTGGAAAAGGTTATAGAGATGGTGAACAATGACGCGCCACGCGGCCTGCTAGTGGCCGAGTATGGTGAAGACGCGCCAGAGGTGCAAGCCGCCACTGGTGTTGGAAAGTTTGAACCGGTCACAATTGACACCATCGTGCCGCAGGACACCGACGCAACAGTGGGCGAAACCCTTCCGTTGAAGGCTGCGGACACCACACCTGGTACCGACACCAAGGAGCCATTGATTAACGCAACATTTTACGCCGTCGACATGGCCCGCTTCTGGCCGCAGTTTTTCATGGCACTCGACATCGCATTGCCCTTCTACTCGCGCGTCGGCAGCACCACATTGCTCAACGTATTGAGAAACCAATCACACTGGCTCTTGCTCAAAACCTACATGGAGCAGCACGCCGGAAAGTTTGAGTATGTGCCACCACGCTACAAGCACCACACACAAGTTGGAAATTACGAGCGGCCCGACTACTCTTGAAAAGTGACACGAGAGCGAGATTAAATATACCATACACTTAGTTTGGTCGTCACTCCTTGATGGGTGCTGTGGGCACCATCTGGACTGCGTTCAAAGCAGGCATTATCCTGTTGCTAGCCAGCCGCTACGCCGCAAAACTCGATAGCAGCGGCGACTTTGTCAACCACTTTGTTCTGCTGCTTGCCTTCATCCTCATCCTCGCAGTCATCCGTGAAGAATTTCTGACAGCTCTGCCTCCGCGGCTCAGCCAGTTTGACCTGCTTCGTAGCATTATTATGGGCATCTCGTCCTTTGTGGTTCTCTTCATTGCCTATGTCTTGTCTGCACAACTGACCGACTGGTTTGAGAAAAACTTCATGAATGGACCCCACGTGCTCGAATTGGCCATCATTGTCGTGTTAGTAATCTTTGTGCTCACCGTGGTTGGTTTGCTGTTTGTCCACAATGCTGGCCCACGGCCAAAGGACGTCGAACATGCGTTAAGGATAGCCAACATTGCATTGGCATCAGTTCAGGACACGTGAAATGAACATTTGGCGTAGATAAGCACGTCTCAATAGTACTAGATATACTATTCTAGCGCGATGCGTGCTGCTCCAGTCACGTTTGATGACGGTCGCGCCAGCTATACTCCTGGCGTGCGAAGCAATGCACATCTACCGGATGGCGGTGCAAGGCTTCCCGCGCCCTCGGCTGTCGCAGAACAAGTGATTAACACTGTTGTGAAATTTGCCACGGCCGAACCCGTGTTGGTTTACGACCGTCCGTACAGCGAAATCATCGCTGCTGCGCGACGGGAAGTGCAAAAAACAGAGGCCGGCATTGCTGTGATTGACGGCGCGGTGATCTTGCTCGCAGTGGTAGCATTTATTATTGTTGCATGGATGCTGGCGTTGCGCTTGTTTGTTCGCAGGCCACCCGATTAAACCAGATAGTAGTTGGTTGTCACCGTCACAACACCCTCGGTGGACGGAGCCAGCGTCAGTGTCAGCGTCCGTGCTTGCTGATCAATGATGTCCTCCTCCACTTCGCGCACAAAGTCGCCAACATTGACGTGCATGATACCAGTGGTTCTTGGCACGGCTTTCACGTTCTTGATTACACGACGTCGCTGTCCACGCAACGTTTGCTTGACGACAACGAAATAGGGAGTCTTGTTGGTGTACGAGAGATGGACGAAGACACGATGTGTGTTGTCCCGTTCGTTGTGTTTAGCGTCGTCTGGGAATCCTTGTTGCTCGGCCATTACCAGAGTGTTTACACCCATGTTGTAGTACATCCGCACAGCATTGGCCGAGTCCCATGCATCGTACCAGAAGCCTCCATTCTCAGACGTGAGCACGTGATCAACGCCGGGCAGCGGATCCATGTCGATGCAGACCGACGCACTGCCCGAAAACGTGAAGCCTGCATTCTTTCGCCAGAGTCGAACCACCAGATCTAGCGGCTTCTTGCACGGCACAATAGAGTCGGAGTCGTCGGTAGGATCAATCTCGCCGAGCATGTGCCAGCGCGACTCGCCCAGTTTCACGGTGCCCAGCGCCACTACTGTGCGAGCATTAGCGGTCAGATTCACAGGGAAATCGAGCGTGTGCGCGCCTTTCTGTTCGGACCGCGCCACAGGCATTTTCTTCTGCGCTGGTGCTGCGCGGAACGTCATAACAGCCGGTGCTGCCTCTGCTTGATACATATCCTTGACGTGTTCGTTCTCGGTCACAGTCAGAGAATTCACGCGCACAGGATAGCGGTACCGATTCATGATGGTCACAAATGAACGGAGCGTCGATACGGCCGTACCAGCCTTGTCGCTGCCCGTGACTGGCTCCAACACGACGCTGTGGTGGACGTCGTACGAAAACTGCGAATCGGTGCCCGACACTGCCAGCGGACCGTTGCTTGTGACGTCCGTAATAAGCAGCGGCGCTGCTCCATTGGTTTCTGCCACAACCGAGACCAGCAGATCGGTCTTGATAGACACGGTTGTTGCACCCTCACTCACCACGGCAGCGGTATCGTCCAGTTGAATCAACTTCCCTGTGACCGACAATTGGTGAACCGCTTCATCAGATGCTACGTAATGCACTGTCACACGGCTGCCAATCATCCGCGCAGCCGTCGTTCCTGTAGCGCCGCCTATCATGGGGTCGTCGTAGGCTGCTGACCGAAACTCTGTGCCGTCGTCGGCGGTGGGAACAAACGACAGCTTCTGGACGGGCGTTGAAACGAACGGGAATGTGCGATGCGACGCATCGTCTGCCTTGCCGTACTTTACAACGAACGCTGCGCGCCCATCGTTGTCTACGTTGAGCGAGATTTCGCTCGGATCAGTCATGGCTGCCACACAGGGAGGCTATCATACAGAGTCTATTTAATGCCCAACAAGACATTCGCCATGCGTGCCGTTCTCCGGGCATCGTCTGCTGCTGCAAACGCGTCCCCGGTGCGCTCCAGTGCGCGGTCACGCGCTGCTACTAGCATAGAGCTCGCAACTGGCACTGCTCCGAACTGTGCAACGCCGCCATGGCTGTACACGTCGCGGGCCAGATCAGAGTGATAGCGACCAGTGCGCCGCAGCTCTTCGCCGCGCCGCCGTGCAATGTTCTGGCGACTGATCTTGGCCTCCACGTCGTAGTGTCCGCGAATGCGCAAGAAGTCTCCACTGTAGCGCATGGTAGCTATGTCACGGATGACCGAGTTGATGCCTTGCAGATAGAAATCGGCGTCCTTCTGGCGGTTGGACCGGTCGGTGGTGCGCAACGCACGCCAATACAGAATGACGTACGAGACCAATGTGGAGAAGGGCACACGAGTCATTTCGTGCGTGATGAGGTCGATCAAAGGCACGCGCTCGCGGTCGGAGTAGCTTGGAGGTGTCGTTAGGCCGTTCCATGCTTGTTGGTAGTGAGCCAACCAGGTGGCATGCTCGATGGCCGTGCGCGCCTCGTCGGTCAGAAACACAATGCGCAGATGCTCGGGCAGCATTCGCCATTGCAAAAATTGGTCTGGTTGCCCCAACGTCTCTGCAAACTGAGTGATCGTCGCGCGCTGCCGTGCTTGCACAGCATTGATGGCAGCGGGTGTGCGTATCGGCGCAGGGCGCGTTGAGCCTTCGCCGCCCTTGTAGGTCTCCAACCACAATTTGTATTGCGCCTCCGTGACAGTTCCAGAGGCAAGCATCATGCGCAATGCCACGACATCTCCATTCTCGACGCCATCGTAGTAGTGTACACCGCCGGTTGGCTGGGGCACACCAATGCTGGACGCATTGTTTTTCGGCACAGCAGTAACCACCGACCGCCCTTGCGTATCCGTGCCATCGGCCCTCAGCGACCGGTGCACGACAGAGTCGCTGGCAGACGCTGCGTCAGCAGTCAGTTGAATCGGGACGCCATCAGGTACATTAGACGGATCAATGGAATTCACGCCACCGGTGGGCGTAAATGACACGCGCGGTCCTGCACGCGCATCCTGCGCGTCAATCAACGACCTTCTCAGCGCTGGTGTGATTGCCGGCACAACGCGCGGCGCTGCAATTGACTGTCTCTGCGATAGTCGTTCTTCTTCTCCTTCCTCGATTGGAGCGCTGATTCCTCCAACCACCGGATAGGCCAGCTTTTGGGTGGGGTCGACGCGTCTCCCTGCACTGGCGCCGACAGCAAGCAGCACATCGTCCTGCTCGATGTGAGCGCTCCCCGTATCCTTGATCGCACGATCTCGGTCTCTGTCTCGTGTGTTCCAGGGCATGCGATGATAGTGATGATTGTGTCCAGTTCCTGGCGCCTGGAACAGCTCCATCACAGCGTTCAGGCCAGAGCTCTCAGTGGTGCGCATTTGTGTCCTGGTCTGCGCGGCAACACCGGACACAAACGAGTACAGTGGGTCGTCGAACAGAGCAACCACTTCTGCGACGCGCTTCAAAATGTAGTCTTCACCAAATACGTCGAGGTTCAGCGTGTTTGGAAGCTGCGGCGAGCGCCCCGACGGATCAAGCATCGACGCCGGTGCATACGATCCACCCAGCCGGACGACCCCGGATGCGAGGCCGCGAGGCTCGCCCGTGGCCGTAGAGGCGGGCACCGGCTGATCATCTGTGTAGACTGCTCGTAGCATTATGCGCGGCGCTGTCTAATAGATAACGTTCATCCTTCAATTACACTTTTAGAGGCGCCGCCATGCTCTCCTCGCCAAAGCGCCACCACTCACCGGCGCTGCCGCCAGCCAAGCGATTTGCTGTGCCGAGTCAAGAAGTGATTGATGTTAGTGATGACGAATGCGTCAGTGGGTGGTCGGACGATGACGACACTCAACAAATGCAAGTGGTGGATTGCGTGGAAAAGATCAGCACATCGATGCATCTGGACACCACCAACCCGCCCAAGCGTGCGCGACACATCCAACCCTTCGTCAACAGTGCGCCCCTGTTCTTTGAAGCGCAAACCTCGCACAGGCAACGCAATGCTGCTTATCTGGAGACGCTGGGTACCTACTCGCAGGCCGAAATCGACGGCGACCCACGGTTCCGCACGTTCCGCTCGAACGGCGACGACATCGTCAAGGTGATGCGACTCGCACTGGAGTCGTTCAACATGACGCGCACATTCTTGCAGATATGCATGCACGACATGGCGATGAACGTGATGGCTGGAGTCATCTACGAGCACGAGTGGAACGAAGACCGTGAACGCATTCTGGAGGCCAACAACTGGCGTGACTATCCGCCCATCATGGCTGCAATCTGTGCTCGTCGCTTTGGGAAGACTACCGGCGTGGCACAACTGGCCGCCGCTGCGATGATTTCCATCCCAGAGTGTCCAGTCGGGTGTTTTGCGCCCACGCTCCGCCAAGCCACGGCTATCATGCAGACATGCTGGTCAATGCTGAGTCGGTCGTACATGTTTAATCAATTTCGCGTCGTGCGGACGAGACAGATAGAGATTGTCGTCCAGGGACCAGATGGAACACTGCGTTCTCTGATTGCCTATCCATCAACACACAAGGTGAGTAGGGACGGGGAAAGGGTCTCCCAGTTCATCCCATTCCAGGTACGTTGATTTGGCGTGCTAGCGAGGCTGCCTGTGTTGTAGACGATGCAGCTTGCCCCAGGATTTCGTTTGTAGCCAGCTGGACTGCCTGCTGAGTCGGCAACATAGCCTCGAGGATTGGCGAGAAAGTGAATCCCTGCGCGCGCGCATTGTCACAACAGAGGTCAAATTGTTTCTTGAGTGCGCGTTGGACGATCGCAACCACGCGCCCAGGTTCGTATGCTTGCAACAGTGTCGCGATGCCTTGCAGGGTTGCCGCGTACTCGGTTTGCGACAACGCCTCGTCAATGCGCGCTATTGCAAATTCAAATCGCTGCAAGCGCTGGCGAATACAACTCCGTGCAGTGGTATATGCTACCTCCTTGGACGCTTGATGCAAGTGAAACAGTGACCCGGGCGCATGCCTGAGCAAATCTTGGACCACATCAGGCGTATTACACGACACCACGAGCCACAGCCCTGGCACCAGCTCACCCAGCGTGGTGGCCGTCATAGTATTACTGAATGCGTACTCGGTTGCACTAGTGATCATCTGTGCCGCGCGTTGCTGGCGAATGAGAGCTTCCATGCAGGAGATGAACGCCACTCCAGTACATCCATAGCGCTGCGTCTCGAACCAGTCGGCGCGATCGAACAGAATCATTGCGCGTTGGCGCGCCCGTGCCTCGTCCAGCAGCTCCTTGAACATTTCGGCGTGGAAGAAGTGCCGAGCGATCACGAACAAATCGATTCGTAGCTCGTTGCACACCTGCTCGAGATAGGAACGCACACCGCATCCCTCGCTGGAGATCGTCACGGCCACGGCGTCTGGTGGCATCCTTCGCTCCATTGGCGTGCCTGTCAACACGCGTTGGACATTACTGCTCACCCAGCGTTTGAGCGGCGCGAGGCCCTGGAACAGAGAGTTACATTTCAACGACTCCTGCTGGGTGGCAAGAAACGATTCCGCAAGCGCAGTCGAGGCAGAGGTGTTGTGCGTATGCGTGTAGTTTGGGAAGATTTCAATCGACGGATAGCGTGCGTTCAGTGGTTGTGTTTTGCGCTGATATTGGTCGTAGTCCATACACAGCACGAGGTTTCCGCGGCCACCGTTTACAGGCAACTCGCCCATCGAACTGGACAGCGAAGCAGGAGCCGACAGCGTAACCAATGCATTAATGGTTGGCGAGTCGCTACACGAGCGATCAACTGTATCCATTTCGGTTGAATCAACCATTTGCCGTTTGGGCGATGAATTGGTGGCGTCAGTGTTGGCTAGCTGCCTGAACATGTGGAATTCTGAGTTCAGCAAATGTGCACACCTCTAAATAGAACTGTTTGCGAACACTGATCGCAATTTGCTGACTTTACATTACTCGTGTCAGTGTGTCTATGAGATCGGGTGTCGCAACACGCGGCATCGGCGCTTGAAATTCTTCCAAAAGAAGCGCAAATCCGTCAGCGGTATTCAGTGAGAGGCGCGCAGCAGCTACGGATCTGCTCATATCAGCTGTCTCGATATCTGGCTGCTTTGTTCGCTTCCTCCACTCGGTAACACACTCGGCAAAAAGCACTTGCGCATTTGCCAGCGCAGCAAAGCGCCGACACAAAGCAACTGCATCCGCGCCCTGCGCGCCGCTGGTTCCGCTGTCAACCATGTGTTTTATGGCCGTAGCAAACACGCGTGGATCGACTTTGAGCGCGGCGCATGCAGTATCGATGTCAGCGCATTGCTCGGTGCTGAGGGGCATACCGACGACCAGAAATTCCGAAACACGGGCCGTCATCACAAATGGGAAATCGGTTGATTGAAAGTGAACTCTATCAATACTCCTGAGAGACAAAATGACCACCAGCCGCCGACGGCGTCCCCTGCAGAAGGCCAACCATGTGCATTTTGATCGCTCATCGCGTCGCGTGACCCTGGTGGTTCGAGTCCTGCGCACGATTCTCAATCCCCTGGCAGCATGGCCGTATGCTTGTTTGTTCATTCTGGCCGCGCAGCGACTTCCGTGGTGGTTTATTCCCTCGTGTTGGCTGCGTGCTGTGTACGAAGCAGCCGTGTCCATTGTGTTGGTCGATCCGACAGCATGGGATCTGCCGTCTGCTGCGTGGAAATGCGTTGTGTTTGGCGTGTTGTGGGGCGTGTTTGGGTTCTGCACACACGAGGCGATTCGAACTAGCGACCTGAAGTGGTTGGAAGACAAAATAAACACGATCGCTGGCGACTGAAGGAAGGTTTCCTTTGATTTCGAGCAATGATGTCTGGCGGTTTTAAATGTGATTTTATCCCATTTTTAGACGTTTTTTCAGGAAAAAAGCCTGAAAAAACGTCTAAAAAGGGGATGAAATCACATTTAAAACCGCCAGACATCATTGCTCGAAATCAAAGGAAACCTTCCTTCAGCCCCCAGCGATCATGTTTATTTTGTCTTCAAACCACTTCAGGTCGCTAGTTCGAATCTCCTCGTGTGTGCAGAACCCAAACACGCCCCACACAACCCCAAACCAAACGCCTTTCC
>SDBT01007199.1_pt1 | contig 18351 bp, 16 predicted proteins | sample 2277101 | NCBI WGS metagenome assembly SDBT01 (sample SAMN10404973, study PRJNA504765) | marine sediment metagenome | isolation source: marine sediment core GS10_PC15, 103 cmbsf | place: Arctic Ocean: Southern Knipovich Ridge | collected 2010
CTCATGTCGCACAGGTGCGGGACCTCATCGCTCATTTCCTGAAAAAGCCCCTGATCTATAAGGATGTGGGCCTCGTTTGCTATGGCAGGAACGTGCAGGATGGTATTGGTGGAGCAACCCATGGCCATATCCACTGCGATGGCGTTCATGAAAGCGGCCTGCGTGGCAATATCGCGGGGAAGGATGTTTCTATTTAACAGTTCCATCACCTTGAGCCCGGCAAGCTTGGCCAGCCTTATCCTTGCCCCGCTCACGGCAGGGATGGTCCCGTTCCCCGGCAGACCCAGCCCCATGGCCTCTGTCAGGCAGTTCATGGAATTGGCAGTGAACATACCGGCACAAGATCCACACCCCGGGCAGCAACATTCTTCCAGTTCTTCCATTTCATCATGTGTCATTGTCCCAGCGCTGACCTGTCCTACAGCCTCCCACACCGTTGTCAGGTCTGTTTCACGGCCATGCCAGCGACCGGCCAGCATGGGGCCTCCACTCAGTACCACGGTCGGGATATTGAGCCTTAGGGCAATCATAAGCATGGCTGGAGTTATTTTGTCGCAGTTCGTCACCAGCACCAGGGCATCAAAGGGATGGGCCATGGCCATGACCTCCACGGAATCCGCAATCAGTTCACGGCTGGCCAGGACGTATTTCATGCCCTCATGACCCATGGCAAGGCCATCGCAGATACCGATGGCGGGGAAGATGATGGGCGTTCCCCCACCGCTATAGACACCTTTGACCACACCTTCCACCACATTATTCAGGTGACTATGACCCGGCACGATCTGATTAAACGTGTTGACAACACCCACAATGGGCTTTTCCAGTTCCTGCTTGGTGTATCCCATGGAATAGAAGAGGGCTCGATGCTGCGCTCTCTTCAGCCCCTTCTTCATTTGATCACTTCTCATCTTTTATCTCTCTTTCATTAACTCGTGTCCGAACGAAAACTAGGATTTTTCGTTCAGATCAAGGAAGACGAAAATTTTAACCGCAGGAATACATTGAGTATTTCGAGGATTAAAATTTGAGTCTGACGCAGATATGGGCTAAAAAGACAGTTTTCGTTCAGGCACTAACTCTGCTGTACGTCCCGAATCAACTTCCACTGCCGGAGGAAATAAAGATCCCGCTTTCGCAAAATTTCCTCACTCGATTCCTTTTCATAATCATAGAACCCTTTTCCGGTTTTTATGCCCAATTTTCCGTCCTCGACAAGGCGGTTTAACGACTCAGGTGGTGTGTCCATTGCATTCAAGTCTCTGAAGAGATAACTCGCCACACTGTGAAAGACGTCTAATCCGCCCAGGTCCGCCGTTTTCAAGGGCCCTAACCATGGATAACGAAAACCGACACCGTAACTCATTGCCTTGTCAGCATCTTCAGGGGTAAGCACCCCGGCCTCCACAAGGTGAAGCGCCTCCCTGAGGGCGGCGAATTGGAGACGGTTCATGGCGAATCCAGGCATTTCTTTTTGAATGATAATCGGCATTTTTCCCAGCTTCTCAGCGATGCCGAAAATCAGATTCACTGTTTCATCAGAAGTTTTCTCTCCCCGAATCACCTCCACCAAAGGTACCAATTCCGGTGGGTTCACCCAATGCATGCCGGCAACCCTTTCAGGTCGTATGCAGGGCGAGGCAATGGAAGCGATACTCAGTCCGGAGGTGTTTGTGGCCAAGATGGTATCCGTGGCGCAAAAGGCTTCCATCTGGGCAAAGAGCGCCTGTTTCAGTTTCAAGTCTTCAGGGATCACCTCCAGTACCAGTTGAACCCCATCCAGGGCCTCTTCCAGGCTCCCGGTGACCGAAATTTTCTCTGTGGCCGCCTTTGCGGACTCTTCCGAGAAAACAAGCTCCTGAATGAATACCCTCTGGGATTTCTCTATCCTGTCCAACGCCTTTTCTATCTGGTCATCAAAGATGTCTTGCAGGATTACATCATAGCCAGCATGGGCGAAGCACAAGCCCATACCGGCACCCATAGTACCGGCGCCAACTATTGCCACCCTTGATATATCTCCCAATCTCATGTCTTACCTCATGCACTACCAGTTGAGCAGCAAACTCATTCCGGTCAGGTAGTGCCCCTCTATAAATTCCACTGTGCGTCTTATCTTTTCCAATAGGAATCAGATGACTTGTTTTTTACAATACGCGCCATCTATCCATTCCAAACGGATAAAACCATAGCTTTCCATCTAATGATTTGTTGATGATATAATCTGACAATCTTTATTGCCAACTAATTTTTTTGAAAAAACAATTTTCCATGTTTTATTGATTTAAGACACTTAATTTATTGGAATTATTTCAATTAGACAGCCGGTCATCTAAATGGACAACTCTGCGGGAGGTCTTATTAATAATCAATAAGTTCCGGTTAGAAAATTGTACATGATTTTTTAAAAAAATAGCAAAATCAGTGCGTTCAGGATCTTTTGCGACCGGTGTTTACCTTTGGAAGCCAGGTCAGTTAACAAGTTTCGTTCCTCTTCGGTCAAGGTCACTATGAATTTCTTCATACTCGATCGCCCCGGTTAGGAGTTTGATTATGAAGAAAGCCTACCATATGTTATACGATGTATCAAGCGTGACGTGACACTATTATCACTGGGTTTGAAGATCAATACAATCGCCATGACTACGAAAACCATGGTGTCAGCGGCCGCAGGCCACACGCGCGCCGTAACGGCAATGACCATGCCTAACACAAAGGCTGAGATGAAGGTCCCGGTCAGGTTCCCCATACCGCCGACGATGACCACAGCGAATGCGATCAGAATAATATGAAAGCCCATGTAAGGCTCGGCCGTGGCGATGGGAGCGTAAAGCACCCCGCCCAAAACGGCCAGGCTTGAACCGATGACAAACACAATAGTAAAGTACTTGTTTACGTTCAGCCCCAGACAACGGACCCCGTCCCGATCCTCTAAGGCGGCGATGACGATTTTGCCGATGATGCTGCGGTTGAAAAAGGCTCGCAATCCTAAGAATAGGGCCACAGCACAGGCCACGACTATGACACGGTAGAGTGGGAGGCTGACATCTCCGACCTGGATATAGGCTCCCACGGGATCCCGAACCGGTTGGGGCAGTGTGCCCCAGATCCACTTGATCAGATCGGCCCCGATGAGCAGCACGGCGTAGGTGGCGATGATGGTGTAATCGAGGCTCTCACCATAGAGACGTCGAATTATAAATCGCTCCACCACGTAAGCCACCGGTAGCATGGCCACGATGGCCAGGGCCACCGCCAGTGGAAAGACCCCACCCAGCCACGGCAGGAAGGTAATGAACAGATAAACGCCCAAAGCATAAACCATGCCGTGAGCCATGTTTATGATTTGCATGGTCCCGAATGTTATGGACAGTCCGATGGAGAAAAAATAGTAAATGGCCCCGATGGTTAAGCCGTAGGCAATGGTCTCTAACATGGGAACTAAACCTCCTCCGCCCGCCTGCGGACGAGACGTTGTCTTAGGCCTATAGCGTAGCCGGTCAAGCCCAACCTAAACCTGAACACCAGTATGAGCAGCAGGACTCCCATTACCAACTCCCAGCGGGTGATGGCCGTGGCCAGATAATTGGTCATGAGTTTGAAGACCACCCCTCCGACCAGGGCACCGAAAAGGTTGCCGGCGCCACCGATAAGCACGGCAAAGATAACCTCAATGTTGCCAAAGGGGTTGATAAGGTTAGGGGCAACAAAGCCGTAGTAAAGGGCGTAGAGAGTGCCAGCAAATGCAGCCAGGGAGCTACTCAACACAAAGGTCAGCCACTTATAGAAATAGGTGCTATATCCGAGAAACTTGACACGCTCCTCGTTCTCCTTAATGGAACGGACCATTACCCCATATGGCGAAAGTGTAAAGGTCCTCAGGAGCCAAAAGACTAATAGGAGGCAGACGAGCATGAAACCAAAAGCCACCGGTTGGTTGGTGAAGTCCAAGAAGCCAATCGACTCAGCCATGCTGCTCAGGCCGTCCTCGCCCTCGGTGTAGTCCTGGAGACCGGCGTTGGCCAGCCAGAAACCAATCTGGTTAAAAGCCAGATTGGCCAGGGCAAAAGGTGCATCCTGGAGTCGAACCACAATTGAGCCCAGCACCACGGCTAGGAGGGCCCCTGAGGCCATCCCTACGGCTATGGCCAGGAAGGGATTGGGACTCAAGTGGACCAGAACCAGGCTTGCCACATAACCGCCGGTGCCATAGTAAAGCACGTGGCCAAAGCTGAGACGGCCCATATAGCCATAAAGCAGATCAAAGGACAGGACCAGGATGCAGAAAATGCAGAAATCGACCATCCAGTAAACACGAACAAAAATGGTCATGACCAGAAAGCAAGCGGCGATCAACGCCAGTTCCAGAAACACTCGGCCTTTTTTGGCACCAGACAGGCTTGACTCGGAGACAGTGGATTTGGCAGACACAACAACCTCTCAGAACTACAGATAGCCTTCCAGTTCATCGGTATTGGCTATCTGACTTTTTTCCCTGATTTCCCTGATGATCTTGCCTTCTTTCATGATATAAATGCAATCTGCGAGCTGGGAGACAACAGACAGGTTCTGCTCCACGATGAAGGCGGAGACCCTTTGGGCCTTCATCTGATTCAAAATACGAAGGATCTCTTCAATGACAATGGGCGCAAGGCCTTCTGTCGGCTCGTCAATCAAAAGGAGATTTGGGTTACCCACCAGGGCCCGCCCTATGAGCAGGATTTCTCTCTGGCCACCGGACAATACCCCGGCCTTGCGGTTTAAAAACGTGGAGAATTTTGGATAGAGTTCGGTCAGTCGACTAACCGCCGTCTCTAAAGCCTCGCCGCTCGCATGCGCAGCCAGTTGAATATTGCCTTTGACCGTTAAGTCCCCGAAAACCTTCTTTTCCTGGGCTACGAAACGGATGCCCTGTTGCGCTACGCTCTCGGCCGGCCAACCCTGAATTTCTTGACCCTGATAAACGATACTGCCGGCGACCGGTTTTAACAAACCACTGATGGTCTTAAGAAGTGTGGTTTTGCCGGCACCGTTGCGGCCGACGATAAAGGCCATCTCACCGGCGTCAAGCCTGAGCGATACATTGTGCAGCACTTTGGCGTGGCCGTAAGCAACCTCGATTCCATTGACGTCTATCAAATCCCTTTTTCCTTTCCCCAATAACATTCACGGACCCCTGGATCGGAAAGAACATCCTCCGGTTCTCCCTCGCAAATGATGTGACCGTCATTCATGACTGAGAGCCGCTCAACCAGGTCTACTATTTTGGAGATCTTGTGCTCGATAATCACCAGGGTTAATTCTTGCTTAAACCGATGCAACAACTCGATGATTTCACCGATCTCGTGGTCGCTCAGACCGGAAAGAGGCTCGTCGAGGAGGAGGAGCTTGGGCTTGAGCGAGAGGGCAATGGCTATTTCCAGTCTCCTTTTGTCCCCGTAAGGGAGTTCAGCGGTGACTAAACCAGCCTTGGCCTCCAGTCCAACGACGGCCAGGGTTTGCGCGCAGTCGTTAAGGACGGCTGCTCTCCTGGTCGATTTGAGATAAAAGTTGACCACCGAGCGACCTTTCTTCTTGAAGGCGAGATTGGAAAGAACCAGGTTTTCCCAAACACTCAGTGAATCAAACACGGAAACGAGCTGAAAGGTTCGAGCCATGCCCATTCCCACACGTTTATGCGGAGGAGTCATAGTCAAATCCCGGCCTTCAAAGGTTATGGTCCCCTCTGTGGGGAGGAAGTAACCGGAGAGCAGATTAAACAGCGTTGTCTTTCCACTGCCGTTGGGTCCGATCAAGCCGGTCACTTGACCCTTTTTAACATGGAAATTAACCTGGTTTACGGCAACCAGTCCACTGAAGTTTTTAGTCAGACCCTGAGTAAAAATGAGTTCGGACACGGCTAAAATATCCCTTTCGTGGTCCTGAATACTGTCCTTGGAATGATGGAAGATGTATCCGGGGGCCAGCTCACGGAGCGGTCTCCCGCTCCGTGCGGTTGCAGATTACCAGCCCAGTTTTTTAGTCGGCGGCAAGAAGGCATCGCCAGCGTAGACATCGATAATACGGGCATAATCGTCTTTATCCTTTCGCTCTTTAGGCCCCTTGCCCTCGGCTATCCATGCGTTATACTTGAATCGTGGCCGACCGTCGACTCGCCACGTGCCAGGTCCCTTGGGACAGTAAAACCCGGGGTTAGCGAGCAAGGCCTGGTACATCTTTTTGGGATCGTCCGATCCGGCCATTTCCATGGCGCGGAATGTCTCCTTGGCCCCTGTGTAAGCCCCCATCCCATAAGGATCGGGCCGCATACCCAGGGCCTTGGTGTAATACTCATCGAATTTAGCCGCGGCTTTCACCAACTTTGGGTCCCGAGTAAAACCGCTCATATCGTGGTACCAATACATTTGCATCCACACGCCGTCCAGAGCCTCGGCCGGGATTCCGGCAGCCATGACGTCAATTATCCAGTTGAAAAAGAGTTGGGTCTTCTTGCGCAAGCCCATGTCATAGGCCTGCTTGAGGGCATTGATGGCGTCATTGCCCCAGTGCCCCATACAGAGAAAATCAGGCTTGTACTCCATGGCCTTAAGAAGGTAAGGTGTCATATCGGCCGTTCCCACCGGTGACCAGACCACGTTATATTTGACGCCAGGTCGTTTGCTCAGGACTTCCTGGGCTCCTTTCCAGGCAAACTTACCGTAAGCATAGTCGGGCATGAAGAACACGATGTTCTTGGCCTTCTTTACATCAGCCACAAAGGCAGCTGCGCCTCGCCCGGCCTGCCCGTTGTCACCAATGATGGACATGGAGTAAGGCCCTTTTACTTTCTTGGTGAAGAACTTATCCGCTACGCCGTTGCTGGCCATAAACCAGAACTTTTCCCGCTTTGATAATTCATTGATGGCTACGGAGACATGGGAGAAGGTGCCACCAATGATGACCTTGACACCGTGATCCCTGATCATCTCGGTGACACGGCGGATTGCCACATCCGGCTTGGTCTCATCATCTCGGTGAATCACCTCAATCTTGTATTTCTTGTCACCCAACTTGATGCCTCCGGCCTTATTTATTTCATCGATGGCCAGTTGGGTTGAGGGTTTCTGGATGTTCCCCATAACCGAGCCCGCACCGGTCATCGAATAAATCACACCGATCTTAATTGTATCGGCAGCAAAGACAGGTGCCTGCAAAAAAATTAGACCAAAAGTGATAACAAGCCCAAACAAACCAATTCCTTTGACTAAATTTTTCATTTGATTTCTCCTTTCTAAAATTTAAGGTTTCAGGTCAAACCCTCGAGAAAAGCACTTGATATATGGATTGGTCTTTTGCCAAACCGATCAGGCTTTCGCAAACCAACCCCAACATGATCTCGGGGGGGCATCGTCCGAACGCCAAACATCTAAAATATTACATCGTTTTACCCCTTTCCTTTGTGTTGTATTGGCACCGGTCCAATGATGACACCCCAGTGCGCCTTCATCCTTACCCGGCATACTTCCTCATCCCCGATAAAAATCGAAGACCGTAATTAAATATATTTAACCGCTATTTCACCTAATTATGAGCGCATTTTCTCGATTTATCGATATCTGCTGAGTTTCAGATTGTATCGATATCGGTCTCCATGATAAACACCTTTGACATATTCGACCGGATCACCACTCACAGAATAGGTAATCCGTTTAATCACTAAAGTATGGAACGAGGCCTTTAAGCCCAGCAATTGGATCTCCTCGTTTGTAGACATGGAAGCCTCGATGCTCTGGTCGGCCTCATGAAGTCGAATGCCTATCTTTTCTAGTATCTCATAGAGAGATTTGGAATAGTCTTCGTTGAGATTGAGTTTGTAACGGCCAGATATGTAGGAATTGAGGATGCCCAAAGGTCTTTGATCCACAATCATTAGCCTTTTAAGGTGAAAAACAAGCTCATCAGTAAGGAGACCTAAGGTTTTTCTTATTTTGGGAGGCGGTTCGATGTATTGTGCAGTGATGACCCGCTTTTCTGCATCTCTCCCCTTCATTTCTTCGGTAAAGCTTTTAAACACAGGGAGATTCTCCTCAATAATGGGCTTCTTTACAAAGGTGCCTTTGCCTCTCTTTTTTTCCAAGAAACCCTCGTTAGCCAAGAGTTCAATGGTACGTCTAACCGTGGCCCTACTAACGTCAAAGATTTTCTGGAGCTCATTTTCGGATGGAACTACTTGACTGGGACCCCATTCTCCGGTCTCGATCTTTTCTAAAATAACCTCTTTGAGCTGGTAATAAAGAGGGATGAGACTATTTCGGTCAAGTTCCCCAAGCTCCTGACTCATAGATTATGCTCCCAGTCGGAGGTTTTAAAGCTCTCAACTCATTTGGGTTTGCAAAACTGCCCTTTTGATGCTTGTTTTAAATAGATTTTAGTGAAGGATTATAGAGTGAATTTTTATGGCGCATTACCATTTTTATTAAGTATCATAACCAGGTGGACTGATAAAAAATAATTATTGACATATATCGAAATAGATAATAATGTCAGGACATCAGGATGTTAGTATGTATTTTATCCATATGTCAAGCAAATAAATATTTTTTCAGTAAAGCACCCAAAAAGATCTCCCTGATCTTCTGGGAACTTTAAAGGAGGTGATCAAAGGGATCGAGGTTTGAATTCACAGTGAATTTACCTCGCTGCCATTACAAAATAGACCCTCAATCTTTACCATGAAGTCGATTCATCGCTTGAAGCACACCTTTAAGAAGGGAAATACCAACTATCAGGGATGCTTGGGCTGTCTGTAATAACATTGCGGGGCAAAATAGTAAGGAGTGGCATTTCTAAGCCCCGTGATATTTCTCCATAGGGTATCATGTGACGGTCACAGAGGGCATTGCTATTTTTTAACTCCCTGACCCGCAAGTATTCCTGTATATCCAGGGCAGTCTAAAAGCTGTGGGATGGATCAGGTGTAATTTTTACAACCTTTAAGGAAGGAGATTTTTCAATGGGAAAGAGAAAATTGGGCATACTTACTTTTTCAGATGGTCGGCAGCGCGTGCATGAGGAGCTTCTCGACATAAATCAGGGATTCCTCGACGAGCTAGTTAAGACCTTGGAAGAGACGGGAGAGTTGGATCTCGTTTTGGGAAGTGAGATCATTCATAACGCGACCCAGGCCAAAACAGAGGCTGAAGCGTTGAAATGTGCTGGAGTAGATGGGACCGTTTTGAATTTTTCCATATGGTCCTTTCCCCACCTTCCTGTTATCGCCGCCGAAAACGGGAAAGGGCCCTATCTACTGCTCTCCAATCTGAACCCCCAATCCCCGGGATTGATCGCTATGCTGGCTGCCGGCGGTTGCCTCGATCAGGTCGGTATCCGCCACGATCGCCTCTGGGGTGATGTGAAGGATGAAAAGGTGCTCAAGAAAATCCTGAGTTTTTCCCGGGCTGCTTCGGTGGTCAACCGATTAAAGGGGCAGACCTGCGGCCTGATTGGAGGCAGAAGCATGGGCATGTATATTGGGGCTGTTGATACGAGGCAATGGCAGACTGAATTTGGGGTGGATCTGGAACATGTAGATCAGTTGGAGATCGTCACAAGGGCGGAAAAGATCCCTGAATCCACCGTCGAGAAGGCGTTTCAATGGTTAACAGAACGGGTGGGAAAAATCGAGTACGATGGAAAGGGGCTCACCCCCGAGAAACTCAAACAACAAATCCGTTCCTATTATGCCACAAAGGAGATCATCGATGAAATGGGATTTGATTTCGTAGCCATCAAATGCCAGCCAGAGCTGAGTGAAAATTACGTGACTCAATGTCTGAGCCAGGCCTTTCTCAATGATCCATATGACATGGACGGCAAAAAGGAACCTTTCGCAACGGGCTGTGAGGCTGATCTAGACGGAGTTTTAACCATGCAGATCTTAAAGCTTTTGACCGACTCGCCTGTTCTATTTTTTGATCTGCGTCATTACGATCCCCAAGATGATGTCTTCGTGTTTAGCAATTGTGGTGCACAAACAACCTATTTTGCTGGAAAATCTGAAAACCCGGAAGAAAACCTCAAAAACGTCACTTTTTATCCGCAGACTCCCTTCTTTTACAAGGGGGGTGGCGCTGCTGTACAGTACATGTGCGCCCCGGGCGAGATGACGATGGCTAGGCTGGCGAGAAAAGATGGCAAATATTGGATGGCCATCATTCAAGGAGAATTTATATCTTACCCGGAGGAAAAGCTCAAAGAAACATCTCCCGAGTGGCCACAGGGATTCGCAAAACTCTCTGTCGATGCCCATGAATTAATCAGGGGGCTTGGAGCGAATCATCTTCATGCCGTCTATGGAAACTATGTGGAAGAATTGAAGGATGTCTGTGACAAACTAAACATCGATGCCAGGGTGTTTTAGTAAACTGGGATATAGGAACGACTTTAATGATGTAATCGGCAACCCTGAAAAAGGATGGTACAAGAAAACCTGTCTTGATAATAAAATTAAAGGGAGGAATGTTCCATGAGATTGAAAAATAAGGTTTCCATCATCACAGGAGCCGGTGCGGGAATTGGTAAAGCCACAGCGCTGCGCTTTGGTCAGGAAGGGGCTAAGGTTGTTGTGGCAGATTTGGACGATGCAGCGGGACAGGAGGCTGTCCGCCAGATCAAAGAGGCAGGGGGAGAAGCGACGTTTGTCCATACGGATGTCTCGCGATCTGAAGATTGCCGTCTCCTGATGGAAGAGAGCACTAAGGCTTTTGGGAGGATTGATATTCTTGTCAACAATGCAGGTATTTATGTGCAGGGGGGTATTACTGATACATCTGAGGAAGATTGGAAGAGAATCCTTGCAGTAAATTTGGATGGCGTTTTTTATTGTTCCCGGCATGCCGTACCTTACATGATTAAAGCCGGAGGAGGAAGTATCGTTCATGTGGCTTCGGAAGCAGGCATTGTGGGAATCGAGAATCAGTTAGCTTATAACGTATCAAAGGCCGCTGTCATCATGATGGCCAAAAGTATGGCCATAGATCTTGCCAAATACAATGTTAGGGTCAATACGGTCTGTCCGGGAACGACCGAAACGCCTTTAGTGAAGGCTGCCATAGAAAAGAGTCCGGATCCCACGGAAACCAGGAAAGCCTTGGAGAGCTGCCGCCCAGCAAACCGTTTGGGACTTCCTGAGGAGATTGCCTCTGCTATCGCCTTTATCGCCTCTGATGAACCGGGATATGCTACCGGATCCGACCTTATTATAGATGGCGGCATGACTGCTTGGTAGGTTTTTAAGGAGTAAGGCGATGGCAATGTTATTTGGCCAGGAATTTACCCGCTCCGATTTGCTTCAAAGGGTAGGAAATATCTCTCAGGTCGCTGGTGTCAGACTTATGACGCTTGAGGATGGGAGCGAGAAGGGTGTTCAGATAATCGAAGCACGAACTGGAACGGGGTTTCGCTTCAATGTCCTCCCATCTCGGGGGATGGATATCCCCTATGCCCAATGCCCCAAGCCAAGTCTTCTACCATCAGGTGGCTGCCGACCCCGAAGGAACGGTCCTCATAGCCCTTATCAATGAGAAGCTTCCTCTCGGTTTATACGTTAGATACAGCAGAAACCAGCTCAAGAACCTGGTTCAGTGGAAAATGCTCGGCCAGGGCATTTACGTATTGGGGATTGAACCAGCTAACTGCCATGTAGAGGGACGGGCGCGAGAGCGGGAAAGAGGGACATTGGAGTTCCTTCCGCCCGGAGCTAAGAAAAACTTTAGTTTGGAGGTCGGTGTATTGGATGACGAATCCGAGTTTAGAGAAATAAAGGAAAAGATAAAATTACTTATTCATGAAGGCTCTTGACGTTAACAAAGATTACTTTCCCTGGGTATTAGAGAAAAGCCAACGTAACTATTTATAATCCCTAACTGTTTAAGAAGGAGCCATAGGACCGATGGATAGAGTGCGATTCTGCTTAGTGGGAACGGGACGAGCGGGCATGGTCCACGGGATTAATATCACCAGTCGTATTAAAAACGCGGAATTGGTGGCACTGGCAGATATAAATAAAGTTTCTTTGAAAGAAAGCGGTGACATACTTGGGGTGATAGACCGGTACACGGACTATAAAAAAGCCCTGAACCGAAATGACATTGATGCGGTGATAATTGTCACCCCCACATTTACTCATGCTGAAATTGCCTGCTATGCAGCACAACTGGGCAAACATATCGTGTTAGAAAAGCCTATGGCCATTTCAGTGGATGAATGTGCTGCCATTAATGCCGCGGTGAAAAAAAATGATGTTAAGCTCCAACTGGGTTTCATGCGCCGCTTTGATCCCGCCTTCATTCAGGCTAGGGAGAAGATAATCTCAGGGGAGATGGGACGAGTAATGATTATAAAGTCGACGGGGAGGGGCCCCGGATTACCTCCTCCATGGACGTATGATTTATCGCAGAGCAACGGGATGCTGGCCGAGGTTAACAGCCACGATTTCGATTCAATACGCTGGCTGGTAGAGAGTGATTACGAAGAGGTCTATGCACAAGCTGCAAACTTTAAATGCCAAAATTTGAGAAAGAACTACTCCGATTTCTATGATAATGCTGTGGTTGTTGTTCGCTTGAAAAACGGTACATTGGGCACCGTTGATGGTACATGCCCGGCTGGCTATGGTTATGATGCTCGAGTGGAGATCCTATGTGAAAATGGGGTGATCCAGATTGGTAATCTAAAGGAGTCTGGTTTTATGCAGGTCAAAGGGGACGGAACGGCCCTTGGCTCCGCTTTCAGGAGTTGGCGAGATCGTTTCGAGAAGGCCTATTTGGCAGAAATGGAACACTTTGTGCGGGCTGTGCTCAATGACAGTCAGCCCGCTGTGACTGGCGAGGATGGAATGAAGGCCGTTGAAATTGTGGTTGCTGCCAACAAATCTATCCGGACGGGCCAGCCTATAAAACTCGTTTAAACTATGGAATTCCAATGATAGCTGTAACGTATGCCCAAGGCGGAAAACTTCATTTAGAAGATATCCCCGTTCCGAAAATTCAAGAAGATGAAATGCTGGTGAGAGTCCAGGTTACTAGCATTTGCGGCACAGACCTGAGGACTATTAAGCACGGTCATAATAAGCTCCAAACGGGCCAAAAAATTGTTCTGGGTCACGAGTTTTCTGGAATCATCGATGCTATAGGAAAGCGCGTTCGAAATCATCAGGTTGGCCAAAGAGTGGCTGTAGCACCCAATATCGGGTGTGGTCACTGCGACCAATGCTTGGAGGGTCGTGCCAATATGTGCCCCGATTATTCAGCTTTTGGCATTAATTTCGACGGCGCTCACGCTGAATTTGTTAAGGTGCCGGCCTCTGCCATTTCTCAGGGGAATGTCATGCCATTGGCTGATGGAGTTTCCTTTGAGGAAGCTGCCTTGAATGAGCCCCTTTCCTGTGTCATTAATGGTATCGCTGCTTGCCGAATCAACTTGGGAGATACGGTCTTGATTTTTGGCGCAGGTCCTATCGGGCTCCTCCATTTGATCTTGGCTAAACTCAGGGGAGCTGGAATAGTAATTGTTACGGATTTACTCAACAGTAAGCTTGATATGGCTAAGAGACTGGGAGCCGATCATGTTATCGATCCCCAAACATGTGACATAAAAGAAACCGTCCTCAATCTGACCCAAGGAAAAGGGGCCAATGTCATTGTGACTGCTTGCCCAGTTCAGTCGGTCCAAGAGCAGTCCATCGAGTTGGTTGCCCCATTCGGAAGGATTTGCCTTTTTGGGGGCCTGCCCCATGAGCGACCAAAAATCAGCATCAACTCCAACCTGATTCACTATCGAAACCTGATTGTCACTGGAGTAACAGGAGGCTCCAATTATGACTACAGAACCGGGCTGAAGCTTTTGGCTTTAAAAAAGGTTGACCTGATGAAGGTTGTCTCGGCAAGCTATCCCCTTTCGGAGGGTTATGATGCTTTCCAGGCGGCCCTGAGTGGAAATGAAATGAAGGTAATTATGAATCCGCACGGATGACGAGAAATTCAGTTACTGAGCCCTTAAGGGGCTAAATCGTAGGGTAAAAAAATATGGAACAGCCAATGGTTACGCTTACATTGAGACAAAGGGGGTTCGGAAGTTAGTTCTTGAGAAGGTTGGCAACTCAAAAATTAAGGACAATTCAAAATGAAAGACCAAAATCTGATTGGCGTTGATTTAGGGACGACCTCCATCAAGGCTGGAATTGTTAACCTGGCTGGAGAGCTTCTTGATGTGGAAAGCGAGTCATCTAATCTCATTTCTCATGGCGAAAATCACATGGAGCAGGACCCAGATGAGATCCTTTCTGCCGCTTTAAGAACCATCAAAGGTGTCATGGATAAAACAAAGGTAGATCCTAAAAGTATCCTTGGGATCAGCTTTGATGGTCAGATGGCAGGAATTATGGGGGTCGATCAGGACTTTCGACCTGTTACGCCATATGATTCCTGGTTGGACACGCGATGCGCCCCCTACGTAGAATTAATGAAGGAACGGGCTGGCAAAGAAGTTTTGGCAAGCACGGGTTGCTATCCAAGCATTAATCACGGTCCCAAAATGCTGTGGTGGAAAGAGGAGCAACCTGACGTCTTTAAAAAGGTTTTTAAGTTTATTCAACCCTCGGCTTATGTTGCTGGACGGCTTGCTGGTCTAAGGGGAGAAGATGCCTTTGTTGATTATACTTATCTGCATTTTTCGGGGTTTGCAAGAACCGAGAAGGGGGAATGGAATACTGATTTGGCCCGGGTTTTTTCTTTTCCCGTGGAAAAATTCCCAGAGATTGTATCGCCTACGAAACAGCTTGGCAAGCTTATCGGGGAATTTGCAGGCAAAACTGGCCTCTTGGAAGGGACTCCAATTATCGCGGGATGTGGAGACACCGTTGCAAGTATGTTGGGAGCCGGGGTTATCGATCCAGGCCAGGCATTTGATGTTGCGGGGACAGCTTCGGTTTTTTCCGTCTGTGTCGATTATTTCAGGCCTGACACCCTTACCCACACGCTGATGATATCGCGATCCATATTTCCAGGTATTTACTACGCCTATGCCTATATCAACGGAGGTGGTATGTGCCTGGATTGGTTCAGGAAAAATTTCATGGGCCAGGAAGATGAACTCGAAACAATTAACCGTCAAGCAGAAGAGGTCCCCCCTGGATCTCAGGGACTTTTCTTTTTGCCCCATTTAGCAGGCCGGGTTTGCCCAGGAATGCCAGAATATCGTGGTCTATGGCAAGGATTTGATTTCTCTCACCATCCGAAGCACTTTTATCGGTCGATCTTGGAAGGCATTGCCTATGAATACGCCACCTATCTTAGTCACGTAAAGAGGCTGTATCCAGATTTGAAGGTCAAAAACATTCGAGGAATGGGTGGTGGAAGCAAAAATGCCTTATGGAATCAAATTAAGAGCAGCGTTCTTGACCTTCCTTATGAAAATTTAAAGACGTCAGAATGTGGGGTGATTGGTTCTGCTTTCACAGTAGGGGTAGGTGTTGGAGCCATCTCAAGCCCCAAGGAGGCTATCGGGCGCATCGTTGTCCCGGAAAAGGATTGGAAACCAAATCCCACACATGTATCCATATATCAAAAACTAATTCCAATCTATTCAGAAATACTCGAGAGCTCTGGACCTCTTCACAGTCTGGTCCATCGATCCATAGCTCGATGATCAGCTCCAAAGGATATTGGGAATGCTCAGATAAAATTCATTCATTTTTATCTATATTAAAATATGTAAAGAGAATCTTTCTATGAAGAAAATCTTGATTACACCACGGTCCTTAACAAAAAGTGGGCATCCCGCACTAGAAAAGCTTTCAGAGGCTGGTTATCAGTTAGTCTTTTCAACACCTGGGAAACAGCCTTCTGAAGATGAGATTATCAAATTGTTCCCGGGTTGTGTTGGATACCTGGCAGGGGTAGAAAAAATTACTTCTAAGGTATTGGAATCTGCAAAAGAAATAAAGGTCATTAGCAGAAATGGGACTGGGATTGATAACATCGACTTAGAGACAGCAAAAAAAATGAACATTCGTATTTGTAGAACGAAAGGGGCAAATGCCAAAGGGGTAGCAGAGCTAACCATAGGGCTCATTCTCTCACTTGTAAGATCAATCCCTTTTCATGATGAAAAAATGAAGCAGGAACGATGGGAGAGAAGGAAGGGGATAGAACTAGAAAATTCCACGCTTGGACTGGTTGGGTGCGGAGAGATTGGCCGATATGTTGCCATTCTTAGTCTTGGATTGGGGATGAATGTTTTAGCTCATGAGCGAAATCCCGATTCCTCCTTCTTACCTGGTGAAAATTTTTATTATGTCTCCTTTGATGAGCTTTTGGAGAAGTCAGATATCATCAGCCTGCACAGGCCTGGCAAACCGTCCGGTGAGCCTGTGATTAACAGTCAAACGCTAAACAGGATGAAAAAAGGTGTCTATATCATTAACACAGCTCGAGCAAGTCTTTTGGATGAATCGGCAGTATTAAGGGCCCTCGAAAACAACCATATTGCCGGCGTAGCCACGGATGTTTATCCTGAAGAGCCACCGAAGGATTATCATTTGTTAAAGCACGATCGCGTCACAGCCACCCCGCACATCGGCGGTTTTACAAAAGAGAGCATTTTACGTGCGACACGTGATGCTGTAAACAATTTATTAAAATATCTGTAAAGCTCTTTTAGTTTTCGAATAACTAACAGGTCAAATGGTTGTTCTTATAATTGAAGAAGAAAACTTTAATAAAAAATAAATCCTTTTGTAATAACGATAACATAGAAAGGGGTAAGCTTTGGAACTGAAAAAGTTGTTGGGTTTATTGAAAAGTTATGGGGTTATTCCTGTGGTTGCAATCGAGTCTCCTGAGCATGCGATTCCACTCGCTGATGCGCTCATTGAAGGTGGTTTGCCCGTCGCAGAAATTACCTTTAGAACTCAGGCAGCGGCAGGTGTCATTAAAACCTTAACAAAGGAGAGACCAGAGCTTTTAGTTGGTGCCGGTACTATTCTTTCAGTTGAGAATTTAATCAAGGCTCAAGAATACGGAGCATCATTTGGTGTGGCTCCTGGCTTTAATCCTGAGATTGTCGGAAAAGCCATTGCATTAGGTTTCCCATTTTTTCCGGGCGTCATGACACCTTCAGACGTAGAAAAAGGGCTCTCAGTCGGTATAAAGATATTGAAATTTTTCCCTGCTGAGGCGAGTGGTGGGCTGTCAATGCTCAAAGCATTATCTGCTCCCTACGTACACCTGGACATTCGATTTATCCCAACAGGTGGTATTAATATCAATAACCTTGGGGGCTACCTTATTTCTAACCAGGTCTTAGCGGTTGGAGGCACATGGATAGCCAAAAAAGATGTGATTGCGTCGCGTCAGTGGGACAGGATCAAAGAAAATGCACTTTTAGTCGGCAAGGTTGTTTCTCAAATTAGAGGGAAGGTATAACACCGTAACAGATAATCTGAATAAAAGCATAAGAATCATCATATAGGATAAAGATAAGAATGCAGATAAAAATTGAAAATGGGGCAGTTGCATTTCCTTTCTCGATCAAGATTAATTCTGTAACCGGAAAAATGGATGACTATGATACCCACATTGAGAGATTTCTCAGCACGTTGGTAAGCATATTTTCAGATCCGGATGCCGCAGAGGATTTCATAGAAAAGAACGGTGACACACTGGCATATGAAGTCTATGAAAAGAATATTCCGGAGGTAAATGGTGAGATCCGATTCTGCTCCAGTATCACGTACCCCGGCAAGATAGGAAATGAATACTTCATGACAAAGGGACATTTTCATTCAAGACTTGATACCGCTGAGATATACTATTGTATAAGGGGAAATGGTTGTATCCTTATGGAGAAAAAGGATGGAAATCCTATTTTAGAAGATATGTACCCCGGTAGAGTTGTGTATGTTCCCGGATATTATGCACATAGATCCATAAATATTGGTGATGAACCCTTAATCTCTCTACCTGCTTATCCTGGGGATGCAGGACACGATTACAAAAGTATCGAGGACAATGGATTCAGGCACATAGTCGTTGAAAAAAACGGAAAACCTGCACTCCTTGAAAATCCGAGATACGGGCGAATGGGAAAATAGTTGTTTGTTCGCACCATAAAAGGTGATCTAGATCCCGGTACCCTGGGGTTTACTCATTGCCATGACCATTTGTTTGTTTTTAAGACGGAACAAACCCAGTTACCTGAAAATCTATTGCTCAATAGCTATGATAAGACAAAAAATGAGGTATTAAGATTTATTGAAAAAGGGGGAAGGTGTGTTTTAGATGCTCAACCGTTCGGAGCCGGAAGGCATGCTTC